>OCHV01000038.1_pt1 | contig 153304 bp, 145 predicted proteins | sample 1538461 | NCBI WGS metagenome assembly OCHV01 (sample SAMN04571692, study PRJEB22368) | human gut metagenome | biome: human gut; material: stool | host: Homo sapiens | place: Luxembourg | collected 2012-08-03 | reverse complement strand
CCCCCGCCGTTTCAGCGTGTAGAAAAAGGTGTTCATTTAGAAAAAAGTGCAATTCTACACGCTGAGGAGACTGCGAGAAAGCGAGCTGAATTTCGTTTTTTTGCGAGTGGTTGCCGTACAAAGGTACTGCTCCCGAGCAAAAAACGAAAAGTGCAAATGCCGTATGAAACAAGTGTTCATGCGGCATTTAACTGTTTTTAAACATATTATTTGTTTACGATAAAGTTGCTTTTTTACTGTTTGCTATCTATCTTTGTTTTGAATAAGTAAATATATATCGCACGGTTCTGCCGACTTTATCGGCAGTCTGAAAAGGCGGGGAAACCCGCCGTTTTCTCTTTTATTCATCAAGCGTATATTTTGTTTTTTTGATCTGCTGATCCTTAATGCCGCCGATTGCGCCGGCAAAATCAAAACCAAGCGCCACGCCGCTTTCAAAAAGATCCAGCATGGGCAGCAGCACAAACAGCCGCTCTTTGATATGCGGATGCGGAACGATCAGATTCGGCGTTCTGATGATCTTATCCTCTGCAAGCAGAAGATCCATATCAATCACACGCGGGCCGTTTTTAAAATTGCGCACCCTGCCGAGACCGCATTCCGCGCCAAGGCAGATGCCAAGCATTTCATGCGGTTCAAACGCGCTTTCACAAAGCACGGCGCAGTTGTAAAAATCCTGCTGCTTTGCGTAGCCAACCGGAGAAGTTTCATACACCGCCGACTTTTTGATTACCGCCGTTTTCGGCGCCAGTTCAAGCGCGTAAACCGCGTTTTTTAAATTTTCAAGGCGGTTGCCCATATTGGTACCAATCCCAATCACATATTTCATAAGCCTAATCCCTGTTTCTGACGATATGAACCGCCATATACTCAAAATCCGCGCTGACGGGCGCCTGTGGCTTTTTCAGCGTAAGATCAACCGAAAATACGGCAGGATATTCTTCCAAAACCGCTTTGGCAACAACATCCGCGCACTTTTCAATCAAATTATATTTTTCCGCAGTGAAAACACGGCGCACCGTTTTTACCACTTTTGCGTAGGAAACGGTATCTTCCACCTGATCACTGCTGCACGGGCGGTTCATATTTACGCTTAAAACAATGTCAAACACAAAATCCTGGCCCTGCTCCTTTTCCTCCGGATTTACACCATGATAGGCAAAAAGGCGCAGACCTTTAATAATGATCTGATCCATTAGTCTTTATTCTGCACAACAACCGCCGTGCCGGAGGCGGAACACATCAGCATGCCTGCATTGCCAAAGGTTTCATAATCGATATCCACGCCGACTACCGCGTTTGCGCCAAGCTGCTGCGCGCGCATCTCCATTTCACGGATCGCGTCATCCCTTGCCTTAACAAGTTCGCCTTCATAGCCTTCGCTTCTGCCGCCTACGATATTTCGTATGGACGCGCCGAAATCCTTTAAAAAGTTTACGCCGGCAACCACTTCGCCTACAACGATACCTTTGTATTCAACGATTCTTCCGTTTTCAAGAGTTGGTGTGGTAACACTGATCATAAGTATTCTCCTTTTAAAAAATTATTTATCTACACGGCGTTTTAAGGCGTCCGCCATTAAAATGCCCTGTTTTTCACAAATAACATCATGCAGCCGAATAATATTCGCCCCGCTGAAGATTGCCGCCGTATCCGCCGCTATATTGCCATACGCGCGTTTTTTAGGGTCCGGCTGAGCACTGCCCTCACCGATGACCCTTTTACGGCTTGTGCCAAGCAGAAACGGATATCCGGCAAGTCGGTATTTTTCTATATTTGCCAAAAGGCGAAAATCCTGCTCCCTTGTTTTTCCAAAACCGATACCGGGATCAAAACAGATCTGCTCTGCACGGATACCGAAATCTGCTATTTTTTCCGCGCTTTTTTCAAAAAACGCCTTTGCCTCCTGCTCCGCGCCGGGCTGTGAAAAGGTAACGACCCAGCCGCAGCCGGTTTTTTTTACGATCTCAGCCATTTCCGGCGAGATAACGCCTGAAACATCGTTGATAATATCCGCGCCCTGCTCTGCCGCTCTTTTTGCAATAAGCGGATAAAACGTATCTACGGAAACGGGAACATGAATTTTTCCTTTGATGCTTTTTAAAACAGGTTCCAGCCGCTGCCATTCCGCCTCATCACTGATCTGCTGATAACCGGGGCGTGTGGACTGCGCGCCGAAATCCAGAATATCCGCGCCGTTTTCCTGCGCAGATAATGCGCTTTTTACTGCCTGTTCGGGATCAAAATTTTTGCCGCCGTCTGAAAAAGAATCGGGAGTTATATTGATAACGGCCATGATCCGCGTTTTTTTTGAGCAGTTGATTTGTTTTTCTCTGCACTGCCAGATCATAGATTATTTATCCAGCAGGGCAAGCGCCTCTGCCCTTGTGCGCGCGTCTGATCTGATAACTCCCCTTAAAGCCGAAGTCTGCGTAATGCTGCCGGAGGCTTTTGCGCCCCGAATAGACATACACATGTGTTCCGCCTCCATAATAACGGCAACGCCTTTTGCATTCATTTTTTTGTAGAGAAAATCCGCAATATCATGCGTAAGCCTTTCCTGCACCTGCGGCCGTTTTGCAAAATTATCCACAATTCTTGCAATCTTGGAAAGGCCGATAATTTTATTTTCACTTGGAATATACGCAATATGCGCCTTGCCCACAAACGGAAGCAGATGATGCTCGCACATGGAGGCAAACGGAACATCACGGACGATGACCATTTCATCGTTTGATTTTTCCTCAAAAAATTTAAGGTGCTGCGCGGGATCTTCCGTCAGCCCGCAAAACATTTCCTCATACATATTGGCAACGCGGCGCGGTGTTTCCTGCAGACCGGGTCTGTTCGGGTCTTCCCCAACAGCCTCCAGAATATCCCTTACCGCGTTTTCTATCTTTTTCTTATCCATAACATTTCACTGCCTTTCCGGCTGAAAATTTATTTTATCCTTTTTGCCCTGCTCTGTTTCAAGCAAAACAAACAAAAACAAATACTTTACAGCGCGGTTTTATTTTGAAAAATAGCCGAGCACATCACTTACGGAATCCGACGTGATGACGCTGCCTTCATAACTTACCGGCACATTATATACGTTTACGCCCGTTGTGTCGCTCGAGAGCACGGTAAGATTATCCTGCTGGGCGGTAAAATCACGCACGGTAATATTCGTTTGCGCGTATTCTATAAAGCGGCTGAACGCTCTTTCTCTTTTTTCATAATTTTCCTGGTTGATATGCTGGGAGACCGCCGCTAAAATAATATCATTTACCGCAGAAAAATTATTTTCCTGTGAAACATAATAACGCATCAGTTTTACGGCGCTGTCTCCGTCCAGCGTTTGATCTCCGGCGCTGATGCGGATATTATAGCCGTAACGGGAAGTATCCTTATACCGCACATCATTTAAAACCGTATAGTTTACACTGCCGAGATAATCAAAGAAATCCACATAATCCGTATAGTTGAAATCCGCGTAATAATCTATATCAATTCCGAAAAGGCGGGAAAGACTGTTTGCAACTCCTGCCGCGCCAAGCGATTGATATGTATCCGATATTGCCGTTCCATTTTCCTGCGTTTGCGGTGCGATCGTGCAGGCTTTATAGGAAACGGTATCCATATCCGTCTGCAAAAGCGCGCAGAAATACAGATCCTCTGTATTTTCATTGCTCAGCAGCAGCAGATAATTGGTTTTTCCCTGCACCTGCGGCAATTGTTCCACTTCCACATTTTCTTCTTCTTTCAGATCCTCCGGCGTGATAAACGCTTTAAAGGAAAAATCATACCTTACGCCGAAAATAATAAGGAAAACAGCGGTAAAAACGATGATAAACGCCAAAACGGCAAGCAGAATCTTCTGTTCCAGATCGGATTTTTTGCGTGAGGAGGAAATATAGATATCCCCGCGGTTTTTAAAAATCCTCATTTTTGCCCTCCTTTCCTTTCAGAATTATTATACATGAACGCTTTTTATAAAACAAGGCAATTTATTAAATAAAAAATTCTATTTTTATCTAATGAAATAAATAAAATCTTTATAGAACAAATTCTTATATTTTAATATTTTAAATATTATATATATTTAGATATATTATAAATTTTAAGTATTGTATATTATTAAATAAAGTGTTATAATAACTTATATTTTAAAGTTTTCAACATAATTCTAAATACATATCAAAAACAGAGGAACAACTATGAATACTTATAACGACATTTGGCTTGAAGTGCTGGAAGCCGTGCGCCCCTATGTTTCGCAAACAGGGTTTTCCGCCTGGCTGAGCGGTGAAAAAAACGGATATCTTGAATTTACGGAATTTGAGAACAACACCGTTTATCTGCACTGCCCCAACGCCATGAAAATCAGCATTATTAAAAGCCAGTATCTGGATACCTTAAAAAAAGCCTTTGAAGAGGTTATGGGTTTTCCGGTGGAGATTGAACTGGTGCTGGATAAAAAACCGGCAATAGAATCGGAACCGGAAACGAAAAAAGAAAACGCGGATATTTTTCCCGTTCCCCAGGACAAGCAGGAGCAGTTCACCTTTGAAACTTTTGTGGAAGGCCCGTCAAACAAATTTGCTTACCGCGCGGCGATTGCCGTTGCCAAAGACCCCGGCGGCCATATCCGCCCCGATCATTCCTACGGCAACTATAACCCTCTTTTCATTTACGGAAAATCCGGGCTGGGAAAAACGCATATACTAAATGCCATCTGCTGTGAGATCAAAAAGAATTTTCCGGATATGAAGATCGTTTATCTGCGTTCAGAAGATTTTTTAAATGAATTTCTTAACGCGCTGGACAGAAAAGCAACCGATGATTTTCATATGAAATTCCGCAGCATTGATGTGCTTTTGATTGACGATATTCAGTTTATCGCCGGAAAATCGCAGACGGAAGAGGAATTCTTCCACACCTTTAATTCTCTGATTGAAAACGGCAAACAGATCGTTTTAACTTCAGACCGCCCGCCGAAAGAGATTCAAAGCCTGACGGAAAGACTGGTAACAAGATTTGAAAGCGGTATTCTGGCAGACATTCAAAGCCCGGAATATGAAACAAGATGCCTGATCATAAAAAATAAGGCAATGCTTTTAAACCTGAATATTTCCAACGAAGTGGTGGAATATATCGCAAACAAGATCAAAACAAACATCCGCCAGCTTGAAGGAACGGTAAAGAAACTATCCGCCTTTAACGAGCTGACAAACCGTGAACCCACCATTGCGCTTGCGCAAAAAGTGATCAAAGATGTTATTGACGACGATATTCCCCCGATCCCGGTAACGGTGGAACGCATTATAGAGGAAGTTTCCAGAATGCAGGGCGTTCCCGTTGAAGATATCAAATCCACAAGGCAAAAAGCAAATATTTCTCTTGCCAGAAAGATGTGCATGTATATCATGCGTGAAGTAACGACCCTTACTTTGGAGCAGATCGGCGAGAAATTCGGCAAAAACTATTCCACCGTGATCTACAGCCTGAAAGAAATCTCTAAAAAAATGGAAGAGGATTCCAAGATAGAAAGAAAAATAAACGATATCATCAACAACGTAAAAACCAACGCCTGATTTTCAACAAATTTTTATCTTTTTAACATAAAAGTTTTAAACACGGCTGTTGAAAAGAAAAATCTTAAACAATCAAAACATTTTTTCAATACTTGTTAAACAGTAAAAAAACTGTATTTTTTGGCTTTACAGCGGCAGATTTTTTACTTTTAAACATTTTTGACACTACTACTAATACTACTACAATTATCTTCATGATAATCAAGAAATCTTTACATTTTTCAGAACGGAGGATCAAAATGAAGTTTTCCTGCAACACAAAAAATCTGAATGACGCATGCAATAATGTGATGCGCGCGGTAAGCACAAAAGTGACGATACCCACTATAGAAGGTATTCTGATGGAATGCGGTTCTGATACGCTGAGCCTGACGGGATATGATTTTGAATTCGGCATAAATACCATTATGCAGGCAACCGTCAGCGAACCGGGCGCGATCGTAATTAATGCAAAAGTGCTTTGCGATATTATCAGAAAAGCCTCCAGCGAAACGGTAACGATTGAAACCAGCGGCACATCTGTTTCCATTATTGCCGGCGCGGCGCAGTATAACATTATGGGAATCGACGCGCAGGAATACCCGGAACTTCCAAGCGTTTCCGGCGGCGTTCCGCTGTTTGTGAACCAGCATGTTTTGCAGCAGATGGTGATGCAGACTTTATTTGCCGTTGCGGATAATGAAAATTCAAAACAGGTGCATACCGGCCTTAAATTTGAAATGAGCCTGAATCAGCTGCGCCTGGTTGGTGTGGACGGATACCGGCTTGCCATCCGCACGGAAAATATTAAATATGACGGCGAGGATATCAGCTTTATCGTTCCGAAAAAAACGATCCGCGAACTGATCAAGATCATCGGCACGGATAATGAAAAAGATATACAGATCAGCGTGGGCAAGCGCCATATCATTTTTGAAGTGGAAAATTACAGCATTATCAGCCGGCTTTTGGAAGGCGATTTTCTGGATTATGAGGCGGCGGTGCCGAAATCCTCTGCCACTACGGTTTTGATCAACACAAATGATGCGATTGACTGCATAGAAAGAACGATTCCCGTTATAGAAAACAATGCCAAAAACCCGATCCGCTGCCTGTTTGACAATGATGAGATGCGTGTTTCAACGGTTTCCTCCCTCGGCAGAGTGGTGGACTACACACACGCCAATATCAGCGGCGCAAGAGTGGAAATCGGCTTTAATTCCAAGTTTTTGCTGGACGCGCTTTCCGCGGCGGACACGGATCAGGTAAAAATAGAACTCGGCGGGCCTGTAAGCCCGGTAAAAGTTTTGCCTGTTAACGACGAACATTTTCTTTTCCTTGTTTTGCCGATGCGGCTGAAGGGCACGGAAAATTAAAATAAATTGAAGTTTTAAACATTATACTGAGCAGATATGAAAAGATTAAACGCAAAGATTGCCGCAAGGCAGAGAGAAAAGATTGAGATCTCCACACCTTTTATTAAACTGGACAGCCTGTTAAAATTTGCCGGCGCAGCGGAAACGGGCGCCGTTGCAAAACAGCTTGTGCAGGAAGGGCGCGTTAAGGTAAACGGCGAAGTGTGCACCGCAAGGGGAAAAAAGATAAAAAGCGGAGATATCGTATCTTTTTTAAAAACAGATTACGAGATCATTCATGAAGATTAACAGATTAGAAGCGGAAAATTTCAGAAATCTGAAAGAGATTAAAGCGGATTTTGAAGATGTAAATATCATCTACGGTAAAAATGCGCAGGGCAAAACCAACCTGATTGAGGCAATTTATCTTTTTACCGGCGCGCGTTCTTTCAGAGGCGCAAGAGACAGCGAAATGATCCGTTTCGGCAGTGAAAAAGCAAGGCTGAAGATTGAATTTGAAGGCGGCGGCAGAGCACAGACCGCCGAAATAGAAACAGACGGAAAAAAGAAAGTAAAATTAAACGGAATTGCAAAAAAAAGCGTTTGTGCGCTTGGGGAAGAAATCAAAGCAGTGGTATTTTCCCCTGCGCATCTGATGCTGATTAAAGGCGGCCCGGCGGAGCGAAGAAGATTTGCAGACGATGCATTGAGCCAGATCAAAAGCAATTATTCCGCTGTGCTAAGATCATACGGCAGGGCGCTGCAGCAAAGAAATATTGTATTAAAAGATATATCCATCAGCGCAGATCTCAGAAGTATGCTGTATGTGTGGGACGCCTCCCTTGCCAAAGAAGGGGCAAAGATGATCTATCAGCGCCAGAAATATCTGGAGGCGCTGACACCGTTTGTTAAAGAAATCTTCGGCGGCATTTCCGGCGGCACAGAAGAAATTACGTTAAAACTTGCCGGCGAATTTGATTATGAAACTCTTTCCCAGGCGGAGATAGAGAACAGACTGCTGAAAATTCTGAATGAAAACCAAAACAATGATATTTTAAATAAAATTACAAAAGCAGGGCCGCACCGGGATGATATAGAAATTTTGATCAACGGCAGATCTGCAAGAATTTACGGCAGCCAGGGGCAGCAGAGAAGCTGCGTGCTGGCGCTGAAACTGGCGGAAGCAAGCCTGCTTTATGAAAAAACAGGCATTAAACCCGCCGCGCTTTTGGACGATGTGATGAGCGAACTGGACGAAAAGCGGCAGGATTATATATTAAATCATTTAAAAGACTGGCAGGTGTTTATCACCTGCTGCGACGCGCAGAGCGTTCTGCACCTGAAACAGGGCAAAACCATTAAAATAGAAAACGGCACAATATCGGAGGGCTGATATGTATCTCAATATAGGTGAAGATTTTGTGCTGAAAACAGAAGACATAACAGGCATTTTTGATCTGGATAAAACAACCGTAAACAAGGCAACGCGGGATTTTCTTGCCAAAGCGCAGAAAGAAAACCGGGTTATTTTAACCAGTTATGATCTGCCGAAAAGTTTTATTATTGCAAAAGAAAAAATATATTTAAGTCCGCTCAATACAAGCACGCTATTGAAGAGGACGGGTAGGGAGAAATAAGCATGAGCGAAGAAAACAGAGAAGAAAGCAAGATCGTTCTGGAAGAAGAAGATATGGATACTTCCGTAACCGAGGAATATTCTGCCAAGGATATTCAGGTGCTGGAAGGCCTTGAGGCGGTGCGCAAAAGGCCGGGCATGTATATCGGCTCCACCGGGCCCAGGGGACTTCACCACCTTGTGTATGAAATTGTTGATAACTCTATAGACGAGGCGCTTGCCGGCGTCTGCACCCATATTGAGTGTGAGATTTTGCCGGATAATGTGATTGGCGTGCGTGATAACGGGCGCGGAATTCCCACCGGCATTAACGAAAAAACAGGACTGCCTGCGGTAACGGTTGTTCTCACTGTTTTGCACGCGGGCGGTAAATTCGGCGGCAGCGGCTATAAAGTTTCCGGCGGTCTGCACGGCGTTGGTTCCTCCGTTGTAAACGCGCTTTCCGAGTGGCTGGAAGTTGAAGTTATCCAAAATGGGCATATCTATTCCCAGCGTTTTGAAAGGGGCAACCCGGTAAACGATCTGCATATCATCGGCGATTCGGACGGTCACGGAACGTATATCAAATTTAAGCCGGACGGCGAGATCTTTACGGAAACGCTGGTTTATGATTTTGACGTGCTTTCCAGAAGACTGCGCGAACAGGCATTTTTGAACGCCGGACTTTCTATTACGCTTTCAGACCTTAGAAGCAGTGATCCCGAAGAACAGAAAAAAGAGGTTTATCACTATGAGGGCGGTATCAAATCCTTTGTTGAATATATAAACAAAACAAGAGGGCTTAATCCCATTCAGGATGAAGTGATTCATATCTCTACAACGAAAGAGGACAGAAGCGCCGAAGTTGCGCTCTGTTATACGGATTCCTATAACGAGATTCTGCTTTCCTTTGCCAATAATATCAATACCATAGACGGCGGTACCCACGAAACGGGATTCAAAACCGCGCTGACCCGCGTATTTAACGACTACGGCAAAAAATTTAATATCCTGAAAGACAGCGATAAAAAACTTTCCGGCGACGATGTGCGCGAGGGTCTGACCGCAGTAGTCAGCGTAAAACTGACGGAGGCACAGTTTGAGGGCCAGACCAAAGGCAAACTCGGCAACACGGATATCACAGGGCTTGTTTCCTCCATGGTTTATGAAAAACTGATGACCTATTTTGAGGAAAACCCGCAAACGGCAAAAACCATACTGAATAAAGCGCTGGACGCATCCCGCGCAAGGGAAGCCGCCAGAAAAGCAAGGGATAACGCAAGAAACAAATCCGGGCTGGAAAACACCAAACTGCCGGGCAAACTGGCAGACTGCTCTTCCAATGAGCCGGAACTCTGCGAGATCTACATAGTAGAGGGTGATTCCGCCGGCGGCTCCGCCAAAGAGGGCAGAGACAGAGTGCACCAGGCAATCCTGCCGCTTTGGGGAAAAATGCTTAACGTTGAAAAAGCAAGGCTGGATAAAGTTTACGGCAACGAAAAACTGATGCCGATCGTAACGGCGCTTGGCACGGGCATCGGCGAGGATTTTGATCTTTCCAAACTGCGCTATCACAAAATCGTGATCATGGCGGATGCCGATGTGGACGGCGCGCATATCCGAACCCTGCTTTTAACATTCTTTTTCAGATATATGAAACCGCTTGTGGAGGGCGGATATATCTATCTTGCCCAGCCGCCTCTTTTTAAAGTTACAAAGGGCAAGAAAAACGCATACGCTTTCAGCGATGAGGAAAGGGACAGCCTCATTCAGGAAATGGGCGGCCAGTGCGATGTGCAGCGTTATAAAGGTCTTGGTGAGATGGACCCTGAACAGTTATGGGAAACAACTATGGACCCCGAATTCAGAACCATGCTCAGAGTGACTGTTGAGGACGCCCAGCAGGCGGACGAAACATTCAGTATTTTAATGGGTGATAATGTGGAGCCCCGCCGCGATTTTATTGAAAAGAACGCCAAATATGTTGAAAATTTGGATGTGTAAAAGACAGTATCCGTTTTTCAGTATAAAAATTCTATTATAACAATCTCTCAGAGTTGTCGTTGGCTTCCCTGTGCAAGGGGAGTTGTCAACAAAGTTGAGGGGTTGTAAATAAAAAAACGACTCGTTAAAACTTATGTTCGGAGGTTTACATGGCAGACGATATAGTGCGTTATGACAACCAAAAAATCATAGACGTTGAAATAAACAGAGAAGTGCGCAAGGCGTTTTTGGATTATTCCATGAGCGTAATCGTGCAGCGTGCGTTGCCGGATGTACGGGACGGATTAAAGCCCGTGCACAGGCGTATTTTATACACAATGTTTGAGAATAATCTTTACCCCGAAAAACCATACCGTAAGTGCGCGGATACCGTCGGCGCCGTTTTGGGCCGTTATCATCCGCACGGCGACGGGTCCGTTTATGACGCCATGGTAAGGCTTGCGCAGAATTTCTCCATGAGATATACGCTTGTTGACGGGCACGGCAACTTCGGCACGGTAGACGGCGACCCCGCCGCGGCATACAGATACACGGAATCCCGCATGAGCAAGATCAGCATGCGCATGCTGCAGGATATTGATAAAGATACCGTTGATTTTGAGCCAAACTATGACGACCGTTTAAAAGAACCCGCCGTTTTGCCAACCAGATTTCCGAATCTGCTTGTAAACGGCTCTTCCGGCATTGCCGTTGGTATGGCAACGAATATTCCGCCGCACAACATGAAAGAGGTTGTGGAGGGCGTTGAATATCTTATAGACCACCCGGACTGCGATTCGCTGGATCTGATGCAGTTTATTAAAGGCCCGGATTTCCCCACCGCGGGCATAATCATGGGCACAAAAGGCATAAAAGAGGCGTACTCAACCGGCAGGGGCAAAATCTATATCCGCGCCCGCGCCGAGATCGTTGAGGATAAGAGCGATCATTATAAGATCATCGTGACGGAACTTCCGTATCAGGTTAAAAAGGCGGAACTGATTTCCAAAATAGCGGAACTGGTAAAAGACAAGCGCCTGGACGGCATTTCCGGCATCAAGGATTTTACAAACAGAAAAGGCATGCATGTGGAAATTTCTTTAAAAAGAGACGCGAATCCGCAGGTTGTGCTGAATAATCTTTATAAACTGACCCAGATGCAGATTACTTTCGGCGTGATCATGCTTGCGCTTGTGGACGGCGTGCCGAAGATCTTAACGCTGAAACAGATGCTTCAGAACTATGTTAAGTTCAGAGAAGAAGTGATCACAAGGCGTGTAAAATACGATCTCAAAAAAGCCGAGGCAAGGGCACATATCCTTGAGGGTCTTAAAAAAGCGATCGATATTGTGGACGATATCATCGCAACCATAAGAGCGTGCAAGGGCGGCAAATCAGAGGCAAAACTTGCCATTATGGAAAAATTTGAATTTGATGATCCGCAGGCAACCGCCATCGTAAACTTCCAGCTTGGTCAGCTGGCAGGTCTTGAAATTGAAAAGATCATGAATGAGATGGACGAACTGGATAAAAAGATTGCCGATTACAAAGACATTCTGGAGCATGAGGAAAGAGTGTTCGGCATAATCAAGGATGAATCCCGTGAGATCGTGGAAAAATTCGGTGATGACAGAAGAACGGAAATCAGCGCCGTGATCGGCTCTGTTGACGATGAAGACCTGATCCCCGTTGAAGAGTGCATCTTGACCCTAACCAATATGGGCTATATGAAGAGAATGACGGTGGATACCTATAAGGCGCAGAACAGGGGCGGCAGAGGCATCATGGGCATGAGCCGCCGGGAAGAGGACGTTGCCAAAACCATGTTCAGCTGTTCTTCCCACGATGTGGTGTTCCTGTTTACCAACACCGGCAAGGTGTTCCGCAAAAAGGCGTATGAGATCCCGGCGTCATCAAGAACGGGCAAAGGCATGAATGTAGTAAATCTGCTGCCGCTTGAAAAGGGTGAAACGGTTTCCGCCATGGTAAAGATCCCGCAGGATGAGAGCCGCAGATATCTTTGCATGGTAACAAAGAAAGGCGTGATCAAGCGCACGGATATTGACGAATACCGCCATATCCGCCAGAGCGGCATTATAGCCGTAAATCTGGACGAGGGCGATGAGCTTGCTTATGTGGAGATCACGGACGGCAACAGAAAACTTGTGGTTGCAACGCACAACGGCATGAGCATCTGCTTTAACGAATCAGACGCGCGCCTGATCGGCAGAACGGCAAGGGGCGTGCGCGCCATTACGCTGGATGAAGACGATTATGTTGTGGGCTTTGCCGCGTCGCTGGACGGCTATACCCTGCTTACCGTTTCCGAAACGGGATTCGGCAGGAAGAGTTCGTTTGACGATTACCGTGTGCAGAGCCGCGGCGGCAAAGGACTTATCAATTACCGCACCGCGCAGTACGGCAAGGTTGCGATGATCGCGCCTGTGAAAGAAGACGAGGACGTGATCATGATCTCAAGCGACGGTATCGTGATCCGTACCCATGTGGATCAGATTTCCACTTTCCAGCGCCCGAGCAAAGGCGTTAAGGTGATGCGTGTAAACGAGGGTGAAAAGGTTGCCACAATTTCTGTTGTAGACAGATTTGAGGACGACGCAAACGAGGATAGCACCGATTCAGCCGCTGAAAATCCGGCAGAAGAAAACGCTGATGAATCAACCGCCTCCGCAGAGCAGGAATAATGTGTTGATTTAATAATATGCTTATGCGTTTTTAAATAATTAGCAGATTTAAAAGAGCAGGAACCCCTGCTCTTTTTTTTTGATAAAAGCGGAATATTCATTTTATGCGCAAACGGCGGAATACTAAAAATGTAAAATCTGCTTATTATATTAACAATGTGTAAATAAATCTTTTTTTGTTGAAATAAGGCAGTAAATGTTATATAATGTTTTCTGTGTAATATCAAATCGGGGCGCGCAGCGGCGTGTCAAAGGGGTGAAAGCCAATGAGCGATTCTTCTTTTGATGTTGATGAGATTCTTAAAGAAGTAAGAAAAAGAAGAGAAGAAAACGAGGCGCGCATAAAAGCACAGGGCGCGCCGGCGGCAAAAGCGGCGGAAAGCAAAACGGCGCCGCAGATAAACGGTGCGGATCATGAAGAACCCGCAAAGAAAACACAAAATGAGATCCACTCGCCGTCAAAACAGGAAAAAAGCGAAACGGCGGATTTGAATAAAACGAATGTTAAAAAAACAGAACAACAACCGGCAGCCGAACACGCCAAAACGCAAAGCGGCGGGCAAAACAAGCGCGCGGCAGAGGAAAAAGAGACTCTTTCGGCTGAAAAAGCGCAAAAGAAAGCGCCTGCCGAAACCGGCGGCGCAAAGCAGGAAAATACAATTGCAGCGCCGGTTGTGCATACCGGAACTGCGCGCGAAAAAGCAGAGATAAAGCAGGAAAACGGCATATCGCAGGATCCGCCGGAAAACGCGCCCGTAACGCATTATGATGTGGATGAAAACGGAAACGTAAATATTATGAATTATGCCGAAGTTCCGCAGACAGCGCAGAAAAAGGGCAAAAAAGCAAAGAAAAAAGCATCTAAGCTGACAAAGATTTTAAGAGCGGTTATTATTATTTTGCTTGTTCTGATTATCGGCGGCGGCGCGGGCATATACTTATATATCAATAATGTTTTAGATAACGCTACGGATACGCCGGAAAGAACAGAGGCCATTGACGAATGGTCCGGCATGAGCGTTTTAAAAGAGGATTTTTCGCCGATTTATGAGGATGCGGATGTTTATTCTTACCGCGATATGATCAAAACATGGTATTATAACGGCACGCCTGTTTCTTCCACACATGTTTTGAATGTGTTGCTGATCGGTGAGGATACAAGAGACGAAAATATTACGGACGAGGAAACAAGAGCCGATTCCGCAATCATTGCAAGCGTGAATATAGACACGCAGCAGATCACGCTGACTTCTGTTCTTCGCGATTCTTATTGCTATTATGAAGTTACCGAGGGTGATGAGGATTCCGGCAGATACGGCAAGATCAACGAGGCAATGATGTACGGCGGTATAGACTGCTACATCAGAGCGGTGGAAAACAACTTTAAGATCAATATAGATAATTATGTGATCGTTAATTTTGACAGTTTTCAGAGTATTATAGACACCTTGGGCGGCATCACCGTTGAAATGACGGAAGCGGAGATAGACGAGATCAACAATCATCAATCCAGATACGGCAATGTTACGATAGACGCTGAGCCGGGTCTTGTTGATCTGAATGGTGAGCAGGCGCTTGCCTATTGCAGAATCCGCAAGATCGATTCGGATAACGCAAGGGCGGATCGCCAAAAGACCGTTCTTCTCCAAATCTTTGAGAAGATGAAAGGCGCATCCACCGTAAAATCCGTTGAGGTCGTAAACAGCCTTCTGCCTTATGTAAAAATGGGATTTGATAAAGCAGAGGTTCTGGATATAGGCAGTTATGCCATTCGCCACGGCTGGCTGAATTATACAACGTATACGCAGACCGTGCCGGAAAATGCAACCGATGAAAACGGAGAGGTTATAACCACCTGCCGCGGCGGCACATTTTACGGCGCATGGTGCTGGAAAGTGGATTTCCCGCTGACGGCGCAGATGCTGCAGCAAAGCATTTACGGCAAAACCAATATAACGCTTGCAGAGGACAGACCGGATTTTGACGAGCTGCCTCTGAGATAAATTCATTTAAAGGAGCAGATCAAAATGCCTGCAATTACCACGGCTTTGGGATTTACAATCAGACTTCTTATCGCGGTGGGACTCGGAATACTGATCGGCGCGGAGCGGCAGCTGACCAAACACCGCACGGGTATCGTTACAAATGTTATTGTTTGCGTGGGTTCCTACGCTTTTACGGCGTTTTCCTACCTTGCGAATGACGGAAATACGGATGTTACCCGAATTGCGGCGCAGATCGTTTCCGGCATCGGTTTTCTCGGCGCCGGCGTGATCATCAGCGACGGCACGAAAATCAAAGGCATCAACACGGCGGCGTCCATATGGTCTTCCGCATCGGTCGGCATACTTTGCTGCCTGGAAAAATGGTGGTTTGCCGCAATCGTGGCGGGCGCCATGGTGCTTGCGCATCTGCTGATCCACCCGATCGCGGAATTCATTACCAAAAAACAGGAGTATAATAAGGAAAAGTCCGATAAGCAGGAAACGTTTTACCGTATATCTATCGTCTGCTCAGAGGAAAATGCGGACGAAATTAAGAAAAATATTATCGAATATTTCCGTGAGCTGGACGATGTTTTGCTCAGAAACCTGGAAATGAGCGATGTGGACGGCGGCAATGTAAAAGTAAGGGCGGAGATTTCCACAAAGCGCAAAAACAACGAGCTTGTTGAACATATCATCACCCATGTGGGCAAACACGAGGATATTATTTCCACCGGCTGGAAACATATTACTTAATACATATAAATATAAAAATTAAAAAAGGCAGTTCAGGATGAACTGCCTTTTTGTTGTTTATCATGAAACCGCCCCTGTTGACAAGGGAGGTTTTTTTGCTCCACTCGGGGTCTCCGGGAAAGCCGGATGAGGGGTTGTTTGATAGGTACGGAATTGTTTAGGAAATTTACAATGATTCCTTTGCATCATCAAGATTCGCTTTCACGCGTTGGAACGGGCGCGGTATCCGCAACTTCTATTTTATTTGTGCGCATCCAAAGAGACGGAGTTACCCGCAGTTTAAAACCGTAGCCGGGATCCATTTGCCAGTGCGCCATGGGCGCTTCGGGCAGGCCGTAGCAGGCAAGAATCGTCATGAGCACACCGGCGTGGCCGACGATAGCGCAGGTTTCCGTCTGCGTTTTGATGAGACCGTCCACCACTTTTTCAAAAGCGTCGCACACACGGTGTGTAAATTCGGCGTTGCTCTCGCCGTAAGGCGGGCGGGCGTGCATATCGCCGCGGATCCATTTTAAAAAATCTTCGTTGTTTTCAAGATCTTTTGCCGTGCATTCCTCAAACTCGCCGAAACTGTATTCCACAAAATCATTGATGACGATCGGGTTGTTTTTCGGAAACATAATATCCGCCGATTCCGTGCACCGTTTCAGCGGCGAGGTAAACACCGCCTGCACATGCGGATAATGGTATTTTGCTTTTATGCTTCTAAGCTCTGATATACTATCCATAGTAAGCGGATAATCTGTACGCCCAATATACTGTGCGTTTAGATTACCTTTTGTAATGCCGTGGCGGAAGAGATAAATGGTAAAGGTCTTCATAAATTTACACCTCTTGATTTTGGATTTTATAAGAAAAATTTGCACCAAAAGCGCGAATTATTACAAATTGTTTACAGATAAATTTTGCCCTTTACAAACGCGATTACAAGCGGTATAATTACTGTCAGTATAACGCAGGAGAGATTGAAACGGTTTTTCTGCGCAAAATTTGTTAGAAAAAGAAATCGGAGCAGAATATGGCGGACAGTAAAAATACATTTTCCGGCAAAAAATCCAAATTTGCCGCAATTCTTTCACAACTCAGAAAAGAACGCGGATCAAGCCAAAAGAAAGCGGCGGCGGATCTTGGAATCAGTCAGGCGCTTTTAAGCCACTATGAAAAGGGCATTCGTGAATGCGGGCTTGATTTTGTTATTAAATGCAGTGAATATTACGGCGTAACCACCGATTATCTGCTTGGCGTTTCCAAAAGCAGATACGGGCTGGACGAGGATTACCTTTCCCGCATTGCGGGCGAGGACGGCGATGATTCCGAGCTTGCCACGCTCACCCAGTCTACCAAGATCCTGATCGATATGGCAGTGGCGTCCTCCACGGACAACTCTTTTGTAAAATACCTGCATGATTACTATATGCTGTGCATTTACCGCGGCGCGCTGACGCTTGCAAAGGCGGGTGCGCTGCCGAGCGATATGTTCCGCCTGGATTATAACCTGGGGCACGAGCTTGCCAGCGCGGCGATTGCGGTGCTGGATTCCCGCTTTGCGTTTATTGAGGATAAATCCCGCACGGGGATCGATTCTATGGACGGAAATGTGCTGCACAAGCTGATTGAGGAAGCGGAAGAATATATTATGAACAGCTTTATTGCGGAGTAAATTCCAGCTGCGTTTTTTCGCCCTCCAAATATTTTAGGATAATGGCCGTGGATTTTTCCGCGGCTGTTTTTTTGAATGTGGGGTAATCCATGGCGGCGGCGGAATCCCCTCCGTCGCTTACCGATCTCAACACGGCAAACGGAATACCGTTCGCGGCGGCGGTCTGCGCGATTGCGCCGCCTTCCATTTCGCCGCAGACGGCGCCGAATGCAGAGGCTATTTTTGTTTTCATTTCTTCTCCGGCAATAAACGTGTCGCCGCTGGCGATCGTGCCGCGGTGTATTTTTTCCCCGGACTGGATCGCGATCTGCGCAAGGCGTTCCGAGATCTGCGGATCTGTTTTTACCTTGATCTGATTCAGCCCGTTGATATAACCGCGCGGCTCGCCCAGAGCAGTTATATCAATATCGTACTGGCACACATCGCTTGCGATCACGATATTTTTGATGGCAACATCCGGCGAGAGAGAGCAGCCTACGCCGATGTTGATGATCTTATCCGCGTGAAAGCGGTCAATCATGATCTGCGCGCAAAGCGCGGCGTTTACCTTGCCGGGGTTGCAGCGGGCGGCGCACACCATAACGCCGTTTATATGCCCGCAGGCAAAGGCGCAGCCGGCGATTTCCTGCGAAACGCAGTCCTCTATCCTTTTCTGCACGGCCTCTATCTCCACATCCATGGCGCCTATGATACCGATCATACCGAAAAACCACCTTGTTTTATAAATTTACATGATTTTGGCAGGCGTTCTTGTTGCCGCCGCGGTTTTTAACCACAAAATATAGTGCTATTATAATATATAATTTTGATAATTACAAGATTTATTATTTTTAGGTTGACAACGCTATTCTTTTTAATATATAATATTGTTCACTAATGTGTAAAATTGTTTTAGCCTGCGCTATGCCGCGCAGAGTATATAAAGATTAAGACCAGTTTAGTCTGTGAAAGGTAGTGAATTTGAATGAAAAGAACATTTCAGCCTAAGAAAAGGCACGCTAAGATGGAGCACGGCTTCAGAAAAAGAATGTCCACAAGAAACGGCAGAAAGGTGCTTGCACGCCGCCGTGCAAAGGGCAGAAAACAGCTTTCTTACTGAGTTTCGGTAACGCTGCCTGCGGGCAGAGGCTGTTTTAAGGGAATGGTATTGTGAAAATCATAGCCTTAAATCAAAACAAGGATTTCCGCCGCCTGTATTACAGGGGCAGAAGCAGCGCCTGCAAAACGCTTGTAACTTATGTTATGAAAAGCAGGCAGAAAACCACACGGGTAGGCATAACAAGCAGCAAAAAGATCGGCAAGGCTTATCAGAGAAACAGAGCGCGCCGCGTAATCAGAGCGGCATACGCCGAGCTTGCCGGGCGGATAGACGGGAGATATGATATTGTTTTCGTTGCCCGCTCCGCCACCTGCCATGTTAAAATGCAGGTTGTAAAAAAAGATATGGAAAAGCAGCTGCTTTCACTTGGAGTTATAAAATGAAAGGTTTACTCAAAAAAGCGCTGCTGTTTTTGATCAAAACCTATCAGCTTACCATCAGTCCGCGGTTTTCTCACGGCGCATGCAGGTATTATCCCACCTGCTCGCAATACGCGATAGAGGCAATTGAGATCCACGGCGTTTTCAAAGGCTCGCTGCTTGCCGTTCGGCGCATACTCAGATGCAATCCATTTTTTAAGGGCGGCTATGATCCCGTTCCACCTAAAAAGAATAAAAATGAGGAAAAATAATGTTTGATTTTACAGCGAATGCCGTTACCATGGCAATGTCGGCAGACGGAATGGCGCTTTTCAGGCCGCTTTACTGGCTGTTCGGAAAGTGCATGGAGTTTTTGCTTTCCGCGCTGAGCAACGAATACTTTATCGCGATCATTATATTCACTGTTCTGACCCGTCTGATCGTGCTGCCTGCAAACCTGCACCAGCAGAAAACGACTGCTAAAACGGCAAGGCTTCAGCCAAAGATCCAGAAGATCCAGAAAAAATATCCCGATCCGAAAGACAGAAATAAGTTAAATCAGGAAATGCAGGATCTTTATGCGCGCGAGGGGCACAACCCCATGCAGATGGGCTGCGGGCCGATGATCTTCCAGCTTGTTTTTCTTATGGGCATTGTTGGTATCATCTATTACCCGCTTACCTATATCATCGGCATGAGCAATATAAGCGATTACACAGATGCGCTTACCAAATTTCTGGAAAGTGTTCAGTATTCCGGCAATTACCTACAGCTTGGTATTTTGGAAAACTGGGAAACATACAGGGATCAGCTTGTTGCGCAGATGCCGGAGCTGTTTACTGCGGACAGAGTGGAGGCAATCAACGCACTTAGAGAAGGCATGAAGATTGGCAATCTGGATATGACCGCGCTTCCCCACTGGAAAGACGGCGTAATCGTTGTGATTCCGATCGTTTCGTTCTTAACTTCGCTTGCCTCAACGGGGATTTCCATGCTGATCCAGAAAAAAACGAACCCCGCCATGGCGCAGCAGACGGCAAGCATGATCATGATGCTGCTTATGATGCCGATCTTCTCTTTGGTGATTGCGTTCAGAGTTCCGGCTGCGGTAGGTTTTTATTGGATCGTTTCAAACGTTGTTGCGATTTTGCAGCAGTTATTTATTGCAAAATTCTTCCCGCCCAAAAAGAGCCAGGCAAAGCTGATGATCGAAAACACGATCTATCGCCGCTCCAGGGAAGAAAATTTAAAGAAAACAAAGGCGTAAAAACGTAGGTATACGTTTGACGGAGGAATTATGAAATACGAATATATAGGAAAAGGCAAGACCAGAGAAGAGGCGGCAAAGGCCGCTGTGCAGGGACTTCTGGCAGAGCTTGCGAAAGCAGGTGTAAAAAAGCCGAATGAAACGGAGTTCCACGAAGAGGTTCTTGCCCTTCCGAAAAAGAAGTTTTTCGGTCTTCTCGGTTCAAGCGATGCGGAAGTAAAAGTCTCTTATGAAGACGGCAGAAAAGAAAAGAGACAGCAGCCGCAGAGAGCGGCAAGACCTGCCGCAAAGCAGCAGCCGAAAAAGGCGGATAAAACGGAGAAAAAAGCAGAGCGCAGATCTGAAAAAGCGCAGGAAAAACCACAGGCGCCGGCGCGCGAAGCGCGCAGGGACGAGCCTGTTTTAACAGAAAAAGATATTGATATGAACGCCGCTGTAACCTATCTTAAGGCTATGATCAACGGCCTGAAAGTGGAAAATGCCGAGGTTACCGGCGAAGTGAAGGACGGCGTGCTTGAACTCACTGTTCAGTGCGACGATTACGGCATCATCATCGGCAGACGCGGTGAAACGCTGGATTCCCTTCAGTATCTTACAGGCCTTGCCGTTAAGAAAGCGTGCGGCAAGTACATAAGAGTTGCCATCAATGTTGGCGATTACCGCGAGAAAAGAGTGGAAACGCTCAAAAATCTTGCCCGCAGGCACGCGGATTATGTTGCAAGAACGGGCAGAAGATATACTTTTGAACCGATGAATCCTTATGAGAGACGCATCATCCACACCACGGTGCAGGAGATAGAAGGCGTTGAATCCACATCCGTAGGCGTCGGGCAGGAGAGAAAAGTTGTTCTTCAGCCCACAGGCGGCGTAAAATACCGTTCCGGCGGAAGAAGAGGTTATGCAAACGGCAGACCCGCCGCTAAAAAGGCCGCTCCCCTGCCGAAAGATTTTACCAAATTCGGCAAGATCGAAGTGGAAAAGGACGGCAACGAATAAGAATTACAGTCTGAGGCGGGATGTTTCCCGCCTTTTGTGTTGTTTATCGGCTCAATCCTAAAATATTATGAACGGGACGGATTCAGCGCCCGTTTGATTTTGATCGGGAGATGAGAATATGGCAAAAACAATAGCCGCCGTTTCAACCGGAAACGCCGCCGGCGGCATCGGCGTGATCCGAATCAGCGGAGACAGCGCTGTGCAAACTGCCGCGAAAGTGTTTTCTGCGGCGGACGGCACGCCGCTTACCGAAGTGGAGGGCTACCGTGCGAAGTTTGGCAGGATCCTCAGCGGCGGTGAGCCGATCGATGAGGCGGTTGCACTCGTTTTCAGGGCGCCGAAAAGTTATACCGGAGAGGACGTTGTGGAACTTTCTGTTCACGGCGGACTTTTTATCGTGCAGAAAACGCTGGAGGCAGTGTATGACGCAGGCGCCGCGCCTGCCGAACCGGGCGAATTTACCAAAAGAGCATTTTTAAACGGCAAGATCGATCTTGCACAGGCGGAGGGCGTTGCCAATATGATCTCCGCCGGGGGCGAAGCGGCGGCGAAAGCCTCTATGCAGCTGATAGACGGCGCGCTCAGCCGCAGAATCGGCGGGGTGCTGCAAAATCTGCTGGACGCCTCTGCGCTGATGGGCGCATGGGTGGATTACCCGGATGAAGAGATCCCGGAACTGGAAAATGACGAACTGGAAAACACTTTATCCGGCGCCGTAAAGGAACTTCAAACCCTGCTCTCTGAATATGACAACGGACTGATCCTGACCGAAGGCGTGGATACGGCAATCGTCGGCAAGCCGAATGCGGGCAAATCCACGCTGATGAATTTGCTTTCCGGGCGTGAAAAGAGCATTGTTACAAACATTGCCGGCACAACCCGCGATATCGTGGAGGGCAGTGTGCGCCTCGGCGATATCGTTCTTCACCTGAATGATACTGCCGGTATCCGGGACGGTGCGGACGAAGTGGAAAAGATCGGCATTGAGCGCACGCTTGATAAGATTGAGCAGGCGCAGCTCATTATTGCGGTGTTTGACGTCAGCCGCCCGCTGGACGAAAATGACAGAAAACTTATCGAAAAATGCCGCGGCAAAAAAGCGCTTGCCGTTGTGAACAAAGTGGATCTTTCCGCGGATGTGCGTATAAAAGAAGTGGATCAGGCGTTTGAGAAAACGATCTATATTTCCGCAAAGGATGAAAATTACCTTGCCGCAGTGCAAAAAGCCGTTTATGAAATTCTTGGCGCGGAACATTTTCATTCCAACGCCCCGATGCTGGCAAACGCGCGCCAGAAAGCGTGCTGCAAAGCGGCTCTGCGAGATGTGGAGGAGGCGCTTTCAGCACTGCGGTGCGGTATAACTTTTGACGCCGTCAACGTTATGATAGACAGCGCCGCGGACGAACTTCTTGCCCTTACGGGCAAAAAAGCGACTGTTGAGGTCGTTAACAATATCTTTAGTAAATTTTGTGTGGGAAAATAAAGTATGGAATATTTTGCCGATCATTATGATGTTGCGGTCATCGGCGCAGGCCATGCCGGAATTGAGGCTGGGCTTGCCGCAGCAAGGCTCGGTTGCCGGACCGCTGTTTTTACAATTAATCTGGACTGGATAGGAAACATGCCCTGCAACCCCTCCATAGGCGGCACATCAAAGGGTCACCTTGTGCGGGAGATTGACGCGCTCGGCGGCGAGATGGGCAAGGCGGCTGACCGGTATACTCTGCAAAGCCGTATGCTCAATTTAGGCAAAGGGCCGGCTGTTCATTCCCTGCGCGCGCAGATCGACCGGCGCGAGTATTCAAAGGGCATGAAACACACGCTGGAACTGCAGGAGAATCTGGATGTTCGTCAGGCGGAAATAGTTGATATTACTCAAAATGAGGACGGCACTTGGCGGCTTGTTACAAAACTTGAGGCGGTCTACATTGTCAAATGCGTTGTAATCGCCACGGGCACGTTCCTCGGCGGGCGTGTTTACATCGGGGATGTATCTTATTCCAGCGGGCCGGACGGCATGTTCCCGGCAAACGAATTTTCCGCTGCGCTGTATAAACTGAATATACCGCTGCGCAGGTTTAAGACCGGCACACCGAGCCGCGTGAACCGGCGCAGTATTGATTTTTCTAAAACAGAGGTGCAGGAGGGCGACGACCATACCGTTGCGTTTAGTTTTGCAACGGCCGCGCCGCCGGAAAACAAGGTTTGCTGCTATATTACCTATACAAATCAGCAAACCAAGGACGTGATCCTTGCCAATCTGGACCGCTCCCCTCTTTACAGCGGCAAGATCGAGGGCAAAGGGCCAAGGTACTGCCCCAGTTTTGAAGATAAGGTGGTTCGCTTTTCCGATAAGGAACGCCATCAGCTGTTTATTGAGCCGTGCGGACTGGAAACGGAAGAAATGTACCTGCAGGGGCTTTCCTCATCTTTGCCGGAAGACGTGCAGCTTGCGTTTATTCATACGATCCCCGGGCTGGAACATGCGCAGGTGATGCGCACGGCATACGCAATTGAGTATGACTGCGTGGATCCCACCGCGTTAAAGGCAAGCCTGGAATTCAACGAATATCCGGGTCTGTTCGGCGCAGGGCAGTTCAACGGCTCCAGCGGATATGAGGAGGCGGCGGCGCAGGGCCTTGTTGCAGGTATAAACGCGGCAAGAAAGGTTCAGGGCAAAGCGCCCGTTGTGCTTGACCGCGGCGGTTCCTATATCGGCACGCTGATTGATGATCTGGTTACCAAAGGCTGTACAGATCCTTACAGAATGATGACGAGCCGCAGCGAGTACCGCCTTGTTCTGCGGCAGGATAACGCGGATCTGCGTCTTACGCCGCTCGGGCATGAGATCGGTTTGATCAGCGAAGAACGCTATGCTGCTTTTTTAAAGAAAAAAGAGCAGATCGCTGCTGAAATGCAGCGAATCGAGGAAACTTCCGTTCATGTTTCAGATGAACTTCAATCTATTTTAGAAAAATGTAATACAACCCCTTTAAAAAAAGGCTGCAAAATGATAGAATTATTAAAGAGGCCGCAGGTTACATACAAAGATCTGGAAAGTATTGATACAGAAAGGCCCGATTATCCGCCCGAAGTGTTTGAGCAGGTGGAGATTTCGGTCAAATACAAGGGGTATATCGCCCGGCAGGAACAGCAGATCAGAGAGATGCGCCGCATAGAGCGCAAAAAGATCCCGGCGGATCTGGATTATACATCGCTGAAAGGACTGCGCCTGGAGGCTGTTGAAAAACTTTCCAAAATACGGCCCGAAAATCTTGGGCAGGCAAGCCGCATCAGCGGTGTGAATCCGGCGGATATTGCCGCGCTCAATATCATTCTGGAGGCTTTATGAACAGGGAAAGAGTAATCGGGTACGCAAAAGATATGGGGATCGAACTAGACTCTATGGCGCTGGAGCGCTTGGAGATTTTGGAACACAGGCTTTTGCGCTGGAACGAACACATCAATCTGACCGCCATCACAGACGAGGACGGGATCGCTGTTAAGCATTTCGCGGATTCCCTGACTGTGCTGACTGCGGCAGAGTTTGCCGGGGGTGCAAAAGTGGTGGATGTGGGCTGCGGCGCGGGCTTTCCCGGACTTCCCATGCTGATTGCAAGACCGGATCTTGATATCACTTTTCTTGATTCTGTTGGCAAAAAACTTGGATTCATCAAAGATGTGCTGAATGTGACGGGCCTTTTGGGGCAGACGCTGCATGCGCGCGCGGAAGAGATCGCCCATGACGCGGCGTACAGAGAGCAGTTTGATTTTGCCGTGAGCCGCGCTGTTGCGCCGCTTAACATCCTTGCCGAGTATGCGCTGCCGCTTGTAAAACCGGGCGGAACATTTATTGCCATGAAAGGCGCGGAGGATGAGGCGGAACTCGGCGGCCGCGCGATTCAGACGTTGGGTGGCAAAATTGAGCAAGTTGTTTATCTTGAACTGCCGAATAAAGACCCGCGCAACCTTGTTGTGATCAAAAAGTTATCGCAAACTTCGCCAAAATACCCCAGAAGAGCAAAAAAAATCACTTCAAAACCGCTTTAAAATCAGGAAAAAAGCAGAATTAGAAAGGATTTCCCCGATGAGAAATCCTTTTCTTTTTTTGCCGTTTGTGCTATAGTGTTTATCAGAGAGAGATAAGTGCTCTTTTCGAGGAGATATAAGGAGTGTGGCAAATGCCCGAGGAAGTTCAAAGGATTGCAACGGAAAAACTGCTGCCCAACCCGTATCAGCCCCGAAAGCAATTTAAGAGCGAGGATCTTTTGAGCCTTGCGGAATCGATTAAGGAAAACGGCATTCTGCAGCCGTTGCTTGCGCGCAGAATCAACAACAGCGATTATTATGAGATTATTGCCGGCGAACGCAGACTGCGGGCGGCTATTCTGGCGAATCTTGCAACCGTTCCCTGCCTGATCGTTGACTGTGATTACGAGGAATCCGCTGTTTACTCTATTATAGAGAATATACAGCGCTCTGATCTGAGCTTTTTTGAAGAGGCGCAGGCGATCAGCCAAATGCAGAATCATTTTGGCATGACGCAGGAACAGATTGCGAAACGGCTCGGCAAGAGCCAGAGCGCGCTCTCCAACAAATTAAGGCTTTTAAAGCTGCCTGCCGATGTGCGCTATTTTATAGATAAAGAAGGGCTGACGGAACGGCACGCACGTGCCCTGCTGAAACTGGAAAGTGAAAAGCAGATGTGGACAGCCTTAAATCTGATCAAGGATAAGGGCTGGAACGTGCAGCAAACGGAGGAATATATCAACTCCGTAACCAACAAAGCGGTCAAGCCCCATAAAAATAACATTGTTAAAATCTTTAAAGACGTGCGTATCTTTGTAAACACCGTCAATAAAGCGATTAATACTATGAAAGAAGCGGGTATCCCCGCCGAATCCAATAAAACGGAAACGGACGATTATATTGAATTTTTCGTTCGTATCCCGAAAAATCCGCAGAAGAATAACCAGAAAAAGACATCTGCGGATATAAATACCGCTTAAAACGGGAAACCGTTTTAACATATTCTCCTCTTTTCATCACGTGGAATGGCCTGCCGGTAACGGCGGGCCATTCTGCGTTTTATTCTGTTTAAATATATTCCCGGCAGATCGCAGATATTCCTCTTGTGTTTCACGTGAAACAAGCCTACTATATCTTGATTTTCCATGAAACATTGTTTGCATTTTGAAATTGTTAAAAACTATGTTCAAAATGTTTAAAATATACGCCTATTGTGCATATGCAACATTAAATGCACACATAATGCAATCCTGTTTTTCTATTTATTATTGTTTATGAGCACGCCACTCCTATTTGTGTGATTTTTTTAGATGAAATCGCGTTGCTTGAAAGATAATTCTTTTCAATATTACTTATTTTGCTGTATTCGGCGCATAATAAAATAGATAAGTATCTTTATGCAAGCGTACCCTGTTTGTACTTGATAAAATGCGGATGAATATAAACTATTATAATTTTTTTGATCCCAATAGCTTTGTTTCACATGAAACAAACCCCGCAGAAGCCTGACCGGAGATCCCGATAATGAACACAAATATTGTGTTTCATGTGAAACATCTACATATTGTATTCCTGAGTCGGCAAGGCACAATTTTGAAAAAATAATTGGGCTGTTTCACGTGAAACTTTGCGCACAAATATTGATTGCGGGGCGGGGTTATAGTATAATATTTCTGTAAATTCAGGCGTGTTCAAAGCCGTAACGGGAAGGCGTTATAAATTATGGGTAAAACGATCGCAATATTTAACCAGAAAGGCGGCGTGGGCAAAACCACCACCTGCGTGAATCTTGCCGCCGCACTGGGCGCAAAAGGAAAAACAACTTTACTTGTGGATGTTGACCCGCAGGGCAACAGCACAAGCGGTGTCGGCGTTGATAAAACGGATATTGAATATTCAACTTATGATATTTTGATCAATAAGGTGCCCGCGCGCGCAATCATGCAGGAAACCGGCTTTAAAAACTTGTTTTTGCTGCCCGCGAATATGAATCTTGCGGGCGCGGAACTGGAACTTGCGGAAAGCGAGGATCGTTTTTATGCGCTGAAAAAGGCGATCTCACCGCTCAGCGTGGATTTCGATTTTATTATTATTGATTGCCCGCCGAGTTTGGGGCTGTTAAGTTTGAACGCGCTTACAGCAAGCGACACGCTGATCGTTCCTCTGCAGTGCGAGTATTACGCGCTGGAGGGTCTGAGCCAACTGCTCAGCACGGTACGTACTGTAAAACAGCACTATAATGAACATCTGGAACTGGAAGGCGTTGTGTATACCATGTATGACAGCCGCCTGAAACTGAATCAGCAGGTTATAGAAGAGGTCAACAAATATTTTCCGAATAAGGCGTATAAGACGATGATTCCCAGAAGTGTAAAACTTGCAGAGGCGCCCAGTTACGGAAAACCGGTCATTTACTATGAAAAATACTGCAAAGCGTCCTTCGCATATAAGCGCCTTGCAGAGGAGATCATAAAAAAACAATAGAAACCAAGTTTACATAAACAGTAAAAAGGAGGGGCATTATGGCAAAAAAAATGAGCGGCCTCGGCAAAGGGCTCGGTGCGCTTATGCTTGAAAATTCCACGCAGGAGATGCTTACGGAAAACGAACTCCCGATCAACGAGATCATCCCAAACCGGGATCAGCCGCGCAAAACCTTTGATGAGGCGGCTTTAGAGGAACTTGCCGAGAGCATAAAGCAGCACGGCGTATTGCAGCCTTTGCTGGTGCGCCCGATTCCGTCCGGCGGGTACCAGCTTGTTGCCGGAGAGCGCAGATGGCGCGCCTGCCGCATGGCAGGGCTGAACAAAGTTCCTGTTGTGATCAAGGAACTTACAGACACGGAAACAATGGAGATCGCCATCATAGAAAATTTGCAGCGTGAGGATCTGAACCCTATTGAAGAGGCGGAGGGGCTCCAGGCGCTGATCGATAAATGCGGCTATACGCAGGAGGAAGTTGCCGCAAGTGTAGGCAAATCCCGCCCGGCGATTGCAAACAGTCTGCGCCTTTTAAGGCTGCCGCAGGAAGTTAGGGATATGACCAAAAACGGCGAGATTTCCGCCGGTCACGCGCGCGCATTGCTGGCATTTGATAATGACGCCATGATGCTGGAGGCTGCGAAAAACATTGTTTCAAAGAAAATGACGGTGCGAGACGTGGAGCGCTTGGCAAAGATCAAGGAAACCAATGCGCCGCGCCGCCGCAGAACACGCAGAAGAGACAGTTTTTATGACGAAGTGGAACTTTCGCTCAGCGAATCGCTCGGCAGAAAAGTAAAGGTATACACCGGCAGGGGCAGCGGCACGCTGGAGATCGAGTTTTACTCTCAGGAAGATCTGAAAACTCTTGCCAATAAACTCGGCGAATAACGCTTAAAGAAAGGATTTAATAAAATGCTGGATATTAGATTTGTACGTGAAAATCCCGATATTGTAAAGGAAAATATCAAAAAGAAGTTTCAGGATGAAAAACTGCCCCTTGTAGATGAAGTGATCGCGCTGGACGAAGAAAAAAGAAGCGTGCAGAAAAAGGCGGATGAACTGCGCGCCAACCGAAACAAACTTTCCAAAGAGATCGGCAACCTCATGGCGCAGGGTAAAAAGGAAGAGGGTATGGCGCTGCGCGAGCAGGTCAAAGCGCAGGCGGACGAACTGGAGGAGCTCTCCAAAAAAGAGGGTGAACTTTCCGAAAAAGTGACGAAGATCATGATGGTTATCCCGAATATCATTGATCCGTCCGTTCCGATCGGCAGGGATGACAGTGAAAATGTGGAACTGGAGAAGTTTGGCGAGCCGGTTGTGCCCGATTATGAGATCCCGTATCATACGCAGATCATGGAGCGCTTTAACGGCATAGATCTGGACGCCGCAGGCAGGGTTGCAGGCAACGGATTTTATTATCTGATGGGCGATATTGCGCGCCTGCATTCCGCTGTGCTCTCTTATGCGCGTGATTTTATGATCAACAAAGGCTTTACCTATTGCATTCCGCCCTATATGATCCGTTCCGCGGTTGTAAACGGCGTTATGAGCTTTGCGGAGATGGATGCAATGATGTATAAGATCGAGGGAGAGGATCTTTACCTGATCGGCACTTCGGAGCATTCTATGATCGGTAAATTTATAGATACCATTACGCCGGAGAGCCAGATGCCGCAAACGCTGACCTCCTATTCCCCCTGTTTCAGAAAAGAAAAGGGCGCCCACGGCATTGAGGAGCGCGGCGTTTACAGAATCCACCAGTTTGAAAAGCAGGAGATGATCGTTGTCTGCAAGCCGGAGGAGTCCAAAATGTGGTTTGACCGGCTTTGGTCTTACACCGTTGAACTGTTCCGCTCGCTTGATATTCCCGTGCGCACGCTGGAATGCTGTTCAGGCGACCTTGCGGATCTGAAAGTGAAGTCCATAGACGTTGAGGCGTGGTCCCCAAGGCAGAAAAAGTATTTTGAGGTGGGCTCCTGCTCGAATCTGACAGACGCGCAGGCACGCCGCCTGAAGATCAGAATCAAAGGCGAAAACGGCACGTATCTTGCCCACACGCTCAACAATACCGTGGTTGCGCCGCCCAGAATGCTGATCGCGTTTCTGGAAAACAATCTGCAGGCGGACGGCAGCGTTCTGATTCCCAAGGCACTTCAGCCGTATATGGGCGGCACGGAAAAACTGGTCCCAAAACAGTAAATTAAAACGCACACAAAAAAACAGGAGCCGTTAAAGGCTCCTGTTTTTTGTTTTTCATACTCAGCGGATATTGGTGCGCAGCCTTTTTTCCGCCAAATGCCCGGCAGCGCAGAGAAGAATGCCGGCTGCAAACAGCGGCAGGCACAGCTTTACAGCCGTTTCCCCGTCTATAAGGGTTTGCGACATATAAAACGGGAATACGATCTCGTGCGATCTGCATATAGCAGACGCCAAGGTGTAAAGGATCAGCAGAAAAAGGGAAACGGAGGTGAGTTTTGTAACGACGCAGGCAAAATACGCTATGCCGAAATAAAGCACGCAGGCGGAAAGGATCCTTAAAAATTCAACGGCAAACGCCGGCAGGATCACGGCGCATACAGCCGTGATGGCAGAAACATTTGCCAGCATGATCAAAAACGGGGGCAAAATATACCGTAACAGGCTTTTCCGGCAGACGGTGAAGATCAGCTCACTGCCGTCTGCATCAATCAGTCCCCACAAAATGAAGATGACCCACCAAACAGAAAAGAGCGGGAAAAAGATTTGGCTGATCAGCAGCAGGTCGGATAGGATGCTGTCGCTGTCCATCCTGCCGAATGCGCTGAGCATGATCAGCCCGAGCGCCGCAAGATCAATCGCAATCAGCGGCACAAAACGCATGATCCCGGTGCTTTTGATCAGCAGAATTGTGATCCCGCGGGGTTTTAAATGTTTTTTAGTGTGCATATATATCCGTCCTCCACACCGGGTTCGGTTTCCTTTATGGAGCCGCCGTTCTGCGCAACGCCGGAAAGGATCCGGATCATCTTTTTTCCGTTTCGGTCTATTCTGTGCTGAACAGAAAACGGTTCTTTCAAAAGATTTTCGTCCGTTTCTTCCAGTTCATATACTTTTCCGCGCGCGCATGCCTGTATTTCGGCGCAGGTGCCGGCGTTTACGATTTTTCCCTCGTTCATAATCAGTACCTGATCGCAAAGCGCCTCCACATCTTCCACAATGTGGGTGGAGATCAGGATCGTGTGCGCGTCCTCCAGGGAGGCAATAATGTTTTTAAAGCGTATACGCTCCTCCGGATCCAAACCGGAGGTGGGTTCGTCAAGCAGGATCACGGGCGGGCTCCCCAGCACTGCCTGCGCAATACCAAGCCGGCGCACCATGCCGCCCGAAAGCGTTTTTACCCGGTCATCAAGCCGGTCGCTCAGGTTTACAAGTGCAACGCACCGCTCCACTTCCGCTTGGATGTTTTCTTTTTTGATCTCTTTTAAAAGCGCCAGCGTTTCCAGCATCTCCCGCACGGTGAGTTCCTTGAAAAGCCCGAATTTCTGCGGCAGATAGCCGATGTTGTTTTTATAGCCGGGGTCTTTTTGGGTCTCGTTTCCGTTAAACAGGATCTTTCCGCCGGAAAGGGGATAAAGCTCCGTTATGCAGCGCAGCAAAGTGGTCTTGCCTGCGCCGTTTGGGCCAAGCAGACCGTATACGCCTTTTCCAAAAGCATAGCTGATGCCTTTCAGAATTTCTTTTTTGCCGAATTTTTTGGTGATTTCTTTCAGTTCCAGCATGTTTATACCCCCAGTTCATCGGAGAAAAATTCGTAACTCGTGCGTGTGTCGCTCTCATCTTCCAGATAGGTTTTAATGCGTTCCAGCCCTTCCTCTTCGCCGTATTTATTCAGTATATCCACAAAATATTCAAATCCCGTGCCTTTGAGCGACTCGGCAAGCATCAGAAAATCATTTCTGTTTTCCGGTTCCAAATATCTTTCATACAAAGAGGCAATTTCATTTTTGTACGGGTCTGCGGTTTGGTTTCCATAGTTTTCTTCAAGCATGCTGATCTCTGTTGTGATCAATTGATCAGCATCCTGAAAATAAATATTGTAGGCGGAGAGTGCTTTTGTATCCGGCTCAATAAAGATCGTTTTTACACTGCTTGGCAGGCATTTTGAGCCGTAAAAGGGAGCCGTGTCTTCTTCAATGGTATTTCCGTTTATGCTTGAATCCATATACGGATAGATCACGCGTATGTCCTGTTTGGTTGTGTACTCCGCGTAAGCCCCCATAAATAAGGAGGGGTACCCGGTGCCGGAAAAGGTGTTTCTGCCCGTTTCCTCCAGATTGCAATAAACCTTTTGCAAACTGTTTATTTTCATGTTAAAAACGGTGTCTTCATTATATTCACAGCGGTAAAAGCCACGGTTGGCGCTGTCATAAAGCGGACGCAATCCGCTTTGCGGCAGATAGGCAAAATAGCCGGGCAGGAAAATGCCCTGCGCGTTTGAATAAAAAACGGGTGAAAAACCGCTGTATTTTACCGTGATCTCCGTGGTGTTTCCGTTTGGTGCAACCGTAAAATGATCTTCTTCCTGTTTAAATTGCAGGGCGTTTCCGTTTTGATCCTTCGCGCTTTTGATCTTGTATCCGTGATAAAGGGTAAAAGTATATTCTTCCAGATCCGGCGTATCGATTTTCATCGTTACTTTTGCATGCAGTTTTGTGAACACGCGCAGGTCGGCAGTGTATTCGCTTATCTGAAACTGTACTTCCCGTTTTGCTTTTTTGCCGTCGGGGTGCTCGTAATAATAAGTGCTGTCCGCCATGGTAGCGGATTCCGCCATATTATCGCTGCCCAGCAGAACTTTGGATCCGGGCAGGACCGCGGTAAATAAACAGACCGCAGCCAAAAACAAAGCAACGGCGCTGCGCAGCAGTTTAACGGGCTTTTTTTGGGCAGAGGTTTTGTAAAATATGACCGCACCCAGCAGAAAGATCCAGAATAAAAGAATACACCATCTTTGCGGCACAAGGGAATTGCCCCAAGCATAAACGGGAGTCCAAGTGAGATCCGGCTCAAAAAATTCAAACAGCCTGAAAAAGTAAGACAGGTCAATTTTAGTGATCTCATAGATCATAGCGTCTATGCCGGTGATCAGCGGGCTGCCCAGCAGGGTGATCAGCACCAAAAGCAGGTAGGCGATCAGCCGGTTTGTGAAATTTGCGAAAAACAGCCCGAATACGGCGCCCGTCAGCGGCACCAGAAAATAATTCAGCAGCACGGTTGCAAATAACTGCGGCAGAAACGCCGGAAAATTTGTGTCTCCCGCGGCAAAAATAATGCCGTTCAGGATCGCCGCTGCGGCAAAGAAAAGTGAAACCGTGATCAGCAGTATTTTTGCCTGCGCGGCTATCATGTTTCGCATTCCGCTTTTGGTTGCGCGCAAGCATTCGACCAGACCGCTTTTTTTCACTTTAACGCAGTATTCAAACCCTAAAAAGGCAAACACGGCAAACGCATACATGGAAAACGCCAGCGTGTCTTTTTCAAAATCGATATAACTCGCTGAATTGCTGTATATGGCAAAAGCAATGTAGGCAAGGATAAAGATGCCATAGATCAGATCCAGATACCAAGCGCGCAGCCAAAGTTTGGCGGCGGATTTAAAAGGGGTCATCCAATCACCTCCATGCACATGCAAAACGGCGCACCGCACCGTTCTGAAAAACGCAGTGCAGTGCGCCGAAATCTGTGGTTTATATCGTTATTTCTGATTCAGCCACATATAGCCCTGTGCGTGGCATCCGTAAAATAACGCACACTTAGAAGATACAGTAATTGTTATAATTTCTTCTTCTCTTTTATTCTAAAGGAAAAGGATCGGATTGTCAACAAATTAACAAAATTACTTCCGGTTTTTATCTGAAATGTAACGAAAAGAACCGCAAATGAACTGCTTATGCTAAGCAGCAGGCACATATATTTTTTTGTTAAGTTGCTAAACAATACTTGACAAGTGCATGCCGCCGCGCTATAATATGGAAAAAAAGGGGGAACGCGCCTATGCAGTGCGAAATATCAAGAAATTTTTTTGATATGGTTGATGAGATTTTTGCCGAGCAAAAGCAGCCGGTGGACTGCGGCGGCAAGTTTCGGCTTTACCGCTCTGAGATCAATTTGCTTGAACTGATCGGCAGCTGCCCGGACGCGAATGTGAGCGATCTTTCCGCCAGATCCGCCGTTACCAAAAGCGCGGTAACGCAGATCAGCGTTAAACTTTGTGAAAAAGGGCTTATAGAAACCTATAAAAGCCCCCATAATAAAAAAGAAAAATATTTCCGCTTAACGCCGGCGGGTCTGGAGGCCAAGGCGCAGTATGAGGAAATGAACAAACAGGCCGCGGCAAAGATGCGCAGTTATCTCTGCGCCCTGAGCATAGAGGAAAAAAAGACGATCATGGATTTTATCCGCGCGGCAAAGGAATATATGCCGGCGTACAGTTTTGCCTGTTCGCATGCGGACGATCAGAAAGCGCCGTGCCTTGCGGCGCATGAAAAGGAGTTTTAAAGATGCTGGAACTGAAAAATATTTCTTTTTCCGTTGAGGATGAGGCAAATAAAAAGCAAAAAGAGATCCTGAATCATATCAATCTTACCGTTGATAAAGACAGTTTTGTTGTGATTACCGGCCCCAACGGCGGCGGCAAATCCACGCTTGCCAAGATTATTATGGGCATTGAAAAGCCCACCTCTGGGCAGATCCTGTATAAAGGGCAGGATATTACAGGTCTGGATATCAACGAACGCGCCAAACTGGGCATCGGGTTTGCTTTTCAGCAGCCGGTGCGCTTTAAGGGGCTTACCGTGCGCGATCTTCTGAGCCTTGCCGTAAACCGGGCGGTGGATACGCACGAACTCTGCGGCTATCTTTCCGAAGTGGGGCTGTGTGCCGCCGATTATATCAACCGTGAGATCAACGCCAGCCTTTCCGGCGGCGAATTAAAGCGCATTGAGATCGCGATGCTCATGGCGCGCGGGGTGGATTTTTCCTTGTTTGACGAGCCGGAGGCGGGAATCGATCTCTGGAGTTTCAACAATCTGATCGCGGTTTTTGAAAAACTGCGGGATACCAAGCACGGCGCGGTTGTGATCATTTCACATCAGGAAAGGATTCTGGAGATTGCGGATAAGATCGTGGTTGTTTCCGGCGGAGAGATCACTGCCGAAGGCCCGAAAGAAGAGATCCTGCCGGAACTGCTTTCCGATTCCAGCGCGTGCAAGTTTTATAAAGCAAGGAGGAGCGGCAATGACTGATATTAAGAATAACCCGATTTTGGGCGGACTGCTTAAGACCATAGCCGGCATTGCAGACACGCCCAAGGGCGCATACAATATAAGAGTGGACGGCAAAGGCATCGGCCGCCAGAGCACAAAAAATATAGAGATCGTTCCCAAGCCGGAGGGCAAGGGCATAGAAATCTATGTTAAGCCGGGCACCAAGGGCGAATATGTGCATATTCCCGTTGTGGTGGATCAAAGCGGCTTTCAGGATCTGGTGTATAACGATTTTTACATCGGGGATGATTCCGATGTGGATATCATCGCCGGCTGCGGCATTCACAATGACGGCGAGCATCTTTCCCAGCATGACGGCATCCATACATTCCATGTTGGCAAAAACGCAAAGGTGCGCTATGTGGAAAAGCATTACGGTGAGGGCAACGGCAGCGGAGAGCGCGTTCTGAACCCGGTAACGGTGGTGCATCTGGAAAAAGGCGCCTATCTGGAGATGGAAACCGTGCAGATCGAGGGCGTGGACTCCACAAAGCGTGTTACAAACGCGGATCTGAAAGAAGACGCCCGCTTGGTTATTAAAGAAAAGATCATGACCAGCGGCAGCCAGACGGCAACAACGGATTTTACCGTTGAGCTTAACGGCAACAATTCCAGCGCGGAGATCAGTTCCCGCTCCGTCGCAAAGGGCAATTCCAAGCAGGAATTCTATTCCGCCCTGCACGGCAACGCGGAGTGCGCCGGTCATTCTGAGTGCGATTCCATTATTATGGAAAACGGCTTTGTAAAATCCGTGCCGGAGATCATTGCAAACGATGTAAATGCCTCTCTGATCCACGAGGCGGCGATCGGCAAGATCGCGGGCGAACAGATCACAAAACTGATGACCCTTGGCCTTTCTCACGAAGAGGCGGAGGCGCAGATCGTAAAAGGCTTTTTAAAGTAAAAGCTGAGAAACGCAGGCGGATGAGCATGTATAAAAAAGAACACCCGGTCAGATTGTGTCTGATCGGGTGTTTCTGTATTTTTAAAATCATATCTTAATTTTGTTTCGCGCAAAAATTTACTTTCTCATATAAAATACGGCAAATGTTTTAGGCCCGCAGTGGGAGGAAATGGTGCAGCCGGCGTCTGCGGTCAGGATCTCCTTGAAATCCGCCTTGCCGCTGGCAACGCCTTTTGCAAATGCGGTGATTTCACCGGCAACGCTGCCGGAATTCGCAATAATAATACGGTCTGTATCCATTTTTGCGGCGTTTGCAAAGGTGTCGTTCACATACTGCCTGTAAACATTCTCTATTTTGCCGCGGTATTTCTTTATAACGTCCATTGTGCCGTCCGCCGGGTCAACGCCGATCACAGGCTTTATGCCAAGCACGTTTGCGCCGAATCTTGCAACCGCGCTGCATCTGCCGCCTTTATAAAGATAAACCAAATTATCCAGCACAAAGGTGGCGTGCACTTTAGGCACAAGGGATCGAATGCGGTTTGCAATCTTTTTTGCGTCAAAGTCTTTGTCCCTTAAATCACACGCTTTCAGCACAAGCAGCCCCATGCCGCCGCACAGGTTTTTGGAATCCACAACATGCACATTGCTGAAATCACCCGCCGCCGTAACTGCGTTCTGATAACTGGATGAGATCGCGCTGGAAAGGCTGATGTGCACAACGCTGTCCCCCTGCCGGCTTGCCGCGCTGAACACCTCATAATAGGACGCAGGCGAAACCGCCGCGGTCTTGGGCATTTCACCCGTTTTAGACACATGGGCGTAGATATCGTCCCGCGTGATCTCCTCGCCGTCCAAATAGGATTCGCTGCCAAGCAGAATAGAAAGCGGCGTTATTTTGATGTTTCTTGATTCAATTATATCTTTCGGCAGATCGCAGGTTGAGTCTGCCGTAATGATAACGCTCATTGCCGCTGCTCCTTTGCAGATATTAATGCGCATTATACCATAAGATCGTTAAAAATTCAACAAATACGCTTTATTATCATACCCATTTTATAAAAAATTAAGATTTAAAAATTGCGCTACCTTTGCGGCGCGGCTGCGGCAAGTTCTTCCAAAGGCGCGTAAACCACGCTTTTTGCCCTGATACTTAACGTGTCGTTTCGCAGTTCAATGCCCACGGTTATGTTGCCGATCTGCTGTTCGTCTGCATTTTTATATAAAGCGTAAACCGGGATCTGCGCATGCGCTACATTTTCATCTTCATCATAGCTTATCACTGCCGGATCCAGCCGGATGGAGTCCACATCGGCGTAGCTGCCATCCTGCGCTCTGGGCGCATTGGTGTAATAGGCGCGGAATTCCGGCAGCGCAAGGCCGGTTTGCGCGTCAAACTGCACATTTGTTGTGCTGTAATCCATAACGAACTGCAAAAGGTTTGGGTATGCCTGCGGCCGGCTCAGATAGCATGTTACGATGCCGTTGAAATAGGCAAGCCAGTTTTCGGCGTTTGTGTAGTGCACGGTATACGGATCTTTTCCGCCGCTTTCGGAAGGCGTAAGCACATACAGCCCGTAAAGCGGCTGTGTTTCGTCAGAACCGGCGGGGGTTTCCTCGTCAAGAAGAATAATATCCGCTCTGCCGTTTTGATCAAAATCCTGCAGGTAAACCCTGGTGTTTGTGCTGCCGAAGTTTTCGTTCCAGTCTGCAAACTCCGCCTCGGTATCGCCGTGCACGATAATGGCGTAATCGCCGTCTTTATAAACGGAAACGCCGTCATTTTCCGCAATCAGCGTTCGTTTGCCTGTTTTTTGCGGCCCCTGCCCGTTTACATTGTAACTGGTGCTCTGCGCCGTTGCCTGCTCCAGGGAGGGTTTGTATACCTTATTATAATAGAATACGCCTGCCGCGGTCAGCACAATCAGCACTGCGGCAAGGATCCATATGCCGGCAACTCCTCTTTTTCTGTTCATCAGATCATTCCCCGTATTTTTCGCTGTAGTTAAACGCAACGCGCTTTCCGTGCTCTATATGATAGCAATTGCCGCAGGCAAGCGAAAAAATGTATTTATCGTGCCTGTAAGAATCGGAATACACGTCCATTACTTTTATGTTATCTTTGCCGAATTTTTCATAAAGGCGGCGCACTTTTTCTTTACCGCGGCAGTTTTCGCCCACGATGGCGCCGGTTTTTTCGCTGTGCCGTGTGCAGATCAGGTAGTCAAATTTTGCCCGTTTCGCAATTTCATCCAGCAGAAAATCCGGCGAAGCGCTTATGATAACGCCTTTTCGCTTTCTTTCAAAAAACCACGGATAAAGCTGCTTTTCATGCCTGTTCCAGAATCCGTTTACCGCCTTTTTCAGCGGAATCATCGGTGTAAACAGAAAACACACTTTTTTAAACGCGGTAAATGAGATGATCCTGCACACCATCAGAATAAGCGCTGCGATGATCACGGGTGTCAGAATAAGGATCCACGGGTAATGCAGCAGGCAGTAGCCTATAAACAGCGAACCGCTGTCAAACGGCACAAGGGTTTTGTCAAAATCATAAATATCCAGTTCCAAATCAAATTTTCTCCGCTTCAAAATCAATTTCCAGTTTTTTGCTGCTTTCAAATTTGGTCAGTTTCACCCCGGCGGCGTCAAGCATCCGCCTGCTGGCGCGGTTGTTATCCGTGTCATAATATTTATCGCTTATGTAAATGATCTCTTTAATGCCCGCCTGAATAATCGCCTTTGCGCATTCGTTGCAGGGGAAAAGGGCAACATAGATCCGGGAGCCTTTCACGCCGATCCCGTTTGAGTTTAAAATGGCGTTCAGTTCCGCGTGGCACACGAAGGGGTATTTTGTGTCATTCTGATTGTCCGCCTTGCGTTCCCAGGGAAAATCCTCGTCCGAACAGCCGCGCGGAAATCCGTTGTAGCCCACGCTTACGATCCGGTTATCGTCATTTACGATGCAGGCGCCCACCTGTGTATTCGGATCTTTGCTGCGCATTGCGGAAAGCAGCGCAACGCCCATAAAATATTCGTCCCATGAAATATAGTCTTCTCTTTTCGCCAAACCAAACACCCTTTCGTATTTCCGTAAAATTCAAATAAGCCGCACTTGAAACGCGCGGCTTTATGCTCTGTTATTTGCCCTCCAGTGCGCTTACGAACGCATCCAGTTCGCTCAGGTGCGCTTCTTCCACTCTGCCTTCGTCCACCATGCGGTTGATCTTGGGGTCGATCGGCAGTTTCGCAAGCACGGGAATGCCCAGTTCCCCGGCAGTTTCGTCTATTTTAGATCTGCCGAACAGCTCGTGCTTTTTGCCGCAGTCCGGGCAAACGAAATAGCTCATGTTCTCCACCACGCCAAGCACGGGGATATGCATCAGTTTTGCCATGTTAAACGCTTTGTTAACGATCATTTTAACCAGATCCTGCGGCGTGGAAACGATCACGATCCCGTCCACCGGCAGGCTCTGAAATACGGTAAGCGCAACGTCGCCCGTTCCCGGCGGCATATCCACAAACAGATAATCCAGTTCGCCCCAGCGTACTTCTGTCCAAAACTGTTCCACAACGCCGCTGATCACCGGCCCGCGCCAAACAACCGGGGATTCCTCGCTTTCCAGCAGCATGTTTATGCTCATAACCTTGATGCCGGTCTTTGTAATATTGGGCAGTAAAAATTCGCTGTCCTGCTTTGCTCTTTGGGAAACGCCGAAAGATTTGGGTACGGACGGGCCGGTGATATCCGCGTCCAGCACGCCCACTTTCAGCCCTGCCTTTGCGCAGGCAGAGGCAAGCAGGCAGGTAACCAGGCTTTTGCCGACGCCGCCTTTGCCGCTGACAACGCCGATCACTTTTTTAATATGGGAAGCCTTATTCATCGGCTTTAAAAAACTTTGCGGCTCTTTCCTTTCCCCGCAGTTCTGCGCGCAGGAAGAGCAGTCATGACTGCATTCGGCCATTTCAAACATCTCCGTAAATTTTTTAGTTTATAAATATTATAAACTTTTTTAGGGATTATAGCATATAAAAACACTTTTATCAATAGCTGCGGCAAAACTGCGTGTCAGCCGCCGTAATTGCGGATCAGGGAAACCACTTTGCCCAAAACCGCCACTTCCTTTACAAGAATCTGCTCATATTCATCATTTTCCGGCTGCAGGCGGAAACCGCCTTTCTCTTTATAAAAACGCTTTACGGTTGCCTCGTCGCCGATCAGCGCCACCACGATATCGCCGTTTTCCGCAACGGGCGTGCGGCGCACAATGATGATATCCCCATCCAGAATATGGGCGTTGATCATGGAATCGCCGCGCACGTGCAGGGCAAAGTATTCGCCGTTTCTGTCCACGGCGGCGGGGATGTATTCCTCAATCTGCTCCTGCGCCAGAATGGGCATGCCTGCCGTAACGGTGCCCAGCAGCGGCACGGAAACGGATCTTGCGCCGCCGCCCGTAAGGCGGATCGTGCGTTTCAGATTCGGGTCTCTTTCTATGTAGCCGGCTTTTTCAAGCGCGTTCAGGTTGTATTGAACCGTAGAGGTGGAGCGCAGGCCCACCGCCTCGCCGATCTCCCGCACGGACGGCGCCACGCCGCGCTCTTCGATCACGCGCTGGATGTAGTCTAACACCGCCTGCTGGGTCTTGTTGATCTTATTCAAAATGCTCACCGCCGTATGTTTTTTACGCAAAAAGATTAAATCTACATTTTTAGTTAAAACTATTGTATCATAGGCGTTTTTAAAAGTCAAACATTTGTACTATTTTAAAGGTTTTTAAAAAAAGTGTTGACAAAATCATCTCAATATAATATAATCTACCTTGCTTGAAAACAGCTTTAGTTATATGGCTTTATAGCTCAGTCGGCTAGAGCATGCGGTTCATACCCGCAGTGTCACTGGTTCGAATCCAGTTAAAGCCACCAACGGCCCGGTGGTCAAGAGGTTAAGACACCGCCCTTTCACGGCGGTAACACGAGTTCAATTCTCGTCCGGGTCACCATATATCCGCCAAAACGCAGGTTTTGGCGGTTTTTTGTTACCCTTTTGGGTTTCAGGGCGTTTTGCAGAGCGCTTTGCCGGCGGTTTCATTTATAAAATCGTTTGGCGCGAACAAACTATTTTTATGTAAAGAAAATTGGAAAGGCGGTGCGCTATGAAGATCAGGGTGCTCCTAACAGGCGGCACGATCGGCAGTGCGGTTAAAAACGGGGCTATATCGCCGTTCGGCTCTCCGGCGGAAAAACTGGAGGCGGATTACAGGCGCCGCGGCGGCAGGGCAGAACTGGATTTTGTTTCGCCGTTTACGATCCTGAGCGAGGATCTTTGCGCGGATGATCTGAATACGCTGACGGAAAGTGTGCGCCGTGCCTGTGAAAGCGGTTTTGAAAAGCTTATCATCTGCCACGGCACGGATACTTTGCAGTATTCCGCCGCCGCCGTGCTGTATGCGCTTGCCGGCAAACGCTGCACCGCTGTGTTCGTTTCCGCCGCCAAGCCGCTGGAGAGCAGCGAAACAAACGGCTTTGAAAATTTCTGCGCCGCCGCGGCGTTTCTTGAAAATACGGATATGCCCGGCGTGTTCGCCGCATATCAGAATGCCGGGCAGCCGGCAAGGATCCTGCCCGCCGCGCGCCTTGCCCTGCACCCGGAGGGCGGCGACGCGCTGCATTGCCTAAACGGCGCCTGCGCCGCAGTGTATCAGAGCGGAAAGATTTATTCAGATCCGTCTTATCTGCCAGCGCAAAGCAGAAGCTTAGATTTTCCGGTGCGTTTTGAGACGTTTTCCGGTATAGAGGTCGTTACGGCGGTGCCGGGCAGCGCATATGCGCCGTGCGGCAAAAAGATTCGCGCGGTTCTTTTTAAACCCTATCATTCCGGCACGCTGCATACGGCAGGCGCGGCGTTCCGTGCGTTCTGCCAAAACGCGAAAATCAGGGGGATACCGCTGTTTGCGGCGGATATTCTGCCCGGCGCGCAGTATGCAACATCCCTTGCCTTTGCGGATCTTGGCATTATCCCGCTGGAGGGCGCGGCGTTTGCCGCAACATATATCAAGATCTGGCTTGCGGCAGGCAAAAGCGGCGCGGAACTGGAAACTTTTGTGAAGACTTCTTACGCCGGCGAGATCTGAATACGCGTCGTTCGGCAGTATCCCGTATTCCCGGCTGCGCAGTTGCCGGAGAGGATATTTTATTGCGATTTGGGCACAAAACAGCAAAATTTTATTGAGTTTGACAAAAAATTGACGAATAGCGGCGTGATTTTGGTGGAAAAATATGTATTGATTTTGCCGTGCATATACTTTATAATAATTGCGTAAAAAATTGTATATTAAATTCTTAATGTTTGGAGAGGTAATTTAGATGAACGCATTAAACAAAAAAACAATTGAGGATATTGACGTATCCGGAAAAAAAGTTCTTGTTCGCTGCGATTTCAACGTTCCGCTCAAGGACGGCGAGATCACCAATGACAAAAGAATCGTTGCGGCGCTCCCCACCATCAAATATCTGATCGAAAAGGGCGCAAAAGTGATCCTTTGCTCTCATCTGGGCAGACCTAAGGGAGAATACAAGCCCGAATTCAGCCTTGCACCCGTTGCAAAAAGGCTTTCCGAGTATCTTGGCAAAGAGGTAAAGCTTGCCGAGGATGAAACCGTTGTGGGCGAAAACGCCAAAACAATGGCTGCCGCTTTGCAGGATGGAGACGTTATGCTTCTTGAGAACGTGCGTTTCAGAAAAGAAGAAACCAAAAATGAAGAGAATTTCTCCAAAGAACTGGCTTCTCTTGCCGATATCTTTGTAAACGACGCTTTCGGCACGGCGCACAGAGCGCACTGCTCCACCACCGGCGTTGCGGCGTATCTGCCGGCTGTTTGCGGCTATCTGATCCAAAAAGAGATCACCTTTATGGGCGGCGCGCTCTCCGATCCGAAAAGGCCGCTTGTTGCCATTCTCGGCGGCGCAAAAGTTTCCGATAAGATCGGCGTAATCACCAACCTGATCGATAAGTGCGATACGCTTATCGTCGGCGGCGGTATGGCATATACCTTTATGAAATCACTCGGCCACCATATCGGCACTTCTCTTTTGGAGGAAGACCAGGTTGAGAATGCCGGCAAGATGATGGAAGAGGCAAAGGCTAAGGGCGTTAAATTCCTGATCCCGATTGATAACAAAGTGGGCAAGGAATACGATGAAAATACAGAGGCTATGGTTGTAAACAGCGATGAGATCCCGGACGGCTGGATGGGTCTGGATATCGGCCCCAAAACGCAGCAGATGTTTGCGGATGCCATCAAAGGCGCCGGCACGGTAATTTGGAACGGACCGATGGGCGTTTCCGAGTGGGATAACTTTGCGCAGGGCACGATTGCAGTGGCAAAAGCCGTTGCGGATTCCGGCGCGATCTCCATTGTTGGCGGCGGTGATTCCGTTGCCGCTGTAACCAAGCTTGGTTTCAGTGATAAGATGAGCCATATCTCCACCGGCGGCGGCGCGTCACTTGAATTCCTTGAGGGTAAGGAACTGCCCGGCATCGCCGCGCTTATGGATAAAGACTGATTTAATATAGAACAGAGAAAAAACAGTAAAAATTGAATTTAAACAGATAAAAGAGGAATCATTATGAACAAATCTCTTCGCAAGGCAGTGATTGCCGGAAACTGGAAAATGAACAATACCCCGTCTCAGACCACGGCGCTGATCAATGAAATGAAGCCGCTTGTGAAAGACGCGGACTGCGATGTGATCATCTGCGCGCCGTTTGTGGATCTGCAAGCCGCGCTGGAGGCTGCAAAAGGCTCCAATATCATGATCGGCGCAGAAAACTGCCACTGGGCGGAAAGCGGCGCTTTCACGGGTGAAGTATCTGCCGTTATGCTTAAGGAAATGGGCGTTCCGTATGTAATCATCGGCCATTCCGAGCGCAGGCAGTATTTTGGTGAAACGGATGAAACCGTAAATAAAAGAGTCCGCGCCGCGCTGGATGCCGGCCTGAAAGTGATCCTTTGCGTAGGCGAGGTGCTGGAGCAGAGGGAACAGGGCGTTACCTTTGAGGTTGTGGGCATGCAGACGAAGATTGCGCTGCAGGGCGTAACAGCAGAGGAACTGAAAAATGTAATTATCGCTTACGAGCCTGTTTGGGCAATCGGCACCGGCAAAACGGCTACTGCTGATCAGGCAGACGAAGTAAACGGCTATATCCGTAAGGTGGTTGCGGAGCTTTACGGCAAAGACGCGGCAGACGCTTTCGTTGTTCAGTACGGCGGCTCTATGAACGCCAAGAACGCGGAGGAACTGCTTGCAAAAGAGAATGTGGACGGCGGGCTGATCGGCGGCGCGTCCCTGAAAGCGCAGGACTTTTCCGTTATCGTAAAAGCGGCGTCCAAATAATTCAAAAAAAGCCCTCTTCCCGAGGGCTTTTCATATATGAAGAATACCGGCGATGCCGCGCGGCATCGCAAAGGATATGCAAAACACATTTCATCTCAGTTACAGGAGGAAGATACAGATGAAAAAACCGGTTGTATTATGTATTATGGACGGTTTCGGAAAAAATGATTCGGATTACGGCAACGCCATCGCCATGGCCAAAAAACCGAATCTGGATAAACTGATGGCAGAATGCCCGATGACGTATATCGGCGCGTCCGGTCTTGACGTTGGCCTGCCGGACGGGCAGATGGGCAACAGCGAGGTCGGCCATACTAATATCGGCGCCGGCAGAATCGTTTATCAGCCGCTTACCAGAATCACGAAAGCGTTTGCGGACGGCGACGCCTATAAAAACGAAGTGCTTGTAAGCGCCATGGAAAACGCAAAGGGCAAGGCGCTCCACCTGATCGGCCTTGTTTCTCCCGGCGGCGTGCACAGCCATACGGAGCATCTTTACGGCCTTATGGAAATGGCAAAAAAACACGGCGTGGAAAATGTGTATATCCATGCCATTCTGGACGGACGTGACGTTCCCCCCGCCTCCGCGGCAGAGGATCTGGAAGTGCTTGAGGATAAGATCGCGCAGATCGGCGTCGGCAAGATCGCCACGGTAACCGGCAGGTTTTATGCGATGGACAGAGATAATATCTGGGACAGAGTGGAAAAAGCCTATGCGGCGTTTGTTTACGGCGAGGGCATCCAGGCGGACGATCCGGTCAAGGCGGTTCGCGCGTCTTATGAAACCATTGATGAGGACGGCAAACATCTTACAGATGAATTTGTGCTCCCAACCGTGATCGGCGGCAAAGAGGGCAGAGTGCAGGCAAGCGACAGCGTGATCTTCTTTAATTTCCGCCCGGACAGAGCAAGGGAAATCACAAGGGCGTTTGTGGATCCCGATTTCACCGGCTTTGAAAGAAAGAACGGCTTTTTCCCGCTGAATTATGTTTGCATGACCCAGTATGATGAGGAAATGCCGAACGTAAGCGTTGCTTTCCCGCCGGAGACCCTGAAAAACACTTTCGGCGAATATATCTCCAATCTTGGCAAGACCCAGCTTAGGATCGCGGAAACACAGAAGTACGCCCACGTTACCTTCTTCTTTAACGGCGGCGAGGAAAAACAGTACCCCGGCGAGGACAGGATCTTGGTTGATTCCCCTAAGATCTCCACATTTGACCTTATGCCGGAAATGAGCGCGCCGGAGGTTTCCGAAAAACTCAATGCCGCGGTAAGAAGCGGAAAATATGACGCGATCATCGTAAACTTCGCAAACTGCGATATGGTTGGCCACACGGGGATCATCCCGGCTGCCGTAAAGGCGGTTGAAACGGTGGATTCCTGCGTAGGTTCGCTTGCGCAGGCTGTGAAAGAGATGGGTGGCGTGCTGTTCGTTACGGCAGACCACGGCAATGCGGATAAGATGCTGGATGAAAACGGCGAGCCGTTTACGGCGCATACAACCAATCCGGTTCCGTTTATCGTGGTCAATTATCCGTGCAAGGTGCGTGACGGCGGCAGGCTTTGCGATATTGCGCCCACCATGCTGAAAGTGATGGGTCTGGAACAGCCCGCGGAGATGACGGGTGAATCCATTATTCTCTGATCTGCCTGTAAACGGTCTGCTTTTATAGCGCCTGATTATGCCGGGAACGCAAATATTGCCTTAAAACGGACTGCTTTTTTTACCCGATTGTTTAACAAATAATCAAAAGAGTTAAGATATTTTATGAACATTTCATAAACATTCAAGCTGATTGCAAAATCCAATAAAAGGTTATTCCATTGCAAGCGGCAAATGTGGTACTATTTGTCACGGGGTGTTATTATGAAAAAAATAGACAAGCAGGCTATACTCGGTCTGCGCATTATGCAGAGAAGAAAACAGCTCGGAATCAACCAAAGCGAACTTGCGGAGCAGATCGGTCTTAGCGAGCATCAGATCTCCAATATTGAAACCGGCAGAAGTTATCCGAGAATGAAAAGTTTTATTCGTATCTGCGAGATTCTTGAAGTAAATGCGGATTACTTCATTTCCGGCGCAATGAAAGATGAAATAGATGAAAATATCATTGATATGATCTCTTCGCTTTCTCAGGAAGAGCAAAAAACAGTTTGGAAATTGCTGGATGCTTATATTCACCGCAATGATGATTCAAGAGTTTAAAAGTTAAAAGATCCGGCGGCAGAACACCGTCGGATTTTTTAATATCATAGTATGTGTATTCCATTTGGCGGCGCGCGCCCCGGCGGGGCGCCGCACAGCCGGTTCTGAAAAGGAGAGTGTGGTATGATCTTTGATAAGGCGCAAAATATGGCGCAGTATTATGAGGGCGCGCCGCTGCTTGAAAAATGCGCGGAATTTATCCGGAAATTTGAGGCGCAGAATCTGCCGGACGGCGCTTACGAAATAGACGGCGAGCGCGTGTTTGCGAATATTCAGTCTTACCGAACGAGCCGGCAGACGCCGGAAAGCCGCTTTGAGGCGCACAAAAAGTATATTGACGTTCAGTATATCGTTTCCGGCATTGAAAAGATCCGCTGGGCAAAACTCGGCGATCTTACACAGGTGGAGGAACGGTATTCCAAGGGGCAGGATATCGCGTTTTACACGGGGGATTCCAGATTTGATTTTGTGCTTACCAAAGGCACGTTTTTAATGCTCTATCCGCAGGACGCGCATATGCCCGGCATCAGCGATGAAAAAGATGTAAACGTCAGAAAGATCGTTTTTAAGATCGCGGCAAACGGCTAAAGGTTTTCCTTACCGCCCAGCATGCTGCGTGTGATCTCTATAAACCGCTTGAGCACCGGGTTTGCTTTTAAAGTGGAATAATATATACCGAAAGATACGGGGGAAGAGTCTGTGATGGGAATGTATTTCAGGCTCTCCTCTTTTTTCATGGGCAGATCCGGCTGCACGCAAAAGCACAGCCCCGCCTGCACAAGCGGTTTGGCGCATTCATAGTTGTCGCACAGATAGATCTGGCTCTGTTTCAAAACGGCGGATGTGGCGGTTACCACTTTGTAGATCTCCGGAATATCCCGCTGCCGGGAGATCAGCGCAATGCTTTTTCCCTGCAGGTCGGCAATCTTCAGCGAATCGTATTTGGCAAGTTCGCTGTTTTTGCTGCAAACGCAGCAAACGGGGCACTTTTTCAGCTCCTTATACAGAATCCGGTTGTGGGTAGGTGTGTCCGCCTTGTAAGAAAAGATCACGTCCACCGTTTCATTTTCCGTAAGCACGTTTACCGGCATGAATGGCGCAATCTTCACAACCGGCCTGCACAAAGGCAGTTCCTCTGCAATGCGCCGGAGCACGCGCGGCAAAACGCCGCACATCTGAATATCCCGGCAGGTAATGCCGAGCGGCAGAACCTCGGAAACGCTTTTTTCGCTGATTCTGGCTTTGGCGTTGCGTAGAATCTTCAGCGCGTCTGACGCGGGCCCCATAAAGCGGATCCCGTCCCTTGTCAGTTCCACGCTTTTGCTGGTGCGGTTAAACAGCTTTGTGCCCAGTTCCGCCTCCAGCGAATTGATCTGGTGGCTCACCGCCGGCTGGGTCATTCTCAGGTTTTCGGCAGCGCGCGAAAAATTCAGGCACGTGCAAACCTCCATAAAGCATTCTAACTGAACGGTATTCATAAAAGATCACCTGCTTGTTAATTATTTATCAATTGCATATTTATTAATAAAAGTCTTTTATAGATAATAAACTATTTTTATTTGAAAATCAAGCGGATTTGTGATATATATTTATATGTAAGAATTGTTTGTGCGTTTATTGTAAGCGGGCAAACTTTTATAAAGAAGGTGGTATCAATTCAAACGAAACAGGAAATTATAAAGCTCAATAAGGATATATCCATATCTATAGATAAGTATATGGATGCCCGCACGGAGAAGTTCGGGCTTACCGCGGCGCAGGGAATCATGCTCCTTTTTGTTGCGGAAAACGGGGGAATCCATGTTTCCGAACTGAAAAAATTTGTGGACACCTCTAAAAGCACTGTTTCTGCCACGCTGAAAAGGCTTTGCGGCAAAGGGTTTGTTACCCTTGAACCCTTGGCGGATGATAACAGGCAAAAAAAGATTGTGCCCACCGAAAAAGCGCTTCGCGTTAAAAACAGCCTTTCGCGCGAATTTGCCGATATCTGTGAGGAATTGTTCGGCGAATTTTCGCAGGAAGAACTGAACTGCGTCTGCCGTTTTCAGAAAACGGTTGCGGAGAATGCGCGGCGCTGCTTTAAAAACTATATGGAAACGGAGGAAAAGTAGTTGAAACATGTTCTGAAGTACGTTAAAAACTATAAAAAAGATTCGTTTTTAACGATCTTTTTCACCATGCTTGAAGTCGTTATGGAAGTGCTGCTGCCGTTTGTAACGTCCTTTATTATAGACAGGGGCATTCAGGCGGGGAATGTAAACAATGTTTATATCTACGGCGGCATCATGCTGGTTATGGCGGCGCTCAGCCTAACTTTCGGCGCTCTTGGCGGAAGATATGTTGCGCGGGCGTCTTCCGGCTTTGCGGCGAATCTTAGAAAAGGAATTTATGATAAGGTGCAAACCTTTTCCTTTTCAAACATTGATCATTTCAGCACGGCAAGCCTTGTAACGCGTATGACTACGGATGTTACCAATATTCAAAACGCGTATATGATGACTTTAAGAATCGCCACAAGAGCGCCCCTTACCCTGATTTTCAGCTGGGTAATGTGCTTCTTTATCAGCAAAAAGATCAGTCTTGTGTTCTTTATTGCCATCATTCTTCTGGGCGGCGTTCTGGCAGTGATCATTCGGGCATCGCTGAAATGGTTTGATAAGGCGTTTAATACATACGATAAGGTAAACGCCGATATACAGGAGAATATTTCCGCGGTCAGGGTTGTAAAATCCTATGTTCGTGAAGATTATGAGATCAAAAAGTTTGATAAAGTTGTTAAACTTCTTAAAAAATTCAACATCAAGGCAGAAAGCTATTTAACCCTGAACAACCCGGCGCTTATGATCTGCGTTTACGGCTGCACCATTGCCATTTCCTGGTTTGCCGCGCACTATATCGTTGCCGGGGATATGACAACGGGTAACCTCACCACCCTGCTTTCCTATATCATGCAGATCTTAATGAGCCTGATGATGCTCAGCATGATCTTCGTTATGATTGCCATGAGTTCCGCCAGCGTGCACCGTATTTCCCAGGTGCTTACGGAGCAGCCGGATATCCATAATCCGCAGGATCCTGTGGAAGAGGTGAAAGACGGCAGTATCGATTTTAACCACGTCAACTTTTCTTACAGAAAGGGCAGCGATAAAAACGCCCTCAGCGATATTGATATTCATATCAAATCCGGCGAAACGATCGGCATTATCGGCGGAACCGGCAGCGGCAAGAGCAGTTTTGTAAATCTGATCTGCCGCCTGTATGATGTTTCCTCCGGCAGTGTGTGCGTCGGCGGCGTGGATGTCAGAGAATATGATACGGAGGCGCTCAGAAACCAGGTTTCCGTGGTGCTGCAGAAAAACGTGCTCTTCTCCGGCACAATCCTGGAAAACCTCAGGTGGGGCAATCCGGACGCTACGGACGAGGAATGCATAGAGGCGTGCCGATCCGCCTGCGCGGATGAATTTATTGAGCGCATGCCCGATAAATATAACACCTATATCGAGCGCGGCGGCACAAATGTTTCCGGCGGCCAGAAACAGAGGCTCTGCATTGCAAGGGCGCTGCTGAAAAAGCCGAAAGTGCTGATTTTGGATGACTCCACTTCCGCGGTGGATACCGCAACGGACGCCAAGATCCGCGAGGCGTTCAGAAACAAGATTCCAAACACCACCAAGATCATCATTGCGCAGCGCATCTCCAGCGTTAAGGATGCAGACCGCATCATCGTTTTGGATGAAGGGCGCATAAACGGTTTTGACACACATGAAAACCTTTTGAAAAATAACGAGATTTACAGCGAGATCTTCGAGTCCCAGCAGGGCGGCGGAGATTTTGACCAGCAGTAAGAAAGGAGGGCGCACAATGAATCATAACAACAGCAAAAGCAATCTCAGAAACGGCGCCAAATCCTTTTCGCGCATTCTGAAATATATGGTTGCAAACAACAAGGTTGCGTGGTTCTTCGTTGTTGTCTGCATCGTCATTTCAGCATTCTCTCAGATGCAGGGAATGGTCTTTATTCAGTCTCTTGTAGACGATTATATTCAGCCGATGCTGACTTCCGGCTCAAATGATTTCAGCGGCCTTGCAAACGCGCTGATAAAAGTGGCGGTCATCTATATCGTTGGCATTATCGCGTCATTCACCTATTCCAGAATCATGGTAAATGTAACGCAGGATACCATGCAGAAACTGCGTACGGATCTGTTCAGCAATATGGAAAAACTGCCCATCAAGTATTTTGACACGCATGCCCACGGCGATATCATGAGCGTGTATACAAACGATATTGATACCATGCGCCAGCTGATCAGCCAGAGCATACCCCAGATCTTCAATTCGGTCATCACGCTTGTGTTCTCCCTTGTTGCCATGATCAGAATGAATATCGTGCTGGCGGGCATTACGGTGCTTATGGCGTGCGTTATGCTGGTGGTTACCAGAAAATTCACCCAGCGCTCCGGCAGATATTTTGATAAGCAGCAAAAAGCGCTTGGCGAGGTAGACGGCTTTATTGAGGAAATGCTGGACGGTCAGAAAGTGGTCAAAGTGTTCTGCCACGAGGAAAAAGCAAAGGCAGATTTTGATCAGATCAACGAACAGCTTCGTTTCAGTTCCTATAAGGCAAACAAATATGCCAATATGATGATGCCTGTTAACGTAAATATCGGCAACCTGAGTTACGTTCTCTGCGCGGCAGTCGGCGCGGCGCTTTGCCTTGGCGTGGGCGGCGCAACCGGTATCGCCGGCGCAACGGTCGGCACGGTTGTTGCGTTTATGGGCCTGAACAAGAGTTTCAGCATGCCGATCGCGCAGATCAGCCAGCAGATGAATTCCATCATCATGGCGGTTGCAGGCACAAAGCGTGTGTTCGCCCTGTTTGACGAGCAGCCGGAAGAGGATCACGGCTATGTTGAAATGGTAAACGCCGTGGAGCATGAGGACGGCTCTGTTACAGAGGCAGACCACAGAACCGGCGTTTGGGCATGGAAACATCCGCATCAGGCGGACGGCACCGTAACCTACCAGAAACTGGAGGGCGCCATCGTGCTGGACGGTGTGGATTTCGGCTATACGGATGATAAAATGGTGCTGCACGATATCAAGCTGTATGCTGAGCCGGGTCAGAAGATCGCGTTTGTCGGCTCCACCGGCGCGGGCAAAACCACAATCACCAATCTGATCAACCGCTTTTATGATATTCAGGATGGTAAGATCCGCTATGACGGCATCAATATCACCAAGATCAAAAAGCCGGATCTCCGCCGCACCCTTGGCGTTGTTTTGCAGGATACCCACCTGTTTACCGGCACGATTATGGATAATATCCGCTACGGTAAAACGGACGCTACGGATGAGGAATGCATCGCCGCGGCAAAGCTTGCCAATGCGCACGGCTTTATTACCAGATTGCCGGACGGCTATGACACCATGATCGACGGCGACGGCGGCAACCTTTCTCAGGGTCAGTGCCAGCTGCTTGCCATTGCAAGGGCGGCGGTTGCGGATCCGCCCGTGCTGATTCTGGATGAGGCTACTTCCTCCATTGATACCAGAACGGAAGAACTGGTGCAGAAAGGCATGGATGCGCTGATGAAAGGCAGAACCACATTTGTGATTGCGCACCGCCTCTCCACCGTTAAAAATGCGGACTGCATCATGGTGCTGGAGCATGGCAGAATCATTGAGCGCGGCAGCCATGATGATCTGATTGCCCAGAAAGGCAAGTATTATCAGTTGTATACCGGTAATTTTGCGGAACGCCCCGCATAAAAGGAACCCGCCCCGAATTTTGGGGCGGGTTTTAGACTGTCGATAAAGTCGGCAGGAACGCGCAAATCGGAACTTGGAAATAGATTTTGTTTTCTTGCACATTAATGGCAATCATAAAATCGTTTCCATAAAACAGAATTTAGAAAAGAATAAAAACCGCACAGTTGTGCGGTTTTTTGCGCTTTCTGCCTTTTGCTCGGGGGAAGTACCTATGTACGTCCTCCCTCGCAAAATGCAAAATCCTGCTCGATTTCTCGCAGCCTAATCAGCGTGTAGGACTGCTCAGTTTTCTGTATTTACACCTTTTTCTACACGCTGGAACCCGCCCCGAATTTTGGGGCGGGGTTGTTGTTTATAACGTGTTTTCAGCAATGCTGCTGTATGCTTTAGCGGCTCCCCTGTGAAAGGGGAGCTGTCAACGAAGTTGACTGAGAGGTTGTTTGCAAACCGTAAAAAGGTTTTGAACTTGGAACAAAAAAAGCACCTGAAAAGGTGCTTTCTCTCAATTATATTATAGTTCCATCTCTGCTACAAGTGAGAATCAAGGTTTTAGTTACAGTTTTAATAGTTACGCCCATTACTGTGTATTTGATTTCAATGGTTCCCGTTGCCTTACCGCCTGATTTACTGCTTGAGGTATCCTTTACTTTCCATTGATCGTTGTAAATCTTTGTGGCAACATCTGCTCTTGTACAGGTTACTGAACTTCCCGTATAAGAGAATGTTGCTGATAATTCAAAATACCATTCAGATACGTCGTTTGCATTAAAATAGGTTAATCTGCGAGTTGCAGATTTTGTACTCGCCCTTGTTAACGTGTTATCAAAAGTTGTCTCAGTAACAAGGTAACTGCCGTCGTCAAAATATTCAACGTCAACCTCTGTAGTCTCGTTTTCACTGGCTAAAGCGGTTAAAGGGCAGGAAAACAACATTAGCAGACATAAAAACAAAACTGATAATTTTTTAATTTTGCTCATATACATCCTCCGTAAGTGAGACTTCATCTACATAATAACCATTATAAGAAAAATGTGCATCAGTTGCCATAAAGCACATTGTTAAACCCCAAATCACAATTGCAACAACCAGAGCAATAATAATTGCTTTCTTGATACTGATGCTTTTCTTAATTTCCTGAGCATCAATGCCGGCAGAATACTCGTCTGCAATCTCTTTCGGCTCACCGAATGTCAGCAGAATATCGTGAAAAGTGGCGTCTTCGTTTTCCGCAACAAAGTCCTCAATCTGTTCTGTTAAACCGTCTATAAACTCTGTTTTGGATTCTTTATCGCCGGGCAGCCGTTTTCTGATTTCCTTAAGATATTTGCTGATTTCTTTCTTCAATTCGTTTTGCATATCTATCGGCATCGCTGTCTCTGTCCAGTATTCTGCTTACGTTTGCGCAAACCTTATCATATTCGTTTAAAAGCTGCAGGTAATACAGCCTGCCCTTATCTTCAATATGATAATATCTTCTTTTGCGCTTTACGCCAACCTGCTTTATATAATCGGTTATATAGCCGGCCTCCGTCATGCGAAACAGAATGTTGTAAAGCGAGCCTTCCAGAATATAATACTTGCCGCCGCTTTTTTCTTTAAAGGTTTGAGTGATCTCATAGCCGTAAAGATCGCCTTTCTGCAAAAGGTGCAGAATCAGCATTTCGGCAGTTCCTCTTTTAAAATTATCTGAATTTCTCATTTCAGACACCTCCTTTTTCTTTTATGCCTTGATTATAGCATAAATACTATTGAGCGTAAATACTTTTTATTAAAACTTAATAATTTGTTTTTTTCTGCCGCAATTTGCAGAAAAAAGAAAAAACGCCGCCCAAACATACGGTTCGGCGGCGTTGAATATTCTTTGCTCCGCTCTGTTTAAACGGATCATTTCTTTGCGAAATAGGGGTAAAAAAGCAACACGGCAAGCGCTTTAACGTATTTCATGTTTTTTCTCCTTTCGTGTTTTCGTTACAAGTTCATTAAACACGAAAGCGCCGCGTTTTTCCATAAACCCCGCTTTACAACGCGGTTTACAGCCTGCCGCGTTTGCTTTACATCACGCTTTTTTCATGCTTTTATATATCGGAAACGCCGCTTTAAAAGCGGCATACCCAATCAAAACGCCAAGCAGATTCAGAATAATATCGTCTATATCAAAACTGCCAACCCTAAACAGCAGCTGCGCGCCCTCCGCCGCAAGAATGGCAAAAAAGGAAACGGCAAGGCATTTCCAAAGCGCGCGCAGGCGCCGCGCCGCCGGCAGGAAAAAGCCAAACGGAATAAACAGCGCAATGTTTCCAAAAATATTCAGCATCGCAATATCCGTTTGGATCCGATCGTTTTGAAAAGCGTTCCAAAAACCGCGGATCGTTTTAAACGGAACAAGGTTTACGGCGTATGTCATATATTCGGCAAGCGGCATTTGCCGCATAGAAACATTGCCGCGCCCTCTGAAAAACAGTATATATGCCAGAATCAGAAGATACAGCAGAAACGCCGCTCCTGTCAGCCGTTTTAAAGTTTTTTGCATGTATATCCTCACTTTCAAAACCATGCCGTTTCAAATGATCTTTCCAAACAATCCCTCCGGCTTGCCTGCGGCAAGCCGCCTCCTGTTGCAAAAGGCATGCCACGGTTTTATGATTTGAAAAAATTACTCCGCAAGCCTTGCCTCCAGGCGGTAGATCGGGAGCCCCTGCGAGGCAAAGCGGTTTTCGTATTCCGTTACGATATTGCCCTCAAACGCGCTGTTGTGCAGATCCAAACTTACGTTGGAAAGCACAAAGCCGGCGGCGGAAAAATTTTCTATGGAAAATTCAAAAAAGCGCGGATTATCCGTTTTTTGGCAGATCACTGCGCCGGGCGCCATCAGTTTTTTGTAAATTTCCAGAAACCGCGGATGCGTCAGGCGGTGCTTGGCGTATTTTGCTTTTGGAAACGGGCAGCTGAAATTGAGATAGATCTCCGCCGCGCTGCCTGCCGGAATAAAGCGGGGCAGGTATTCGGCGGCGCATTTCATAAAGCGCAGGTTGGGGATCTCCTCTTTTGCGGCGTGCTCCGCCGCCGCCACGATCACATTGCCCACCTTTTCCACGGCAATGATATTTTTATCCGGGTTGCGCCTTGCGTATTCGCAGGCAAACGCGCCCTTGCCGCAGCCGATCTCCAGCACAAGCGGCGCGCGTCTGCCAAAGATCTTTTCCAAATCGTAAAGGGCGGTATTTTCCCGGTCGTTCTCAAAATTCAGATCCGCCGTGTCGCATGGCAGCAGATAGCGGCTGCATTCCGCAAGGCGGGATTCCAGATTTTTCTTTCTTCTCATTCTCATATGCAAAACACCTGTATTCTTATATTTTTTCAATAAACCATTCGGGCGAATTCTTTTTGTATTCCGCGTAAACGGGGCACGCCCTTTGCAGATCAAGCTGATACATCCTGAAGATTACGGAGCACAGCGTGCAGATCATTTTCCGTAAATCGGCGCAGGATCAGATCCGCCGTCTCAAGCCTTGGGGTGTTTTCCGGGATCATCGGATCGTACCGCCGCCCACAACGGTCTTGCCGCTGTAAAGCACAAGCGCCTGGCCGGGCGCCGCCGCCCTCTGCGGTGTGTCAAACACCACTTTTATGGTGTTTGCGTCCGGCTGATAAGCGGTTGCGGGCTGCTCTTTCATATTATATCTTGTTCGTGCCAACACACGCATGCCGTCCTGTATCTCAGGCACGGAGATCAGGTTGATATCGCCAGCTGTTACCTCGCGTGAAAAAAGTTCCTCGCCCTCCGTTAAGATCACACGGTTATGTTCCGTATCTTTTCCGCACACGTAAAGCGGCACGCGGTAGGAAACGCCCAGCCCTTTTCTCTGCCCGATGGTGTAGCGGATCATGCCGTTGTGCGTGCCCACCTTTTCACCGGAAACGGTAACGAAATCGCCCGGCGGATAGGTCTTGCCCGTTTCACGCTCAATAAACGCGGCGTAGTCGCCGTCCGGCACAAAACAGATGTCCTGGCTCTCCTTTTTGCGGGAATTCACAAAGCCGTTTTCCTCCGCGATCGCTCGGATCTCGCTTTTTGTGCGTGTGCCGAGCGGAAAAACGCAGTGAGACAGGATCTCCTGCGACAGGGAATACAGCACATAACTCTGGTCTTTGGCAGGGTCGGCGGCTTTTTTGATCAGGTATCTGCCGCTCTTTTTATCCTGCGCGCAGATCACGTAATGCCCCGTTGCAATGTATTCGCAGCCCAGTTCGCGCGCCTTTTCATAGAGCGCGCCGAATTTTAAGTAGCGGTTGCAGTCCAGGCAGGGATTCGGCGTTGCGCCGGATTCATAGGTTTGGATAAATTTATTGATTACCCTGTTTTGAAATTCGCTTTGCAGGTCAAAGGTATAAAACGGAATGTCCAGCCGCTTGGCAACGGCGGCGGCGTCCTTTTCATCCTGCGCATTCGCGCCGCCCCACAGGCGCATCATTGCTCCTATGCAATCATATCCCGCGTTTTTCATTAAAAGGGCGGCGACGCTGCTGTCCACGCCGCCGCTCATGGCAATAAGTGCTTTTTTACTCATTTTATGTATCCTCTCAGCCGCCGTATTCCATCATTTTATCAATACAGCGCCTTGCTTTTTGCATGGTCTCCGGTTCCAGATGCATCTCTTCTCCGCCTTTGCCCTCACAGCACAGGTAAACTTCCGGCAGTGTGGTCAGGCGCATATTTTCACAGATCAGTTCTTTGGAAAGCGGATAAAACCGTTTTCCCGGGCAGTCAAACTGCAGGTGGGAAACAATGCTGTTTTCCGTGCCGATGATAAATTCCTCTGCGTCGCTTTTTTTGGCGTATTCCATGATTCCCGCCGTGGAGCCAACATAATCCGCAAATGCCGTAACGCCCGGCCTGCATTCCGGGTGCACCAGAATACGCGCGCCGGGGTGTGCCATTTTGGCGGATAACACGTCTTTGCGTGTGATCCTGGCGTGTTCCGGGCAGCCGCCTTTCATCAGGATGATGTTTTTATCCGGGCAGTGTGCCGCAACAAACGAGCCAAGATTGATATCCGGCACAAAAATAATGTCTTTCTGCGGCATGGCGGAAACCACTTTCACCGCGCAGGAGGAGGTTACGCAAACGTCGCTCACGGCTTTCAGTTCTGCCGTGGTGTTTACATACGCCGCCACCGCCGCGCCGGGGAATTTTTCTTTTAGCGAAAGAATGTCTTTTGGCGCAAACTGCTCCGCCATCGGGCAGCCTGCCTGCGGGTTGGCAAGGATCACGCGTTTTTCGGGGGAAAGGATCTTTACCGTTTCCGCCATAAAGCGCACGCCGCACATTAAAACGGTTTTGTTCGCAACGCTTTTTGCTTTTACGGAAAGGGCATAGGAATCACCCGTGAAATCCGCGATTTCGCAGATCTCGCGCGGCTGGTAGGAATGCGCCAGTATGCATATGTCTTTTTCTTTTTTCAGGCGGCGGATCGCCTGCTGCATTGTGTAAAGTTTCATGATTTTTTCTGCTCTGTCTTTATAGTTCTACGCCGTTCGCCGTGTGCACGAAACGAACGGAAAAATCGTCTTGATACTGCGGATAAACGGCAAGGTACTGCTCTTTGAGGAAAGCGGCAACGTCATCCTGCTTTGCCGGGTCAACCAGCGCAACGGAGGAGCCGTTGAACCCCGCGCCGCTGAACCTGCCGCCGTAGATGCCGTCGCACTTCAGCATGATCTCATACAGCGTTTTCAGTTCGGGCGAGCCGGTCTCCCAGTTATAGATAGAGGAGTGGCCGGATTCAAACATGATCCTGCCGAATTCGGCAATATCGCCGTTTTCCCAGGCTTTTGCGCCGCGCTGCACACGGGAGAACTCGCCGTAAAAATGCTCCGCGCGCCTGCGCCATGCCGGGGGGATCTTGCTTTTATATCCATCAAAGATCTCTTTGGGCACATCACGCATATAACTGTCCTTAAAACTGCCGTAAGGAATGCCTGCAAACGCGCGCAGCGCAAAGGACGCCGCCTTTGCCTCGTCCACTCTGGAATTAAAAGCGGTATTCGCAAGTTTGCGCTCTTTGCCGGAAAAGATCACGGCAAACGCATACGGCGGCATTTTTTCGCTCTGCGGGATCAGTTTGTATTCGTCTGTAAGCGTGTCCAGAAACAGCAGGTGGTCTTTTTTGGAATAGACTTCGCAGCTCTGATCCATCTTGCCCACATTCATCTCCAGATAATCATGCTCGGCGTAGAGCGCAAGCTCCACCAGTTCCGGCCTTGTCAGCTGGATGCCGTTGATCTTGCAAATTGCGCAGATGTAGGAGATGAGCACCGCGGCGGAGGAGGAAAGACCGCCCACGGGCAGACTGCCGTGGATCACGCCGATCATACCCATTTCCACACGGTGCTTGCGTTTAACGGAAACGAACGCCGCCTTGGCGAAATCGCCCCAGTCGTAAGATCTTTGGGCAAGCTCGTAAGCGGAAAATTCCGCGGCGCCCTCAAAATTGGCGCTGTAAAGTTTTACCGTGCCGTCATTCGTGGGCAAAAAGGCAAGGGTCACGCCCTCGTCTATCGCAAAGCCGGAGATCAGCCCGTGCTGGTAATCCGAATGCGCGCCCACGGGCGCAATGCGATAGGGGCAGTACACCTTTAACGGGGTCTCCGCCGTATGAAATTTCTGCTTAAATAAAGTTTCTGCGTCCATTTTCTCACCGCTCAGTAAAAAGTTATAATTTCTTTATTAAAAATTAACATTTTTATTGTAGCATAAAGAGGGGAACTTGGCAACAGAAACTTGCCCAGCCGCGCCGCGCCGCCAAAACAGATGCGTTTTGCATTTTGAACGGCGCGGGAAAAGCCCCGGGCAAAATAAAATTCCTGCTTGCGGTAAAGATTGACAGTAAATTTGTAATAATATATAATGTAAATAATATTATAACAGTTCATTATGCCGTAAAGGATTTTTAGATGGAAGAGATTAAGGTTTCGGTTATCATACCTGTATACAATGCGCAAAAACATCTTGCGCAGTGCCTGCAAAGCGTTACGCATCAAACCCTGCGGGAGATCGAGATCATCTGCGTGGATGACGGCTCCACCGATTCGTCGCCCCAAATTCTGGCGGATTTTGCGGCTAAAGACAGACGTGTGATCCTAAAACACCAGCAAAATCAGTACGCCGGCGCGGCGCGCAACAACGGAATGGAAACCGCCCGCGGCAAATATCTTGCGTTTTGGGATGCCGATGATTATTTTGAAAAAAACGCCCTTGCGTTGCTTTATGCCAAGTGCGAAAAGGAAAAGGCGGATATGTGCCTTTGCGCGGCGTATTCCGTGGATGAAAAAAGCGGCAGGCGCGCTGTGGACGAAACGTTTTTAAAAAGGCGCTTTTTGCCGAACAAATCTGTCTTTTCCATAGAGACGGATCCGGAATATATTTTCAATATGGCGTCCAACACACCGTGGCAGCGGCTGCTGCGCGCGGATTTTGTAAGGCAGCACGGGCTTCGCTTTCAAAACCTGCGCCATGCGAACGATACGTATTTTTCCCTTATGGCAACCTATTTTGCAAAGCGGATTACCTATACGGAAAAACCGCTCGTCAATTACAGAACAAACAACAGCGAAAGCGTTACGGGCAGGTCGTCCGCCGCGCCGCTGTGCGCGTATGAGGCGTATGCGGCAGCGTATGAGGAGATTGAAAAACACGGCATTTCCGAAAAGGCGCGCAGAAGTCTGGATTCCAAACTGCTTTCCGGCCTTTTGCGGGAGTTGATGATGCAGACGGATCATGACGCCATGCAAACCGTTTATTCCAAGATCCAAACAGAGGGCATCGCGCGCTTTGGGCTGGACCGGCATACGGATCCGGATTACTACTATTTCAAAAGTGATTTTGAGGATCTGATGTTTCTGAAAGCGCATACGCTTTGTGAATTTCTGATGTATAAATATAAAAAAGAGCGCGAAACGCGCCTGTTTTATAAAAACAAGGCAGAGCGTTCGCCCATGATCCGCCTGGCGCGGCGTGCGGCGCGGCTGCTGCCTGCAAACAGCAGCCTTTATGATAAAGGAAAACGCCTTTTGCGTTTTAAATAATAAGGAGTAAAATTATGGAAAAACAATACGATTATCTGATCGTCGGCAGCGGCCTGTTCGGCAGTGTGTTTGCCTTTGAGGCGGCAAAAAGAGGCAAAAAATGCCTTGTGCTTGAGCGCCGGGACCATATTGCAGGGAATATCTACTGCGAGAAAGTGCACGGCATCAATGTGCACAAATACGGCGCACATATCTTTCACACCAGCAGCAGGGAGATCTGGGAATATATCAATCAGTTTGCGGAATTTAACAATTATATCAATTCCCCCATTGCCGTATATAAGGACGAGCTTTATAATATGCCGTTTAATATGAACACCTTTTCCAAAATGTGGGGCATCAGAACACCTGCCGAGGCAAAGGAGATCATTGAAAAGCAAAAAGCGCAGTACCATATAGAAAATCCGAAAAATCTGGAGGAGCAGGCGCTTTCTCTTGTTGGCAAAGACGTTTATGAAAAACTGGTTAAGGGGTATACGGAAAAACAGTGGGGCAGAAGCTGCACGCAGCTTCCGGCATTCATCATCCGCCGCCTGCCGGTCAGATACACGTATGACAACAATTATTTTAACGATCGCTATCAGGGTATACCGATCGGCGGCTATACGCCGATTTGTGAAAAAATGCTGAAGGACGCGGATGTTCTTCTGAACACTTCCTTTGCGGATTACAAAAAGGCGCACGATATTTCCGGGATGAAGATCGTTTATACCGGTAATATAGACGAGTATTTCGGCTACTGTTTCGGCGCCCTGCAATACAGAACGGTGCGCTTTGAAACGGAGTATATGCCGGATGTGGATAACTATCAGGGCAACGCCGTTGTGAATTATACGGATCGGGATGTGCCTTACACCAGAGTGATCGAGCACAAGCATTTTGAGTTCGGCACGGGCAAGGGCACTGTGGTGTCCAGAGAGTATTCCACGGAATGGAAAGTGGGCATTGAGCCTTATTACCCCATCAATAATGACGAAAACAACGCGCTTTATAAAAAATATGAGGAGCTTGCCGGAAAAGAAGAAAATGTGATCTTCGGCGGCAGGCTCGGCAAATATAAATATTATGATATGGACAAGGTTATTGCCGCCGCTTTGCAGACGGTCAAAGAGGAATTTGAGCAATAAAATCCGAACGCGAAAAACCAATATGATCTGAAAGGCGGAGAAACATGGCAAAAGTATCATTGATCGTACCGGCTTATAACGTAGAGCCGTATCTTGTGGAATGTATGGAGAGCATTACCCGGCAGACCCTTCAGGATATAGAGATCATCTGTATCAACGACGGGTCTACGGACGGCACGCTCGGCATCTTAAAGCGTTATGCGGAAAAAGACCCCCGCATTATCCTGATTGATAAGGAAAACGGCGGTTACGGCATTGGCATGAACATGGGCATGGAGGTTGCCACCGGCGAATATATCGGCATTGTGGAGCCGGATGATTTTGTGCCGGTCAATATGTTTGGCGATCTGTATGAGATCGCAAAGGAAAAGGATCTGGATTTCGTTAAGGCGGATTTTTACAGGTTTGAGCGCGCCTCAAACGGCGATATGTTCCTTACCTATAATCATCTGGACCGCAAAAACGAGCATTATAATCAGGTGTTTGACCCAAGCCATACGCCTCAGGCGATCCGCTTTATTATGAACACATGGAGCGGCATATACAGAAAGGCGTTTCTGGATGAATACCATATCCGCCATAATGAAACGCCCGGCGCATCCTTTCAGGATAACGGCTTTTGGTTTCAGACCTTCGCTTTCGCCAAGCGCGGCATGATCATAGATAAGCCTTATTATATGAACCGCCGTGATAACCCCAACAGTTCCGTAAAGAATGTGCAGAAGATCTATTGCATCAACGTGGAATATGATCATATCCGCGATGTGCTGATGGAGCACCCCGAAACGTGGGAAAGGTTTAAAACCTATTACACCTTAAAGCGTTTTCACAACAGCGTTGCAACGTTAAGGCGCATTTCTAACGAATTTAAGCGGGATTATGTGGAGCGGTTCTCCAAAGAGATGAAACGCGCCAAGGAACTTGGCGAGATGGATGAGGAATTGTTCACCGCCGCGGAGCGGGATAATCTGCATCTGCTGATCAATCAGCCCGCCGTTTACTATAAATTAAAGGCGCTGCCCATGAACAACGGCCCCTCCAGCATAAACAATAACTTTAAACAGGTCAAAGCGGAGCTGGATAAGATCAAGCGGTCAAAATCTTACCGTGTGGGCAAGATGATTATGTATATTCCCGTCCGGCTCAAGCGCCTTGCAAAACGAATCTATAAAAAGCTGAATAAAATGAGAAAGGGATACCAGAAATGACAGAGCATGAAGAAATAAAGGTGTCCGTAATCATACCGGTCTATAATGTTGAAAAATACTTACGGCAGAATCTGCAAAGCGTTGCGGACCAGACTTTGAAAGAGATCGAGATCATCTGCGTGGATGACGGCTCTACGGATTCTTCCTTTGAGATCGTGCAGGAATTTGCGGCAAAGGACCCGCGCTTTGTAGCGGTTCAGCAAAAAAACGCCGGCGCCGGCGCGGCAAGAAACAATGGCTTAAGGCGCGCGCGCGGGGAATATCTTTCCTTTTTGGATTCGGATGATTTCTTTGCGCCGGATATGCTGGAGACGGCTTATAACAAAGCGCAGGAGACCAAAGCGGATTTTGTGGTCTTTAATTCAGACCAGTATAATGAGGATGAAAAAAAATTCAAGCAGGTGTCCTGGGTCGTCCGGTATGCGGAACTGCCCCCGTACCAGCCGTTCGGCAGGCGCGCCATGACGGATAATATCTTTAAGGTTTTCGTCGGCTGGGCGTGGGATAAACTGTTTAACCGAAAATGGGTGCTGGAACACGATCTGTGGTTTCAGGAGCAGAGAACAAGCAACGATATGCTTTTTGTATTTTCCGCCGTTGCCATCGCAAAGCGTATTGCATATGTGGAAAAGGGCAAAGTGCTTGCTCACCAGCGCCGCAATAACAAATCCTCCCTCTCCAACACGCGTGAAAAATCGTGGGATTGTTTTTACAACGCTTTAACGGCGCTCAGAGACCGCCTGAAACAGGAGGGCATTTATCAGGAAGTGGAAAAGGATTATATCAATTATGCCCTGCATTTTGCGCTTTGGAATCTGAATACGCTTGCGGAGCCAACCCACCAGAAACTGTTTGAAAAACTCAAAAATGAATGGTGGCAGGATCTTGGCGTTGCCGGCAAGGGGCGCGAGTATTTCTATAATAAAAAAGAATTCGACCAGTATGAAAAACTGTTTCGGTAATTCTATAAATCAAAACAAAAACACCGCCTGAGCAAGCAGCTCAGACGGTGTTTTTTAGGTTTCCCATTACCATATAAGTGATTATACTTTGAATGTTTTGTAAAAATCCTTTTTGGTGGCAAGCACAAGAATTGTTTCGCCGGCGTTGAATACGGTATCGGGCGAAAGGGTAATATTCAGCCTTCCGTTTTGCTTTTTGCCTATGATATTTACATGGTGGCGGCGGCGGATATCCAGATCGCCGATCGTTCTGCCCACCCACATATCGGGCACATCTACTTCATAAAGCGCAAAATCGCCGCCAAGATCCATAAAGTCCAGAATGTGTTCGGAACTGCATTTGATCGCCGCCCAGTCCGCAACCTGTTTTTCGGGGTAAAAGATCTGGTCTGCGCCGTTTCTGAGCAAAAATTTGGCATGCACGTCGTTAGAGGCTCTTGCCACCACCAGTTTGCCGCCCATCTCTTTCACAAGGGATGTGGTCTCCAGCGAATCCTGAAAATTATCGCCGATGGTAATGAAGCAAACGTCGTAATCCTCAATGCCCAGCGTTTCCAAAAATTCAGCGGAAGACGCGTCGCCGATCTGCGCGCTTGTGCAGTAAGGCAAAATGCGATCCACTCTTTCTTCCTGCGAATCCACCGCCATGATCTCGTGGCCGAGTTCATTCAGTTTTTTTGCAAGGTGAACGCCGAATTGACCTGCGCCTATCAGTAAAATAGATTTCATAGCAAAATTTCCTCTTCTGTTTATATTTTAGCCCACATTTACATTTTCCTGTGGGAATTTTACATATTTTTTGGAATTGTTGTTTACCGCCGCAAAGATCAGCGTAAGTCCGCCGACTCTGCCAAAGTACATCAGCAGGATCAGAATGATCTTGGACATCCCCGTAAGATCCGGCGTAATGCCAAGCGTAAGGCCCACCGTGCCGATCGCGGAGGCAGTCTCATAAAAGCAGTCCAGCATGGGCAGCCCCTCAATTTGGGCAATCGCCATTCCGCCCAGCAAAAACAGCACCAGATACATGGCCATAACGGCAGAGGCGTTGCGCACGCTTGCCAGGTTGATGCGCCTGCGGAAGGCTTCCGCGTCGCTCTTGCGCTTAAATACGGACAGCATGGAGGAGATCACAACCGCAAAGGTGGTGGTCTTCATACCGCCGGCGGTGGATCCGGGCGATCCGCCGATCAGCATCAGAATGATCATGATCGTTTGGCTGACTTCGGTCATCGCGTTCAGATCAACCGTGTTGAACCCCGCCGTTCTCGGCGTTACAGACTGAAACAGGGATGCCAAAACTTTGTCCCCCGCGGAAAGGTCGTTCCACACCGGGCGGGAAAATTCAAAACAGTAAAAGAATACGGCAGGCACAATGATGAGAAATGCCGTTGTAACCAGCGCGATTTTGCTTTGCAGGCGGTATCTTTTAAATTTTATGCCGTAACGGTGCATATCGTCCCAGGTCAGGAATCCGATACCGCCGAATACGATCAGAAAACAGATCACAAGATTGATCACGGGGTTGCCGTAATAAGAAGTGAGCGAGGAAAACTGCTCCTTTGCGCCCATCAGGTCTATGCCCGCGTTGCAGAATGCGGAAACGGAATGGAAAACGGAATACCATATGCTTTTGAGCACCCCGAATTCCTGTATAAACACGGGAAACATGCACACCGCGCCGGCAATTTCCGTTGCCGCGGTAACGCTGATGATAAATTTGGTCAGCTTAATGATGTTGCCAAGGCTCGGGCCGCCGATCGCCTCCTGCATCGTGTTTCTCTGCATCAGGCTGAACCGCCTGCGCCGCGCCATCAGCCCAAGCATAATGGCGACTGTCATAACGCCCATACCGCCGATCTGAATCAGGATCAGAATAATGATCTGCCCAAACAGGGACCAGTAGGTGCCCGTGTCCTGCGTGACCAGGCCGGTAACGCAAACGGAGGTGGTTGCCGTAAACAGCGCGTCAAGATAAGACGCCCATTCGCCGCTCCTTGTGGAGATCGGTAGGCAAAGCAAAAGGCTTCCCAGCAAAATAACGCCTGCGAAGCCCAAAATGATGATCTGAAAAGTTGTTAAATGAAATTTTTTCTGCTTAGGTATATCGTTGCTCACTTGATCTACCCCGTAAAGATGAGATTCGGCAGGCGTTTTCCGCTCCAAACCGATGCGCCGTGCCGTATGGATTTATATTAATGCAGTTATAACGCTAAGTTCCTGTTTTGTCAATACTTTTTCTGAATATTTTTCTTATTTTTGACATTGTGCTGCCAAACCCTGCCAATAAAAGGATTTTCGGGCAGGAATTCAGATAAACTTTTCCTCGTTTTCCGATTTTTGAATTTTAAAATCAAGGCGATTCTGTATAATAAAATCAGGAACAGTCTATCTGTATTTCAAAAAATTTTTTCAAAGAGAGGGTCACTTATGAATTTGAAGAAAGTTTTTACCAAAACGGCGGCACGGAAACGGGCCACGGCGGGCAAACGCCTTTTGAGCGTATGACCTGGCTTGCCTGCAACAAGCCGGTTGAGATCACAGATGAGAACAAAACCTATGCCTTAACCAAGTAACCGGATTTTTAAACAACGAAAAAGCAAGGCCGCTTAAGATCATAGATCCTAAGCGGTCTTTTTTGTGCTATATTTCGTTGTGTTTAGCTGGAAGTTATGCAAACACGCCCGTTGAAAGATATCGGTCGCCCGTGTCCGGCAGCAGCGCAACAATGTTTTTGCCCTGAAACGCGGCGCGTTTTGCAATCTCGATTGCCGCCCATGCCGCGCAGCCGCTGGAAATGCCCACCAGAATGCCCTGCGTTTTTGCAATGCGGTTTGCGGTCTCATACGCCGCCTCGTTCGTGCAGGTCAGCACTTCGTCCAGAATTCCGGTGTTCAGTGTTTTCGGCACAAATCCCGCGCCGATGCCCTGAATCTTGTGCGCGCCGCTTCTGCCTTCTGTTAAAACGGGGGAGGATGCCGGCTCCACGCCGATGATTTTGATCTCCGGGTTCTGCTCTTTCAGATATTTGCCCACGCCGCTGACGGTGCCGCCCGTGCCGATTCCGGCAACAAAGGCGTCGATCTTTCCGTCTGTATCGCGCCAAATCTCCGGGCCGGTGGTCTCGTAATGCGCCTGCGGGTTTGCCGGGTTTTCAAACTGCCCGGCGATCACGGCGCCGTAAATGCTCTTTTTCAGTTCGTTTGCCTTTTCTATCGCGCCGTTCATGCCTTTTGCGCCGTCCGTAAGCACAACTTCCGCGCCGAAAGCGGCAACCAGTTGCCTGCGCTCCATGCTCATCGTTTCCGGCATCGTCAGGATCACTTTATATCCTTTTGCCGCGCCCGCTGCCGCAAGGCCGATACCCGTGTTGCCGGAGGTTGGCTCAATAATCGTTGCGCCGGGCTTTAACGTGCCCGACTTTTCCATTTCAGTGATCATTTTGCAGGCAACCCTGTCTTTCACAGAACCGGCAGGGTTGAAATATTCCAGTTTTGCAAGGATGTTTGCTTTGGCGCCGGTTTCCTTTGCAAGGGCGTCCAGGCGCATAAGCGGCGTGTTGCCGATCAGTTCGGTAAAATTATTATAGATCATTTGATTACCACCATTTCTGTTGTTCGCGTGCGGAGCGGAGAACTTCTTTCTATGATTATCCTTTCCGCAAAGCGCTGTTCTATGAAAAGTTTGATATAAAAAATAAATGAGAGAAATAAAAGGTTATTCCAGATTTCCCGTCAGCAGCATAATGGCGGCAAGCGCCGCAACGGGCGCCGTTTGCGTTCTCAGGATCCTTTTGCCAAGCGTTGCCGGCACGGCGCCTTGTTCTTTTAAAAACGCCACTTCTTCTTTTTCAAAACCGCCCTCCGGTCCAATGAAAACGGCGGCGGTTTTTGCGCCTTTTTTGATGATGTTTCCAAGCGGTTCGCCGCCGCCCTCGTAAAAGACGATCTTAATATCCGCCTTGCATTCCTGCACCGCGGTTTTCAGATCGGTCATTTTTTTTACTTCCGGCACAATGCCGCGCCCGCTCTGCTGCGCCGCCTCCAGCGCGATCTTGTTGTAGCGCTGCCGCTTTTTCTCCGCCTGTTTCTCCTCCGGCCGGCGCACGCATCGCTTTGTTAAAACGGGGATGATCTCATAAATGCCGAGCTCCGTGCATTTTTGGATCACGTCTTCCAGTTTATCGCCTTTCGGCACCGCCTGATAGAGCGATACCCGAATATCCGGCTCGCTTTCGGACGCCTGTTTGTAGCAGACGGAAAGCACAACGGCGTCCTTTGTGATCTCATCTATCATGCAGCCGTAATCGTTGCCGTCTCCGGTGCAGACCGTGATCATATCCCCCTTTTTCATCCGCAGGCTGCGGGCGATATGGCGGCTCTGCTCCTCGTTTAAAAAGATCTTGTCCGCAACGCCGTCATATTCCGTAAAAAGTTTCTGCATGTTTTCACCACCTATAAATGATTGCGCGCCCAGTGAAACAGATATTGCTGGGCAATGCCCTCGTAGCCTTTAAAACATTCCGGCAGACCGTTCGGGTAGTGCTGCATCACCCGTTTCATCCACACATCAACCGGAAAACAGCGTATAAACTGAAAGCCGAACAGCAGGGCGCAGTTTGCAACTTTTTCCCCCACGCCGTATATGGAAAGCAGGGCTTTTTTTGCGTCATCAAGATCCATTGCCTTTATCTTTGCAAGGTCGATCTTCCCGCTTTCAACATCGTCTGCAAGTTTTTTAACATATTTGGCGCGGTAACCAAGCCCCATCCCCGCAAGCGCCTCAGCGGAAAGCGCGCTAAGCGTTTCGCTGCCCGGAAACGCATGCCAGCCGGGGCGTATTTCCCTGCCGTATGTATCGCATAGGCGTTTGATGATCCCTTTGATCCTTTTAATGTTGTTTTGCTGGCTGATCACAAAAGAAACAAGCGCCTCCCACGGTTCCTGATTCAGAATGCGGATGCCGTAGTATTCGTCTATCGTTTCGCGCACCAGTTCATCCTCTTTAAGCTTTTCACAGATGGCGGCGTAATCCCGGTCCAGATCAAAATAGCGGCGCCAAACCGCCTGAAAATCCGCCAAAGAGGTGTCTTTCAGAATAAAAATGCCGTTCTCTTCTTTTATATTTAGGTATTTTCCGTACGCAACGCCGCTCCAGGAACCGTCCGTCTGCTCTTCCCAGCGGAACGCCTCGCCGCAGTCCAGAGTCAGCGGCAGGCTCAGGCAGGCAACGTCTTTTAAAACAATGCCGTTTTTGCGCGCTTCAATTATCATTCTCTGTATAATTTCCCCTCATTTTCTTTACACAGATTATAGCATATTATGCGTGTTTTAGGAATATCAAAATCAGCAAAATCACTAAAAAAATCTGTAATAATTTGTAACTTTACAAAATGTTGAAAACTCTGTGTAAAGTATTGAAAACTGCGCGGATTTTACACAAATTTAACTTTTCAACAGCAAAATTCCACCTAAACAAGCCGTTTTTCCGTATACTTTTTAACATTTTCAACATCGTTTTAAACATTTTTATTATGTAAACGGGTCTATACTTTTTGTTATCACAAAGGTGTGTCAAGCATTATTTTATTGCGTTTTTCACCAAAAATCAATATTCTGATCCTTGTATAAATTCAGGGGAAATATCCAACACTATCTGTATAAAAAAGGAAAGGAACAGAATGATGATAAAGGGTGTAAATAAACAGGTGCTGGAGGTTACAAACACCGAAAATCCTTATTTTGAAAAGATTATTTTTTTTGTTAAGCCGGAATATGTGAATGCGGACAGGGAAAAATTAAAAAAAGAAGCGCATCTTTTGGCAAAATCAGCAAATAAACCGCCGCGCGCGCGAAAAACCAAGCGGGAGATCCGCTATATCTGTATTCAAAGCGCGCTTTGTGTGGGCGCGGGGATCGCAATAACGTTTCTTTTAAATTATTTCACCTGATCAGCGGTTTGTTTGAAACATTTTGCCGCTTAGCATAGGAAAGAAAGGATTTGTTTTAAATGACGATATATAAAGCGTTTCGGAATTTTTATATCTTTCTGATCTCTCTCGCCGTTGCGCTCGGCGCAATCGGCGGCGGATTTCTGGCTTATGAACTGTGCTATCCCGATTCCGGGGATGCCGCATATGTTCTTTCCAAATACGGCTCAACGGGCAACGAGGTCAGAACTTTGCAGCAGAAGTTAAAGGATCTGGGCTTTTATAACGGCAGTGTAGACGGCATCTTTGGCTCGCAGACCCAGTCTGCCGTGCGCAGTTTTCAGCGCAGCGTCGGCATTACGGCGGACGGAATTGCCGGTCCCACAACGCTGCTCTATTTGGGTCTGGATACGGGTGCAAGCAGCCCGTCCACCCAATATTCCAGTTCAGATGTGCAGCTGCTTGCCAAGGTCATTTCCGCCGAGGCAAGGGGCGAGAGTTATGAAGGGCAGGTAGCGGTTGGCGCGGTCGTGCTGAACCGTGTTGCGCATCCCTCGTTTCCGGACAGCATCAGCGGCGTTGTGTATCAGGCAGGCGCGTTCTCCTGCGTGTATGACAGCAACTGGAACGAGCCGGTTGCGGAATCGTCCAAACGCGCGGCGATAGACGCTATTAACGGCTGGGATCCCACCGGCGGCGCGATCTTTTATTTTAATCCGGATAAAACGAACGATCAGTTTATGCATTCGCGCCCCGTTATCACGATTATCGGCAACCACAGATTTTGCAGCTGATTTGTTGCTTAATGTATAGGTCGGCGCGGTTCAGCCGACTTTATCGACGGTATGACCGGGCGGATATTTCCGCCCGGTTTATTTTATATATTTTTTGGTGTGTTGTTTGTTTTCCAGAGTGCGCAGAACTCTTCCACGGCAGGGGATAAAAATTTGCTTTTGTGGCGGATGATATTCAGATCCCGCTTGATCTCCGGCACAAGCGGAATTTCACAGAGCGTGCCGCTGTCCAGGCGTTCTTTCGCCAGCAGATACGGCAGTATGGCAACGCCGATCCCTCTTTCCGCCGCGTTTAAAAGCGCCTGCGTTCCCGTGCTTTCCATAACGGGCGTTATCGTCAGCCCTGCCACGGCGAAATAAGCGTCTGTGATCTCCCGAACCGCGCTGCCTTTTTCACGGGTCAAAAACGGCTCGCGGGCAAGCTGCTCCGGCGTTACGCGTTTCGCGCCGGCAAGCGTTCCGCCGCGGGCGGCAACGGCGCATAATCTGTCCGCTCCGAAAGGCTCGGCAAGGATTTCCGGGCTTTGCGGCTGTTTTTCCGTAAAGCCCACGTCAATCTCGTTTGCAAGCACTTTCTTTTCGATTTCGTCTGAATTTCCCACCACAGCCGTAACGGTGATCTCCGGGCGGATCGTTTTATACCGCTTTAAAATATCCGGCAAAAGTTTTGTGCCGGTGGTTATGCTTGCGCCGATTCGGATCTCACCCAAAGTGTCCGGGTTTTTTACGCTCCGGTTTGCCTCGTCAAACAGGCCGCATATTTTCAGGGCGTAGTCATAGAGCCGCCTGCCGTTTTGGGTGGGATAAATCTTTTTGCCGATACGGTCAAACAGTTTTGTTCCGTAATATTCCTCCAATTCCTTAACGGCAAGGCTTACGGAAGGCTGCGCTATGTGCAGTTCCTGCGCCGCTTTTGTGATGCCGTTGTTTTGAAATACGCTTAAAAAGATCCGGATGTGGCGTAAAGTCATGCGGTTCACCTCTTAAGTAATATATATAATAAAATCATTATGTAAATAATATAATAATACTATTTTACTTATATTTCAAGCAGGCGTATAATAGAGCCGCAAGGAAAGGAGTGCGCCTGTGGAACAGAAAGAGAAAAAAGATAAAAAGAAACTGCGCGCCGTTTTGCCGAAACTGTTTTTTTCCACGCTGTATATCAGCGCGTTCACCTTCGGCGGCGGGTATGTTATCGTTACACTGTTTAAAAAGAAATTTGTGGATGAATATAAATGGATCGATGAACAGGAGATGCTGGATCTTGTTGCCATTGCCCAGTCCTCCCCCGGCGCCATAGCCGTAAACGGCGCGATTGTAACCGGGTATAAACTTGCCGGGCTGATCGGCGCCGCGGTTGCCGCGTTTGCAACGATCATTCCGCCTTTTGTTGTGATTTCCGTGATCTCTGTTTTTTATGAGGCGTTTAAAAGCAACGTGATCGTGGCGTCCATGCTTACGGGCATGCAGGCAGGCGTCGGCGCCGTTATCGCCAGCGTAGTCTATGATATGGCGCTGGATATCTTCAAGCAGAAAAGTGCCGGTTCGGTTGTGATCATGGCAGGCGCGTTTGCCGCCTCCTGTTTTTTCAATGTCAATGTGGTCTATATCATTCTGGTTTGTGCCGCTATCGGCGTTATCAAAGCGCTGATCCGCCGCAAAAAGGGGAGGGCGCAAAAATGATTTATCTGCAATTGTTTTTAAGTTTTTTACAGATCGGGCTGTTCAGCTTCGGCGGCGGCTATGCGTCCCTGCCGCTGATTCAGGAACAGGTGGTTACCCAACATCAGTGGCTCACCATGAGCGAGTTTACCGATCTGATCACGATCTCTCAGATGACCCCGGGGCCGATCGCTGTGAATTCCGCCACGTTCGTTGGCATCAAAATCGCGGGCATCGGCGGCGCGCTCTGCGCAACGGCTGGCTGTATCCTGCCAAGCTGTATTATTGTTACCCTGCTGGCAAAACTTTATTTTAAATACAGAAATCTAACGGTGATGAGTAATGTGTTGTCCGCGCTGCGCCCGGCGGTGGTTGCCATGATCGCGGCGGCGGGCGTGTCCGTGCTCGTTTCCGCTTTCTGGGGAGAGCGCATCAATATTCAGGCAACGCAGTGGGTGCTTGTTGCGGCGTTTGCCGTCTGTTTTGTTCTGCTGCGCAAAACGAAACTCAATCCCGTTTGGGTCATGGTTATTGCCGGCGTGATCAATACGGCGTATACGCTGATTTCCAGCGCCGTTTCATCGTGACGGCTGAATATTGCCGCGCCGTTTGTTTTTTACAATCTCTCTGGTTTTGCGGACTCAACCGACCTTTTTTATTAAAAAGGTCGGGCGCGGCTTAGGACTCATTCTCATAAGAAAAGCCTCTCTGTAAAAGAGAGGCTTCAGACTGTCGATAAAGTCGGCTGAACCGCACGATATTATCTTTTACTGAGTTAAATAAAGAAAATAATTAAGTTAAAAGCAGTTTTAAATCATAAAGTGCGTAAAAATAGTTAATGCCGCATAAACCAAGTGTTTATGCGGCATTCGTACTTTCCGTCCTTCGCTCGGGGGCAGTACCTCTGTACAGCTCCCGCTCGCGAAAAACGAAATTCAGCTCGATTTCTCGCAGTCTCCTCAGCGTGTAGAACTGCATTTTTTTCTAAATGAACACCTTTTTCTACACGCTGAAGCCTCTCTGTAAAAGAGAGGCTTTTTGCATAGTATCTTATTTTGTAAAGAACGTGCGGAAAGCTTTGTATGCCATATATACATCGATCTTGCTGACCACTTCATAGGGCGCGTGCATGGAAAGCACGGGCACGCCTACGTCAATGGTGTCCACATCCAGATTTGCGATATACATGGCAACCGTTCCGCCGCCGCCGGCATCCACTTTGCCAAGTTCGCCGCTCTGCCATAAAACGCCGTTGTTTTCAAGCAGCGCCTTTACCCAGCTTACAAATTCCGCGGAGGCGTCGTTTGTTTCGCTCTTGCCGCGGCTGCCGGTAAACTTGGTTACGCAAACGCCGTTGTTGATCAGGCTGGAATTGTTCTTTTCATAGGCGGATGCCCAGGTGGGGTCAAACGCCGCGTTCACATCTGCGGAAAGGCATTTGCTGCGGCGCAGCACATCCCTGCCCTCGCAGCCCTCCAGGCGGGCAAGATCCTCTATAAAGTATTTCAGATAACTGGAATTCAAACCGGTGCTGCCAACGCTGCCGATCTCCTCTTTATCCGTAAGCACGGTGATCGCCGTGTATTCGGGCGCGTCGTCGATCTCTGCGATCGCTTCAAAAGCAGGGTAAGCGCAAACTCTGTCGTCGTGGCCGTAACCGCCGATCATACTTCTGTCAAAGCCGATATCGTCCACGGTAAAGGCGGGCACAAGTTCCAGTTCTGCGGAAAGGAAATCACGCTCCACAATGCCGTATTTTTCATAAAGAATGTTGAGGATATTCAGCTTGATCTTTTCGCTTTCCTCATCGTCTTTGAACGGGCGGGAGCCGATCAGCACATTCATTTCCTCGCCCTTGATCAGTTCGTTGGGCTTTCTGGTGTACTGCTCCACGGCAAGGTGGGGCAGAATATCCGTAATGCAGAATTTCGGCTCGCCCGGCTCTTCGCCAAGGCGGATATCCACATGTGTGCCGTCGTTCTTGCAGATCCTGCCGTGCAGGGAGAGGGGAATGGCGCTCCACTGGTATTTTTTGATACCGCCGTAGTAATGCGTTTTAAAGAAAGCCAGTGCGCCGTCTTCATAAACCGGGCACTGTTTCAGATCCACACGGGGGGAGTCAATGTGCGCCGCAACGATGCGCACACCCTCTTTTACAGGCTTTTTGCCTTTAACGCAAAGGATCACCGCTTTGCCGCGGTTGGCAACATATACTTTCTGGCCGGGCGTGAGCGGCGCGCCGAATTCGTCAAATTTTGTAAATCCGGCAGCCTGCGCCGTTTCCTCTGCCCATGCGGCAACTTCACGCTCTGTTTTGTTGTTCCACAAAAAGGCTTTGTAGCCCTCGCAGAATGTGTCGCAGAGTTTCAGTTCTTCGTCGCTCATAAAGTCAACGCCGTTTTGCTTGTCGTTAAACAGCATCTTCTTCAGTTCTTTTGCGCTTTTTTCACTCATAAAGATTCCTCCTTGAACAGTTTGAGTTGTGATAGTATATCTCTGCCGTCGTTTATAACGGTAAAATCCGAATTTTCCTTAAAAAATGTTTCGCTGTGCTGCGCGTTCATTCTTTCGCGCGCCTGTGTTTCGGTAATGCCGTCGCGCTCCATGATCCGCTTCAGGCGCAGTTCTGCCGGCGCGGTAACGCTCAGCACCCGTGCGCAGAGTTTGTCTGCGCCGCTCTCAAACAACTGCGGTGCGTCCAGCACGCAGGGAAATTTGGCGTTGCTCTCGCACAGTTCGATCACTCTGGGGTGCATGATGCGGTTGAGCCTGTGCAGCAGATCCCGGTTGCGGAATACTTTTTCAGCAAGTAATTTTCTGTTCAGCACGCCGTTTTGAACGGTGTCTGCGCCGAATTTTTCGGCAATCAGCGGCAGCAGCGGCGAACCCTTTTCCGTCAGTTTTTTTGAAAAAAGATCTGCGTCAACAATAGTATATCCCATATCCTGCAGTTTTTTTGCAACATAACTTTTCCCCGCGCCGGTCTGCCCGGTCAGGCCGATCAGAAACGGCTTTTCCAGGTCGATCACGCAGAACGCCGCCGCGCGGATCAGGCGGTTATAGACCGCAAGACCAACGCCGGTCAGCTTCGGGTTGCGGGCATATACCTTTTTCGCGCCCAGTTCGTCCAGCCTGCGCAAAGCGTCAAACAGCGCATGGCTCTGGCTCAGGTCGTCGCCCTCTCTGCCGAACGTAACTTTCGGTATTGTAATCTCGTCGCCCTCGTAGCAAAGGGCAAAAGCGCCCGCCTGCGCGTTTACGAATCTTTCGTATTTTTCCTTTGGCGCGTTTACGATGATGATCTTCGCCTTGGGCGCGTAATGCTTGTATTTCATGCCCGGGGAGGCGGCGGTTTCACCCTCCGCCATGCCTTCGGTAACCGCTTTGGCAATATCCACCCTGCCGATGACTTCAGACATCATTTCACGTGTGATCGCGCCGGGGCGCAGAATCGTAGGAATCTCCCCGGCAAGGGTGATCACAGTGGATTCTATGCCGAATTCGCAGCTGCCGCCGTCTATAACGGCGCCGATCCTGCCGCGCATATCTTCTATAACATATTTGGCGTTTGTTGGGCTGGGCAGCCCGCTTGTGTTGGCGCTCGGCGCCGCTATCGGCACGCCTGCCGCTTTGATCAGCGCTCTTGCCACCGGGTTTTGCGGCATGCGGATGCCAACGGTATCCAGTCCGCCGCTGACAACCCTGCCGATCTTTTCGCTTTTGGGCAGAATGATGGTGAGCGGGCCGGGAAAGAACGCGTCCATCAGCGCTTTGGCTTTGGGCGGGATCTCCCGCACAAGCGGGATCATATCCTCTTTTTCCGCAATGTGCACGATCAAAGGGTTGTCGCTCGGCCTGCCCTTTGCCTTGTATATTTTGGAAACGGCGTTTTCGTCCAGCGCGTTGGCGCCCAAACCGTAAACCGTCTCCGTGGGAAAGGCAACCAGTCCGCCGCGGCGCAGGATCGCGCCTGCCTCGGCAATGTGTTCACTTGTTGGTTTAAAGATCTTCGTTTCCATGTTTATGCCTTCTGTTTGCGCCGTGTGCGCCGGATCAGATCTCTTCGGCGCCGGCTTTCAGTTTTTCAGCGGTGTCCGCCGTGATCAGGGCGTCTATCAGTTCGTCCAGATCGCCGTTGAGGATCTGTTCCAGCTTATAAAGCGTCAGCCCGATCCGGTGATCCGTCACTCTGCCCTGCGGGTAGTTGTAAGTCCTTATTCTTTCGGAGCGGTCGCCGGTGCCCACCTGCGCCCGGCGCTCGCCCGCGATCTCTGCGTCATGTTTTGCCTTTTCCATATCATACAGGCGGGAACGCAGCACTTTCAGCGCTTTTTCCTTGTTTTTATGCTGGCTGCGCTCGTCCTGGCACTCCACCACCGTGCCGGTGGGGATATGCGTAATGCGGATCGCGGAAGAGGTCTTGTTGATGTGCTGACCGCCTGCGCCGCTGGAGCGGAACGTGTCGATCTGCAGGTCTTTTTCGTTGAGTTCAAAATCCACTTCTTCCGCCTCAGGCAAAACGGCTACGGTAACGGTGGAGGTGTGGATACGGCCCTGGCTCTCCGTTTCCGGCACACGCTGCACACGGTGCACGCCGCTCTCAAACTTAAAGCGGCTGTATGCGCCGTCCCCCTCAATCAGAAAACTGATCTCCTTATAGCCGCCCAGTCCGGTTTCGTTTGCGTTCATAATCTCCGTTTTAAAGTTCTTGGATTCGGCGTACATGGAATACATCCTGAAAAGCACACCGGCAAAAAGCGTGCTCTCCTCGCCGCCCGCGCCGCCGCGGATCTCTATAATAACGTTTTTATCATCGTTCGGGTCGCGCGGCAGCAGCAGGATCTTCAGTTCCTCTTTGATCTGCTCTTCCTGCTTTTTGCTTTGTTCCAGTTCTTCCTTTGCCATGGCGGCAAGGTCGTCGTCCAGCGCGGCGTCCTCCAGCATCTCGCGGCAGTCGTCGCAGCTTTTCAGCACTTTTTTATATTCCCTGAATTTTTCCACTACCGGGGTCAGGTGCTTTAATTCTTTCATCAGCGCCGTGTATTTCGGCAGGTCGGAAACCACTTCCGGCTCACATACGAGCCGGTTGATCTCCTCAAATCTTTTTTCCACTTCCGTCAGTTTCTCAAACATAAATTACCTCAGATCTGCGTTTAATATCCTGTAAAAGCGGGCGGCTTTTTCTTTTCTTGTTTGCGGATCCTCACTTGAATCCGTAAATTCCGTATTTCCCGCTTTTTTGCTTTCATTTAACATGCCGTTTTTTTCAAGCAGGTATTTCAGCCGCCGGGCAATGCCGGGTGCGCCGTCAAAAAAGGCAACGTCGCCCAAAACCGCTTGAATCTGTGCCTTGGCAAGGGGATAGTGCGTGCAGCCCAGCACAACATTTTGCACCTTGCCCCTGTAGGGCGCAAGCGTTTTTTTCAGATAGTCCAGCACTTCGTTTGGATCGCCTTTTTCAATCAGGTCGGCAAGCCCGTGACAGGCGTGTATGCTGGTGTTGTGATTATAATAGAAATAATACAGGCGGCGGAATTTTTCGCTTTTTATGGTGCCTTTTGTTGCCATGATCAGCGTGGCGCCGTTCGGATTTTCATCGTGCACAACCTTGTAAGCAGGTTCTATTGCCGCAATCGGCACGTTCGGAAACTGCGCGCGCAGGCTCTTTGCCGCTTTTGCGGAGGCGGTGTTGCAGGCAATAACGATCGCTTTGCAGTGCTTTTCGCAGAGCAGATAGCGCACGATTTGCGCAGAGCGGGCAAGGATCTCGCCGTCGCTCTTATCGCCATAGGGGTTGTTTTTGGAATCGCTGAAAAAAACATAGTTTTCATTCGGCAGCAGGCGCTGCGCCTCCTTTAAAACGGTAACGCCGCCTATGCCGGAATCAAAAAAACCAACCGGGTCGGAAGCACGCATTCTCAGCCTTCCTTTTTCTTTTTAATGCTTTTCAGCGCTTTGATTCTGGGCACCATCACTTCCCGGCCACAGCCGGCGCATTTCAACTTAAAATCCACGCCCACGCGCAGGATCTCAAATTCTTTGCTGCCGCAAGGGTGCGGCTTTTTCATAATGACTGTATCGCCAACATTGTAATCCAAAAAAATCACCCGCAAGGCGCACAACGGTGCGCCGCCAAACTTTATTAATAAAGTATTTTAGCACATATTTGTTACATTTACAACATAATCGCGGTGAATTTTGCATACATTTAAAACAGACAATATTAAGGCGCAGGAAAATGCAGATACGCCCTAAGCAAGGCGAAATCCGCCAAGCGGGGCCGGCAGTGAAAACGCGCCGTTTAAAGAGAGTGAATGTTATGAAATTCTACCCGGAGGGGCAAAATCCGCAGCTTACGCGCACGTTTGATACGCTGGAGGATGTGAAGATCGCCATGATGAACGGCAGCGTGATCGAATCCCGTGTGTTGATGTGCGACAGTGAACATAACCTGCACGTTGACCTGGGTATCATCCGGGGTGTGATCCCGCGGGAGGAGGGCGCGATCGGCATTGACGACGGCACGACCCGTGATATTGCCCTGATCTCCAAGGTAAACAAACCCGTTTGCTTTATCATTCTGGGCTTTCAGCGGGATGACCGCGGCAATATCAGCGCCATCTTATCCAGAAAAGCCGTGCAGCTCGGCTGCAGGAAAAATTTTATAGATCATCTTGTGGAGGGCGATATCATAGACGCGCGCGTTACGCATCTGGAAAAATTCGGCGCTTTCATTGATATCGGGGCGGGTATAAACGCCCTGATCCCCATTGATATGCTCTCCGTTTCCCGCATAAACCACCCGCGTGAAAGAGTGTATGAGGGCGAGTGCATCAAAGTTGTGCTCAGAAAACGGGAGCCGGAAAAACTGACCTTCTCGCTGAAAGAACTGCTTGGCACCTGGAGCGAGAACGCCATGATGTTTGCGCCGGGGGAGACGGTGACCGGCACGGTCAGAAGTATTGAGACCTACGGCGTTTTTGTGGAGCTTACGCCGAATCTTGCCGGCCTTGCGGAGCCATGCGATTATCTGTTTGAGGGGCAGCGTGTTGCCGTTTACATAAAATCCGTTTTGCCGGATAAAATGAAGATCAAACTGGTGATTGTGGAGGCGTTTGAAGAGGCGGATATGGCGCAGGATCTTACCTATTTTGTAAATGCCGATCATATTGACCGCTTTGATTATTCGCCGCCCGGCGCGCCCAAAGTGATCTCCACCGTGTTTGAATCATAAGTGAAAAAGAAAATGCCGCCGGAATCCTGCGTTCCGGCGGCGTTTTGCCGTGTGTGCCTTTTTAGTTTGCTTTTTTCTTTTTTATTTTCTTTTCCGTTACGATGATTACTGCCGCAAAAACCGCCGCGCCGGCAAGGCTTACGGGCAGGGAATACAGCAAAATTCTGTTTTCATACCGCAGTTCAATGCTGTGTTCGCCGCTCTCTAAGGGAATGGCGCAGAATGCGCTGTCCGCGCGGGAGATCTCCACCTCCTCGCCGTCCACATAGGCTTTCCAGTTTTCGCTGTACGGAATGGAAAGATAAAGCCATTTGCTGCCGCTTACCGTTATGCTGCCGCTGATGCTGTCGCAGCCGGTCTGCACGTTTTGCAGCGTCTCTTCCGCCCGTTCGGCTACAAGGGTGTTATAACTGTCCATCGGCACGCGGATCAGGCGCAGCGAATCCAGTTCATAAACGCCTTTTTTAAAGGTCATCTTTAATTCGCCGGGGTTGCTGCTGTAATACCCAAGGTTCAGCATGTGATCCGAAACACCTGTGTTGTAATCGTTATAAGGCGTATAGATACTGAAAGATTCTCTGCGCGTATCCGTGCTCACACTCAGTCCTACGCTGTTTTCCGGCTCAAAAAACCTTCGCATCGTATCTGTTTGCACGCCGTGCACGCTTTCTCCTCTTTCCGCTTTTTTATAGTCGTCCGTGCTCAGCGGAGAGTAGCGGATGTTTTGCGCGTAGAAGTAAAACTGACCGCCGTCTGGCAGATCGCCCTGCGGCAGCAGGGTTACCTCCGTATTGTCCTCCGCCACATAGATCCGGTTTTCCCGCACCACAATACCCGGCGCCTCGGCAAGCGAAACGGAAATTTCACTGCATCTGTTTTGGTAGTCGGCGGCAGTTGCCGTGCCGGAATCCGTGCTGTCATTCAGCACAACGCAGTCCAGCAGTGCAAGGCGCTTTTCAGCCGGATTCAGTTTATCGTATTCAGATTTGGAAAGCGTTTTTTCATAGGTAAAGCCAAACGGAACGGCGTATTGGTTTTCGTAGATCTGATATTCGCCCCCGTCCGTGTAGGCTACGCTGCCCAAAGAATTGTTTTCCGTGCCGTAAAAGGTGCTGTTTGTGCTCTTTGCAACCATATATCGTGTGTTTAAGACCACGTTTAAAAACGGATCCCATCTGGTATCGTTTATGCGGGAAAGGTTTCCGTTTATAATTCCCATATCCTGCTGGAATTCCACGATGTTGCCGTCAATCATGCTGAGATAGGCGTTTGTTGAGTAACCGCCGCTGATCATGGATTCATTGCAGTCCGCCAGCGGGATCGAAAGCGGCACATATCGGTTGATTCCGCCGCTTTCGCTTTGTATCTTTTCTATTTCCGCCGTGCGTTCGCCGTTTGAATATTCGCGCGCCTCTTTAAAAGTCATAAAGGTGCTTACATATTTGCTGCGGCTCGGGCTGAAAAAGTTAAATCCGTTGATGAATACGGCTGCGGCGGCAAGCGCGCAGAGTCCGGCCTTGAAAACCGTGCCGAGCGCTTTTTTGTTTACCTTTTTTGCGATCTTAGGCAAAACGGAATACGCAAGGCACAGCAGCGCAAACGCGAAAAATACGGCGCAGGAGATCAGGTTTTCACTGTCATTCAGGGTTTTAAGAAATGCCATAATGCCCGTGGTAACGGCTGCCGCGGCAACCAGGAAAACGGATTTTTTAACCGTAATGGTTTTCAGATCACCGGCGCATTTTGCAAAGGTGTAGGCGCAAAGCAGACCGTATACCCAGCTCCAGCGGTTTACAACATAGGAAAATCCGTTTAGGATCATTCCGAATACAGGCAGCATGACCATAACGGTAACCACAAGGAACGCCAGTTTCAGAAAACCGTTTTTCTTTCTGCCGGCAAACAGCAGCACCGCGCCGCCGGCGGCAAGCGCCGTAAACCCGAAATAAGTGTTGTTGCCGATCATTTGCGTGTTAAAGAAGGCGCTTAAAAAGTTTTTGTAAAATTCCTTGTTAAACAGGATACTAAGGCCGTATTCCACCTGCCCTCTTGACGCGGCAAAAAACGCTGAAACCAGCGGAAAAAAGATCACCGCCGCCATCATTACGCCAAGAATATATGCGCCGCCGAACTTCCACAGGCTTTCCAAAAAGCCTTTAAAGAATTGTTTGCCGTAAACAAAAAAGATCCTGAAAAAGATATACAGCACGGTAAAGGCAGAGAGCACATAAAAATAGTAAAAACAGCTTACCGCCGCAAGAAAAATGCTGAGAATAAAAACATAAGGGCGTTTTTTATCAAATATCATTTCCGCACCCAGAATAATGAGCGGAAAATAGATCATCGGGTTTAAAAACGAGGGGTGGCGGATCGCCATATACATTGAATATGCCGTAAAAACATAGATCACTGCGCCTGCCGCCGAGGTCAGCACGGGCAGTTTTTTATATTTGGCAAGCGCCATAAAGGCAAGCCCCGCCAGATAATAGCGCAGCACCATGATCAGCGTGTATGCGTACGCAGCGTATTCTTTGGGCACCAGAGCGGAAAGCAGGTTCAGCGGGTCGCCGATGGTGTAATATTGCAGCGCCTGTAAAATATCCGATCCAAGCCCGATCGAAAGATCAAACTGCGGTATCGCCGGATGCCCGGCAAAAATGCTCTGCACGATCTCCCTTATGTATTCGCCGTAGTAAACAAAAGCGGTAAAATGCTGCGCCGTTCCGTCCGGCTCCCAGATAAACGAGGTCCTGTTTTGCAGAAACGGCAAAAATACCGCAACGCCGGTTATAAAAATCAGTATTGAATAAATGAAAAATCCAGAACGTAAAAATCGTTTTGCCTTTTCGGCGGCGGAAATTCTGCTCATAGCATGCTCCTTTGTAATTAAAAAAAGCCGTTTATAATAAAAAATGCCATTCATTAGCGCAATGAATGGCTTCTGGAGCGGATTACGAGACTCGAACTCGCTACCTCCACCTTGGCAAGGTGGCGCTCTACCAGATGAGCTAAATCCGCAAACAACAATAGAAGTATACAAAAAGAAAAGGCGTTTGTCAAGAGCGTATGAAAAAATTTTATCCGAAATGTGCAAAATAATCTGAAAAAGTCCTGTTCTGTTCCTCTCAATATTTTTCTATTTACATTGCCCGCCCTTTTTGCTAAAATTAGTATGTGTTATTGTGCAATAAGGAATGCAGGGGAATTTTATGGATTACAGAATCGATCCCGCCGGCAGGGTGTGGAAAGACGGCATGTTTTTTGTGCCTGCCGCCGTTGCGGAAAAATACATAAAACTGGCAAGTGAATATCAGATCAAAGCGCTGCTTTATATTTTAAGCAGAAACGGTGTGGCTACGTCTGAAGAGATCTCCAGAAAGCTCGGTGTTCCGCAGACGGATGCGGAGAATATGATGGATTTCTGGATAGAAGAGGGCGTTTTGACCGGCGGAGAAAGCGGCAGCGGCAATTACGTGCCGGCAGCAGGTCTGGCGTCTGCCCCCGCCCCGGTTCAGCAAGAACGCGCCGCGGCGGAAACGCTGCCGGAAAAGCCGGCGCAAAGCAGTGAACCGCCCAAAAAAACACACATCCGCCAAAGCGTGAAAGCGCCGTCACTCTCCCCAAAAGAGATCGTTGCCATCAGTTGTGAAAAACCGCAGGTGGCGCAGCTGTTAAATGAGGCGCAGGCGGTCTACGGGCGCACGATCAGCCATTCGGAGCAGGAGATGATCGTGAATCTGACGGAATTTTACGGCATGCAGCCGGAAGTGGTGATGATGCTGCTTGCCTATTGCGAGAATCTCAGGGCAAACGGCAGGGCGGTCAGCCCCGGTTATTTTTATAAGACCGCGCAGAACTGGCTGGAGGACGGTATTGACACCCCCGCCCTTGCGGAAAGCAGAATCTGCGAACTGGAAAAGGCGGACGCATTTTGGCAGAGTTTAAAGGACGCTGCCGGGTTTGCGAAAGAAACCCCAACGGATAAACAGCGGCAGATGATAACCGCCTGGCGCGCCGATTTTTCGGATGAAATGATCTTCCGCGCGGCGGAGATCATGAATGAGAATATAGACAAGCCGGATCTGCGCTATATGGATAAGATTCTGAAAAACTGGAAAAAAGCCGGAATCAGAACACCTGAGGACGCAAAACGCGAAAACGAGCATTTTGAGCGGCAGAAAGCGCAGAAAGAAAAAAGCCGCCGCGGCGAGATCAGCCGCCCGCCCACGTATGATCTGGATCAGATCCGGAAAGACGCACTCAAGAATACCGATATCAAATATTAAGGAGCAGTTATGCCTTACAGAAGTTATGTTTATCAGAAAGCGCTGAATATTTTGGAACGCAGGCGCAGCCATGCGGAATCGGATCTGCAGCGGCGCACGGAAGAAGCCATGCAAAAAATTCCTGAACTTGCGGAGATTCAGCAGGAACTTGCCAGAACGGGGCTTTCCGTTTCCACCCTGCTGTTCAGGGGAGAAAATACAAAGGGCGAGATCGAAAAATTAAAGGAAAAGAGCCTTGCTCTGCAAAAGCGGAAAAAAGAACTGCTTTTAAAAGCGGGGTTGGATGAGAACGCGCTCACAATCCGGTATGTCTGCCCGGTCTGCTCGGATACGGGCTTTGTTCAGAACCGTATGTGCGCGTGCCACAGGGAACTTTTAAAGGAGATTGAGCGGGATTCCATTCGCAAAGAGGCGCCGATAGACGACTGCACGTTTGATACCTTTAAAGTGGAATACTATCCGGAAAAAGCTGCCGGCGCAAGTGTTTCCCCGCGCGAGAAGGCGGCAAAAATTTTGGAATCCTGCCGCATGTATGCCCAGAAATTTACACCGCAGTCTCCAAATCTGCTGTTTATGGGCGGCACGGGGCTGGGCAAGACCCATTTGAGCCTTGCCATTGCAAACGTCGCCTTAAATAAGGGCTATTCCGTGATCTACGGCACGGCGCAGAATATTTTTTCCGATCTGCAGGATGAAAATTTCGGCAGAACGGATAATATAAATTATAATGAACATGATGTTTTAAATACGGATCTGCTGATTTTGGATGATCTGGGCACGGAATATAAAAACGCCTTTTCCGAAGCGTGCCTTTATAATATTGTAAATACGCGTGTGCTAAAGAAAAAAGCAACCGTGATCAGCACGAACTTCAGTTTTGAGGATCTGGAACGCGATTATAACCAGAGGGTTACAAGCCGCCTGGCAGGCGAATATTCCGTGCTGGTGTTAGAGGGAAATGATATCAGATACATAAAAGGATACTAAAAAAAGAAAAAATGTATCATAATAAAAGAAACAACACTTAAAAGCCTGCAAGGGGGTGGAGAGCGCTGAAAAAGTATACGTATTTTGATGAGGAGTGGGATGATTATATCGCCGCTTCCGGTCAGCGCCGTTTTACCCTGCCGCAGGCAGATCTTTCTTCTGTGAAAGACATGGCAAAAGACCTTTTTGCAAAACTGCGCAGGCTCACGCCGGCAAAAGCGCGCAGGATCCTGAAAACGCTTTTTTCCAAAGTGAAAAACAGCGTTTCCGGTATTTCACTTGGCTTTAAAGCAGGCGTTGCCGTTTTGCTTGCTGCCGCCGTTGTGGTTACGCCTGTTTTGTTTTATATTGATTTAAGCGGAGAAAACCGCAGCGAGAACCGCTTTGACGGCGATGCGGCAAAGGTGTGCGCCAACATCATCGGCGAGTACGGCTCGGCAAAAACGGAGCAAGCGGATCATACCGGGGAAATGTACCGCATGGCAGGCCTTTCCTTTGCACGCGAAGTGGATTTTGACGGCAACGGCAGATCCGAACTGATGCTTGCGTTCCGCAGCGGCAGCGCGTATCAGGCGGAAGTCTGGGGGTATGACGGCGGCGATTTTGTGCGTTTGTATTCCCATGCCGCCAATGTTGCCGCAAACCATCCGGAAGTGGGGTACTGGATCTCGCTTTACCGCCACGGCAGTGAATTTTATATCGGTGAACTGTCCGCAGAGGATGGTAAAACGATGGATCTTTTCAGCCTGCACGGCGGCACGTTTAAAAGCGCCCGGCAGTGTGAATATGACCCGGTGAATGATATCTACGCGGAGGACGGCAAGATCAATACCGCGGATTATGAAACGATCCGGCTTTCCAACCTCAGCGCCTCCAAAGCGGAGAATCTGCTGGATTCCGTTTCCGCAGCCATAAACAGTTTCGGCGCGGCGGACGGCGGCGCGCTGCCTGTTTCTGCAAAGTCCGGCGAGGAACTGATGGCGCAGGCGTATTCCAATGTGGTGCAGGATTATGTTTCAAAATACGGCAGGCCGCAGTATGATTCGTCTTCACGCACCTGCTTTGCAACGGGGCTGTGCGTGGCGGATCTGATTGATTTTAACGGCGACGGTGTAAATGAACTTTTAACGGTGTATCGGTTCAACAAAAAAATCTCCGCAACGGATGATGCGGGCAACCATGTGCTGGATACAGAGCCGGAATATAAGATTGAAGTGTTCCGCTGGAACGGAACCTCCGCCGTAAAAGCGTTTGAAAATGAGGGCATATCGGAAATGCAGGATCCGGATGATCCGCAGCGGTTTTATATTTTGCGCAAAAACGGCGAAAAAACCGATATCTGCCGCAATACTTACACGTATGACGAGCGCACGCAGCGGATCTGGAAAGGCGCCAGCCGAATCAGTGAAATGGATGAAAACGGTGCGTTTTCCGCCTCTTTTACGGCAGAGGTAAACAGCAATTACGGCTATAATACATACCGCATCAACGGCGAGCGCGTATACCGCCGCGAATTTAATGCAAACGGCTATGCAGTGCCCTATTTCTGTAATGACGAAGATTATGATGAAGAGCAGTATACCGTTGTTTTTCTTCAGGGCGGATCAGACCGCGGCGCCGATATCCAAAAGCGGATCTCCCAAACAGAAAAGAATATAGATGATATTACTTCCGCCGCGAACGTATAACGTCTTTTTATAAAAATTGGCAGATAAAAAGGGCTTTCCAAACGGAAAGCCCTTTCATTTTAATCATAAATTTGTTCCGGTTTACAGCAATGAGGCAACCAGATCGCCCATTTCGGAGGTGGTAACTTTTTTGAAGCCGTCCTCATAGATGTCGGGCGTTCTTGCCTGCGTCAGAGCGGTGTCTACCGCCTGTTCTATGGCGTTTGCCGCCTCGCTTTCCCCAAAGGTGTAGCGCAGCATCATCGCGCCGGAAAGGATCGTGGCAAGCGGGTTCGCTTTCTGCTGGCCGGCAATATCGGGGGCGGAGCCGTGGATCGGCTCATACAGACCGAATGTGCCTTTTGCAAGTGAGGCAGAGGCAAGCATGCCGATCGATCCGCTGATCATGGACGCCTCGTCAGAAAGAATGTCGCCGAACATGTTTGAGGTAACGATCGTGTCAAACTGGCGGGGATTGCGCACCAGCTGCATTGCGCAGTTGTCCACATACATATAGGAAAGCTCTACCTCGGGGTAATCCGCTTTTACGCGCTCTGCAACCTTGCGCCAAAGTCTGGAGGAGTCCAGAACATTTGCCTTGTCCACGCAGGTAAGTTTTTTATTTCTTTTCATGGCGTATTCAAAGCCCGCGCGCAGGATTCGCTCAATCTCCGGCTCGGTATAGCGCTCTGTGTCATAAGCGCCCTCCACGCCGTCTTTTTCATAGGTGCCGCGGTCGCCGAAATAGATGCCGCCGGTAAGTTCACGAACGATCAGGATATCCAGCCCGTCGCCGATGATCTCTTCCTTAATGGGGGATGCGTCCTTAAGCGGCGCAAAGATCTTTGCCGGGCGCAGGTTGGCAAACAGGCCAAGCGATTCGCGTATTGCAAGCAAGCCAGCCTCCGGGCGGTTGCTGCCGGGCTGCGTATCCCATTTCGGGCCGCCCACAGCGCCCAAAAGCACTGCGTCGGACGCTTTGCACGCCGCTTCTGTTTCTTTGGGATAGGGAACGCCGGTTGCGTCTATGGCGCAGCCGCCGAGCAACTGATCATTGTACTCAAATTTGAATCCGTATTTTTCGCCTGCTTTATCCAGCACTTTTATGCATTCGTCAACAATCTCCGGGCCGATTCCGTCGCCCCGCAGAACGGTTATTTTGTAATTTTTCATTGCGTACTCTCCTTATTTTTCAAAAATTCCGGGCATGGTGTCATCCCTGACGCAGCCCGGCTGATCCCGGTTTATGGCGCAGATGATGCCTTTCAGAGAGGCGTAGCCGATATTGTGCGAAACGCCGATACCGAAAACATCTTTGCCCTGCGGATTTTTCAGGTGAATATAGGAGATCGCCTTGGAATCTTCGCCAACGGAAATGGCGTGCTCACTGTAATCTACAAACTGATAGCCCTTTATGCCGATCTGATCCAGCGCATTGAAAAACGCCTCAATGGGGCCGCTGCCTGCGCCGTCAATCTTAACCAGGCTGCCGTCTTTCACTTTGATTTCGCCCTCAAAATGCACGCGGGTCAGATATTCGCCTTCTTCCTTTTCCTCAAAGGTCTTGTGATTCATGATCCTGTACGGGCCAACCACATTTCTGTATTCTTTCTGGAACAGGTCAAACACTTCATCCGGTTTCAGTTCTTTGCCCTTTGCGTCACAGGCATGCTTTACAACCGCGCCGAACTCAACCTGCATGGCTTTGGGCATTTTGATGCCGTAATCGGCGGAAAGAATGAATGCCGCGCCGCCTTTGCCGCTCTGAGAGTTGATTCGGATAACAGGCTCGTATTCCCTGCCTACGTCTGCCGGGTCAATGGGCAGATAGGGAACTTCCCAATAATCGGAATTGGTTTCTTCCATATAGGTCTTGCCCTTGTTGATCGCGTCCTGATGAGAGCCGGAAAACGCCGTAAATACAAGTTCGCCTGCATACGGCTGGCGCGGCGGCACTTTCATCTTGGTGGTGCGCTCATACACTTCTTTGATCTTGTTGATATCGTGGAAATCCAGTTTCGGGTCAACGCCCTGCGTCCACATATTCAGCGCAAGCGTAACGATATCTACGTTTCCTGTGCGTTCGCCGTTGCCGAAAAGCGTGCCCTCTACTCTGTCCGCGCCCGCCATCAGCGCAAGTTCGGTTGCCGCAACGCCCTCGCCGCGGTCATTGTGCGGGTGCAGGGAGATGATGCAGGCGTCCCTGTTGCTGATGTGGCGGCAGAAATATTCGATCTGATCCGCATAGCAGTTCGGCGTTGCGCATTCAACGGTGGACGGCAGATTCAGAATGATCGGGTTTTCGGGCGTTGCGCCCATCACTTTCATTACTTCTTCACAGATCCAAACAGCATTGTCAATCTCCGTGCCGGTAAAGGATTCCGGCGAATATTCATAGCGGATATTCATATCGGGGTACTGCTTTAATTCCTCGTCCGTGAGTTCTTTGATCAGTTTGGCGCCCTCTACGGCTATATCGATTACACCCTGCATATCCGTTTTAAACACAACTTTGCGCTGCAGCGTGGAAGTGGAGTTGTAGAAATGCACAATCACATTTTTTGCGCCTTTGATTGCTTCAAATGTTTTTTTGATCAGGTGCGCTCTTGCCTGAACAAGCACCTGAATCGTTACGTCATCCGGAATATAGTTTCCCTCGATCAGTGTTCTCAGAATTTCATATTCCGTTTCGGAGGCGGAGGGAAACCCCACTTCGATCTCCTTAACGCCGATATCTATAAGTGTTTTGAAAAGTTCCAGCTTTTCTTCCAGATTCATTGGGTCAACCAGCGCCTGGTTGCCGTCTCTTAAATCAACGGAGCACCATGTGGGCGCTTTGGTAATGGTCTTATCCGGCCAAGTTCTGTCCGGAATGTTGATGGGCTTGAAGGGAATATACTTTTTGTATCCTTTCAGCATAATAAAAACTCCTTTCTTTATGAAGGGCATAAAAAATACGCCCCCAAATGATATAGGGGCGTAGAAAATTCTACACGGTACCACCCTACTTCAGCGGAAAGATCCGCCCTTTAGCATCAACAAATGCCTTAACGAATAACGCCGTTACACGTCCGCTCCTATCCAAAGTTTTCAGAGCGGCAACTCCGCGGAGAGCTATGCACCGTAATTCCTGTACCGGCTTTCACCGCCCGCCGGCTCTCTGCACCTCAAATTACGGTCTTTTTCCGCATCATAGTCTTTTTTGGGTAATATTCAGTTTACCAAACCTTTCGGTTAGAATCATTATAACACATAGATTTTAAAAGTCAAGAACCATATTTTAACGGCTGCGCCGGTATTTTACGGCAGGGTGGAATAGCCGTGGCCGTTGGCAATGCCTTTTACCGGCATGCCCTGCTTGCACAGGGGGCAGTCGTGTTTGCCGTAAACCCGGTAATTCGGCAGGTCGTCCTGCGTAAAGATAGAGTTGACCTCTATGCCGGAAATGTTTCTCGTTGCGCTGAACGCGGCGGAGACGCCGACTGTGGTGCCGCCGTAGTATTGCACGCTTTCGATCGCGCGCTGAACGGTTTTTCCGCTCGTGATGCAGGAGATCAGAACCAGCACTTTTTTGCCGTGAATCATTCTTTTCAGATTGTCTCGGAAGATCATGTTGCCGGCGGCGTCATATTCCGGCCCTAATACATATATATCGCCAACGGGATTCGGCTGCATCATGCTGGGGCGTGAAAGTTCGTGCGCAATATAAGCGCCGAGCGCCTGTGTTTCATAAAGGCAGAGCACGGTGTCTATTTTGATATCCCGCTCAATATAATACTGCGCGATCAGCATTGCCGCGTCCACGGAAACGGAATGATTGTGTTTGATATCCGATGTGCCCACATAGTAGTTGATATGCGCGTTTTCCGTTATAAAATGCCCCTCTGTAACGCGGATGAATACGCGTGAATCCCGCTCGGATGTAATGATGATATTATTTTCCGTAAGATCAGCCCCTTTTTCTTTTAGTTTACTATATTATTATGCGTGATTTCAATACGGCCCGAACCAAAAATTTTTCATATAATTTGTGGATTTTGAACAAAAGACGCTTTTTCGTGAAAAAATAAGCCGCCCCGTTTGCCGGGACGGCTCTGTATTTTTATACTGTTTATGCCGCTATGCCGGCAAGCTGCCCGGCATAAAACGTATTGGTGTTTGTGGTCAGGTTATCCACATACCAGGTGTTGCCGATCTGCACAACATATACATCCAGCGTTGCAATAACGGTGCCGTCGGCAAGCGCAGCCTGTGTGGTTACCATCTGGGCGGCTGAAATATCATCTGCCGTGATTTCATAGGTTTCCAGCACGTCTGCCGGGAGCGCCGCTTTGTAAGCGTCCAGATCCGCAACGGGCGCAGCGTTCACAACGGTGGTTGTAATCTTGTAGTCCTCGCCGTACATCTCTTGATAAAGACCGATTGACTTTTCCTGAATCACGGTCTTTTCGTCCTCGCCAAGCACTTCTTCCGTGCCTGTAACGGCGTTTCCGTATGCAGAAACATTGGATTCAAATGCCGTGAACATCACTTCATCGTCCAGATACTCGTCGCCGAACACTTCCTGGCGCACCTCAATGAAACGGCTGAAATAATTTTTATAAATGCTGTCATAATCGTCCCAGCCATAGGTTTGGATCAGTTCCACGTAATAGGGGTACATTCTGTCTGCAACCTGGCCGGCAAGTGTGCCGTCATCATTGGCAGTGGTTTCGGATTTGTATTGATCGTTATTGTATCCGTCCTTATCTTTCTGCATTTGCTCAAAAACTTTGCTGTCCATGCCCACTTCGTATTTCGGGTAGATCAGCGGATACATATAATAAATACGGATGAAATCGCCGTATTTTTCGCTCTTGGCGGAAAAGGTGTAGTTGTAAGCGTTGTAGCCGTCTCCGCGCTGAAATACAGTGTCCGCGTAGTTCAGCGCCGTTTTCTGCGGGTCAAACTGGATGTATCTGTTTTTAAAGGCATATCCCGTAACTGCCGCAAGGATCGCTGCAACCACCAAAACGGCGATTACGGCGTAAAGTTTGTAGTTAAAGCCCTTTTTGCTTTCGCTTTTAGCCATATCACGCACCCCCTTATTCGGCCTGCGCCTCAGGCTCGGCGCCGTCCCCGGCACTTTCGCCCTTTGCTGCGGCTGCCGCTGCGCGGCGTTCTCTGAGCGCCTCTGTGATCATTTCTTTCTTCTTGCCGACGTTGTCATAGAAGAAGATCGGCACCATCTGCAGCACAACGAAGATGGCCGGGATGATCGTGTAGATCATCAGCATGCGGTTCAGCGTTGTATCGCTCTGCGCCGCATAGGCAACGTTCGGGTCTGAGGAAAGGGTATAGCGGCTCCAGGTGTAAAGAAGCCATGGGCCGAAACCTTTTGTGCAGGCGGACGCTACTTTGGAGAAAAGTCCGTATCCGGCATAGGCAATACCGTCCTGCCGTTTGCCCGTTTTGTATTCAATCTCGTCCACACAGTCCGCAATCATGATGTTCGGCGTGGTGTTGGTGTTGCCGTGCTGAATGCCGCAGAAGAAGTTGATGATCAAAAACGGAATGATCAGCGCGCTGTTGAAACCAACGGAGCTGGAAACGATATAAAGAATCGCCAGCGAGGTAGCGCCGTATACGCAAAACAGAATATACGTGGTTTTTGTGGAGAATTTTTTAAGCACAAAGTTTACCAGCAGCGTGCCTACTGCCGTGCCGATGCCCATGGGCAGCAGAAGCGCCAGTTTCAGATCCTTGGAGCCAAGCAGATAAACGGCAATGTAGAGGGAAACGGTGCCGTAAACGCCGCGGCCGAATCCTGTGAATTTGGTAAGGGATACCATCAGCAGGTTCTTGTTGCCGAACACAACTTTCAGTGAATCTTTAATGCTTACTTTTTCCTGCGTAAAAGGCACGCGTTCTTTGTTGTTTGCAAAGAAGATCATAACAAAAAGGATGATGCCAAGGCAGCATACTGCGGTGGAGATGATCAGGTCTATGCCCTGGCCCTCCGCGTTTTTAAACTGCTGCTGACCCATCATGGCTTTCATAACGGCGCCCACTACAATAATAACAACCATACCGCCGCTCTGGCCTACGGAGCGCAGGAAAGAGGATATGGAGATCGCCGTGGAGCGCTCGCTCGGGTTCGGCGAGCAAAGCGATCCAAAGCAGTTTGCCGGGCTTTCCACCGCGCAGGAAACCGCCGTGTAAAGGCTGTAGATCACAAACATCCATGCAATCGCAACCGTTTGTGAATTTGTGTTTGGCGCAACAAAAACAAGAAGCGCAACAACGGCAAGGGGCACAACGCCGAAACCTACCCACGGTTTCACTTTGCCGAATTTGGTTCTTGTTCTGTCCACCAGATAACCGATTACAAGTTCGCAGACGGCGCCCACGATACCTGCAACGAAAAATACGTTAGAAATCGCTCCGCTCATTACATCGCTGTCAAACCCCTTGCCTTTGAAAGCGAAATCCGCAAAGAAGGTTGCGGTGTAATCCGGCATCCAGCCCGTAAGCAGCGCTACGCCGAAGAGGCCAATGCCGTATGTAATGATCTCGGAGAACTTCATAAATTTTTTGCTGCCGCTTTTTTCGTCAGCCATTTAAAAAGACTCCCTTCCGAATAAATATTTCACTCAATTTTAACAAAGATTTGACAATTGCGCAATATCTTTACCGCAATTTTTACATAAAAAATTAATTTTTTTGTTAAATTTAGACAAAAAGCATAAACCTATCAATCTATATCTAATTTATATGATGCATCCGTGCGGTTCATCTTCGTTTGCACGGAAAGCCGCCCTGAAACGCAGCGGTCAGCCGGGTAAACGCAAAAGAAGAAAGGCAGCGTATAACACGCTGCCTTTCCCTCTCTGTCTTTAACAAACTATAGGAGGACAAGATACTTAAAACGGTTGCGGCTCCGTTTCAAGGTGATTTTTATTATACACAGTTTTGCACAATTTGTCAACTGAAATATTAAAAATTTTTGCGCAGAATTAACAACGATATAAAAAACAAACAAAAAATATCCTGCCGGTTTGGTTAATTTTGCCTAAACCGTCTCAAAAAATGTACTTTATTTTCTGATTATATAATTTGTAAATATGCATTTGCAAAATGTTATTGACATAGAACAAATGTTCGTATAAAATAAAGACCGTAAAGCGAAAGCCGCCCCAGCAGCGCTTTATATTTTGATGGGAGGTATAAATCTATGACGGTTACGCAACTTGCCGAGGAATATGAAAACCAGTACCGGGTGCTGAACGCAAAAATTCAGGGTCTGCGCCCGCTGCTCTGCGTCTATACGGGGGAGGATCTGGTGATCCTGCGGCGAAAGATCAAAATATATTATGATATGGCAAGCCAGTGCAAAGTGATTGCCACCATGCTTTCCGGGTATTATGAGGATGAGGAGGCGCGGAATTGAAAAAGATACCGATTACCGATTATTTATATGCGGACAGTGAAACAGGCGCGCAACGGCTGAACTGCAGCCGGGCAACCCGCAGCGCGCTCAAAGCCGTTTTGCCGCAGGTGATCCGGCGCGAACTTACACCGCAGCAGTGCAGATGCTTGGAACTGCGCTTTGGCAAAATGATGTCGCAGCAGGAGATTGCGCGGGAACTGCATGTTTCGCAGCCAACGGTCAGCCGCCATTTAAAAACGGCGCTGGGTACGCTCTCAAACCGGCTGTATTACTGTAAAAGTGCGCTGAGCAGGGCAAACGACTCATGGATCAAATATCTGGAGTAACGGCTTTGCCCTGCCCGTTATATGATCAACCGAATACCGCCGCGGCTGTTCTTAGGGGATAGTCCCACCGGGCTAAACGATTGTGAAGCACACCTTTTTCATTTTATGAAAGGTGTGCTTTTTGCGTGTCTGAAATCCCGGAAATAAAAGAGAGAATATTTTATCACGTTTTCACCGGGGCGCTGCTTATCTTCCGCGCCGGCTTAGGCTAAGTTTTACCCGGCGGATGAAAAATTTGAAAAAGAATAAAAAAGCAGTTGACAAATGCAAATCAACATAATATAATGAACATATGAACAGACGTTCATATGAATGCGCGGAATTTCCCTGCTTTTCATATCCGCGCTGTTTGTACGATCCGAAAAAGGGGGGCTTTTCATGCTTGATGAGGAAATGCTTTATGATCTTGCAGATCTTTTTAAGATCTTTTCCGATTCCACAAGGCTCAAGATCCTGTGCTCTCTGTTTGATAAGGAATTAAATGTAACGGAGATCACTTGTGCAACCGGCGTGTCGCAAACGGCAGTGTCCCACCAGCTGCGCATACTAAAGCAGAATCATCTTGTTAAGTATAAAAGAGACGGAAAACAGATGGTCTATTCCCTTTCTGATGACCATGTAAAAACCATTATTAACTGCGGTATTGAACATATCGAGGAATAGGAGAAAATTATGGCAGATCAGCATAAGCACGCTCATGCACATGAGCACGAACAGGGTCATGCACACGGCGAAACATGCGCCTGCGGGCACAGCCACGGCGACGCCTGCGGCTGCGGTCATGATCACGAGCACGGCGGCGAGGTAAACAAAAAGGCGTTTGCCCTGAAAATGGGCTTTGGCATCGCGCTTTTTATTGCCGGTTATCTCATAAATGAACTGACGGCGCTTCCGTTTTATGTGCCGCTTATCATCTTTGCGGCGTCCTATCTTGTTGTCGGCTTCAACATTTTAAAAGAGGCTGTGGAGGGCGTGTTCCGCGGCAATATTTTTAACGAGAATTTTTTGATGTCCATTGCGTCCATCGGCGCGTTCATTATAGGCGAGTACGCAGAGGGCTGCGCTGTTGTGATCCTGTATACGATAGGCGAGTTTCTGCAGGATCTTGCAGTGGGGAAAAGCCGCAAATCCATTACGGATATGATCCGCTCCGCACCCCAGAAAGTGCATGTGGAGCGCAACGGCAAACTGGTGGAGGAAGACCCGGAAAAAATCCATGCCGGCGAAGTATTTGTTGTGAATCCCGGCGAAAAGATCGAACTGGACGGCGTGATAGAATCCGGTAGCGCGGAAGTGGATATGGCGGCGCTGACGGGGGAGAGCATTCCCGTCTCGCTCGGCGCGGGGGATGAGATCCTTTCCGGCTCCATCAATATAGACGGCATGCTGAAGATCAAAGCAACGAAAGAATTTAAGGATTCTACCGTATCCCGCATTCTTTCCATGATTGAGGATGCGGATTCCAAAAAGAGCCATGCGGAAAAATTTATCAGCCGCTTTGCCAGGATCTATACCCCGATCGTCTGCCTGATTGCGCTGCTGATCATCGTTGTTCCGCCGCTCTTTTTCGGCGGCGAGTGGAAAGACTGGGCATATAGGGGCCTTTCCGCGCTTGTTGTTTCCTGCCCCTGCGCAATCGTGATCTCCATACCGCTTGGCTTTTTCAGCGGTTTGGGCGCAAGTTCCAAGCAGGGCGTGCTGATCAAAGGCAGCAATTATTTGGAAATGCTTTCCAAATTTGATGTTGCCGTTTTTGATAAAACCGGCACGATCACAAGCGGAAAATTTGAATTTGTAAGCTGTGAATGTGTAAACTGCCACTGTGAAAACAAAAAAGAGCACCGCGAACTGTTAGGGTTGATCGCGGCGTGTGAAAAATATTCCACGCATCCGATCGCAAAATCCGTAAACCTCGCGTTCGGCCAGTTTGCGGATGGATTAGAGGTAACGGACGCCAAGAATTATGCCGGAATGGGCGTTTCCGCCGTAATCAACGGAAAACAGTATTATGCCGGCAATGAAAAGATGATGAAAAAAGCCGGCGTTGATTTTAAGGAGACCAAACTGGTGGGCACGGCGATCTACCTTTGCAGCGAAGAGGAATTCCTCGGCGATATCGTATTTGCCGATGTGATTAAGTCAGACAGCAAAGAGGCGATCTCCGACCTCTATGATCTGGGTGTGAAAAAAACGGTGATGCTCACCGGTGATAAAGCAGAGATCGCTGCCGATATCGCAAAAAAAGCGGGCATCAACGAATATTATTCCAAACTGCTCCCGGATGAGAAAGTGGATAAGGTCAGAAAGATCAAAGCAGGCAGTGAGGATATCGTTCTTTATACCGGCGACGGCATCAACGACGCGCCCGTGCTGGCGCAGGCGGATATCGGCGTTGCCATGGGCGGTATCGGGTCTGACGTTGCCATTGAGGCGGCGGATGTTGTCATTATGGGCGACAGCCTTTCCAAAATCCCGGTAGCGCGCAGAATCGCGAAGAAGACCATGAATATCGTTCATGAAAACATTATATTCAGTATTGGCATCAAAATGCTGATCATCATCGGCTGCGCAGTAGGTATTTTTGATGAAAACGCCATGTGGCTTGCCGTGTTCGGCGATGTGGGCGTGTGCCTGATCGCGGTGGCAAATTCACTGCGCGCGCTGCATTATAAAGCCAAAAAGAAAAAGCGCAGTAAATAAAACGATCTAAAAGAGCCGCTTTAGAGCGGTTCTTTTTTTCTGCATTTTCGTCATTTTGTATAAATCTTACACAGATAGAACAATTATATGTTGTAAATTTGACAAAACCATTTATAATAGAATAGGAGGTGTATTGCCTTGTTAAGGTTTTTTCAGATAACGGATCTGCACTATTATCCTGCAAGAGTGCTGAACGCGCGCGGCAAAGCATGGGAAAAGCGCGCGCTTTATGACCAGCGCTGTGTTGCCGAAAGCGAGGCGATCATAGATGCCGCGTTTCGGAAGATCGCAGAGGATGAAGATACGGACATTGTGCTTGTTACGGGCGATGTTGTGTGTGACGGCGAACTTGCCGGCCATATCTCTCTTGCGGAAAAACTGCACAAATTGCAGGCGGCAGGCAAACGAGTCTTTTTGATCACCGCGTCGCACGATATTCGGCCGGATCCCAAAGGTTACAGCGAGGAAAAGGGCGAATATACGGTGGAATGCGCAACCAAAGCGCAGCTTTTTGATATTTACTATGATTTCGGTCTGCGTGATGCTTTAAGTATACATAAGCCAACCAATTCTTACTGCGCCCGGCTGGAGCCGGGCTACCGTCTGCTGATGCTGAATGATGACAGGGATGGCTGGGGTGCGGACAGTTACGGTTTTTCCGCCGAACAGCTTGCTTGGGCAAAACAGCAGATCGCAGAGGCGAATGCGGCAGGGGAGGAGATGCTTGCCGTCTGCCACCATCCGCTGCTTTCGCCCGTAAAGTTTTACCGCGCGTTCAGCCCGCATGAGATGATTGATAACAGTGATGCCATTGCCGCCTTCCTTGCGGACAGCGGCATCCGTTTTCTCTTTACCGGCCACACGCATATGCAGAATATCAATTTTTATGACAGCCCTGCCGGGCACCGGCTGTATGAGATCAATACCGGCTGTTTGACGGCATATCCCAGCCCCATTCGGAAAATGGTGCTGGAGGGCGGCACGCTGGATATCCAGACCCTGCATCCGGATCGGATCAATTATGATCTGCAGTGCAAGCCGTATATGCTGTATCTGAAAGATCATTTTGATTATATGCTGCGCGATATCTTTGACGCCGCTGCGAATGATATAGACCGTTTCTGTGAACTGGGCGAAAGTTTCAGCCTGAAAAAAGAGCAGGCGGAGAAATTAAAAGTGCCCATCCATCTTGCCGGAAAGGCGCTGGAAAAACTTACATTTAAAAAAGCGGGCAGATTGCTCGGCTTGCGCAGCCGGATCGCGCCCAGAATGTATGATGTGCGCCTTTGCGATTTTCTGATCACGCTTGTAAACAATGTTTACGGCGGCACGCGAAACTATGCCCCCGGCAGCGCGGAATATGATTCTTTCATGGCGCTTGCGGACCGGGCTTTCCGCCTGATCCCGTCAAAGAGCATACAGGCAAAGTACGCGCAGGAGTTCCGCCCCATACTTTCCGATATTCTGTTTAACGCAAACGGGATAGACAGCAATGATGCGGTTCTCCGCTGTTAAGCGTAAAAATTTAAATTGCGCAAAAAATTTTAAGGGAGAAAATTTATGAAAAATTATGTGCCCACAAAAGAGTGGATGGCATATGCAATAGGCGCGCTCGGGCAGGGCATGGTCTATGCCATCATGAGTTCGTACATATCGGATTTTTATCTGAACGTGCTGAAACTGACTCCGATCTTTGTTTTGCTGCTGGTGCTGCTTGCAAGGATCTGGGATGCCGCTATTGATCCGATCCTCGGTTATTATATGGACAGAGCCAACCCCAAACACGGCAAGCTGAAAAGTTATATCATCTATACGCCCATTCCCATCGCCGTTCTCACGATCCTTTTGTTTTACTCTCCGGATCTTTCCGGCGGCGCGCTTATGGCATACTGCGTGATCACCTATCTGCTGTGGTCCACGGTTTATTCTGTCAGCGATGTGCCGTTTTGGAGTCTGCCGAATCTGATGACCCCGAATCCGGATGAGCGCGGCGCAATCGTCAGCAAGGCGCGCACGTCAAACGGCGTCGGCTCGGCAATACCCATGGCGTTCTTTATGCTGCTCGGTTTTATTCTGCCAGGTTTCGGCCTCAGCGGCACGCAGCTGGAAGAGACCAAGTATATGACGATCACCCTGTTCTGCGCGGTCGTGGGTAATATTCTGTTCGTTCCCGTTTACTTTAAAACCAAAGAACGTGTAAAGATCGCACCGCCGCCCAAGAAAAAGAAGGGCGAAAAAGGCGTGCTGAAAATCATATTCAGCTGCAAACCGCTGCTTTTAACGGCGCTTATGGGTATTCTTTCCGCCGCGCGTTATCTGTATCAGGCAGGCGCCGTTCACGTTGCAAGATATGCGTTTTATATCGGCAAGGATCCCAGCCTGCTTTCCGGCGCGGAGCGAGAGGCAGCGTTGCAGTCCAACATCAGTTTGGTATCCACCGTGTTTCAGGTTGCCGCGGCTGCCGGCATGTTTGTAACCATGCTCGTTATGCCGCTTGCGTTCAAGAAGTTCAGTTATAAGCAAATTATAATCAGCACTTCCATTTTAGGCTCCGTTTCCAGTTTCATCATCTATTTTCTTGGCTACGACAATTTCTGGGCGTGCGTTCCGTTTTTCGTAATCTCATGCATTCCGCTCGGCGCAATCAATGTTTGCGCCTTTGCCATGATTGGGGACTGCCTCGATTATATGGAGTGGAAAACCGGCGTGCGCCTTGCCGGAACTGGCCAGGCGATACAGAGTTTCGTAACCTCGTTCAGCAACGCGCTTGCAACGGGCTTTATCGTTGTTATGTATATGATAGTAAATCTGGATGTGGCGTCAATTAACGCAAACGTAACCGCAAATCCGCTGGAGATGACCCACGCCGTGCGCCAGGGCATGTTCAGCCTGATCTCCATTGTGCCGGCAATCAGCCTTCTGCTCTGCACCGTGCCCATGTTCTTCTATGATCTTGTGGGCGAAAAGAAAGCGCGCATCACGCGCGAACTGGAGGAAAGAAGAAAAGCCGCAGGCACACTGAGCGAGTAATCGTATTCAAACGAATAGCAGATAACAGAACGCCGCCGTTTTCGCGAAAACGGCGGCGTGATTTATGTATGGCGGGCAAACTCCCCCCCGGCAACTGCTTTTTGGGACTCCGCCAAAGGGGAGCCGAAGTATGAAAAACCCGCCTCCCTTGCGCAAAGAGAGGCGGGTTGATTATCCAAGCCTGAATTATTTAATTCTTTTTATCTTATTGCCGCGCACAAGATATGCGGATTTTGCGATCTCCACCATGGGCATATCGCTTATGTTGTCCGTATAAAATTCGTCTATTTCGGTATCGCCGAACATTTCCATGAATTTATCTTTTTTATTTTTGCTGAAATTCAGGTATTCCACCTCAAGCGTATCTTTGTTTATAACGGAGCACACACAGTGGGAAACACCCAGCCTTTTGCATATTTCATCCATGATTACGTTGAAAGAAGCGGTCATTATAATATCGTCTTGCTGCGGCGTATACCATTTTTTAATCTTTTTCATATGGCTGTTCCAAAAGGAAACCACCATTTTTTCGGGATCGGGAAAAGAGGCGATATAATCATGCGCGTATTTGGCACAGCCGGTTTTCAGCTGTTCTATGGTCATTCTGCCTGTTTTGTATTTCAAAACATAGCTGAGCACGGTAAAGATCAGCTTTGCCGCGCGCGGGTTATAGCGCAGGCTGAACAGATAAAAATCAAATACGCTTTCACCGCGGTAAATGGTGTTGTCAAAATCAAAAACACGCATGGGCTTACTCCGTTTTGTGCGGCATCACGCCGCTTTTATCTTGCGCAGGCAAAATGGGAATGCGCCTATCGGATCAGTTCGTTTATGTTCTTTTCAAGCAGGTCAAAGAAACGCTCAACGGTCTTTTGGTCCTCGCCGTTGCCGCGCACACACATGGAAAAGGTGATCTCTTTGCGCAGCGTGGTAACGGATAGCAGCGCATAAGGCTTGTATTTTACCGCGCCGCTCATAAAGCCGTCAACCGGCTCGTGCCCGGCAAGGGAAAGGTTTTTAACATCCAGCACGCCGATATTGCTCATTGCCATAAGCGGGTTGGAATAACCGATCTTCACGATCTCCTCAGACGCCGCATGCGGCAGAATCTTGTACCCGAGTGAAAGCAGGGGTAGGCCGTGCAGGCCGATAAACCGGTCGCTCTTGAATTTGTTTACGCTTTCTATTGTGAACTGCAGCGTTTCAAACACATCTTTTCCGCAGCGCGGCACGCGGCACTGCATCCATGCCGTGTGGTTGGTAACGCCGGTGTCTGAACTGTCTTTAATATGCCGGCGCAGGTCAATAGCGCAGGAAATGGAAACGGATTCGTTTTTGTCAAACCCGGCAAGCTCGTAAACGCTGTGGAAATACGCCGCGGTCAGCATATCGTTTATCGTTGCGCCGTGTGCCTTTCCGGCGGCTTTTATAGGGTCAAACATTTCCGCGGGCAAAGTCCTGCGGGCTATGAATGAACGGTCGCGGATATTATCCGGCGTAAGGGGGAAAGCGTGGTCATCTTTCGCGTTAATATTGCGAAACAGATTTTTTGCCATGTGTTTTTCGTCGGGGGAAAGATCTTCGTATACGGATTCGTAGGAACGCGTGCCCGTCTTTAAATCGATCGGGCTGGCAATGCCGCTGATATAGTTGTTGTAATTTTTGCACAGGGCGTTTAAAAAGTATTTAAAATCGCCGCCGTCCATGCACATATGGTTCTCCACAATGCAAAGCACGCTTCCGCCGCCGCAGTTAAAAACGGCAGCTTTCATCTGCACTTTTGCCTCCGGCGGTATGCACTGGGTCAGAAATTCGTTTGTTTTATTGTCCAGTTCTTCCGCGTTTACGGTTTCCACCGTTAAGATATCGTCAATCGTATAATCGTTTACCGTCCAGTAAGGGCGCACATGATTGTCCGTAAACGAGGCGTGCAGAACGGGCGCTTTTTCAAAAAAGCAGAGCAGCACGGTCTTGAGCGCCTCAATATTGATCTCAAAATCATATCTAAGTTCCACATGCACCATTCTGTCGTTAAAATCGCGAAACAGATAGTGCATCTTATCCCAAAGCTCGGCGTTTAATCTTCGTTCCAATGTTTAGCCACCTCCCGGGCGATCTTTTTGTTGCGCAGGATAAGCGCGGCGATGATCGCAGCGTCTATCAGCAGTGAAAGCGGTATCATGATCCAGCCGGGCGCCCAGGGAATGATGCCGGGCGCACCCAAAAGAATATAAACCATAGCGGCAGCCGCCGGAATATAAGCAAGGTAAAAGATAACCGCCAGTTTCTGCCGGGTAACGGAGATATAAATACTGTCCGCCGCGAAAACGGCGGCGATCCCCGCAATGATGATCAGCCAGCTGTAAGGCATGTGCAGCACCGCCATGCAAACTAAAAATACGGCAACCGCGGCAACCATAACAGCAATCCCTAAAAGAATTCTTGCAAAAATGTGAAAAACGCGGCGCATAGAGGTGATCTTAACAACGCCGATCATAAGCAGATAATCGATCCAAAGCAAAATGCCGTCCACCATGATCACCCAGGTGCGCTCCCAGGCGTCCGTAGCAAAACTGATGCCCAAAAACGCAACAAGCAGCAGCAGTATGTATGCCGCAGAACCAATGGCGTTGGCAATAAAATTACGTTTTGTGCGCTGCTTTTCCGTCTTTTTGTCATAGTAAGCGGCGTATCTGCCCGGCAGATCCGGATATTCGCTGATGATCAGATCTTCCCGCACTTTTTCGTCGCGCAGCCCGCGCTTTTCCACGGTTTTGTCCATCGCTGTCATTTCATCCAGCATTTCCCGTTTAAACTGAAACAGGATTTTATCCCCCGGTCTGTCCGGCAGGGATCGTTCAATGTACGTAATAAATCTTTCTTTCATATCTGTTCCTTTTTTGTGTGAATTTTGCATTGTCTGCGTTTTCCGTTTACCCGGTTTGCGCGCAGGTATTTTAATTTTCTATATTTTATAAGGTGATTATAACATTAAATGGAACTATAGCAAGAAGGCGCTGTTTCCTTTTGCCAATAGGATTTTGATTTGGCGCCGGCTATTTAAAGCAGGCGGAATAGCGCTTTGCCCAGCACAGCACGGTGCGTTCCTCCCAGCGGTGCGGAATGGCCGCGCTTGCCGCCATTGCCCCGGCAATTTTCGGCACGCCGGAAAGCAGTTTTTTCATGGCGTCTTTGTTTTTGCACAGATTTCTGCCTTTTTTCATCAGATCCGCCGGGTCAAACCGGATCAGGTCAAACAGGCTGTGAAAATCGGCGGTCATTGTAACGTTGTCCTCGTTCAATATGCCGGATTCAAAAAAGTAATCAATGTCCTGCGGCGCCATGTTCAGCAGCAGGCGTTTTGCCGCGGCAAGCGGCGCCAGACCCTGCCCGAGTTCTCGGAAATACCGTACTTCGTATTGCCACAGCGTTTCGCAGTCATATCTGCCGTTGGCGTCCGCCATAACCGTGTCCGCCAGATACCGCGCGGCGCGCAAAGCGTTTGCAATGCCGGATCCGATCAGCGGCACCGTCATAAACGCGCTGTCTCCGATCGCGGCGTAACCGTCCCAAACCATAATGCTCAGCGGCTGGCGAACGGGTATCTGCACAAACTGGCCGCCCCGCATCACTTTTGTGCCGAGCTGGGGATGGCTTTTTCTGAGGCTGTTTGCAACGCGTGATACCTCTTTTTCGTCAAGATCCGCAAACCTGCCGATCAAAAGATCCGTGTGCTCCTCTTCGGTTGCGATCCAGGTTATACCGCAAATGCCCTCTGCAAATAAGATCACTTTAAATTTATCCTGCACTTCGTTTCTGTCAGCGCGGTCAAAAAACGCGCGGTAAATGGCGATCCTGTCTTTTCTGCCCACGTTTTTTTCAATGGGCATCCCGGCAGGCAGGTTCATCCTTACGGGTGATTCCATGCCGCAGGCGTCGATGATCAGATCGCCATAAACATCGCCCTTCTCCGTTGCAATGCCAACCACTCTGCTCCCCGCAGTGATCGGGCGCCGCACTTTGCAGTCATAAACGAGTTTCGCGCCGTTTTTTTCCGCGTTTCGGATCAGAAGATCGTAAATATCGCGCCGTTCCATTTTGATCTCGCGCTGATCAGCCGGCACGTGCTGGCGCAGCCCCACCGTCATGGCGGGGTTAAAGAATGTCATGTCTTCTTTGTATGTATAAAGATTTTCGGGCGGCATCGGCAGTTCGGCGGCGGCAAGCGCTTTCGGGTCAAAAATATCTGTCCAGTCGTAACCCAGCGTTCCCTCGCTCTTTTTTTCGTAAACGGTAACGTCATATCCGTTTTTTGCAAGAATTCCCGCGGCTGCAAGGCCGCCGTGCCCCATCCCGGCAACGATGATCTTGCCTTTCATTCTGTTCCCTCCGATATGCATTTGGTGGTTCCGGCGTGTTTTACCGGCGGAAGATAAATTATGCCTATATTATTATAACATATCCGGCAGGGAAATTACCATAAAAACTTTGCCCGGCATCACACGTCGCAGAGTCTGCACTGCTGTTTTCATCAGGGTGCTGAAACAAAAAGGAAGGAACCGTTTTACGATTCCTTCCTTTTTGCTTTCCAAACTGAACTCAAATGAGCCATCGTTGCCGCGAGCGGTATATTGCTTGCAATGCTTTTTCATGTTTCTGCAATCAAAAATCATCTCCCGCGCATTTTGCCGCGGTTTTCTGCCGAAACGCTTTTCTCGTCAACGGTCAAGCAGGGTCTGTGCTGCCGTTCTTATCAGGGCGCTGAAACAAAAAGAAAAAGGAACCGTTTTACGGTTCCTTTCTTTTGGCTCCCCAAGTTGGACTCGAACCAACGACCCGCCCGGGTTGCGGTGCCCGGCATCTGCCTGCGGCAATGTATTGCCTTGCCCTCTGCCGACCGCTGCCCCTTCGATCGCTCCCTTTTTCTCGCGCAGCGAGCGGTCGCGCTCTCAGCAGTTCACAGCGATGCGGCTGTTAAGCAGGGTCTGCGCTGCCGTTCTTATCAGGGCGCTGAAACAAAAAGAAAAAGGAACCGTTTTACGGTTCCTTTCTTTTGGCTCCCCAAGTTGGACTCGAACCAACGACCCGCCCGGGTTGCGGTGCCCGGCATCTGCCTGCGGCAATGTATTGCCTTGCCCTCTGCCGACCGCTGCCCCTTCGATCGCTCCCTTTTTCTCGCGCAGCGAGCGGTCGCGCTCTCAGCAGTTCACAGCGATGCGGCTGTTAAGCAGGGTCTGCGCTGCCGTTCTTATCAGGGCGCTGAAACAAAAAGAAAAAGGAACCGTTTTACGGTTCCTTTCTTTTGGCTCCCCAAGTTGGACTCGAACCAACGACCCTGCGGTTAACAGCCGCATGCTCTACCGACTGAGCTATTGAGGAATATATTGTGCAATCTCTCAAGTGCTTTAATATAATAGCAAAAAATATCTTGGATGTCAACACTTTTTTTCCTGTTTTGTTACTTTTATTTTTGTTCGATCTATGTTAATATTAATTTAAGACAGATGCATGGTTTTTTGCTTGTTTATGCAGGAAACGCTTTACTTATACCATATTCCGTTTAAAAGGAAATGAAATATGAAAACAGAAAGATCACCGAAAAAATTAAATAATATTGAGTTTATAAGATTTGTATTCGCGGTTATCATCGTTTACTTTCATATTCTGCATACGAATTTGATCTCCGCGTTAAACGGCGGCACGGCGTTTTTAAATGAAATTGCGCAGCAGTGCTCCAATGCCGAATATGCGGTGGAATGCTTTTTCATCATTGCAGGGTATTTTCTGTTTTGTTCTTATAGAAAGAATCCGCAGCTTTCCGTAAAGCAGTTTGCTTTTAAGAAATTTACAAGGTTATGGCCGGTTTTATTTGTTTCTATAGCCATAGGCGTTTTGCTTTTTAATGCGGATGTATTTTCCTCTTTCTTTAATCTTTTGTTTTTGCAGTGTATCGGGGTGTCGCTGGATTATCAGGGCATTAGCTGGTATGTATCGCCGTTTTTCTGGGCAATGATCTTCTATTATGTTTTGCTCAGGTGTGTGAAAAACCGAAAGGCAGCGCATATTCTGATCGGCGTGATCACCTATTTTTCCTATGTTGTGGTCATCAATAACGGATTTGAGCGTAATACGGTCTACGGCATTTTCAGTTTGGGGTTGCTCCGCGCACTGGGCGGAATCGGCGCAGGGTATCTGATCGGCTTATGCCTGAACAGCATTCAAAACTTGCCGGCAGTGCAAAACTTCCGCGGCACAAAAAGACAGAATTTTATCATATCCGCAACCATGTCTGTTGTTGAGGCAGGGTGCGCGGCGCTGCTTTTGTTTCATTTCTTTAATCAGGATAGGGCGTATGACAACCAGTTTTTTGTTGTTATCGTTTTCTCCTGCCTGCTCGTCTGCATGGTCAGCGGAAAGGGCATTTTCTCCCGGCTTTTTAATAACAGGTTTTTCGGATTCTTCGGCAGATATTCCTATTCAATCTATATGATGCAGCAGGTTGCTTTCTGGATCCTGAAAGCAACGTTTTGGAAAAATACGGATTTTGCCGCGCAGCACGGCTTATGGTGCGTGGCGATATCTGCCGCTTTCGCGGTTGTGCTGGGTATAGTTACCTATTACCTTGTTGAAAAGCCCGGCGCAGCCCTTCTGAATAAAGCGGGCAAAAAACTTTTCAGCAGGGATTCCGGCAAAATATTGCCGTAACAGAACGGCACAGACAGAGCAGCAGACTTCTTTTTCTATGCGGGGGTGCGTTTTGATCAGATGATGAGATATGAACACATTATGCACACGATACCGCCTGTTTACGATGAAAACAGCCGGGTGCTGATTCTTGGCACCATGCCCTCCCCGAAATCAAGGGAAGTTCATTTTTATTACGGCAACCCGCAAAACCGCTTTTGGCGTGTGCTTGCCGCCGTGCGCGGGGAAGAACTGCCCCGGAGCACGGAAGAGAAAACGGAGTTTCTGCGCCGCAGCCGGATCGCGCTTTGGGATACGCTTGCTTCCTGCGATATTACGGGCGCGGCGGACAGCAGTATTAAAAACGCCGTGCCGAACGATCTGCGCGTTATTCTTGATGCGGCAGATATCAAAAAGATCTTTACAACGGGAAAAACGGCATTTAAATACTATTGCCGGTATCAGTTTGCGCAAACAGGGATCGAGGCGGTCTGCCTGCCTTCCCCCAGCCCGGCAAACGCAAGGGTCAGCCTGGCAGAACTGATTGAAGAATACAAAATTATAAACCATTATCTTTGAACTTACGGGGGTGTTCGTATGCAACATGAGATCACAAAACCGCAAAAACTGCTGGATGAAAACGGCAACATTGCCGAGCCGGGATTTGCCAAAAAACTTTTGTGGCAGTATTCGCGCGCAGATATCAAAGCGCCGAAGATACGCATAAAAGAGTGGGATTATTATTACATAGGCACACAGGATTACGGTTTATGCCTTACGATATCCGACGCCGGTTACGTTGGCACGGTTTCCGCTTCCGTCGTGCATTTCGGCAAAACGCCAAGGCAGATGAACGGCGCGCAGATCAATCTGTTTACCATGGGCAAAGTGGGCCTGCCGCCTACCAGCGAGCATGGAGATGTGCATGCCCGGGCGGGCACGGCAGATTTTACGTTTGAAAACAACGGAACCGAGCGCCGCCTTTACGGATCTTTTGACAATTACTGCAACACAAAAAAAGCGCTGATCTTTGATATTCTGCTGACCGATATACCGCCGGAAAGCATGGTGATTGCCACGCCGTTTGATAAGGATAAGCATTTTTATTATAATCAGAAGATCAACTGCATGCGCGCCGAGGGCTTTTTTGAATATGACGGCAAACGCTATGATTTTAACCGCGAAAACGGCGCGCTGGCAACGCTGGACTGGGGCAGAGGGGTATGGACTTATGACAACACCTGGCTCTGGGGTTCCGGCCAGATGGTTCTGGAGGACGGCAGCCTGTTCGGCTTTAATATCGGCTACGGTTTCGGCAACACCGCCGCGGCAAGCGAGAATATGCTGTTTTACAACGGCAAGGCGCATAAACTGGAAGATGTCAGATTCAACATCCCCATGCGCGGCAAAACGTATCTTTACACTGAGCCGTGGACGTTTACTTCTTCGGACGGCAGGTTTGAAATGGAGTTTAAGCCGGTCATAGACCGGTATGATCCGATTGACGCCAAGATCATGTGCATGATTCCGCATCAGGTGTTCGGCCTGATCTCCGGCACGGCAGTTCTTGATGACGGAACAAAGATAACGGTAAAAGATAAAATGGTGTTCGCAGAGCGCGTGCATAATAAATGGTGAAAAAGGGAAAGTGTAACGCCGCATAAACACTTGGTTTATGCGGCGTTTAATCTTTATAAAATGTATCTTTAGCTTGGACCAATTATGCATTGTTCCCTGCACATATTATTTATTCCTAAACTTTATTAATACAACAAAACATTAACAAAATTTGCTGCGACGAGGTTCCGCCGGCTTAATCGACAGTCTGAAAGGCTCCCGAAAGGGAGCCTTTTCTATGCATGTTCCAATCTAACGCCTTAAACGATGCCGTTAATTTTCTGCTTTTTTACGGCGTTTGCCAAGCGTGAAGATTGCCGCAGCGGAAACGATCATTGCGCCCACAGACGGAATCATGAACCCAGCGCCTGTGTTCGGGGATTTGCTTGCCGCGTTGTCTGCTTTTTCAAGTGCGGCAACAGCGTCATTTATAGCTTTTGCCATGGCGTCTACTTCCGCTTGCTGGGTAATGTTCTTTGTTCTGTCTACTGCGCTGATTGCAGCTTTAACCGCGCTGAAATCTTTATAGTCCTTCGGATTCAGTTTTTCAGCGTTTGCAATGGCTTCATCCACCGCGGTGTAATCTGCAGGTTTGTACTCAAGCGCGTCGATTGCGGTTTTCAGATCTGAGGCAAGCGCGTCAATCTCATCCTGCCTTAATCGGTTCCAGTTTTCGTCTACAGCTGTCTGCGCGGCGCTTGCTGCCTGCATGAGGCGTGCCCAGCTTTCTTCTGTGTAAAGCGAGCCGTCTGACGGGATCAGCGCCTGATTATCCTCTATGCCGGTAAAAATTCCGTCTTTCGGAATCAGATTGTCTATCGCGTTTTTAAGGTTAAGCACATATTCGTCCAGCAACGCCTGGTCTTTGGCAAGCAGTTTATACATCTGATCGGCGTAAGAATAGTACCGTTCCACGGCCACTCTTGTGTCATCCGTATACAGTGTAAGATCTACGCCGTCAAGTCTGGCAAGCTGTTCTTCCAAAGCAGTAAAATCGGCAGGAAGATAGGTAGCGTCAATATTGGCAATGTGCAGATTTCCGCTAACAGTCAGCGCAACCGCCGATCCGTCTTTTGAGGAAGCCACAACCGTGCCGTCATCCAGGCATACGTCAAAACTGTTGATCGATTCGACGCCGGATTCTTCCCTTTTTTCAAGACTTATGGTAACATTGCTTCCCTCTTTATAAAGCGTGCTGTTTTCAAATACGATGGTGTCGTCCTCGTGTTCCGGAGTTATAGTCGTTGCGGCAACTAAAGTATCCGCCGGTTCTATCTCGTAGTAATTCGCGTCATAAAGCGTAATCCCGGTTATTGTAAGGGTGCCGTTGGCCCCGTTTTTGTTATAGCCGTTAAGCATGAAATAACCAATTGCATACCGTGTGCCGTTATCATCTGTTTCATAATCCGTAACGTAGGAATTGAACGTTACCGAAACGTATGTTGTGCTGCCCGAGAAGAACAGCTTGCTTTTGGCCCTGATTTTCATGATTGGGTGAAAGAATTCACCGTCCAGTTTCACCCTGAAAACTATGCGCTCGCCGGCATAAACGGTTTTCGGCATTTCAATCTCAAAGTTTGTTTCATTCGCGGTGGTAAACGGCTGATCCGTGCGGCCGATATAAACGTGGAGGTAATTTGAACCGCTGTCTGCCTGATGGGAATCCGATTCACCGTAACGAATCTGATATGTTCCCGCTGCAAGCCCGGTAATTTCCGTAACGCCGGAAACGGTTTTCCAGTCATTTGCATTATTCAGTGTATATTCATATGTTTCGGCTGCATCCAGATTTATGATTTTTCCGTCAGCGGCAGCAGCGTCCGTTGCCGGCTTGGTGTAGAGATCACCTGCTTTAAGGTGTTCGGTGCGTGGCTGTTTGGTTCTGCTCCAGCGCACGTGGTAATAAGAAGTTTTTGTGCCGTCGGCAGAGGTTACATAAAACGTAATGTCGTTCCAGCCGTAATTCAGGGAAACAGTATAAGTGTTGCTGCCTCCGTTTATTGTGGCAAGCGGGTTTACAGTTTCAATTGTTGTTTCTTCAATTTTGCCGCTTATGTAATTCAGTTCGCCGTAAAACGGATCATCCTGTGTTCCGCTTCCGGTAAACGTAAGGCTGTACTGCAGCACAACTCTGGTGTTGTCATCGGCATCCGGATTGTCTGCCGCGAAAGCGTAGATTGGTATGTTTGCAATAATCAGAAGTATTGCAAAAAGAAGTGCCATTTTCCTTTTCATAATCTGCTGTCCTTTCTTTTAGATTTTGTAAAGACACCTTTACAATTCTATTATACTGGACAATATGGATATAAGTCAAACATTTTAAACGCACAATGTGAAATTCTGCTCGCTTTTGGATAAATGGACAAAAATACATGCCGCGCTTTGTAAAAAATGACATGGATGCACGGTAAGACGCTATAAGTAATTGTATCAAAATTATTAAAATGTGGTTACATAAATTGCATAATGTGCGCACATATGGTATAATTGTGAAAAATTGTGTGCATATATAGGTCTTTTTGTATTTTCGGCAGGCTTTGTGCCAGAGGTCAGAAGATGAAGATTTACGATATTACGCCGGATATCCTGTGCGCAAGGCTTTGCCCGGGGGACAGTATGCCCCGTCTGGAGCGCCGCGCAAAGATAGCGGACGGAAACGAATATAATCTTTCCGATATTTCCATGTGCCTGCACACGGGCGCGCATATAGACGCGCCGCTGCACTTTTTTGAGGACGGAGCCGCCGTGGACGTGCTGCCGCCGGCAAAATTCGTGGGCAGGTGTGTTGTGAAAGCGGCAAACGGCCCCGTTACGGCGCAGTGGATCGAAAAGAATCTGCCGTGGGACTGCAAAAGGCTGATTATAAAATGCGGCGCAAACGGGTATCTTATGGATAACGCCGTGTTTGAACTTTGCAGATTTGATATGGAACTTGTGGGGATCGATGCCTTGTCTATAGCGCCGCCGGAAAACGAAGGCCCTGTGCACCGGGAACTTCTGAATCACGGCATTGCCGTGCTGGAGGGAATCGATCTTACGGATATTGAGCCGGGCGAATATTTTTTGTTTGCCCCGCCGCTCAAAATAGGAGGTGCCGAGGCGGCGCCGTGCAGAGCCTTGCTGATCAAAGGCATTATTGCAACGGAAGCACAGTTATGAAAGCATTTTTAAAGAAATGGCTTGCGCCAACGAAATTTAAGCGGCTGTTTGATATTGTTGCGTCTTTTTTGGCGCTGATCATACTTTCTCCGCTTTTTCTTGTGATATGTATTATAAACGCCTTTACGCCGGATACAAAAGTGTTTTTTACGCATGAAAGGCGAGGGCGGGGCGGCAAGCCTTTTAAGATCTATAAATTTCAGACGATGAAAAACAATACACCCAACTGCGCCACGGGCGAACTGGAAAATCCGGAGCAGTATATCACAAAACTCGGCAGGGTGCTTCGCAGGACAAGTCTGGACGAACTGCCGCAGCTTTGGAATATCCTGAAAGGGGATATGAGTTTTGTTGGCCCCCGGCCGCTCATCTCCAGCGAGATCCGGGCACACCGTTTGCGCTTGGAATACGGGGTTTACCGGTTTAGGCCGGGGCTTACCGGGCTGGCGCAGGTCAAGGGGAGAGACAGTATTTCCCTTATGAAAAAAATGAAATATGATAAGGAATACTGCGATAACTGGAGCATTAAACTGGATATAAAGATCCTTTTGGAATCCGTTAAGGTCTGCGTTAAGCAGGAGGGATTCCACGAAGGGATCTTCCACCGCAGATAAGCGGAACAAGCGGATCATAAATTTATTACCGAAAAGAGTTTTGGGATATGGACAGAAATTTTATTGACGGATACCTTGAATGGCAGTCAGACCCGGAAATAACGGGTGTAAACAAACTGCCGCAGCACGCCACGCTGATGCCTTACGGCGGATTTGACGAGGCAAAAACATGCGAACGCTATAAATCTTCGTGCTGCAAGCTTTTAAACGGAAAGTGGAAATTCAAACTCTATAAGAATTACGCGTATAAACCAACAGATTTTGCCCAGCCGCATTATGACGCCCATAATTGGGATAGTATTCAGGTGCCCGGTTCGTGGACGATGCAGGGGTATGACAGAAATCAGTATTGCAACGTGCGCTATCCCTGGGAGGGCAGCGAGGATATCTGCCCGCCGAGCGCGCCCACCAAAAACAACCCGGTAGGCTGCTATCTGAAAAGGATCCATATCAATAAAGCGCTGCTCTCCAAGCGGGTGGTTCTGTGCTTTGAGGGCGTGGAATCCGCTTTTTATCTGTATGTAAACGGCGAAAGGGTCGGATACAGTGAATCCACCTTTAACCGAAGTGAATTTGATATTTCCCGCTGGCTTGTTGAGGGTTCAAACGTGATCGGCGTAGAAGTTTACCGCTGGTGCACCGGCAGTTGGCTGGAATGCCAGGATATGTGGCGCATGGCGGGCATATTCCGCGATGTGTATATCTATACCACGGAGCGGGAGTATATCCGCGATTTTATCATCAGTGCCGAGCCGAGCGAAACGATGACGGACGGCTATTTTGATGTGCTTGTTAAAACGAACGGCGCTTACGAAGGCCTTTCCATCGATATCAATATTTTGGATAAAAACGGCGATACCGTCGCCATAGACAGCCGCTATGCGGAAGAGGATAATGTTACCAGCCTTCGCGCCATTGTTACCGGCGCAAAGTTTTGGAGCGCGGAAAGCCCGTATCTGTATACGCTGGTAGTTACCCTGAAAAACAACGGGATACCGATCGAATACATCAGTTCAAAATTCGGCTTTAGAAAAGTGGAGATCAAGGACGGCGTGATCCGCATTAACGGCAAACGGGTCGTGTTCAAAGGCACAAACCGCCACGAGTTTGACTGCGAGCGCGGCAGGTACATGACCGAGGAAACGATGCTGACGGATATCCGCCTGATGAAACAGAACAATATAAACGCCGTGCGCACTTCTCATTATCCGAACTGCCCGCGCTGGCTGGAACTGTGCGACGAATACGGTCTTTATATTATAGATGAAAATAATATGGAGACCCATGGCACCAACCGCTCCAAGATCATCGGCTGCCCGCAGATCCCGGATTCACGCCCGGAATGGGAAAAGGCGTGTATGGACCGGTTAAAAGCCCTTTACAACCGGGATAAGAACCACACCTGCGTTGTTTGCTGGAGCCTTGGCAATGAGAGTCTCGGCGGCGAAACGCCCAAAAAAATGTATCAGTGGATCAAAGACGCGGATTCCAGCCGGTTCGTGCATTTTGAATGTGACAGAGATCCGAACGAGCAGGAACTTTCCGATGTGCAGAGCAAGATGTATGCAAAGCCGTGGGAATGTGAGGAATATGCCGTAACGCAGCGGGACGGCAGACCGTATATCCTTTGCGAATACACGCACGCTATGGGCAATTCCTGCGGCTCTACGGATGAATATACAAAACTTTGGGATAAATACCCCTGCCTGCAGGGCGGATTCGTTTGGGACTGGGTGGATCAGGCGATTAAGACCACGGATGAAAACGGCGTTGAATACCTTGCCTACGGCGGTGATTTCGGCGAGAACCCGCATGACGGGCATTTTTGCGGAAACGGTTTGCTGTTTGCGGACAGAAAACCCACACCTAAACTTTACGAGATCAAAAAACTGTATCAGAATGTGGATTTTAAAGCCATAGATGCGGAAAAAGGCGTTTTTGAGATCCGCAATAAATTTATGTTTACGGATCTGAATACGTATCTGCTGCGCTGGCGGCAGTGTTCGGATAAAGGCGTGCTTAGGGAGGGCGAACTGAATGTGGACTGCCCGCCCGAAAGTAAAGTGACCGTGGATCTGGAACTGAACAGAATTACCACAACCGAGTGCTACATCGAGCTGGAATTTGTTACCAAAGAGGATACGGCATGGTGCCCGGCGGGGCATATCGTTGCCGAAGAACAGTTTATCATCAATGAATTTGAAAATACGTATGATGAACTGGAAACCGGCGAAGAACTCGTGGTGGCGGATACATACGGTTCGCTGAGGATTTTGACGCAGGATATCAATATCCGCTTTGAACGCCGGGAAAGAAATCAGCTCTATTCCATCAAAATAGGGGATGAGGAGCTGCTTGCCGCGCCTGTAAGGCTTAATTTCTGGCGCGCGCTGACGGATAATGACCGCGGCTCGCGTGCCGGTTCACGTCTCGGCTGCTGGCGGGATGCCGGCAATACCCCCGGCATATACAATAACACCAAGTTTTCCATAGAGGGGTATAAGATCTTGGAAAACGGCAGAAAAGTGGTTGTTACCTGCGGCGCAGTTATCTGTACGCAGCCGGAATCAAAGGCAACGATCATTTACACTATAACTTCAAACGGCATTGAAGTGGATATGCAGTTCCGGCCGGATGAAACCTTGCCGGAGGTGCCGGAGATCTCCATGCTGTTTGAACTGCCCGGCGATTTTGAGAATGTTACCTACCTTGGCGCCGGCCCGTTTGAAAATTATATAGACAGAAATAATGCTGCCAAGATCGGCATTTATAACACCACGGTGGAGGATATGTATACGGATTATCTGAAGCCGCAGGAGTGCGGCAACCGCACGGGCGTGCGTTACGCAACGCTTGTGGGCAATAAAAAGGCGTTTACCGTTGTTGCCGAGCCGGTTATGGAACTGAACGTCAGCCGCTATCTGCCTGCCGAACTGGAGGCGGCGGCGCACAGAAAAGACCTGCCGGCGAGCAACCGAACCGTTCTGCGCGTGATCGCGCGGCAGCAGGGTGTTGGCGGGTATGACAGCTGGGGCGCCATGTGCAACGAAAAATACATCAATAAAACCGGCAAAATATACCGCCTGAAGTTCCAGATCCGCTTTTAATCGTTATGGATATTGCCTTTAAAAAAGGCGCATTTTCCGCGTGTTTATAATTATTACATTTTGGTAAGATTGCCGTTAAGAAAAGGAAAAGAACTTGACTTTTATTCTTAAAGGTATTATATTGTTATACACATAAAAACGCAGTTGTTTAATAATTATATTAGTGAATATTAAGTTACAGAGAGGTAAACGAAATGAGATCTCTTAAAGAAACCGCCATGACCATTGCTGTTAAGCAGGCGGTAAAGTATGCACGCAAGGATTTTAATAAAAACGCACCCAAGATCCTTTCGCTGTTAGAGGCGGCGGATATTAAAAAGGTAAACCGCTCCACGTATGCCGGCTTGCATAAAGTGCTGGATGATCCGGATAATAACTGGATGCGCTTTGCAAAAATGCTTGCCTGCGAAACCAATGAAGACGTGCTGATGAAAATGATCCCGCCTATGATGAATGTTGCCATTAACAGTTATTCTATCAGAATGGCAAGCATTGAAAAGTACGGCTGCAATGTTCCGTGGGCGATCCTGATGGATCCCACTGCGGCGTGCAACCTGAAATGTATCGGCTGCTGGGCGGCGGAATACGGCCATTCCAGCCAGCTTTCGTATGAGGATCTGGCAAGGATCATCAGCCAGGGCAAGGAACTGGGCACCTTTATGTATCTTTACACCGGCGGTGAGCCAACCATGCGCAGAAAAGATTTGATGCGCCTTTGCCGCGAGAATCCGGACTGTGTATTCATGTCATTTACTAACGGCACGCTGATAGATGACAGCTTCGCCGATGAGATCGGCGAGGTGGGCAACTTCTTCCCGGCGTTTTCCATAGAGGGTTATGAAGAGGACAATGACTTCCGCCGCGGCAACGGCACGTTCCAGAAATGCACTGCCGCTATGAAGAGACTGAAAGACAGGGGTATCCCGTTCGGCGCGTCTCTCTGCTACACAAGCAAGAATACGGATGTGCTCTCCTCAGATGAGTATATAGACTGGCTGATTGATCAGGGCGTAAGATTTGCATGGTTCTTTACATATATGCCAACCGGCGCCGGTGCGGTAACAGACCTTATGGTCAGCCCGGAGCAGAGAGCCACCATGTATAAAAAGATGCACGAGTGGCGGCATACAAAGCCGATCTTCGCGCTTGATTTCTGGAATGACGGCGAATACGTTCAGGGCTGTATCGCCGGCGGACGTCATTATTTCCATATCAATTCAAACGGCGACTGCGAGCCGTGCGCTTTCGTTCACTATTCCAATGTGAACATCAAGGAATGCTCTGTGCTGGATGCGTTAAAGAGCCCGCTGTTTATGGAATACAAGCGCAACCAGCCGTTTAACAACAATATGCTGCGCCCGTGCCCGGTTTTGGATAACCCCGGCGCAATCAGCAAAATGGTTGCCAAAACAGGCGCCCATTCCACGGAAATGGTGCATCCGGAATCCGCAAACGAGTTGTTTGATAAAACGATCAAAGCCGCCAAGGCGTGGAAAGTTAAGGCGGATGAATTGTTTGACCGTGATGAGTATATCAGAAAGCACGTGAAAGACGAAAATATGTATAACTATGAAAAATCCGATGAGGAAAGGGATTTCTCAGAGTTTGAAAAAACGGAAATGCCGTCTGACGCGGAATAATTTTATAAGTGTAAACAAGGGCGTGTCGCAAGATACGCCCCTATCTTTGTTTATAAACATACCTAAAGGGTGGTCAATATGCTTTTCGGTAAAAAAAGCGGCGGCTATGCGTATATCATAGCCGGGCTGGGCAATCCCGGCGCAAAATATGAAATGACCCGCCATAACGCTGGGTTTCTTGCCTTGGAGCTGCTTGCAAGGGAAAATAATTTTGATATCAAGCGCCTGAAATTTCATGCGCTCACGCAGGATTTTTCCGGTTTTGGAGAAAAATGCCTGATCATGAAACCGCAGACCTTTATGAACAATTCCGGCGAGGCGATCGGTGAGGCGGCACGGTTTTATAAGATACCGCCGCAGAATATTATTGTTGTTTCAGACGATATATCGCTGGATGTGGGCAAGATCAGAATACGCCGCAAAGGCTCGGCAGGCGGGCACAACGGGCTGAAAAGCATTATAGAGCATCTGGACAGCGAGGATTTTCCGCGTGTCAAGATCGGCGTGGGCAAAAAGCCGAACGCGTATACGGATCTGGCGGATTGGGTGCTGGGCCGCTTTCCCAAGGAGCAGGAGGCGGATCTGAAACAGGCGCTCATCAATGCGGATGACGCGCTGCGCCTGATCGTAAACGGAAAATTGGATCAGGCAATGAATCTGTATAACTGAAATAAAACGCGTTTTCCAGTTTGATCAGAGATCAGAAAGAATGAATCGTTATGTCTTGTATATCGGAAATTTTTAAACAAAGCGGGGAATTTGAACGCCTTGCCGCTGCAAAGGGCGCAAAAGGCGTGCTCGGCGCGGCGGATGCGGTCAAGGCGCCGCTGATTCACGCGCTGATGCAGACGGGCGGCGGAAAAGCGCTTGTGATTACGCCGGATGAGGCGTCCGCCGTCAGAATGTGTGAAAATCTTTCCGCGCTGCAAAGCGGCGTTGTGCTCTATCCGTCGCGCGAATTTACCTTTGAGCAGGTAACGGGCGTTTCCAGGGAATTTGAGCATATCCGCCTTGGGGCGCTGGCAAAGCTTCTCTCCGGCGAATGTACCGCCGTGGTCTGTTCGGTAAACGCGGCGTGCCAGTTTACCGCGCCGCCGCAGGAATTAAAAAAGCGAACGCTTAAACTGAAAACAGGGGCCGCCATGCCTTTATCCGAACTTGCGCAGCGGCTCGTTTATGCGGGTTACAGCCGCTATGATCAGGTGGACGGTGTTTCGCAGTTTGCCATACGCGGCGGTATTGCGGATATCTTTCCGCCCGGAAACAGTGAACCCGTCCGTCTTGAATTTTGGGGCGATACAATAGACACGATCTCCACGTTTGATCCGGTAACGCAGCGGCGAACAGGAAAGATTGCTGAAATGGAGATCATTCCGGCAACGGAAGTGTTGTTTGATTCTAATGAAAAATTTGCCAAAAGCATAGAAAAACTTTCCGCCTCTCTGCGCGGTAAAGCGGTTCAGGCGCGCAAATGGCTGGATACGGATTCGGAAAACCTGAAAAAAGGCATTTTGCCCGCATGCTGCGATAAATATCTGCCGCTTGCCTATGCATCCAACGGCATTTTTGATTATTTCGGCGCGGGGGATGCCCTGTTTGTCTGCGAAAGCGCAAAAGTAAAGGAGCGCGGGCAGAATTCGGATAAGCTCTGGCGCGAGCGTATTAAATTTTCTTTGCAGGATATGACGCTGTGTAAGGGTCTGGATAAATTCTGCCTGGATTTTGAGGAACTGAAAGCGTTTTATGAAAAACTGGGCGCGGTCTATCTGGATTCGCTGCCCCGCGGCTCTTTTGATACGCCTGTTTCCTGCCTTGCGGATCTGAACACGCAAAGTTTTAACCGCTGGAGCGGAAAAACGGCGGAACTGGAGGAAGAACTGCGCCCGCTTCTTAAAAATAAGTATACCGTTTGCATCATGGCAGGCACCGCAAGAAGTGCGCGCGCTTTGGCAAACGACCTGAATGACGACGGCATTTTCGCCGTGTTTGCAGATGGGTTTCCGCCTGCGTTTCAAAAGGGCGCCGTCACCGTAACAACGGGCACGATGAGCGCGGGATTCCGAATCGCGGATATGAAATTTGCGCTGATCACGCATACAAAAGCGCAGGTCAGGCAGAATAAAAGAAGAAAATCAAATTCCAAAAACGCGATCCATTCGCTGGATGAGCTCAGCGTGGGCGATTATATTGTGCATAACGTGCACGGCATCGGTGTTTTCGAGGGCATTCAGGCGCTCGAGATGAATAAGATCAAAAAAGATTACATCAAAATCTCTTACGCAAAGGGCGATGCGCTTTACGTGCCGGTTACCCAGCTGGATCTGGTTTCCAAATATATCGGCCCCGGCGACAATACCCATGTTAAAATAAACCGTCTTGGCGGCGGGGAATGGAAAAAAGCAAAGGCAAAAGTGCGCGAGTCCGTAAAGGATATGGCAAAAGAACTCATTGCGCTTTATGCAAAGCGCATGAGCACAAAAGGCTATGCCTTTTCTGAAGATACGGATCTTCAGCGCGATTTTGAACTGCGGTTTGCCTACGAGGAAACGGACGATCAGCTGCGATGTACGGAAGAGATCAAGCGCGATATGGAGCGCCCGATCCCGATGGAACGCCTGCTGTGCGGCGATGTTGGTTTCGGCAAAACGGAGGTTGCGCTCCGGGCGGCCTTCAAGTGTATCTCAGAGGGCAAACAGTGCGCGCTGCTCGTGCCCACAACGGTGCTTGCCATGCAGCATTTCAACACCGCCCGTGAAAGAATGGAGGCGTTTCCCGTTACGGTGGAGATGCTTTCCCGTTTTGTGCCTGCGCAAAAGCAAAAGAAAATTGTGAAGGGGCTTGAATCCGGCAGTGTGGATCTGCTGATCGGCACGCACAGGATCATAAGCAAGGATATCAAATTCCATGATCTCGGTTTGCTCATCGTGGATGAGGAGCAGCGTTTCGGCGTTGCGCAAAAAGAAAAATTAAAGCAGAAATTCCCGCGTGTGGATGTGCTTACCCTTTCTGCTACGCCGATTCCGAGAACGCTGAACATGGCGCTCAGCGGCATTCGGGATATGAGCGTGATCGTGGAGGCGCCGGCAGACCGCTATCCCGTTCAGACCTATGTTTTGGAATATGATTTTGATATTCTGACAGAGGCAATGGAGCGCGAGCTGGAGCGCGGCGGCCAGTGCTACTATTTGCATAATAATATAGATACGATAGACAGCGCCGCCGCAAGGATCAAAAAGGCGCTGCCCAATGCCAATATTGCTGTTGCCCACGGCAGGATGACACAGGAGCAGCTTTCCGATATCTGGGAAAAAGTTGTAAACGGCGAAGTGGATATTCTGGTTTGCACAACGATCATTGAAACCGGCGTAGACGTTGCAAACGTGAATACGCTTATCATTGAAAATGCAGACAGATTAGGACTGGCCCAGTTGCATCAGATCCGCGGCAGGGTCGGCAGAAGTTCGCGCCGCGCATTTGCTTATTTTACGTTTACACGGGGCAAGGAACTCACGGAGATTGCCCAAAAGCGCCTGGAGGCGATCCGGGAATATACGGAATTCGGCTCCGGCTTTAAGATTGCCATGCGTGATCTGGAGATCCGCGGCGCCGGCTCGCTGCTCGGCAGCCGGCAGCACGGGCATATGGAGGCGGTCGGCTACGATATGTATCTGAAACTTCTTGGCGAGGCGGTCGCAGAGGAAAAGGGCGAACTTAAAGCCGGTGAGGAAGAACAGGAATGCCTGATCGATCTGCCTGTTGAGGCGCATATTCCGGAAACCTATATCCGCTCCACGCCGCAAAGGCTTTCCATGTATAAGCGCATCGCGGCCGTTCGCACAGATGCGGACGCCAACGACGTGCTGGATGAATTGCGGGACAGATTCGGAAATCCGCCCCCGTCCATTAACGGGCTTTTGCAGATCTCGCTCCTCAGAAATTCAGCCGCAGCCGCGGGTATTTATGAGATTTCCCAGCGCAACGGCAGCGTGCTGCTTTATATGGCGCATCCGGATGTGCGCTACGCAGTTGAACTGAATAAAAAAATGAAAGGGCGCGTGATGCTCTCTGCCGCCAAAAAGCCTTATATTGCTGTAAAGCCGGGGCAGGAAGATGTGCTGGAAACTGTGAAAAACAGCATAGAGATCCTTGCCGGGCTGCAAGAGCAGATCACGCAAACGGAAGAAAACAAACCGGAAAACTGATTTTTTGTATAAAAAAACACCTCACGGGCATACTGCTCTTGAGGTGTTTTTTATGTCTACACAATCCAAATCCAAAAATTCGGGCAGAAATCTGAAAGTGCTTTTTACCGTTGTGTGCGTTTCCATAATCGCGGTCGGCGTAATTGTATATTTTTCAACAAGCGGTGCGGATGATGTAAACGAACCCACAACGATTGCGGATACCACTGCCGTTCAGCGCGCGGTAACGGTGGAGGATACCACGGCGGCTCCAACCACCACGGCGGCGCCGGAAACAACCACCCAAAAAGCGGAAGATACGTCTATGGCGCAGAGCGATAAGAACACGCCTTATAAAAGTTATTATGAATATCCGGTTTCAGAGGCGGTTCTGCAGGGTTATTCCGAAGAACTGGTAAAGAATGATACGATGGGCGATTACAGAAGTCATACCGCAGTGGATTTTAAAGGCGCGGCGGGAGAATCCGTAAAAGCCATGAATGACGGCATTGTTCTGAATGTTTATAATGACGCTCTGCTCGGCATGACGGTGGAGATCGACCACGGCGGCAAACTGGTTGCAAAATACTGCGGCATGGACAGCGTCAGCGTGAAAAAAGGCGCGGGTGTGGAAATCGGGCAGGAGATCGGAACGATCGGATCCGTACCTTTTGAATCCGGCATGGAAAGCCATCTGCATCTGGAAACAAAACTGGACGGCAGTTTTGTGGATCCGCTGACGGTTATGGGCAAAACGGAATAAACAGTAAAAGAGGAGACGGCAAGAAAGCAAGCATGCTTTTGCTGTTCACGTGTTGGAATCGTGCAACAGTACGGCAGCGAGTGAAAGGCAGAAAACACAAAAACCGCACGGCTGTGCGGTTTTTATCATTTATGCGTAGATCCTTGTTAGGCGTCTGCCGGCTTTACCGGCAGGCTAAAAACGGTTTTCCGCACCTTCTTTTCTGCACGCCCGGCAGCAGGAACACCCGGCTGAAAGCGAATCCGTATCCTATAAAGACGCGTTTATTCCGATGCGGCGTTGCTTTCCGGCTTAAAAAATAGTTTTTGTGCCTTTTTGAAAAGTATTGCGCCCGGCTTTTCGATAACATAATATGTTGCGATTGAAAAAACAAAACTGAACAAAAGCGATACGGCAATGCAGCGCAAGGCGTGATTTACAACGAAATCCGTATTCAGCCATAAGGTGCGCTGAAGTATTAATATAACTGCCGATTGCGTTACATAAATGCTGTACGAATACCTGCCGAAAAACCCGAAAATTTTTCTGTTTGTGATCTTGGAAAAGATGCCTGCCTTAAACGGCAGGAAAAACAAGAGAATCGAAAAAAGCAAAACATCATACAGATTTGTTTTAAAATCAAATTCTTTAACAAAGCAGTTAAGCAGGATAAGCGAAAGCGGAACAATTTCTCCGATTGAAGCAATGATAAAAAAAATCACTTTTTTGAGCTTTGTATCCGTAACCCTTTCTTCAAATCCGTTATCTTTAAGATTTTGAACGATTGTTGCAATCAGATACCCTATTCCGAGCCCGCCGAGCGCCCGGCACATGGCAAGGCTTACAAATCCAAATCCTATTCCCCGGCTGAATATTCCGTCGTTTGCGTTACATACCAAAAGGTAGCTGATATAAGACAGAATTGCCGTAATAAAGCAGAATACCTTTTCTTTTTTTATGATTTTATGCAAACCGAAATAAAACAAAAACGTCCAAAACAGGGGAGAAACATACCAGTTGATTCCTCTGAAATCAAGCGAAAGCCCGTTGCACTGGAGAAATAAAGCGTTAAAAAAGCCGTTAAACGCACTGCCGTTAAAGAAAATAATTTCAAGCAAGATCGCAAAAAACAGAGTGGGCCACAACCGCGCCGCTTTTGAATACGCATATTTCCCGAAAGCGATGCTGCCGCGCTTTTTGAAGCTGTAGAACATAAAAAAGCCGCTTAGCAGAAAAAAACATTCAACAAGCACATCGCCGTTCGCGTTTTCATATAGATTTTTATAAAAGCCGCTGTTGTTTGTGAATTTCATTATGTTATCATGAAAGATATGAAAATAAACGATAATCATCGCAAAGATAAAACGCAGAAAATCAACGCTGTAAAGTTCTTCCGCTCTTTTCAGCCCGGCGTTTTTGCCCTGTTTTAACCATTTTTCTCCCATTATAATATCTCCCGCCAAAGAAATAAAAGTAGTCTGTCATATAAATATTTAAGGCATTTAAGCAGCGCTTAAACCCGCGATGCCGCTTAAATCGCTTTCCTTGCGTTATATAGTGATCCCGAGTTCTTCTATTTTATCCCGCAGGGCAAGCCAGTCCTGAAAAGCGGCCTCTTTGTTATTCGGATTCCGCAGGATCGCTGCCGGGTGAAAAGTGCCCATCATCAGCACGCCGTTTTTCTCTATAAATATGCCGTGCTCTTTTGTTACCCTGAAATTCGGGTCAATCAGTTTCTGGGCGGAGATCCTGCCAACGCAAACAATGATCTTCGGCCGGATGATCTTAAATTGCTCGCGTAGCCATTCTATGCAGGTGTCCTGCTCTTCCGGTTTCGGGTCGCGGTTTTTGGGCGGGCGGCATTTTACCATGTTGGCTATATACACGTTTTTTTCTCTGGAAAGGTCAACCGCCGCAAGAAATTTATCCAGCAGCTGTCCGCTCCTGCCAACAAACGGCCTGCCCTGCAGATCCTCGTTCTCGCCGGGGCCTTCGCCGATCAGCATGATCCGGGCATCTTTTTTTCCCTCGCCAAACACAAGATTTGTTCTGCTCTGTGCAAGCGGGCATTTTTGGCAGTTTTTACATATGTTTTCAAGTTCGTCAAGCGTCATTTTCATCACCGGTTTGATTATATCAAATTTCCTATTGAAAAACAACCGAAAGAGGTATAAAATAAAGTTGCAATTGAATTTTCATAACTAAGGAGTTTGCATTATGGAAAAAAACGAAGTCGTTGTAGAAATATCAGCGCGTCATGTTCACCTCACCAGAGAGGATATGGATACGTTGTTCGGAAAGGGCAGCGAACTTACTTTTAAAAAGGCGCTTACCCAGCCGGGGCAGTTTGCCTCAGAAGAGAAAGTGCGTGTGATCGGCCCCAAAGGGGAATTTCCGCATGTAACCATTCTTGGCCCGCTCAGAAAATATACACAGGTGGAACTCTCCCTTACAGACGCGCGTTCCATCGGCGTTTCGGCGCCGGTTCGCATCAGCGGTGATTTGGAGGGCGCAGGCGCCTGCAAGATCATCGGCCCTAAAGGGGAGATTGATGTGAAAGAGGGCGTAATCGCCGCCAGACGTCATATCCACGCCACCCCGGAAGACGCCGAAAGAGAAGGCCTTACCAATAATCAGATCGTTTCGGTGGAGATTCCCACCTCAAACAAAAGAAATCTTGTTTTCGGCGATGTGGTTGTGCGTGTTTCCGATACGTCCGCATGGGCAATGCATATTGACACGGATGAGTCAAACGCTGCCGGAATGGCGCCGAACACAATAGGAAAAATTATAAAATAAAATCAAATTTTTTCACGCCCCGCCTGGAAAAGGCGGGGCGTTTTTCAGCGGTTGACCTTTGTTGCCGGCTGGCTTATAATACTTTTGTTATGTATTTACAAAAGTCAAAGAGGGGATAAAAATGAACACGCAGGAGAACAGCCGCATGCTGGCGGACGCGCCGGTAGGCAAACTGCTGTTTAAGCTTGCTGTGCCAACCGTTACGGCGCAGCTGATCAATATGCTCTATAATATTGTGGACAGAATCTATATCGGCCATATTCCGGATATCGGGGCGGATGCGCTTACCGGTGTCGGCGTGTGTATGCCGCTTATCATGATCGTGTCCGCCTTTGCCGCGCTCGTTGGTTACGGCGGCGCGCCGCGCGCGTCTATTTTTATGGGCAAGAACGATAAGGAATCGGCGGAGCGCACCCTTGGCAACTGCTTTGTTGTGCAGATCGTGATCTCGGTTGTTTTAACGGTTTTGCTGCTGCTTTTCAACCGGCCGCTGCTGCTGGCGTTCGGCGCAAGCGAAAACACGATCGGCTACGCCGTGGATTATATGAATATTTACGCCGTCGGCACGATCTTCGTTCAGCTCACTTTGGGTATGAATATGTTTATCACCGCGCAGGGTTTTGCAAAAACCGGTATGCTCTCCGTTTTGATCGGCGCGGTGGCGAATATTATTTTGGATCCCGTTTTTATCTTCGGTTTTGATATGAATGTGCGTGGCGCCGCGCTTGCAACCATCCTTTCTCAGGCAATGTCCTGCATATGGGTGCTTGCCTTCCTTATGGGCAAAAAAACAGATCTCAAAATTCGTGCAAAATATATGCCGCTGCGCGCCAATATAATTATGCCCGCTCTTGCGCTCGGCCTTTCCAATTTTGTGATGCAGGCAAGTGAAAGCGCCATTTCCGTCTGCTTTAATTCTTCACTTTTAAAATACGGCGGAGATACGGCAGTCGGCGCCATGACAATCCTTACCAGCGTTATGCAGTTTGCCATGCTGCCGTTGCAGGGGCTCGGTCAGGGTGCGCAGCCGATTATAAGTTATAACTACGGCGCCAAAAACGCGCAGCGTGTAAAAAAAGCGTTTAAACTGCTGCTGATAACGGATCTGTGCTATGCCGTTATCCTGTGGCTTGCCGTAATGCTATTCCCCGGCGCGTTCGCCGCCATGTTTACTTCTGAAAGTTCGCTTATGGATTTTACGGCGCATGCGCTCAGGATCTATATGGCGTGCGCGCTGCTCTTTGGTATTCAGATGGCGTGCCAGTCCGCCTTTACGGCAATCGGAAACGCCAAAGCCTCCATCACCGTTGCCGTTGTGCGCAAATTCGTTTTGCTTATTCCGCTTATCTATATTATGCCGCAGATCTTTACACAGGATAAAACTTCCGCCGTCTATATGGCGGAACCGGTTGCGGATTTTATTGCCGTAACCTTTACCGCGATTCTTTTCAGCATCCTCTTTAAAAAAGTGCTGAAATCTATATCCGCGGCCGGTGAAAAATAGTTTGTTGACAAACTTTTTTAAATACTGTAATATAATTCTGCAAGCGTTTATTAGTATTGCTTGTATTACTCAGCAGTTTAAGAGGATTTTTTGATGACGGAAAATAAAAAAAGCGCCGTTTTTGGCGGGATTGTAATGGCGGTTGTTGCCATAATTCTTGTTCTTATAATCGTTTTCGCTGTTAGCGGAAAGAGTGACGGCAGTGAAAATGCTGAGCCTGAAAGCGAATCTTTTTCTGCTTCAGAAACACAGCAGACGGTAACACAGCAGCAAACTCAGCCTGCGCAGACAACGGAAAGCAGCAACGGAAATGCCGCTGAAAGTAATCAAACAACAGCAAAATCAAGCGGCGGCGATTCAAAGAGCGCCAAAATAGACGCGGAAAATGAGCGCTATCAAAAGTCTGTTGCCGAAATCAATGATAAATATGATATAAAAGTGGCAAACGAAAGAAAAACAAAGGAACTTTTAGAAGATTTAAACGCCCAAAAAATTGCCGATTATAAAGCGCAGATAAAGGATTTAAACGCAAAGATAAATGCTATGCCGCAGTGCGCTGAGCGTGATGAATTATGTGCCGAGCGTGATTCTTTGCAGGCAAAAATAGATTCAACAGACACTGATTTCAGTGAATTTGATTCCAATATAAAAAAACATGAAAAAGACCGTAAAAACGAACTTGCATCCGCCAAAGCGGAGCATGAAAAGAACCTTGCCGAAATATCCGGCTGATATATAATATGTAAAATTAAATGCCGCCAAAGATAGAAATATCCCAGGCGGCTTTTTAAATATTGCCTGCTTTAAGAGGTTTGGTATGGGAAAAAGTATTTGTCTTTAATTTTTTCAGTTTTATTTTTAATATCAGGCATAGTGTTCTTTTGCCTGTACGCAATGAATTATATTTCCGATTTTGTGCCGCTGTCCATGGGTGGTTCGCTTCTTGAATTTTTACCGATGAGCAATCCGTGCTTTTTGCAACGGATGAAAACGCCGTTCCTTTGCCTGAAAGCGCTGTTCGGCAGGAAACGGAAAACGGCAGGGATTTTCTTATTTATTCCTCGGATACTTAAAAGATATTTTGCTTTTCGGGTGAAAGTGAGTGCTTTTCCGTTTGGATGCAGGACAGTAATAATTATCTTGACATTAATGAGCAGGAATTCATTGATTGCTGCTTTGGCAATATGAAATTCTGAAAAGCGACGCGGCAGCGCAAAATACAGTTGAGGCGCAGTGATTTTTTTGCCTGATCGTGGCGTATTGCTTTGCGATAATATTAACCTGAATTAAAAAAGGCCGGGCTGTTTTTTTACAGCCCGGCTTTTTTGTGTTGCTAAGAACTTTTTACGAGAAGTTTGCTTAGCAGTTTTTTTATTTTTCGCGGCAGGAACAGCAGAAATCTGCCAAGGCGGAACGTTTCGCTCTGCCGCAGTTCAGCCAGTTTTTTCTCCGCCGCGGCAGTTTTTTTTCTTGCGTCCCGTGCGCCGTTGATCAGCCGGAATTTTTCCTCTTTCAGTTTTTTAATGTCGTTAAACATATATTCCTGCGGCGAATAGTGCATTACGCCTTTCAGCTTTTCGTATTTATCCCGGTTTACGGCATAAAACGCTTCCGGATCATATTTTGTGATCCCAAGCGCGGGAAACATCTCGTGTTTTGCGCGGTTGTAAAACTCGCAGAATACATTTGCGCTTTTCACTGAAAACAGGTTATAGATCCCCAGAGATAGAGCATAGTTCATAAAACTCTGTTCCACATCAGGGAATATGCCCAGTTCTTCAAGCCGTTTTTTCAGGTGCAGCAGAGCCTCATACCAGTTATAGGGGGAGAGGGCGTTGTTTGCCTGCAGGCTTGTAACGGATTGGCGGTAATTTACCAAAACACGGTTCAGTATCGTTATCCTTTTTGCCACTGCCATAGCAAGGAAGATAAAGTAAACATCATTGCACCGGGGCAGCGGCATAAAGCGAATTTGGTATTCTTCAATCAGCGCTTTTCGGATCAACTTGTTCCAAGGGCTTGCGGTGGAAAGATTAAAAATGTACGGAAAGGATCTGCCTTCAAACGGCATCTTTTTCGGCAGAAATTCCTGCTTTAAATAATAGGGCACCCGTTCTGTTTTTTTCGTTTCCTCATGATACAGCCGCGCGTCAAAGAGGCAGATATCCGCATCGTCCCGCCGGATCTGTTTCAGGCTCAGTTCCACCATTTCCGGCTCAAAAAAATCATCTCCGTCTAAAAAAAGGCAGTATTCGCCTTTTGCCTTGGTCAGTCCGTAATTGCGCGCAACGCCCGCAAGCGCGCGCTTTTGAGTCAGCAGGGTCACCCGCTTGTCAAACAGCATGAATTCCTGCACGATCTCCGCCGTGTTGTCTTCGGAACCGTCGTCCACGCAGATCATCTCAAAATTTTCATAACTCTGCGCGCAAAGGCTCATCAGGCACTGCCGCAGATATTTTCCCGCATTGTAAAGCGGCAAAATCACACTCACTGCCGGCTCACCTGCGGCGGGGCGCTTTTTCACTGCGTGTTTTGTGTTTTCCTCTATGGCAAGCCGGGCATATTCCTCATAAGAGTCCGCCTTCACAAAAATCTGAAGGGGCAGATCAAATATCCGCCAGTTCAGGTGGCCGGTGTGGTCTGAAAGGGTCAGCATCTCTTTTACCGCTTTCAGCCCGCTGCCCTTGGTTTCCTGCGGCAGGCGGCACCACATTCTGTATACAAACGGCATGCCGTGCAGAATGTGCAGTTCTGTCTCTTTCGGAAAGACCGGTTCACAGATCCTGCAAAACTCTTTCCAGCAGTCCATGCGCTGCGCAAAATGGCTATAACTGTAGGAATGCGTCAGCGTCTGCGCCGCATCGCTCTCATGACGCAGATAATCGTAACTGATCTCGTCCAGCCATATAAAATCCGGCTTTGCCACCACAATCTTGCCCAGAAAGACTCTGTCCTCCCCTTGGTAGGAATCCGGAAAGGTGATGCGGTTCTTCTCAATAAAAGCCCGCCGAAAGATCTTGCCGTAAAGCGCAATGTGCTTTAAAATGCCCCAGTAATCCCTTGCGTCTTTAAACTTGTAATCACGCTCGATCACTTTTCCGGAGTCAAATATTTCCCTGTAATTTGTTAAAACAAGATCCTTGTTTTCCCTTTTAACAACCTCGTACATATGCTTGTAAACATCGGTGTGAATCCGGTCGTCTGAATCGCAAAAGGCAATATAGTTTCCGGCTGCCTTGCGCAGCGCAAAGTTCCTTGCCTGCCCCGGCCCGCAGTTTTGAATATGATATGCCTTTATTTTGCTGCTTTTTTCTGCCGTGCGATCCAGCAGACGCGCGGTGCCATCCGTAGAGCCGTCATCCACGCAGATAACTTCCATATTCGGCATGTTTATTGCAAGCAGTTCCTCTAAAAATTTTTCTATATGCGTTTCCCTGTTGTATACCGGCACAATAAAAGAAAGTTCCGTCATTGCGCGCCGCCTCCGTTTTCCTGCGCCTCCGCGATCAGCATGATCTCAGAGGCGATTTTTCTGATGATCGGCCTGTAGATACGAAATTCGTATCCAAGATTCCATGCCTCTATCATGGGTTTAATATCCAGCAGATCATCTATATTATGGTAAATACTGATCATCAGTGCCGGCCGGTCTTTTCTGATGGTCTTTTCCGCACCGCGCAGCAGGCTCTGCTCCGCGCCCTCTATATCCGCTTTGATCAGCCCAACTGTCAGCCCGTGCTCCTCTGCAAAATGATCCAGCGTTTCACACGGCGCCTCCTCCGCTCTTTTGGCAAATGCAGCGTTTCGCGCGTTTGAAGTGCTGGCGGAGCCTGCAACGTATATTTTTTTCGTTCCGGGCGTATCTCCCAGCGCTGCGTGCACCGGGCAGGCGTTTTTAATATGGTTCATGGCAATCGTTTTTTGCATCTGTTCAAAATTTTCGCGCACCGGCTCAAAGCTGTAAACTGTTTTTCCAGTCAGCGGGGAAAGCATCAAAAGAGAATCGCCGATGTATCCTCCCGCGTCAATGATATCCTTTTTGCAAAGCCGATCCGGGTGTTTCAGTTCCTTTATTCCGTTTTTATAGTAAAATACACTGTCCTCAAAACTGTTCTCCGGCAGAAAATATCCGTTATAATAATACAGCCCGCTTGCCACCATCAGGATTTTATCCGTAAAATCCTCTTTGAGTGTGCGCAGCAGTATTTTTTCCTGCGTGGTGTAGAGATCAAGGCGCGCGTTTTCCTCGGCATAATAAACCTTTTCTATCCGGTTCAGGGCGGTGATTACCGTATCCGTGCTTTTGCGGTCCAACCCGTGTATCAGCTTTAAAAACCGCTTTTCAAAATCCGGCGCTTTCTTAAAATCTCCAAACGCGCCCGTAATAAATCGTTTTTCAAAACGGTGCACATAATAGGTGTCCTTTATCATATTGTGTTCGGTTTCGTTTATGTGGTAATACAGTTTGCCAAACCGGTCTGCCGTGTCCGCCGAAATGTGCCTAAGTGCGTCGGAATGGCGGGCTAAAACGGCGGTGTCCTTTGCCATTCGGTCTGACAGTTCTGTAAGCCGCCGGGAAAACTGCTGCATATCCGCTTTTGTTTCTTCAAGGCTTTTCAGGATGTGTTCTGTTTCCGCCAAGATCCTGCGCTGGGTTTCACCGCCGTGCTTTTGCACGCTTTGTGCGGGCTTGCGGTCAAAATGCGGCAAAAGTTTTTTTAAAAGCTTTTTCATCATTTACATAGCCTTTCCGTTTCTCTATATATTGTGCGCCGAAAATCCGTTAAAATCAGAATAAAATTCAAATCCGCCGAAGATGACGGCGGATCTGCGTTTTTTATTAATAAAGAAAGCGCCGCCTGCTTTTTTGCGCTTGACACAGGCGCATTTCTTTGTTATAATACCACCGCTACCTTGAAAAAGGCGGCTATCCTTGCCCGGTCGGTAAGGTCCGGGCCAAAAGTCCAGAAGGAGGTGCTAAAGAATGGCATTAAAGAAGTATGAGCTTGTATTGGTTTTCTCACTTTCAAAGGGCGAGGAAGCGGTAGAAACTCTCAAATCAAAGTTCTTGGAGCTGATCAAGGCAAATGGCACTCTCGGCGAAGTTGAGGAGTGGGGCAAACGCAAACTTGCCTATCCCATCAACTATGAAACAGAGGGTTATTACATTGTGGCTCAGTTTGAATGTGAGGAGAATTTCCCCGCAGAGCTTGACCGTATTATCAATATTACGGACGGCGTTCTTCGTTCACTCATTGTTGCCAAAAGCGAGGATGCGGAATCCGAGGTGAAAGAATGATCAATTCTGTAGTAATCATGGGCAGATTAACATTTGATCCCGAACTGCGCACAACCCCAAGCGGCGTTTCCGTTGTTCGTTTTCAGGTTGCGTGTGACAGGAATTATCAGAAATCCGGTGAAGAAAGAAAAACCGATTTCATTGATGTTACTGCTTGGCGTCAGACCGCCGAATTCGTTTCCCGCTATTTTCACAAAGGCTCAATGATCGCTGTTGAAGGCTCTATCCAAACGGATAATTATACGGATAGGGACGGCAATAAAAGGAAATCTTTTCAGGTTGTTGCAAACAACGTTTCCTTTTGCGGCTCAAAGGCAGAAAGCGGCTCCACAAATCCCGTTTACAGCCAGCCCGCTCCGAGTTACGCCTCGGCGGATAACAGCGATTTTGAGGAAATTGTTGATGATGACGACGATTTACCATTTTAAGGAGGAAAACTGATAATGGCTTATAACAAGGGCGGCGCAAGAAAAGGCCGCAGAAAAGTTTGCCAGTTTTGCGTGGATAAATGCGATCATATCGATTATAAAGACGCATCTAAACTCAGAAGATACACTTCTGAAAGAGCAAAGATCCTTCCCCGCCGTGTTACGGGAACCTGCGCAAAGCATCAGAGGGAGCTTACAATCGCGATTAAGCGTGCGCGCCAGATCGCTATCCTTCCTTACACAGCAGACTGATTTTCATAGTTTAACGATCAAAGGGCTGACCTGAACAGGTTGGCCTTTTTATTTTCTTTTTTTATTTTTTGCACTTTAACAAAACATAAACATTTCCCAAACAACAGATAAACATTGCTGGGGTATAGTTTATATGCGCTTGGGGGAACACCCCAAAAATTTTTAGGAGATGTTATTATGAAAGAGCAGAATGAAAAATACAGTTACACTTACAACGCGTCCCAAAACAGCGAGATCGATAAGATTGTGGAAAAGTACCGGGAAAAGACGCCAACTGAAACAGCCGCGGAACAGATCAAAAAGCTGGACGGCGCTGTGGAAAAGAAAGCGTCTGCCGCGGCGATTATCATAGGTATCATCGGTGCGCTGCTGCTTGGTGTGGGCATGTGCTGCACTATGGTTTGGCAAGGTCTTTTCGTGCTTGGCATTATTGTGGGCGTGATCGGAATGATCGTTCTTGCGTGCGCGTATCCCGTGTATTCGGCAATCGCTGCAAGGAAACGCAAAAAAATCGCCGCGTTCATTCTGGAACTCAGCGAAAGCCTGAAATAAACAAGCCAAAAAAGCAGTTTTGCTTTTTTGAATACCTCTTTAAAAGCTGCGATTGCAGCGGGCGCCGTTTCCACTGACCGGAAACGGCGCTTCTTAACAGTATGGAAAGAAGGTTTCACAGTATGAAAAAAGCAATTTCTTTCACCGCTATGGCGTTTGTAGCAGTAACGGCGCTGTTTGCGGCGGCAGTGATTAAAGACCGAAGATGATCTGCGCAATAAAAAAGGATCGGCGGTCTGTTGCATAGACCGCCGATCCTTTTTTGGATATATAAACTTTTATTTGGTTTCTTCTTTGCCGGTATTGTTCAGAGGCTTGGCAAGGCGCAGGATTGCAGGCGCCGCCTTTTGCCTTTCTTTCTTTAAAACATATTTATAAAGTGGATGCGCCGCGGCGGCAATGGCAATGCCGAGGATCCCGGTGAGCACGCCAACTGCAAACAGGGTTTCCTGCCAAACCAGCACACAGCTCATTCCGAAACCAAAAACCAACACCCCGATGATTCCTGCCGTGATCCCTGCCGCGGCGGCGCGCCCCGTCACGCTGCGGTCAATTTTTTTTATGCTTTTCGCAGCGCTGTCCGTTTCCTGTTCGGGCAGGTATTTTTTCAATATTTCATTTATTTCCTCGTTTTCACGGGAAGAGTAGGAATAAATCATTTTTTTGTCTGCCATATATTAAGCCCCTTTATCCGTTTTTTGCCGCCTCTTTCAGCAATACGGTTGAACGTATTACCATATACATTGCCATAATCAGTATGCCGGTGCAGACTGCCGCGGCGGAAACAGAGATCATGATGTTACTGAATTCCCGGTCTGCCGGTGTGCTGAAACGGCTCAGCATTGCCGTTTCCAGCGCAAACATGGAAACAACAGCGGCGGTGAAATTGATCAGTTTTGCAGCCGAAAGCACCGGCCGCCTGTATTTTCTGAATTTGAATACATTTGTGCTTGCCGTAATGATGTTGTAAAATGCAAAAAGCGCCGCGGCGTAGATCAGGCTGCCGCGATAGCTGAAACTGCTGCCGCTGGTTACAACCGCCACGGATATGGCGGTCAGGATCTGGTTTGTGATCAGCAAAAGAACGCCGCAGGCGCGGTAGATCTTAAGCTCCTGCGCATAGCAGAGCGCCTTATCTGTTTTTCGCAGCACGGCCAAGCGCATCGCCGCCAGCATGATATAGTAAAGCGTAAGGTAAGCGCACCAGACGGATCTTTGCGATACCGCCGAATAAATATTTGCCGCGCAGAAAAGCAGATTGATGATCAGCCCCTGATAAAGAAAGATCTTGGTTCTGAACGCAACATTGCCAAAAAATTTCTTTCCTAACGGCGTTGCCATTATCTTTTTTACCGCAGGCAGATCCATGATCTTTGCCGGCAGCTTCTTTGCCGTGCGCACTGCAAGCGTAATGCAGATCACAAGTGCGTATGCTGCCAGAGCATAGCATATGCAAATCCATATCTTGCCGGTGATCACTTGCGCAAGGCAAAGCGCCATCAGCGTAAAGCCCGGAATGCTGATGCACAGCGTTACTGCCGCGCTGGGATTGAATAGTTCATACAGTATGCTCTTTTTGTGTTTCATAAGGGTATCCTCACGGTGAATACGCTGCCCTTTCCGGGTTCGCTCTCCACGGAAATATCCGCGCCCTCAATGTCTATCACGCGCTTTACAAGGGCAAGGCCAAGCCCGTTTCCGCCTGTTGCGTGCGAGGGATCCGCCTGGTAAAATTTTTCAAATATGCGTTTCCCGTTCTCCGCGCTGATTCCTTTGCCGGTGTCTGCGATCTTTACACAGGCAAAATCGCCTTCCTTTTTCAGCGATACGCTGATCTTGCCGGTATCCGTAAACTTCACGGCGTTGGAAAACAGATTGCTCCATACAATGCTTAAGAGTTCGCTGTCCGCACAGACGGTTACGCCGTCCTCCAGATCTGTTTCAATCTCAAGGCCTTTCTTTTCCCACTCGTTTTCAAACGGCAGCAGGCATTCGCACAATTGCTCGGAGAGGTCAAATGTTTTCTTCTCCGGAAAGATCTGGCGGTTTTCCAGCTTGCTCAGTTTTAAAATGTTTGTAACCAGGGCGCTCAGTTTATCCGCCGCCTTTTCCGCCTCCGCGGCGTATTCGATCCGCTTTTCCTCGCTTAGTGCCGGATCTTTCAGCAGTGCCGCGTAATTTTTGATTATGGCCAGCGGCGTTTTCATTTCGTGGGAAACGTTGGCGGTAAAATCGGTTTGCAAGGTTTCAATTCCGGAAAGTTCCTGCGCCATATCGTTAAAATAATCGGCGATCTCGTCAAAATCCCCCATGGAAAAAAACAGGGAATCATTTTTGTCTATCCTGGCGGAAAAATCACCGTTCATGATCTTTTCTGCAAAATCGGTTATTTTTTTTACAGGTCTTTTTACCATAATTGCCCGCCGCGCTGCGTCTGCCGCGGTGCAGATCAGGCTTAGAACGATCACATTGGCAAACGTGATCTTCGCCGCCGTTTCAATGCTCTGCCGTTCAATTGCAAGGCCTGCAACAGTTTCCATAGTGTTCAAAAACAGCACAAGGCAGCAGCTGATGAAAAAACTGATTGTAAGAAAAAAGATCAGATACCGCCTGAAAGCCAGCAGAATCTTTTTTACACGCGCGTTTTTTTGCCTTTTTCTCATTTCAGCACCGCCTTATACCCAAGCCCGTGCACGGTAGAGATTTCAAAATCTTTGCAGTCTTTAAACTTCTCGCGCAGTTTGGTGATATAAACATCCACCGTGCGCGGTGAAGAGGCAGAGTCAAAATCCCAGAATTCTTCCATCAGCTGGGTGCGTGTAAATGTTTTTCTGGGGTAAGAAAGCAGTTTAAACAGTATGTTGAATTCTCTTACGGTCAGCGGGATCTCTTCACCGTTCAGATAAGCGGAATGTTCGTCCGTATCCAGCGTCAGCGCTCCGATCTCCAGCCGGCGCTTTGCAGCAGTGCCCGCGCGCCGCAGGAGAGCGCCTATGCGCATCTTTAATTCTTCCAGATCAACGGGCTTTTCCATATAATCATCGATCCCAATACGAAATCCGTGTCGCTTGGATTCAATATCGCCGCGCGCCGTCATAAATAAAATCGGGATATTCGCGTTAAAATCCCGCACGGTCTTTGCAAATTCAAATCCGTCCGTTTCGGGCATCATGATGTCTGAGATGATCAGGTCATACACTTCGGCAAATAACGTATCATATGCGTCATCAGCGTTCAGGCACCCTTTTGCTTCAAATCCGTTTGCGTTCAGATAGGCGCAGACGGAGCGGTTCAGCGCCTCATCGTCTTCCAAAACAAGAATCTTAAACAGATAACTCACCCCTTTTTAACTCAGAAAATCAAGTTCCGGCAGTTCGTAATATCCTTCACTTTCCTGCTGATTATAACACGGAAATGTTAAAGTTTTGTTAGAATAGAAAAATGCTGCCTAAGCACCGGGCTTAAGCGGCATTTTTCTTTTTGTGTTTCGGAATCAGATCTCCCACTTCAGGATCGTTTTTCCGAAGGACTTTCTTGTGTCTTTTTCAAACGCGGCTTTTATATCCGCCAGCGTTTTGATCTCGTTTACGGAACTGATCAGATTGCCCAGATAATCCAGAATCTCCGGATTCTTTTTGTACAGCGCAACGGTCTTTTCAAAATCGGCAACGCCGCTTCGGGAAGAGCCGAATAGGCGCAGCCCCTTTTCCAGAACCATTCTTGTGTTTACGGCAACCGGGTATTCGGAAACGCCAAGCAGAGAAAGCGTGCCCTCCGGCTTGATCAGCCCAATGATCTGCTCAATTGCCACCGGGCTTCCGTTGCCGCCAACACATTCAAAGGCGTGGTCGATCTCCAGGTCGGCAGGGATGTCGTTTACAAGATATGCCCCGTCTGCAAACGTGAAGTCTGCAAGTTTTTCATAATTTGTGCCAAAGATATAGACCCGGCTTTCGGGAAACACTTTCTTGAGCAGCAGGGTGGTGATGTAGCCAAGATTGCCGTCTCCCCAAACGCCGATGGCGTTCCTGCGCGCGTGGGCAATTTTGTCAAAACGGGAGATGGCGTGCATGGAAACGGAAACGATCTCCGTAAACGCCGCCACATTCAGATTGATGTTTTCCGGCAGGGCAACGAGCCTTGCGGGGGAGATCTCCACATATTCCTGCAAAAAGCCGTCTGCGGAGGAACCGCAGAATTTGGAGGATCGCAGGTAATTCTCCGCAATATACGCGTCTGTTTCGCAGGGAATATTCGGAATCATAACGACTTTGTCCCCGCATTTGAATCTGCCGGTGCTGTCCAGCACCACCCTGCCGATCCCTTCGTGGATCAGCGCCATGGGCAGCTTTTGGGCAAGCACTTTGGCGTCCCTTGTTCCAAGATAATATCTCATATCCGCGTTGCAGATGGAAAGGTGGGTGGGGCGCACCACTGCGTTGCCGCCGAACAGGTCTATGGTTTCAAACGCCACCTCAAATCTTCTCGGCTGGGCAAGGCGGTAGACGGTGTTTATCATTCTTCTTCATCCTCCAAAAGGGATCTTGCCACGCGCATGTCATAGGGGTAGGTGATCTTAATGTTGAAATCTTCGCCGTCAACCAGCGCAACCGTTTCTCCCTTAAGCACAAAGATCTTTGCCGCGTCCGTCAGGATCTCTTTTTCCTCCTGCGCAAGCGAATGGTAAAGCGCTTTCAGTTTTTTTGCTTTAAAAGACTGCGGCGTCTGCCCCTGATACATATAATTTCGGTTTGGAATGCTGCTGATCGCGTTTGCGTCTTTGGATTCCACAATCGTGTCCGTGGCTTTTATAACGGTATCACAGGCGCCGTATTTTTCGCACGCCGCTATGTTTTCCTCTATGATCCTGTGGGTTACGAACGGGCGCACGGAATCGTGCGTAACGATAATCGTGTCATCGTTCAGATCGCCGTTTTTTTCAATCAGGTCAACGGCGTTCATGATCGTTTCATTCCTTGTGGCCCCGCCGCGCGTAACGGTGATCTTTTCCTGCGCGGGGGAAATGTATTTTTTGATCAGGTCTTTTGTGTGCTCTTCCCACTGCGCCGGGCAGAGCACGATGATCCGGTCTATTTCCGGGCAGGCGAAGAATTTTTCAATTGTATAGATGATGATGGGCCTGCCCTTTAAATTGAGGTATTGCTTGGGCTTGTCCCCGCCCATGCGGGAACCTACGCCGCCGGCAAGTATAACTCCGTAAACCATAGTTTTCTCCTTAAAAGTGTTCCGATTACTTATATATTATCTTAAAGCGTTGTACATTTCAAGAATATTTTTCTCAGAAAGCGGGATCGGGTTGCGGGTCATCAGCATGCTCATGCTTGCCTTTGCCAGTTCGGCGATCTGCGCATCCGTTGTGCAGCCGATTTCCGAAAGGCGTGTGCGCATGCCCATGCGTTTTTTCATTGCGGTGATCTCATCCGCCATGGCATAGGCGCTTTCAAAGCCGCATTGCCGGGCAAATGCCGTTATCCTGCCGTTGTCGTCCGCATGGTCTGCGTTGAATTTAATAAAGTAATCCAGCGTAAAGGCGCATGCCTCGCCGTGCGGCACACCGTAAAGATTCGTAAGCGGAAAAGAGCAGGCATGGCTCCCCGTTGTGCGCGGGTGGGAAAAGGCAACGCCCGCCGTTATGCTTGCCGCCGCCATTTTTTCGCGCGCCTCCAGATCGTTTGGATTATTATACGCGCGTTCCAGATGTTTAAAAACCAGTTTTGCGCTGTAAACGGAACAGGCGGAGCAGATCGGCTGGTTCAGCGTGCTCCAGTAACTTTCAACCGCGTGGCTCAGCACGTCCAGACCGGTGGAGGCGGTAACCTGCGGCGGCACGGAAAGGGTCAGTTCGGGGTCTATGATCGCTGTTTTCGGATACATTGCCGGGTCGTTCATCGGCGCTTTCAGGTTCTTTTCCGTGTCCGTCAGCACGGCAATATTCGTTACTTCGCTTGCCGTGCCGCTCGTTGTGGGGAATGCGATCATCGGTATTGCCTCTGCGGCGCGGACGGGTTTTCCGCCGGTGTGGTAAGATTCAATCACGTCATCGCCCTTTGCGATCACGCATGCCGCCTTGCAGCAGTCCATAGGGGATCCGCCGCCGAGCGCAACGGCAAAATCCGCTTTCGTTTTCCGAAGCAGAGCGGCGCAGTCGTTTACGTTTTTGGTTGTCGGGTTTGGCCGTATATCACTGAAAACGGCTTTGATCCTGCCGCCCGAATGCGCTGTGAATTTCTGCGCCGTGCCGTTTTTTTCAAAACTTCGGGAGCAGACGAGCACGCCGCTTTTTCCCTGTATTTCCTCAATGTATTTTTCCAGTTCTTTGCGTTTTCCGCTGCCGAAAACGATTTTAACAGGCAGTTCAAATTCCCAGATCATGTCTATCACTCCGCTTGTATTATTCTCTTTCATTTTATCACTATTATTTTTATCAATCAAGTTGAAAAAAGAAATAATGTGCTGTATAATAGCACTCGTATTTTTCAGAGAGGAAAATTTGATCACGATGACAGCTTTAAGAAACAAACTCAACTATTCGCATACCCGCGCGGCGTGCTGCCTTGCGTATGTAACGCAGTCTGTTGCGTCAATGTTTATGCCGCTGCTTTTTGTGCGTTTCGGCAGTGAATTCGGCCTTTCTATGGACAGGCTGACCGCGCTCGTTACGGTAACGTTTTTTACCCAGATTTTTGTGGATGCCGCTGCGCCGCTCATCGTTCAGAAAACGGGGTACAGGGCGCTTGCCGTGATTGCCGCCGCTTTTTCTTTTTGCGGCATAGCCGGGCTTTCTTTCATGGCGGATCTGGTGCCCGGCGCTTTTTGGGGGCTGTTTATCTGTACCGTGCTTTATGCGATCGGTTCCGGCCTGATCGAGGTGCTTATAACGCCGATCGTGGATTCCTGCCCCACGGATAAAAAGGCAGGCTCCATGGCGTTTGTTCATTCGGCGTACTGCGCCGGCTGCGCGCTTGTTGTTTTGCTTTCCACGGCGTATTTTTCCGTTTTCGGAATTGAAAACTGGCGTTATCTGGCGCTTTTATTTTCCGCCGTTCCGCTGCTTGCCGCCGTTTCTTTCTGCGCTGTGCCGATCGTTACGCCGGAGGAAGTGCGCGAGCGCGGCAGTGTTAAAGATATGTTTAAAAATCCGCTGTTTTGGATTTTTGGCGTCGTAATGATCTGTGCCGGCGCAAGCGAACTTTCCATGAGCCAGTGGGCTTCCGCGTTTGCGGAGGCAGGGCTGGGCGTTTCCAAAACAATGGGCGATCTTTTAGGCCCGTGCGCTTTTGCCGTGCTGATGTTTATCGGCAGGATCTTTTACGGCAAGATCAGCGACCGCGTGGATATTATAAAAGTCCTGTTCGGGTGCAGCGCGCTCTGTGTGGTTTCCTATCTGCTGGCGTCTTTTGCGCAGAATCCCATTCTTGCGCTTATGGGCTGCTGCCTTTGCGGCCTTGCCGTTGCGCCTATGTGGCCGGCAACGTTTTCCCTCTGCGGCAAATATATGCCGAATATCTCCTCTGCGGTCTTTGCGGTCTATGCGCTGCTCGGCGATGTGGGCTGCACGGGTGGGCCAACCGCCGTCGGCATCATCTCGGGAGACAGCACCAATATCTCAAAAGGTCTTTCCGTTGCGCTTGTTTTCCCGGTTTTGCTTGCCGTCTGCCTTGCTGCCGCAAAAATGATATTTAGTAAAAAACAAAAGAAAATATGCACAAATTAAGCATGCTGTTTTTGTGGTATTAATCAAAAAATAATGAATTTTAATACAAACTTCGCTTTTCGTATTGATTAATTCATCAAATTTTGATATATTTAAAATGTTATAATTGTATCTTTAGCAATTAAGGGTAAATTTTTATGAAAGCGGTGGTAACTTGGAAGATCAGAACCTTTTGGCAAAAGAGGAAGCTGAACTTGATAAACTTGCGTACACGAAAAAACGTTATCTGACTCCAAAAGAAATTGCAGCCTATGTGCTGGTCAATTTCGGTAAAAAGAATATAGATCAGTTTGTAAGCGCTTACAAGGAATTTTTCATGATCCAGTTTTTAAAACTGAATACAACCGCTTACGCTTACATAAATCTTTTCGCCTCTGTTTATGACGCGGTGGATGATACGGTTTCCGGTCTGATCATAGACCGAACCAGAACCCGCTGGGGCAGGATCCGGCCTTTCTTTATTCTGCCGCTGCCGCTTTGGCTCATCGGCGGAATTATGATGTTTACCGCTCCGGATATTTCTTCCACGGGCAAGATCTGGTGGTCTGCGATCGCAACCGTTGTTTACGGCCTTGGCATGAGCTACTTCGGCGCGTGGTATCTGATGACCTATAATATCACGCCGAATCCGGAAGAGCGAAATAACCTGATTACAACCAGTAAATTCTTTGAACTGTTCGGAACGTGGCTGCCGTCTCTGGTGCCGGTATTTGTTGAATTCCTGCCGCGCGTCAATTCCGGTATCACCATGGAGGGCGTTTATACCGGATTTGCCTATTTCATGATGGCTTTCTGCGCGGTCTGCGCGATCTGGAGTTTCTTTAATATGCGCGAGCGTGTGCCGCTCCAGTCCAGAGAGGAAATGAATGAGACTTCCGTTCTGGAATCCATTAAACAGATCTTTACGAACCGCCCGCTTTTTGCTATTATCTTTGCGGATTTCTTCAACAACTTCAAGGCGGTCGGCGGCTCTTCAGAGCAGTATTTCTGGCTCAATAATACAGGCAACCTTGCAAACCAAACAGTTTGCGGCCTTTTCACCGGTATTCCAAACTATCTTATGGTGCCGCTTGCTGCAAAAATGATCAAAAAATTCGGCGCGCGTACCACGGCAATTGTCGCCGGCGTTTTCGGCGGCGTTGCCTACACGGTTACATTCCTGATCGGCTATCACCCGTTCGGGCAGACCTTCAACGATAATTATATTCTGAATCTAATTTGGGTCATTTTCGCCCTTACCATCTGCGGCCTTCCGAATAAGTTGATTCTTGTTGTTGGCCCCGTCCTCAACGCGGAAACGTTTGATTATATGGAGTGGAAACACGGCCTCAGAAACGAAGCGCTTGTAACAACGGTGCAGGGCTATTTCACAAAGCTTGCCACATCCGTCACCGGTTGGCTTTCCGGCATGGTGCTTACCTGGATCAATTATGTTCCGCTTACGGATTCGCTCGGGAACGCGATCCCGCAGACAGATCCAACTGTTTTAAACGGCATTTGGACTGTGTTCTGTATTCTTCCGGCGCTTGCAAGAGGACTTTACGGACTTTCATTTATACTGTATCCGATCCACGGCAATCTGCGCAATCAGATGATTGCGGAACTTGCGGATATCCGTGCGGAAAGACTGGAAGAGCAGGAAACCGCACGCCAGGCTAAATTAAACGAAGAGAATACTACAAACGAAGAATAATTTCAGCCGGTCTGGCCGGCAGCAGAACCGCCGCAGAAAATTGCGGCGGTTTTTTGTGCCCTTTCTCGGTAAAACCGCTTGCCCATTTTGTTTCGTTGTGCTATAGTATTGGCGGAGAATGGTTATGAAAATAAGAGATATTGAATTTAAAGATATTGCGTTTCTTGCGCCCATGGCGGGCGTTACGGATATGGCTTTCCGTGAACTGTGTACTTCGTTCGGCGCAGCGTATACCGTAACGGAAATGGTCAGTTCCAAAGGCCTTGTTATGGGGGATAAAAAAAGCGCCATGCTGCTAACCTTGGGAAAAGAAGAAAAAACAGCGGGCGCGCAGATCTTTGGTGATGATCCGGATATTATGGCAAAAGCGGCTGTTAAATGCCTTGCTTTTTCACCAAGCATTATTGATATCAATATGGGCTGCCCGGCGCCGAAAGTTGCCATGAACGGCGGGGGCGCCAGCCTGATGAAAGAGCCGCAGCTTGCCGGCAGGATCGTTAGAGCGGTGCGGGATGCTGTGGATATTCCCGTAACAGTCAAGATCCGCAAGGGCTGGGATGATTCCTGTGTGAATGCGGTTAAACTTGCAAAGATTCTGGAGGCAAACGGCGCGGATGCTATCGCGATCCACGGCAGAACCAGGCAGCAGATGTACAGCGGCACGGTGGATCTGGATATCATCCGGGCAGTCAAAAAGGCAGTGCGTATTCCGGTTATCGGAAACGGAGATATAACAGATATTGTTTCAGCGGCGAATATGTTGGAATATACCGGGTGTGACGCCGTTATGATCGGCCGCGGCGCTTTCGGCAATCCTTGGCTGTTCCGCCAAATCAATGCTTATCTGGACAGCGGCATTGTGATTCCGCCGCCGTCGCTGGAAGAAAAAATGACGGTTATGCTCAGGCACATTGCCAAAATGGTGGAGTATAAGGGTGAATACACCGCCATGCGCGAAGCGCGCCGCCATGCCGCGTATTATACAAAAGGTCTGCGCGGCGGCGCAAAGTTCCGCGCGCAGATGAGTTCGCTTGAAACCTATGATGATCTGAAAGAGATCACGTTTAGAATAGTAAAGGAAAATCAGTATGATTCTTAAAAATGTTTGCTTTTATAATGAGGTTTTTGAAAAAGAAGTTGCCGATCTGGAGCTCGAAAACGGCAGAATCAAGGCTATCGGGATCATAGACGGCGAGGGCAGGGATATGAGCGGTATGACCGCTTTGCCCGGCTTTGTGGATATCCATATCCACGGCGCCGCCGGCGGCGACTGTTCCGACGCCAAAACGGAAAGCCTGGATCAGGTCAGTTCTTACCTTGCAAAGCACGGCGTTACCTCATTTTGCGCCACCAGCATGACGTTGGGGCACGAAACACTGATGAAGATCGCGAAAACCGTTCGGGAATATAAAGGAAAAGAACGCGGCGCAAAAATTGCAGGCATCAATTTGGAGGGGCCGTTTATTGCCATGAGCAAAAAGGGCGCGCAAAATCCGGCTTATGTGCGCGCAGGCAGTGTGGCGGAGTTTGAGGAGATCAACGCGGCAAGCGGCGGTATTGTAAAACTGATCACCATTGCGCCTGAGGCGTTTGACAGCGATGCTTTTATAACAGCCGTAAGCAAAACATGCGCCGTTTCCATTGGGCATTCGGCGGCGAACGCGGCACAGGCGCAGCATGCTTTTGACCTCGGCGCACGCCACGCTACACATCTTTATAACGCGATGACGCCGATGACCCACCGTGAGGCGGGCATTGTCGGAACGGCGCTGGATAATGAAAACGTATTTTGCGAGATCATTTGTGACGGCGGTCATGTTTGCCCGGCGGTGCTCAGAAACACGTTTAAGATCCTTGGTGAAAACAGAGCGTGCGTCATTTCGGATTCCATGCGCGCGGCAGGGCTCGGCACGGGCGAATTCGAACTCGGCGGGCAAAAGGTGTATGTGCGCCCGGGCGGAAAATACGCCGTGCTGGAGGATGGCACGATCGCCGCGTCCATCAGCAATGTGTTTGATGAGTTTAAAAACCTACTTTCTTTCGGCATAGATTTTAAAACGGCGCTTAGGAGCTGCACGATCAATCCGGCAAAGGCGATCGGGGCGGCGGAGGATATCGGCTCTATCGCAACCGGAAAGGCGGCGGATCTGGTGTTTGTGGATGAAGATCTGAATATAAAGGAAGTTTATGTAAATGGAATACTCGCTTAATGTTGCGCTGATTGAACCGGAGATTCCGCAGAACACCGGGAATATTGCCCGCACCTGCGCCGCAACGGGGGCAAAGTTGCACCTGGTTGGCCCCATGGGGTTTGAGATCACGGAAAAGCGTGTTCGCCGTGCCGGGCTGGATTACTGGGATAAACTGGATATTACGTATTACGAAAGCACAGCTGAATTTTTTGAGAAAAACAAAGGCGCATCCTTTTATTATTTCAGCACCAAGGCGCGCCGCACGCACAGCGATATGCAATATGAAAACGGCTGTTTTCTTGTGTTCGGCAAGGAAACCAAAGGCCTGCCTGAGGAACTTTTGAAAGCGAATGAGGAAAGATGCGTTCGCCTGCCAATGCGGGGGATTATAAGAAGTCTTAATCTTTCAAACAGCGTGGCGGTCGGCGTATACGAAGTTCTGCGCCAGTGGGATTACCCGGCGCTTTCCCTTGAAGGCGAACTGCATAACCTTAGGTGGGATGAATAACTGCATTTTGCGCCGCGTGGCGGCTTAGATATAAATTGAAGATTTTGAAGGAGTGGTCTGTGTGAAAGTTTTGATGATCAACGGAAGTCCGCACGCAAACGGAAATACTGCGCTTGCGCTGGCGGAAATGAAAAAGATCTTTGATCAGGAGGGTATAGAAACCGAGATTTTGCACATCGGCAATAAGGCGATCAGAAGCTGTATTGCCTGTGGCACATGCGCCAAGAAAGGCAGTTGCGTTTTTGATGATGAGGTGAATGCCGCGGCTGAAAAATTTAAAGAATGCGATGGCCTTGTGGCCGGCAGCCCCGTTTATTACGCCTCTGCCAATGCAACGCTGGTTGCGTTTTTGACCAGGCTGTTTTATTCCACGCCGTTTGATAAAACGATGAAAGTGGGCGCCGCGGTTGTTGCCGCAAGGCGCGGCGGCCTTTCCGCAACCTTTGATGAGCTCAATAAGTTTTTTACCATTTCAGGCATGCCGGTTGCCTCCGGCCAATACTGGAACAGTGTGCACGGCAGAGAGCAGGGCGAGGCCGCGCAGGATGCAGAGGGCATGCAGTCCATGCGCACCCTTGCAAGAAATATGGCGTTTCTTATGAAGAGTGTTGCGCTCGGCAAAGAGCAGTTCGGTCTGCCGGAAAAAGAGCCGTTTGAAAGAACCAATTTTATCAGGTGATATGCAAAAACCGGTTTGCGGCAAGATCCCGCAAGCCGGTTTTTTTATTCCGTTATCAGGTGGCCCAGCGCTTTGGCAATGTTCGTATCCAAACAGATCGCTTTTTTCGCAATCTCCTTGGGGCATACCGCCTCGCCGTAATTGATGCAAACATAAGCTGCGTTTTTGTTTTCCGCGGCGGTGCGCCAAAACGGATATTTAATGATTCCCGGGGTGTTGTAGCCAACGCCCAGTTCAAGCAGCAGTAGTTTTTTGCCCTTGTATTTTTCGGCAAAATCAGTATATCTGCCTGCGGCGGCATACCAGCCGCTGTCTTGCACAAAGGTATCGTCAATGCGCAGGTTCATCGTCATCGGCGCGCCGCAAACGGGGCATTTCGGCACCAGTTCGCTCGGGATCTTCATATCTTTTTGCTCGTTTACCATTTTTAAAACGGTTTCTTTATTGTTATAGGTCTTTTGGCAGCATGGCGTGGAGCACTGCCAAAGCCCGTAATCACCCTGCGTGTAAAACAGGCGGTCTTTATTAAATCCCGCGCGCTGAAAACAGTGGTCAACATTGGTTGTAAGCACAAAATATTCCTTGCTTTCCAACAGCTTCAGCAGATCGGTGTACGGCTTGCCCGGCATGCCGTCATAGCGGTTTACAAAGATCGCGCGGGACCAGTATGCCCAGTATTCCTCCTGTGTTCTGAACGGATAAAATCCGCCGGAATACATATCGCTGAAACCGTATTTTTTATGAAAATCGGAAAAATAGTTTTCAAATCTTTCTCCGCCGTATTCCATTCCTGCCGCGGTGGATAAGCCTGCCCCGGCGCCCACTAAAACGGCGTCTGCATCAGCAAGCCGTTCTCTGATCTCACTGATCTTCTGCCAGTAATCTTCTGTAGATTCGTTTGTCTTCGTCTTTAAAAACATTAAATATCACCTCCGGGCAGTTTACATGGGTATTTAAATATTCCTGAACGGTTTTTACGGCAATTTCCGCTGCCTTTTCATTCGGAAAGTGAAATTCGCCGGTTGAAATGCAGCAGAACGCAATGCTTTTTATGCCGTTTGCAGCCGCAAGTTCCAGGCAGGAACGGTAACAGTTTTTTAAAAGCCGGCAGTCTTCATCTGTCAGCCTGCCGCTGACGATCGGCCCAACCGTGTGCAGCACATATCTGCACGGCAGGTTGTAAGCCTTGGTGATCTTGGCGCATCCCGTTGGTTCCTCGTGATTTTGCCTTTTCATGATCTCTGCGCACGCAAGGCGCAGCTGCACGCCGGCGGCGGTGTGAATGGCGTTGTCAATACATCCGTGGCACGGCACAAAGCAGCCAAGCATGGCGCTGTTTGCCGCGTTCACAATGGCGTCCGCCGCAAGCGTTGTTATATCACCCTGCCAAAGATAGATTCCTTTTTGAACCGGTGTTAAATCCTCAGCTCGGGTAATGCCTTTGGCGGCTGTTTCCGCCTGTAAATATTTATCCTGAATCTTTAAAAATTCCTCGCTTGCCGGTTTCGGCATGCGCAGGTTAAACAGCGAGCGCAGCAAAATTTTTTGCTCTCTTTCATCCTGCGGAATTTCCATTTCTCTGTACTGTGGCTGCTCGTTAAGCAGTTCTTTTATCAGATATATTCTTTTTTCTTCCTGCGTCATACGAAAGGCTCCTTTATGAGCGGATCGGGAATGCCGTATGGAACCGTTCCGCCGCCGTATTTATGAAAAGAAAAATCCTGCCGTCATGTCCAGATAATTCTGCCCGCTGTATGCCGGGTACGCTTTTTGCACCGCTGTTTTAAAAGCAGCCGCATTCGTGCAATTTGCCGCGATTGTTTTCAGGTTTTCCAAATAGTCGATCTTCGTTTGCGCGTCTTTCAAGTCCTCCGGCGTGTAGTGCGACGTCAGGATCAGATCATAGCCCTTTTCGATATAGTTGCTCAACTCGGCAATGATTCCGTCCGCGTGACCCGCGCCCGCAACAATGGAATGGCAGTCGTGCCCCAGCATATGGGTGTAAACGGCGTTGATCTCCGGGATCTCAATATCAAACGCCTCTGCGGTCCGTTTGATTACAAAATCAATGCCGCCGATCGTGAGCTTTCCCTCGTCAATACTATTTGTGATCTTGTGGATGGATTTGTCAAAGATCTCGCCGAAAGCGTTTGTAAAATTATCTATCAGCGCTTTACCGCCTCCGTTTTTGGAGTAGTCTGCAGCATTTTGCGTTGCGTATTTCGGTACGTTCGGCAGGAAAGCGGCCCCTGCGCCGTGGTAAGCGACAAGCATACCATCAACTTTAAGGCTGTTCAGGTATTCCGTCAGTTCTTTAATATTATCAAAGAAACAGGGGGATTCAATGATAACGGCTCTGCCGTCTTTCTCTACAATGAAAACTTCATCATCAATAAAATCGTTTGTTTTATAAGCATGAAGCTTTATTGTGCCGAAATCATAAATATTCAGTTCACCCTTATTGAGCGTAACGGTTTTAAATGTGTTTTTATTCATCATGATAACCTCCGAGCTTTTGATTTTTAGTTTTGTTCAAAGCAAGGGGAACGGCCGTTTTCCTCAGCTCTTGACATCATTATAAGCGCAGTTGCTTTCGCTGTAAAGTAAGCACTTTTTCGTGGCGTAGTTACTTCAGAGAAACCTTTGGGCGGTTACCGCCCGGTAACAAATACGTAGCCGCGCGGCTTTTGGGGCGCAGAGCAAAAAAGAAAAAATTTTTTGAAAAATATAAAAAAATGTTGTTGCTCGGCGGAATGTATGGTATTATAGGGCCGTAAGTTACAAAAAGATACTGTTGAATAAAGGCGGTGTTTGAATGGAAATAAAAAAAGAAGATCTGCCGGCATGCCCTGTAGAGACCACGCTCTCTTTGATCGGCGATAAGTGGAAAGTTTTAATATTGCGTGATCTAATGCCCGGCACAAAACGCTTTGGGGAACTGAAAAAATCAATCGGTTCCGTTTCCCAAAAAGTGCTTACGGCGCAGCTTCGGGATATGGAGGCAAACGGCCTGATCAGCAGAAAAGTATATGCCGAAGTTCCGCCCAGAGTGGAATATTCGCTCACCGATCTCGGGAAAAGCCTGAAACCCATTTTAGACGCAATGAAAAACTGGGGTGAGGATTACAAAAGATCCTTGCAATGATTTTTCTTTGTTCCTGATCATAAAAAATCAAAAGCGGTATGGCTTTTAAAGCCATACCGCTTTTGATTGCAAGTGTTGTATCCTGCCCGAACACGGTCATTTGGTAAGATCTGCAAAAGCGATCGGAACGGCTTTTTGCAGGTCATCCACTTTCATTTTTACCTGGCTGCCCACTCTGCCCGCGGAAAACATGATCTCGTCAAACAAAAGCGCGCTTTCGTCCGCCGTTGTGGCAAACTGTTTTTTCATCCCTATGGGCGAACAGCCGCCGTGCACATATCCGGTAAGCGGCAGCAACTCTTTTTGCGCAATCATTTCAATATTTTTTTCGCCAACGGCTTTTGCCGCTTTTTTCAGATCCAATTCTTTTTCCACCGGCACCATAAAAACATAATGCTTTTTGGATTTCGCAACCGTAACCAGTGTTTTAAAGACAGCGTTCGGATCTTCACCCAAAGAGCGGGCGATGTCCGCGCCGGTCAGTTTGCTGTCTTTTTCATATTCGCGGTGTGCATAGGGCAGTTTTAAACTGTCCAGCACGCGCATTACATTTGTTTTGTCTTCTTTTTTACCCATAGTTTCAGCCTTTGATAAATTCTTTGATCTCCTGCGCTTTCATTTTGCCCTGCACATAGCCAAGCTGATAAATGTGCTCCAGCTTGTCCGTGTTTTTCTCCACAGCGCTGCAGTGCAGATCCTCTGCCGGGGCAATAACAAAGCAGTTGCCTTGTTTCTCCTGCTCAAACACATATTCCAGCTGGCGGTTATACATTTCGTGCCTTTTCAGCACGGCGTCTGCAAGTGCCGGATATTTTTTTAAAATGCGTTTTGCCGCCCGGTGCTGCTTGACAGGCTGCTTTACATAGCCGCGCACCTGCGTTAATATAACCACGGCTTTATCACATCCGTCATTCAGCGCCTTTTTCAGAGGTATGGAATCTGTAACGCCGCCGTCAAAATAAATTTGCCCGCCGATATTTACACCTTTTGTTGCAACGGGCAGGGCGCAGCTTGCTTTCAGATACGGGCAGCCGAATTCGCGCATGTCTTTAGGGTAAAAGTATTCCACTTTCCCGGTTTGCGCATTGGTGGTAACCACGCAAAGCGTTGTGTTGCTTTTTTCATAGGTTTCATAATCCAGTGGCATCAGGTCATAACTGAGTTCGCCGAAGATCCATTCCAAATTCAGATATTGCCCGTTGTGAAACGCGCTCTGCACGCTCATGTATCTTTTGTCGTTACAATAATTTACGGAGATGTCGTGCTGGCGCCTGTAGTTTTTGCCCATAAAGGATACCGCGTTGCATGATCCCGCGGAAACGCCAATAATATACGGAAAATCAATATCGTTTTCCATAAAGGCGTCCAGCACGCCGCTTGTATAGATCGCGCGGCTTCCGCCGCCCTCCAGCACAAGACCGCAATTATAATTTCCGTTCATAGTTCACCTTAGCCTTTCAGCACCGTTGTATTTGCTGCTTGCTGATTAACGTAAAAAGAGCAACACTTTAATGTTGCTCCTCTTATTTTTGTAATATTCAATTATTTGTCCGCTTTTTTAGCTGCCTTTTTCTTTTTCGGGGCTTCTGCGGTTTTGGCGGCTTCTGTTTCTTCTTTCTTTTCGTCCTCAACCTCAATTACTTCAAGGTCGTTGCTGCACTCAAAGAAATCATCGTCGTTGAAATATTCCGGTTCCTTTTTATCCGTCAGTTTCTGAATAAGGAAATAAATTCCGGCAATCGCACCGGCGATTGCAACGATAGCGCCTATAACTTTTAAGATCTTGCTTATGTTCATGAGAAAACCTCCTAAATATTAACTACCTATAATTATATAAGCATTGCGCCGTAAAGTCAAGCGCAAAAAAGTGAACAAAAAAGAACTCCTGCAAAATTTGCAGGAGCGGTTAAACAAAGTTACGCCTTGTTGAGTTTTGTTACAAGGTTGCTCTTTTTTCTTGCAGCAGTGTTCTTGTGAAGCAGATTCTTTGCGGCTGCTTTATCTATCTTTATAACTGCGGCTTTTACAACGGCTTCCTTATCCTGTGCGTTTTCATCAATCGCAGCGTAAGCCTTTTTGATCGCTGTTTTAAGCGCTGAGTTTGCAGCCTTGTTGTTTGCTGCTTTTTTAGCTGCAACCTTTACTCTTTTCTTTGCTGATTTGATCTGCGGCATTCCTTTTCACTCCTTTATGCGGATCTGTAAAATATATCTAAACTAATTAAATGCTAATGTATAGTAGCATAACTTTAAGAAAATTGCAAGTATTTTTTTCTTTTTGGGCATACTTTTATTAAAATTAATGCAGTAAACAGGCAGATCGGGGGGCTTTTTTGTGCAAAGCAGAACAGACCTTGCCGTTGAAAGCTTTGAAGAAAGCGGAAAAACGCAGCTCAGCGGTGTGGTCGTTAAAGAGGGAAACGGAATCACGTATGTCCGTGTTTTGAATCATGCCGGTGAGCGCCGTCTTGGAAAGCCTGTGGGTGAGTATATCACGGTTGAAGTGCCGTCTTTCGCCAACGACGCTGATATTTTTGACGGCAGACTCCGTAAGATCGCGCAGATCTTAAAAAATCTTTTGCCCCCGGATTGTGACAATATTCTTGTGGTCGGTCTTGGTAATATGGATATAACGGCGGACGCGCTCGGCCCGAAAACCGGTTCTTATATTTTCTCTACCCGCCATCTCTCCCGAAAACTCAAAAAAGAAATGGGGCTGGAAGATCTGAAAACCGTCTCCTGCGTATGCACGGGCGTGCTTGGCGAAACCGGCATAGAAAGCGCGGAGATCATAAAGGGTGTAGCGTCCGTTGTAAAGCCGTCGTGCATCATTGCGGTAGACGCGCTTGCCGCCACAAGCGCAAAGCGCCTCGGCACCACCGTTCAGCTTTCCACCTCCGGTATCGTGCCCGGTTCCGGCGTGGGAAACCACCGGTTTGAGATCTCGCAAAAAACGCTTGGCGTGCCGGTTATTTCCATTGGGATTCCCACCGTAATCTCCGCCTCCGTTTTTTCCGGAAAAGCAGGGGATTCCATGTTCGTGACCCCCAGGGAGATAGACAGACTGACGGAACAGGGCGCCAAATTGATCGGCATGAGTATCAATGTCTGCCTGCAAAGCCGGATCAGCGAACGGGATCTTTACGCGCTGGTGTGCTGAGGTCATTTTTTGCCGCCGTTTTTCATATATATAATGTATATAATAAAGAGGAGCGGTAAAATGAAAAAAGAGATTATCGTTTTCGTTTCCAATGTGCTTATTGTATTTTTCGGTGTTGGTATTATTTTGAACACCGTGCCGCTTTATAAAGGCACGGCCGCCGCCGCAGCAGAGGATATTCTTTCCGCATCCATGCCTTATACGAATTTAAAAGCGTCGGCGCAGCAGGTTTTTTCCTATTTTTCTGATAATGCCGAAAAGAATGCAGATACTAATAACACCTCGCCGGAAGAGGCGTCTGAGGTTATGAATACCGTCGGCTCTAAGGACGGCTTGAGCGACGATGAATTAAAGCAGACCCCGGATGATATTTTGAAACTCATGGAGGAAGAGGAAAAGGTAATCGGCTCGCAAAAGAAAAAGGGCAGCACCAGTGAGGAAAGTTACACGGGTGGCGGAACAATCGTAACTTATAATAATGTTCAGGTTCAGAATAAGATTCCAAGCGATTTTTACTCTCTGAATATAAAGGAACTTTTAAACCAGAAGGCAGATTTAAAAATTTCGGATCCCTCCAAGCCCACCGTGCTGATCTACCACAGCCATTCCACCGAGTGTTATACTCTTCTCGACGCAGGTTATTATACAGAGTCCACCGACTCGAAAACAAAAGATATCACCAGAAATATGGTGCGGGTCGGGGACGATATCTGTAGAATACTGGAGGCGCGGGGGATAGGCGTTATCCATGATCGGGAGATACATGATTCTTCCTATAACGCAGCGTATTATTCCTCCAGAAAATCCGTTGCGCAGTATCTTGAAAAATATCCGTCCATCGAGATCACAATCGATGTGCACAGAGACAGCATTACATATAAAAACGGAACAAAAGTAAAGCCGACCGCCACGGTAAACGGCAAAAAAGCGGCAAAGATGATGATTATATCCGGCTGCGAATACGGCAGCGTAAAAAATTTCCCCAACTGGGAATATAATCTTCGTTTTGCCTGCTCGGTAACGGATAAACTCAATTCTCTGTATCCGGAACTTATGCGTCCCATCCTTTTTTCAGAAAGAAAATACAATATGGATCTCACTAAAAATTCATTCCTGCTTGAGATCGGCACAGATGCCAACACGCTGGATGAGGCGTGCTATTCCGGCAGGCTTTTTGCCAATGCGCTGGCGGATCTGATCTTAGAGGAATATTCTTAAGGCTGAATCGAAATCTGTAAAAACGGTTTGCATGTTTAAATCAAAGGAAGTGAAATGATGAAAAAACATCCCGTGCTCATTACATTTCTGCTCGCCGCGGTTATCCTCACGGCGGGCGTTTTTGCCGCGTATTACAACACCAAAAGTTTTGCGTTTGATGAAAATACCGTTCTGTTTAGCAGGGATAATGAGGGAATCACCGTGCTGGATTACAAGATCCGCTATGCAGATCTGCAACATGTGTATACTGCCGTGGAGCGCGCCATGCCGGATCAGGCATGCTCTACATCCCCATATATTGTGCTGCCGAATCAGGCGGTTACTTATATAATGTATATAATAGAATAAACGGCTCAACGGCGCGGAAATTGAAACACACGGCGGGGTGTGTGAAACACAAAAAAAGTTTCAAAAAAACTTAAAAAAAGTGTTGACATTCGCCCGGGTGTTGTGGTAATATTATCAGGCACTCGGGAAACGGGTGCGCAAAAGGACCTTGAAAATTGAACAACGACGAAAGAAAAGGAACCCGAGATTC
>OCHV01000031.1_pt1 | contig 165792 bp, 139 predicted proteins | sample 1538461 | NCBI WGS metagenome assembly OCHV01 (sample SAMN04571692, study PRJEB22368) | human gut metagenome | biome: human gut; material: stool | host: Homo sapiens | place: Luxembourg | collected 2012-08-03 | reverse complement strand
TCCTCTTTAGACTGGCTAAGATTTATGCATACCCCCAATGATTATCGGGTGAGCCATTATTTAGCTATATAATAAGGGCTATCGACGAATATTTTCATTGGGTCTTGTAGTTAGGGGGGAGAATAAAAACAAAATCCCGACGAAATCGCTTCGGCAGGATTCTATTTCATTTTTTACTTAAATGTGGCTACGTAATAAAATTATGACTAATTAATTCAATTCTGATACTGCAAAGATAGTGCGTTTCAGTATGTGTCACAATCACCTTTATGAGGTATATTATGTAGTGGTTCTCACTATTTATAGTTAGTAGCAGGTGTTTTCTCTACTTTTTTCCATTCTTTAGTCTCGAAATCATATGCTTTTATGATTCTTGCAGGGCATCCGGCGCATATAGAATAAGGTGGAACAGAATGACTGACTACGCTCCCGGCAGCCACTACGCAATGTTTCCCTAAGGTTACTCCTGGTAGAATGACTGAGTTGGCGCCTACCCATACATCATCTTCAATGATAACAGGCAGTGTGCTGACTCCTTGTTCATCAATCATCTTTTCCGCATCTTGGTAATTGTGGTTGAGTCCTATGACTGTTACATTCTGTGCCAGGTTGACATGGTTGCCGATATTAACCGGACCTATGATTGTATTTCTTAATCCGATGCGTGTATAATCTCCGATTGTTAAATCACCAACTGCATTGTTCAAGCAGGAGAAATCTTCGACAACAGAATATTTTCCCAAGAAGAACCGATTGAAAGGAGGGAGGTCTTTGCGGACACTCCGGTAGATAACAGAGCCCTTTCCACGTTTCAGGTATATGAAATCGAAGAGCCGTATCCACCAGTGGGGGCGAGTTTTAACGGGATGCATGATGAAACGATGCACAGTCTGTTTCAAGCTGGGGTTTTCTTTAATTCGCTGTTTAAGTGTTTTTTTCTCCATATTGAATGTTTTTTCTTCTTTTTGTCCTCTACCAGGTAATCAGGGATTGCCAAGCTGTAAGTAATAAATAGGCTGAAGAGTGCAATCCACCATCCGAATGATAAGGTCCAATTATATACGGTTATCAACGAAGCCCAAATGCTTACGAAGATACATAATTTAAGTGGAGAAGGTGTCAATTGTTGCACGATCCGGTTGCAGAAACTCCAGTTTCCTTCAAATATGGAAGGGAGTAAGTAGGAAGTCGTTTTCCGGATACGTTTTCGATAAGGGCAGACCGGAGCGGATTGGCAGTATACAATTACGTCCGGCAGGTAATCAATGTATATATTCTGCCGGAATAACTTTCGCTCAATATTGGTTTTGGAACTTTTCATGTTCTTTTGCAGCCATTTCAGATCGATTGCCATATTAGTTCCCAGCAAATGGGAGGATAGTCCGAATTGTGTATTACCGGCTCTGCAAAGGCTGTTTTTTATTTCTTCACGTATAGCACGGAAGCGATTACGGAAACCTTTGCGGTTTTCTATTACCGTATGTAGCTGGATGGCTTGTATACCGGCATCGTATGCATTGTATATTTTGTCCAGAAATTGCGGAGATAAAGCAGAGGCTGTATGGGACAGAAAGAGAGCCAGGTCGTAATGCTCCTGGTCTAAACTGTTGATTGCCTGATACAGATCGCTGTATGTGATAAACTCGTATGATTCTTCTTTATATATTTCCGGAAGAAGGCTTCCTTCCGGAACGAGAATAGCGCAACAATATGTTTTTTGAGCTTTAGGATAAGTGATATGTTTGAAATGTGAAGCTACGGCCATCACAAAGAGGTATAGCAGCAAAAGCCCTGTACAGAAGAATATCAGGTCATCTATTATGTAGATATAAGAGTCTATCATCTGGAAGGAGATTATACGTTCTCTTTTTGAATGAATGCAGTAACTGTTTTCAGAATAATCTTTATATCCAACCAGAAAGAGAATGTCTTTGCATAGGTAATATCCAACTGCTTACGTTCTTCGGCAGAAAGTTTACCGGCTTCACCTCTTTTCTCTACCTGCCATAAACCGGTCAATCCGGCCGGCCCCATGAAACGGTCGATGTGCTCATCGCTTGTCAGCAATTCGGCTTCATAGAGTGGGAGAGGACGGTTGCCTACTATTGACATATCCCCCTTTAAAATATTAATGAGCTGAGGTAATTCGTCAATACTATATTTACGGATAATGCGTCCTATCTTTGTTATTCGCGGGTCATTTTCCAATTTAACGAAAGCATTGCTTTTTTCTTTGGACTTCTTGTTGATGTAGTCTTCTTCGGAGATTACGAAATCGTCCGATATCAGGAGGATTTCTTCTTCGTCGGCTTCTTCATTAATTTCCGCTTCCGGTTCTTCTCCCCAAATATCCTCATCTTCCTGTTGATACTGGTTAAGAGCATTGAAATCCTTTAAATGCTTGTCGGCATCAGTGTACATCGAACGGAATTTAAGGAAGTCGAATATCTGATAGTTACTTCCTACTCGCTTGGATTTGTAGATAATGGGGCCCTTGCTTTCTAACCGGATAGCTAATGCAGTAAATATTAAGAGAGGAGAAAGGCATAATATCGCCATTCCCGAAAAGAATATATCAAAAGTTCGTTTCCATAAAGGCAACCGGAAAGCATTAATATTTTGTGCTTTAAGCTGAAGTGCCTTTATTTTCTGATCTTTTCTTCGTTTAAGGAAAGTCGATAAGTCCTTTAAAGCCTCTTGGCTCGTTTCATATTTGATCGTATTGTTAATGCCGGCTTTAAGATATTCGGATGCTTCTTCCTTAGACAAGGAATCGATGACGAGTATCATATAAAGTCCCGGATATTTTTTGCGCATGTATTGGATATCTGCAATATCTTGGGATAAGTTCACCTGTTCGAAAAATAGGGCTGCGTCATATTTTTCGCGTATTTTCTCCAATACTTTGACAGCTTTGCTACAATTGGACGCAGCATAGAATACCCCAATACTTAGTCGGGAGAGTAGTTCTATTGTTTTGCTATCTCTGCCTATATAAACAAAATATTGCATGTGTAGAAGACCCGGTATTAGTCAATAATCTTTTTGATTCGGATTTTGAGTTCCAATGGGTTGAATGGTTTCAGGATATAGTCTTCTGCTCCCTCTTCCAGTAGTCTGATTCTTTCCGTTGTACTTTCTTCGCTGGATAACATAACGATAGGAATTGACTTGAATAATTCATTGTTCTTCATGTATCTTAAAAATTCATCACCCATCATAAGAGGCATACGAATGTCTGAAATAATGAGGTCAGGTACATTGCCTTCATTAAGCCATTCTATTGCTTTGATGGGATCTTCCAAATAGGTAAAATCATACTCTTTTCCTAGATACACACCGGCCACTTTTCCGATTGTCGATTTATCGTCGACTAGTAATATTTTTTTCTTCATACGAATAGACCTTTCTATCGCTTGCTTTGTTATTTGATTTATTGATTGAGATTGTTGTCACATTATATTTGTGATACACTGCAAATATAGATATTATTTTAGAATAATCTCGATTCTGGAGAGTAAAATTCGTGATATATGTTTTTTTTCTATTAATTGCGACTAACAGTATCTTGATGAAAAACACGGATTTCAACTTTCATGAAATCCGTGTTGATGATTGACTGTTTGGCTTATTTATAGACTCTTGATGAATCAAAAGTTTTCCACCATTCTTCATTCTTAGTACCGCCACTTGTTACCCAACTTTCGAACAGCGAGTAAGCAGATTTGATATTCACATATTCCAAAGGCCATTTGAAGTCTGTCGGAACCATGATTCCCCATGCCAGGTTGTCTTTACTGATGTAATATCTTTTGCGGGAAGTAGAGCTATCGTCGTTGTTGCCTCCGAACAAGTCGGTATTTGCTAACTTAGTGGGTTGGTAACCGACGATATGGATCTCTTTACGCTGGTTTCTGTTTCCTTCTACGAAGATGAACACATTCAGTTTGTTGATATTAAGCTCATCCACAGAAATAGGGTTGCTGAACTTGATTGTGAAACTGATATTTTTAGGATTCGTATTGGCAGAATGATCTTTAATGGTATTAATCTGTTCGTAACGGTCTCTTCCCAATGCGTTGTGAGCATCGTCAAATAATGGGATAACAGCATAGTCCTGGCCGTTCTCAATCTTATTACTATTCACATTAAAGTTTTTAGCAAGAGAGTTATCACTGAACACCACCGGTTGTGTGATAGCACTGGCAGGAACACCGTCCAGCATGATAGCAGCTCCGATGCTCTTCGTAGCTCCGGCAGCCGATAAATCAAGACTTAGCGTGAACTCTTCTGCCTTATTATCCTTGTTGATGGAAATCTTTCTTTCTTTGATAATCAGAACAAGATCGTTCATATCGTAATCTCCATATAATGGCCACTGGTCTTCAAATAGATAAGCGTAATTACGAGTGTCATCCATGATGATCGGGAATTTAGGATCTTCAGGGTCTTCTCCTTCATTTCCGTTATTCTTAGTACCCGTGCAGACATCTATCACGACTTTGGATTCTCCCATTTTAGTGAAGTATGCGCCATTTTGTACATAGAAGTTGTTCCAATATGGGCTCTTTTCAACATGATTATCACATTCAATAACTAAGTTTCCGTCATACGTAAAACCTTGTCCGGTTATAACCGGAGATTTTATCATAGAAGTATTTTCGCCCTTTCCGTAAAATTTAGCATGAGCTGTATTCATGTAAATACTTGTAGTTGCATCCAGCATAGAACCATTGCTCAAGTTGACTGTCCCATTAACAAACTCCATCGTAGGAGCTTTTAAATATCCTTGGGTAAAGTTGAATGTTGCTCCGTTTGCATAGAAAGAAGTTGTGGCTTCCAGACTGCAAGCATTGTTGAATGTTGTATTGGTGAGGCTGATAGTTGTAAATCTCATGATGTTGTTATTGGTAGCAACAGCATTAGAATTTGCAATTAATTCCTTACCATAAATCTCTCCGTTATTTTCTAGTGAGAAATTAGATGGCAGATTTAATGTACCTTCAAGCTCAATTTTATTATCATTCACAATTTTTGTGTTAGAATTGATTGAGATGTCTCTGCTTGTTATGGTTCCTTCGTTGTAGAGTGTTGCACCGGAATGCAGAATCATGGTATTTGTTACCGCCAGTGTACCCCAGTTTCTTAATGCAGCAGGCGCTCCATTGGTGAATGATACATCGTCTGCGTTTACTTCTCCTTTTTCCATGATAGTCAGCATAGAGTTTCTGATGAACGTCATGGTTCCTGATGCATTAATCTTTGCATTGTTCATCACAATGATTTCAATTCCGTTCTGGAATTGGAAAGTTGCAGGAATAGTCCATTGGGCATCTACATAAACTTTGGTTGCAATATCACCGTCATATCCGTCAAATTTGAATATACCATTATAGTCAGAGGTGATTTTGTAATTAGCATTACGCAGTAAAGTCGTTCCTGTCATTTCTGTAACTTCCTTAGCATCAGCTGGTATGGAAGAATAATCCGGTTTTTCAAATGCGAGACTTCTTGTAGCGACACCACGACTCATTAATGCTCTATTCTGTGCTGCAGATTCTGCATAATAGAGCTTACAGGTAATATTATCACTGTTTTCCGGCACATCGAACTGATATACCTGTTCACGTCCTCTTGGGTCGGTTTGTTTCACGTAAATACCCTTTTGAGTGGGGAGCAGGCTGACAGCAGCTGTAAATTTAAAGTTGTTTTCTTTGTTAGCTGTCCTTGTAGCGAGTACGGAAGCATTTTCGTTAGTCAAAGGATCTTCTGCATATATTTCAATTAAATAAGCAAATTGCCCTCCTTCTTCATCTTTCACTTCGACTGAAACATTTTTTGTGGTTATCATGTTCCAATCGATATCATCGGGAGCAGCAAAGCCGTCTCCCATCGGGTTAGGTGTTTCATAAGACGGATCATAGAGATCCTTTCCGGAGTCCACACAACTAAACATAGTACCTGCTATTGCTATTGCAATAATGGGCACAAATTGAACTGTTTTCTTCATCATAATGTATTATTGCTTGATTGTTTGTAACCAAATCCATCACAAAAATAACTGCATATCTTTTATTGGAAATGTTTTTTCTGTTATTTTATAGAGTGAAAACAACTATACTTCTGTTTTGGTTCTTCTTTGGCTCGTTTAGGTTTGATGAAGTCTCGATGATGGTGAAGAGAAATCCCTTGATTTTCACTTTTATAAGACTGCTCTGCTTAAAATGAAAATCAAAGGATTATATTAAGTGTATTTAATTTAAGACTTAGTAATTTCTCCTATTAAGCAGGAGTTCATTTTATATCGGATATCCTTGTTGGGTAATCCATGTCCCAATAAAAACATGAGTTTTGTTATGGCACATTCGGGAGTACTGTCATATCCGCTGATTACACCTGCTTCCAAAAGGTGCATTCCTGTTTCATAACGTCCCATCTCTACTGCTCCGGAGGCACATTGTGTGATGTTGACAATGATAATTCCACGATCGGTAGCCTCTTTTAGCTGACGGATGAACCATTCCTTTTGCGGGGCATTTCCCGAACCGAAGGTTTTCATGACAACTGCCTTCAATCCGGGAACATGAAGCAGAGAAGTTACGATACTCTCCTGAATACCAGGGAAGAGAGTCAAAATAACTACATTGGTGTCAAATAGATAATGCGGCTTTAATGGTTTTGTCGGATCTGGTTTCCGGATAAGATGGGGTTCATATTTGATGTGGATACCTACCCGTGCCAAGGGTGGATAATTGAAAGAGCGGAAAGCGTTAAAATTCTCCGCATTAATTTTGGTGGTACGGTTGCCACGCATCAAATGATTTTCAAAGAAAATACAAACTTCAGGAACGATGGCCGTACCATCCGGGTTTTTGGCAGCTGCGATTTCAATGGCTGTGATGAGATTTTCTTTTCCGTCTGTGCGCAAAGTTCCGATTGGTAGCTGGGAACCGGTGAGAATGACGGGCTTGCTTAGGTTTTCGAGCATAAAGCTTAATGCAGAGGCTGTGTAAGCCATCGTATCTGTTCCGTGAAGGATGACAAAACCATCAAAATAATCATAATTGTAATTGATAATCTTTACTAGCTTTGCCCAGTAAGCAGGTTCCATATCCGAAGAGTCGAGAGGGGGATCAAATTGGTAGGAAGAGATGCGGTAGTTGAATCTTTTTAGTTCGGGTACATGCTTAAGCAAATGATCGAAGTTGAAGTTTTCTAAGGCACCTGTTTCCGGATTCTCTATCATTCCGATAGTTCCACCCGTGTAAATTAACAAAACGGAAGGGGTTTCTGCTCTCATAATTGTTGAATTACTGTTAAAACGCTGGCAAAGATAGGAAAAAATAGTGATTTATGATTTATGAATTATGATTTATGAGTTTTCGAATGATTTTGTAGATTTATCATTCATGTGAACCTCCCTCACGTCCCTCACACTTGATTAATTTATTAGAATTACCAATGACCTGGATTCAACTGCTGATTCGCATAAATCATAATTCATAAATTATAAATCATAAATCATTTCACCGCTTCTTTTAATTTAAGGATGGCTTTTTCCGGGTCTTTTTCTTCTTCGAGCAGAGTAACGAACTTACTGCCGATGATAGCTCCGGAAGCGTGTTCGCAAGCTGCCTGGAACGTTGCTTTATTGGAGATGCCAAATCCTATCATCAACGGATTGTTCAGATGCATATCTTTTATTTTCTTGAAGTATGCCTGTTTTTGTTCGTTGAAATTCTGTTGTGCTCCGGTAGTTGCTGCTGATGAAACCATGTAAATGAATCCGTCGGTATGTGTATCTATTTCGCGTACCCGTTCTTCGCTGGTCTCCGGTGTGATGAGCATAATCACTTTAATGTTGTAGCGCTCGGCAATGATACGATAATGTTCTTGATAATCACGGAAAGGGAGATCGGGGATGATGACGCCATCAATACCGCATTCCACGCATTTACGGCAGAAGTTTTCAAATCCGAATTGCATGATTGGATTTAAGTACCCCATGAATACAAGTGGTATTTTTACGTCCTTGCGAATATCCCGCAATTGTTCAAAAAGAAGTTTTAAAGACATGCCGTTGCGCAATGCTTGGGTAGCGGCATTCTGGATAACAATGCCGTCTGCCATCGGATCACTGAAAGGAATACCGATTTCAATCATGCTTACTCCATGTTTTTCGAGTGTGCGGATTACATTGGCAGTACCATCTAAAGTGGGGGTGCCGGCACAAAAATAAATAGAAAGTATGTCTTTCTTGTTGCTATTGAAAAGTTGATTAATTCTATTCATGACGTTGGAATTTTAAAGTGATGATTTTAATTCGTTTAAAAATGTCCGGATACGCTCCGGATCTTTTTCTCCCGGTTTGGTTTCAAAACGGCTGTTGAGATCATATCCGGCAAGCCGGGGATGCTTGAATTCTTTCAGGGCATTGGCACTGTATGAGTTGATACCTCCGCTCAAAAGGAAAGGTACATCTCCGTTATATGTGTGTAATATGCTCCAATCAAATTGATTTCCCGAACCACCATATTGCTCGCATTTGGTATCGAACAGAAAAAGATCACAGACTTTTTCGTAGTCATACACCTTTTTCAAGTCTTTGGGGCGGTCTACGGAAAAGGCCTTGATGATTTTCAATCCGGTAGAATGTAAGGACCGGCAGTATTCCGGCGATTCATTTCCGTGGAGTTGCACATCATTCAGTCCGAAACGATCAGCATACATGCTGACCACTTGCTTATCTTCATTGACAAAGACGCCGACACGCCGGGCATGAGTGGGCAGGTAAGCCGGAAGCTCGTAGACACATCGGGGAGATTTAGGATAAAAGATGAATCCCAGCATATCTATGCCTTCGATAGCCTCTACGTCCTGTATGTTTTCAGCTTCTCGCATACCGCATACTTTGATAATTTTTCCGTTAATCATAGGGCTGTCCGTTTTGAATAATTAGTTTATTGAATGGCTTGCAGGAAATTCTGTAAAGTTTCTCCCGGTCGCTGTGTTTTCATAAATGTTTCGCCGATCAGGAATCCCCGGAATCCGGCTGCCCGGAGGCGTTTAACTATTTCCGGATCGGAGATGCCGCTTTCAGATACCAGTACCGCATCTTGAGGAAGTTGTCCGGCCAGGCGGAAAGAGTTTTCTACATTGGTGAAGAAAGTACCCAGATTACGGTTGTTGATACCTACCATATCTATTCCTTTGTTGATGTACGCCAGTTCTTCGGAACTATGAATCTCTAGTAGGACCTCCATACCTAATTCATGAGCTTTCTCTGCCAGTTCATTGCACTTTTCCGGTTCCAGTGCGGCTGCGATAAGAAGTACGGCATCTGCACCAACAATTTTAGCTTGGTAAAGCTGGTATTCGTCAATGATGAAGTCCTTTCTAAGAATGGGAATTTCCACCAAAGGGCGTGCGGCGCGGATATCTTTCAGGCTTCCTCCGAAAAACTTCTCATCAGTAAGGATGGAAAGGGCGGAGGCACCTGCCGCTGCATAGGAGGGAACGATCTCTTCCGGACACGCTTCTTCTTGTATCCATCCTTTGGAAGGAGAGCGTCGCTTGAATTCGGCGATAATACCTGATGCGGAAGAGGCTAATGCCTGCTTCATAGAGCGGAGAGTCGGAGATTCGCTGATACCTTCCTGTAATTGTTCGATAGAAATAGCCTGCTTTTGCAGGTCAACTTCAAATCGTTTGTTTGCTATAATCTCGGATAATATATCTTTCATCAGTTCGTTTGTTTTTATATTTATAATCAGACTTGCTAATCGTAAATCAAATTAACTATTCAATTCAATGAATTTTTTTAGTGTTGCTAATGCACGTCCGCTTTCCAATGATTCTTTGGCAAGAGCAATACATTCTTCAATTGTCTTTTCCGGACGAATCACATGGATAGCGAAAGCGGAGTTGACTATCACTACATTTTTTTGAGCTTCCGTAGCTGTATTATTCATGATATGATCGAAAATCTTAGCTGCATCTTCCGGTGTTTGTCCGCCATCCAGGTCAATATCCTTATAACGGGAGAAGCCGAGGCTTTCGGGAGTGTAAATCTTTTCATGATCGCTGGTTGCCACTTTAAACTCATTGGTCAGAGAAATCTCATCATATCCGTCAAGGCTATGAACAACGGCAAATTTCGTCTTGCTTTCCTGATAAGTATAGGTGTAAAGGCGAAGTAACGGTAGATTGTAAACTCCTAACAGTTGGTAAGCAGGTAATACCGGATTTACCAATGGACCGAGCATATTGAAGAAAGTGCGCACTGCCAATCCTCTACGAACCGGAGCTACTGCTTTTAATGCCGGATTGAATAAAGGGGCATGCAGATAAGCAAGATTACATTTTTCCATGCTGCGACGCAGTTGGTCTACATCACTGGTGAATTTTACACCGTGTTGCTCCATTACATTACTGGCACCACTGACCGACGTTGCTCCATAGTTACCATGTTTCACAACCGGAAAGCCGGCTCCGGCAACTGTGAAGCAGGAAGCTGTAGAAATATTGAATGTGTTTTTTCCGTCACCTCCGGTTCCTACGATATCAATCGGAGCGAAATCACTCAAATCGACCGGAATACGCATTTCCAACAGTGCGTCACGGAAACCGCATAATTCCTCTACGGAAATATTACGCATCAGAAAGACGGTGATGAGTGAGGCCACTTGCACATCGTTATATTTCCCTTGCGCGATGTTCTGTAGAATGGTGCGCGCTTCATCGCGTCCCAAATATTGATGTTCGAAAAGTTTGTATAGAATCTGTTTCATAAGTTTAATCGTTTAAGAAGTTTTTGATAATTTCTTTTCCTTGCGGAGTTAATACTGATTCGGGATGGAACTGAATACCATGTACATTATACGTTTTATGGCGGATTGCCATGATTTGTCCCTCCTGGCTTTCTGCTGTTATTTCCAGACAGTCCGGAAAACCTTCCCGGCTGACTACCCAGGAATGATATCTTCCGACAGGGATTTCTTTTCCTAATCCTTCAAAAAGCAGGTCCTGACGAATGATACTTACCGGAGTTTGTACGCCATGATATACTTCTTTGAGGTTTTCCAGACGTGCTCCGAAGGCTTCGCCGATAGCCTGATGACCCAGGCAGACCCCCAGAATGCTTTTGGTCGGAGCGTATCTCTTAATAATAGGTAGTAACAAGCCGGCTTCTTCGGGTATGCCCGGTCCGGGAGACAGGATGATTTTATCAAAACGATCTACTTCATCAAGCTCTATCTGGTCGTTGCGGACTACTTCTACATCTGTAGCCCCTAATTCTTTCACTACATGCAGCAGATTATAAGTGAAAGAGTCGTAGTTATCTAAAAGTAATATTTTCATTTTTATTGTCATTGTAAAATGGTTGTTCAAATACTATCTCTGCTTTTCTGCCTAAAGAAATAGAAGCGTTTAGGCAACGGGAATCTTTTTTCAGGCAACAGCAATTATTTTTTAGGCTGACTATTTGGGACGGTTAATTTTTTAATTTGACAGCTAAATCAATTGCTTTTTTCAGTGCTCCCAGTTTATTGTTCACCTCTTGCAGTTCGTATTCATCTTGGCTGCGTGCTACGATACCTCCTCCAGCCTGGAACCAGAGTTCGTTGTTGCGGCTTACAAAAGTACGGATGGTGATTGCTTGGTTTAATTCGCCATTCAATCCGATAAAACCGATACAACCACCGTAGGCTCCACGATTATGTGGCTCGATTTCACTGATTAACTGCATAGCGCGTACTTTGGGGGCGCCGCTTAACGTACCGGCCGGGAACGTGTCAATAAACGTTTTTATTTTGTCGGCGCCTTCATTCAGCATACCACTGACACGGCTTACCAAATGAATAACATGGCTATAATATTGCGGTTCCTTATAGAATACCACGCGTACATCATGGCAATTACGTGAAAGATCGTTTCTTGCAAGATCAACCAGCATGACATGCTCTGCATTTTCTTTAGGGTCGGCCAGTAAAGCCTCTGTCAATTCGCGGTCTTTTACTGTGTCTCCCGTGCGACGGGTGGTTCCGGCAATCGGATCAATGTAGGCGCGGCCGTTTTCGATTTTGCAATGTGTTTCCGGCGAAGAACCAAAGATACGATATCCTCCGAAGTCGAAATAGAAAAGATAAGGAGAAGGATTGATGCTGCGGAGTGCGCGATAAACTTTGAAATCATCTCCGGCGTATGGTTGGATAAATCTTCTGGAAAGCACGATTTGGAAAACATCTCCGCGCATACAGTGTGCGATTCCTTTGCGCACATTTGCTTTGTGCTCTTCGTCGGTGATGGGGCTGGTTACGGGGCCTGTTACAGAGAAATTGTAGGAAGCATAATTCCGGTTTTCGATGGCTGCTTCCAGTTCCGGCAAACCGCTTTCTTCTCCTTCGGACAACATTTCAACTAATGTCAGCTCATTTTTGAAATGATTGAAAACAATGACATACTTATATAATATGTATAGTAAATCCGGAGCATCGTTTTGCTCATCATGACTTTCTTTCACCGGGATGTGCTCGAAGTATTTCACGGCATTAAACGTCGTATATCCGTAAAGTCCGCATACATTCTTATTATCTCCGGTCACTTGGAACTGATTGATAAACCGGTTCATGGCCTTTTCTACATTGAATGTTTTTGTCAGCGGTTCTTCCGTGCGGCTATTATCGGGATAGTTGGCAGTGACAATGCCACCGTTTACACCGATGCTTGCCAAGGGACAAAGGGCTATAAATGACAGGGAATTTTCTCCGGCATGATAATCGGAACTTTCCATTAATGCGGATTGAGGATACATGTCGCGCACTTTCAGATAAATGCTGACGGGAGTATGCATATCTCCGAGCACTTGTTTGCTATGGGTAGTATAATTAGATGTTTTCATTTCTATAATTGCTTGATTATTGATTGCGAATGATGGTTGACTAATTATTTATAGCTGTTCGTTAAACGACAAATAGGTTTCAATATCTTTGTCTCCTCGTCCCGAAACAGTCAATACAACGATATCTTCCGGCTTGAACTTCAATTTTTTCAAAGCTCCTAATGCATGGGCGGATTCCAATGCAGGGATAATACCTTCGAGTTTGGTTAGTTCGTAGGCAGCTTCTATCGCTTCGTCGTCGTTGATTGCCAATACGTTGGCACGGCTTTGGGCGGCAAGGTTAGCGTGTATCGGACCAATGCCCGGATAATCCAGTCCGGCGGAAATGGAGTATGGCTCCTCTATCTGTCCGTCCTCGTTTTGGATGACGTAGGTACGTGCTCCGTGGATAATTCCCATTTTGCCGAGTTGGATGGTAGCGGCAGTCATTCCTGTCTCTATTCCTTTACCTCCCGCTTCCGCCAGGATAATGCCTACCCGTTCGTCGTTGATATAATGATAAATCGTTCCGGCAGCATTACTTCCTCCTCCCACGCAGGCTATCAGATAATCCGGATAATCGCGTCCTTCTTTTTCTTGCAGTTGCTTTTTGATTTCTTCGCTGATAACAGATTGCAGGCGTGCCACCATGTCAGGGTAGGGATGAGGGCCTACGGTAGATCCGATGATATAATAAGTGTCGGCAGGATGACAGCACCAGTCGCGGATCGCTTCGTTGGTTGCATCTTTCAGAGTCATGTTGCCGGAAGTAACGGGGATAACGGTAGCTCCCAACATTTTCATTTTCTCTACATTGATGTGCTGGCGTTCTACATCCGTCTTTCCCATATAAACGATACATTCCATATCCATCAATGCACAGACGGTAGCTGTTGCTACTCCATGTTGTCCGGCTCCGGTTTCGGCGATGATACGCTTCTTTCCCATGCGGCGTGCCAGTAAGATTTGTCCGATGGTATTGTTGATTTTATGAGCGCCTGTATGATTCAGGTCTTCCCGCTTCAGATACAATTTGCAACCGTATTTTTCAGAAAGGCGTTTGGCTAGATAGAGTGGGGAGGGACGTCCTACGTAGTCACGTAGCAACTGGTCGAATTCCTTTTTAAAATCTTCGCTTTCAATCACTTCGAGGTACTTATTCGTTAGTTCCTCAACACATTTGTGGAGGATTTCCGGTACGTAAGCACCGCCGAATTCTCCGTAATAGCCATCCTGGTCAACTAAAAAACTTTTCATAATCCTATATCTATTTTTATGTTATTATTGAATCTGTTTTGAAACGGGGGTAAATAAAAAGAGCCCTGTCGCAGGTTGCGACAGGGCTCTTTCAAATTTGTTATATCTTTAATGAGGTATATACATACGAGCACTGCTCCCTTACGACTGTCGGAGTTGTAACGGGCGCCACCACCAATATGTATTTACTAACATTGTTCTCATTGTCTTTTGTAATTTTATGGGGGCAAATATAGACACTTTGTTTGAAACAGCAAACAAAATATGACTTTTTTTCTCTTTTGCCTTCATTTTTCTGATATAGAACAATTTTCAACCTGAACTGTTCTTATAAATATTGAATATTTAAACAAAAACAATTATGAAACAGAGAAAAGTTTTAGTAGGTATCGCTATTGCCATTTTCATTATATTATTATTGTATTGGTTATTGGTAGCAGAGGATATGAAACCCTGGTTGTCGGCTATGGTTCCTTCCGTGGCACAACAATTCTTTGCTTGATTCTGACAGGCTTTGGATAAATCATGTATCTTTGCAAGGATAGTGACTAATAACCAAAATAATAACAATAGACTAAGATATGGAAAATTTTATTTTTCAAAATCCCGTGAAACTAATCATGGGAAAAGGGATGATTGCCCGGCTGGCTAAAGAAATACCGTCCGACAAACGTATTATGATTACTTTTGGCGGCGGAAGCGTGAAGAAAAACGGAGTGTACGATCAGGTAAAGGAAGCATTGAAGGACCATTTTACGGTAGAATTCTGGGGAATCGAACCCAATCCTGCCATCGAAACTCTCCGTAAAGCGATTGCTTTGGGAAAAGAAGAGAAAGTGGACTATTTGCTGGCTGTTGGCGGCGGTTCTGTTATTGACGGTACGAAATTGATTTCCGCAGGAATCCTGTATAATGGTGATGCCTGGGATTTAGTACTTGCCGGACGCCCGGTAACTCATACTGTACCTCTTTCCACTGTATTGACTTTGCCTGCTACCGGTTCGGAAATGAATAACGGAGCAGTTATTTCCCGTCGCGAAACGAAAGAGAAATATCCTTTTTATGCCAACTATCCAATCTTCTCTATTCTTGATCCGGAAGTAACTTTTACCTTGCCACCTCATCAGGTAGCTTGTGGATTGGCTGATACCTATGTTCATGTGATGGAGCAATATATGACTACTTCCGGACAGAGTCGCGTTATGGACCGTTGGGCAGAAGGTATTCTGCAAACTCTGGTGGAGATTGCTCCGAAAATTCGTGAAAACCAGCATGATTATCAACTGATGGCTGATTTTATGCTTTCGGCTACAATGGCATTGAATGGATTTATTGCTATGGGAGTGTCTCAAGACTGGGCTACTCACATGATCGGGCATGAAATTACTGCTTTGCACGGATTGACACATGGCCATACGTTAGCCATTGTTCTTCCTGCCACGTTGCAAGTGCTTCATGAAGAAAAAGGGGATAAGCTTTTGCAGTATGGTGAAAGAGTTTGGGGAATTACTTCCGGTACGAGAGAAGAGCGGATTGATGAAGCAATTTGCCGTACCGAAGAATTTTTCCGTTCACTGGGACTGACTACACGTTTGCATGAAGAGAACATCGGACAGGAAACTATTCTGGAAATCGAACGCCGCTTCAATGAACGTGGTGCTAAATATGGTGAGAATGGAAATGTAACAGGTGCTGTTGCTCGTAGAATATTAGAGACTGCACTTTAGGCACACTCTTACATGAAGTTTATAGAATAAGAAGGTTTCCGAAAAATCCTTCTTGCTAAATAAAATGTGTACCCTAAAAGTTGGATATAAAACTTTTGGGGTACATTTCATTAGTAGTGGTAATAATGTAAAGTACGGGGCAGTATTATTATCTTACAGGGTATACTTCATAATCAGTAACAGCAAAAAGAGTGATTTTATAAATCCAAGGCTTTTCGGTATTCTGTTTACTATTTCTCAATATTCTCTGTTCTTGGAATTTTGAACCAGAAACAAGAACCTTCTCCTTCTTTAGATTCCGCTCCGATAACTCCTCCCAGCCGCTCTACTATGACACGGCAGATGGCTAATCCGAGACCTGTTCCTTTAATAAACGAATTCAGTTTGACGAAACGTTCGAACACCTTGTCTATTTTGTCAGCAGGAATTCCGATACCTGTATCTTTTACATAAAAGTATATTTCATCACTTGCTTCTTCAATCCGGTATCCCATTTCGATAGAACCCTTGGAAGTGAACTTTAAGGCATTGTTTGTAAAGTTGATGATAACCTGTGATAAGCGTATGCGGTCTGTATTAATAATACATTGATTTGCTCTCTCTGTGAATACGATTTGTACGTCCGGTGAAGAGTTTTTTTCTTGCATTTGTCTGCAAATACCTTCCATCAGTTCATTAATGTCAGTTTGCGCAAATGTGAATTCCATAGTACCGGCTTCGATTTTGGAAAGATCCAGAATATCGTCTATCAGTTGCAATAATAAGATATTGTTGCTGGAGATTATTTTCACGAACTCCTGTTTCTCTTCTTCCTCTTCTGTCTGGCAAACCATTTCGGAAAATCCTACAATTGCGTTTAGTGGGGTTCGTATTTCATGGCTCATATTAGCGAGAAAGGCAGATTTTAGTCGATTGGATTCTTCGGCTTTTTCCTTTGCCTCTTGCAACATTCTATTCATTTTTAGTTTTTCTGTGATGTTTTCAAAACGAAGTAATCCGCCAATAATTTCAGTTTCTTTTTCGTCGCCAAAAACGGGAGTTGCGGTCACTTCAAAATCTACATCGTCTACACTGATTGTATGTCGGATTATTTTGCCTTGTTCGATTGCTTTCTTGAAAGCACATTGTCCACATGGTTCATTACGAAGTGCACTGGTCTGATAGCAAATTTTTCCCGGTATGTATCGTCTTCCTTTTACCAGGCTGGCGATTTGTCTTGTTTCTTCCCATTGCACCCGGTAATTTTTATCAATATAGATAAGCCCGAAGTCAATACTTTTTAGAGCTAGTTTCTGCTTCTTCAATGCTTTTTCTAGTTCTTCTTTGGCTGCAACCAATTCTCTTTCATAATTCTTGAGTTGAGTGATCTCCCATCGGGTTGCCAGTAGCCATCTTTTTTCCCCTTCCCATGAAATAATTGATTTTACAGCAATCGTATCATGGGTGATTCCATCGGGAGTGATATATTTTTCTTCTTTGCGGTATACTTTGCCTTCTTGTACGAGTTCTTTGTCGATATTCCGGTATTTTTCTCCTCTTTCTTCTCCGTATATTTCGTAGTCAGTATGTCCGATGGCTTCTTCACTACTGATACCGGATTGAACGGCTGATTCTTTATTCCAGTAATAGTATCGGAAATCATTTGCAATGTCTTTTACGAAGATCGGAAAAGGAAGGTTGTCGAGAATATCAAAAGAAAAACGATAGGAATGATTGGTCTTTTTAATCGTTTTGTGTAATTTGTGGATTCTATATAATAAAATGCTGATGATAAGGAGTAAAATAATTACCAGTAAATAATTATAACCCCAAGGTACTTCACCAATCCAGGAAATTAACAAAATATTGTTTGCCATAAAATGTTTGATATAAATAGGGTGTAAAGATATGAATTGTTCTCTGAACTATCAAAAGATAATACATAAATATATTGCTTTTCAACATTATATTATGAGGATGTAATAAAATATGATATGATAAATGTGGATGTATGGTGTCTTGTATTTCCTGTATGGTATGATATTTTGAATGATTTTGAATCTTTTTCTAGAGGAAAAATGTATTAAAATATTAAATGATGTCTCATGAACTAAAATCATTTCTAATTTGTTTTAATAACGCTGGAGTATTTTCTATTTTTGTTCACCTAAATTAGTTTTGATAGAGTCAAAATAAAACAATCATTTAATTACGTATGCTAATAACCATTATTATTCTCGTTCTTTCGGCTGTCTTTTTCGTGAACGGCAAGGTTCGTTCGGATATTGTGGCACTATGTGCGCTGATAGCCTTACTTGTTTTTCAGATATTAACTCCTGACGAGGCACTCTCCGGTTTTTCCAATTCGGTAGTCATTATGATGATCGGATTGTTTGTTGTAGGAGGGGCTATTTTCCAGACAGGACTGGCAAAAATGATTAGTTCCCGAATTCTTAAACTTGCGGGAACCAGTGAGATCCGGTTGTTTCTATTGGTGATGTTGGTAACTTCTGTCATTGGCGCGTTTGTCAGTAACACAGGTACGGTGGCATTGATGCTTCCTATTGTTGTTAGTCTGGCGATGAGTGCCGGCATGAATCCCAGCAGGCTGTTGATGCCGTTGGCTTTTGCAAGTAGTATGGGAGGTATGATGACTCTGATTGGTACTCCGCCGAACCTTGTGATACAGAATACGTTGACTTCCGCCGGACTTGAGCCGCTTTCTTTCTTCTCTTTCCTGCCTGTCGGCATTGTCTGTGTAATTGTCGGTACACTGGTTCTGATGCCGCTTAGTAAATGGTTTCTTTCTAAAAAAGGCCAGAAAGATGATAATAAACGTTCGGGCAAGTCATTGAAACAGTTGGTTAATGAATATGGACTTTCCAGTAATTTGTTTCGTTTACAGGTGATAAAAGATTCACGGCTTTTGGGGAAGACAATAATTGATCTGGATATTCGTCGTAAATATGGTTTGAATATTATGGAAGTTCGTCGTGGTGATGCATCGCAACATCGTTTTCTGAAAACGATTACTCAAAAGTTTGCTGCACCGGACACGATGTTAGAAGTAGAGGATATTTTGTATGTGACTGGAGACTTTGATAAGGTGCAACTCTTTGCGGAAGATTACCTGTTGGAGATCTTGGGCGACCATGCAACGGAAGAAACAAAAAGTACGACTAATTCGCTTGATTTTTATGATATCGGTATTGCTGAAATAGTATTGATGCCATCTTCTAATTTGATAAACCAGACAATTAAAGAAGCTGGTTTCCGTGATAAGTTTAATGTGAACGTATTGGGGGTTCGTCGTAAAAAGGAATATTTATTGCAAGATTTGGGGAATGAGCGTATTCATAGTGGTGACGTGCTTTTGGTGCAAGGAACATGGAATAATATAGCCCGTCTTAGTAAGGAAGATGCTGATTGGGTTGTTTTGGGACAACCTTTGGCGGAAGCGGCTAAAGTTACGTTAGATTATAAAGCTCCGGTAGCAGCTGCTATTATGGTGTTAATGGTGGTAATGATGGTTTTTGATTTCATTCCGGTAGCTCCGGTTACAGCCGTTATGATAGCGGGTATATTGATGGTGCTTACAGGATGTTTCCGCAATGTGGAAGCGGCTTATAAAACGATCAACTGGGAAAGTATTGTATTGATCGCTGCCATGCTTCCTATGTCTCTGGCATTGGAGAAAACGGGAGCTTCAGAATATATTTCCAATACATTGGTGAACGGCTTGGGATCATACGGACCAGTTGCATTGATGGCAGGTATTTATTTTACGACTTCGTTGATGACGATGTTTATTAGTAATACGGCTACCGCTGTTTTGCTTGCTCCGATTGCTTTGCAAAGTGCCATACAGATTGGAGTCAGTCCGGTTCCTTTCTTGTTTGCTGTGACGGTAGGTGCAAGTATGTGTTTTGCTTCTCCGTTCTCTACGCCGCCTAATGCCTTGGTAATGCCTGCAGGACAATATACTTTTATGGATTATGTAAAAGTAGGATTACCGTTGCAGATTATTATGGGAATCGTGATGATTTTTGTATTGCCATTGATTTTCCCCTTTTAGTCTTTGATTTTTATCTTGTCAATGGGGGAGATGAAAGAAATAGAGATTTGTAGCGCTGAATCTTTGTCTTTTTATGAAGAGTTGCATATTTCCATGCAACTCTTTTTTTTGCTGTATACTATTGAATAAATAGTATTAAAATTTTTATATTCAACGATATAACTAACTGTCATCTAATATAAATAATTAGAGTGAGGCGCTTTAAAAGATGTTAACTGCAAATCGGAAAATGCAATGTAATCTGTATAATGTTTATAAATACAATTATCTTTGTGCGTTCATTGCTGATTATTGATTAGTAGTGATTTATGTTTTTCGCAAATAAAACAAACTAAAGCATTAAAAGATTATGAAACAGAACATTGCAAAAGTATTCACTTTCTCGTTGTTGGCGTCTTCCATCAGTTTTATCAGTTGTGTTGATAATGAGAAAAATCTGTTTGATGCAGATCAACTGAAGCAAATTTACGAAGAAACTTTTCCTGTAAAAAACATCGATCTTGATGGTGATTGGACAGTGTCACGAAGTGTGATAGCGTGTGTGTCAGTTAATGGAGATCAGGGAGTAGATTATAAGATACAAATATTTGATGCCGATCCATTAAGTCCGGGAAGTACAGCAAAACTCTTAGCGGAAGGAACTGTCAATCAAAGTACGACTTTGAATGTGGTGATGGATTGTGCAACAGCGCTTGATAAGGTGTTTGTTGCACGCATAGATGAGCACAAACGCTATCTGGTTCAACCGGTAGCGATTGAAAATGGTACAGTGACAGCGCATTTAGGAGACGCACATTATATATGGATATACAGGAGCACAACGTCTCATGTTGAATACAGGGAATGCTAGTACCCCTCTGACCGATATATACATTCTTGAAGTGAACGTCAAACTTAAGAATACAATATCTGTCCCTAGTGTGACAGATGGCTTAGACTTCTTCATTGCTTATCAGGGGATAGGTCAAAAGAGAACGGAAATCCATTTGACTCATTTTAATTCGGCTACGGCGAATGGGCAATTGGCAGATAATGAAGTGCTCGAAGTAATCAAGGTAGTTAATAATACTTGGGCTCTTTGCGTTCCTGATAAATTTGCTTATCCAACAGAAACAACAGTGATAACGAATGCATATTCTAAATTTGCAGATTGGGCACACGATCAGAGCTCAACCACAGATTGGTATAAGACTGTTAGTAGTGACAAGGTGATTCAGTACTAAACTTTTCGTCATCTCTACACTTTTTACATAAAGTTTTAGAATCCCTGATTATACTGACGATTGTTTGTGTAATCAGGGATTTTGCTATCTCACATGTTTTGTTATTTCTCTCTGTTAGCAAGCAAAAACCTTTAAAATGCTGAAAATTTTGCTTGTTTTGTACAAAAGCACCGTGTTTTTATCGGAAAAGCATCGTTATATTTGTGAAAAACATAAGGATAAAGTAAGCAAAAGATGCGGATAATGTCACCAAAAGCTATGGATAGAGTAAGCAAACCATTGGGATAGTGTCGCTATGTCGTAAATATTGTTAGTATTTTCTACTTTCCTTCCATTGATTTTTCTACTTCGGTCTTTGATAATGATAAATAGAAAAGAATAAAAGGGAACTTTATTAGTATAGATAATATCTCTTTGGTGGTAAAATCTTTGATGATGTATCAAAAAGTGTATATATCGTGCCTGATTATAGAATAACGATTTGAGCAAATTCCTCTACAGTGACAGAAACTCTTTATTCCAATAAAAGGGAGGAAAGAAACGATTCCTGGTAGATTAAGAATTACAAAGTGTCAATGGTGACTTTTTGTAAACTATAGTTTCTATAAGATAGGTTTCATCAATTGTTAAGGCATTTTTTCTCTCTGTCCCGATTATATATTTAAATGCTTTGTAACTATGAAGAGACAAAGATAGTAGCTATGTTGAATAATATGCTTGATGGCATAGCACGATAGAACTTCCGTAATGTACAAATCAAGCGATTTAAGTTTATTCAACCTTAAATCGCTTTTCTCCGCATCACTACTATCTGATCGAATCGCTTTTGTGACGGAGTGCCAACTATAATTTCCTTTGGAGGGAATCGCTTATCGAACTCATTAGCAGCTGATTTATCGACCTGATATATTTCATCTTCTATGTAGCGTCCTTTAGCGTTGGCTAAAGCATTATCATATAATTCATAAACATGAAGAGCTGTGGCATACATATTATCTTCGGTGCGAATCCCTAATGTTTCAGCAGGAATGAATCTTTGCCGAAGGTAATAATCCGGATCACCGCAAAGTAAAATGGCACGAAATCCCATATCGAAAGCTCGTTCTTTGGTCAGCGCAATCATTTTTCCTCCAATACCTTTCTGTTGATATTCGGGAAGAACAGAAATGGGCCCCAGACTCAATACTTCATATTGGTTACCGTCATCTGCCATGATAAATGATTTAAGGCAGACCACATTGCCGACAATCTTGCCATTAAGTTCTGCAACAATATCAAGTTCCGGTACAAATTTGGGATGGTTACGCATGATATGAAGGAGATAATGTTCGTCACACCCCGGAGAAAAATGATTCCAAAAGGCTTCCCGTGTGACATTTTCGGTTTCATTATAATCCGAAGGTTGCTCAATTCTAAGTTTTATATCCATCTTATCAAATATATAGTTGCACAAATATAGAGAACAAAATTTGAATATTTACCTCTTTAAGGACGAATCTGTACATTATAGCAAGATGAGACAAAAACTCCCGATACAAAGTTTGAATATACACTAGTATCAGGAGCTTTTTGTATTGATGCATCAAGATTGTAGAGAATTAAACCTTGTTCATATTTTGCGTGTACAGACTATCGATGATACCGTCGAACAGTCCGATGGTAGGTACAATAATTCCGGTGGCTTTCACATGAGTAGCTATCTCAAGAAATATTTCAGCAGCAGGAACAATAACATCGGCCCGGTCCGGTTTCAACTTATATTGCTTGATACGCTGTTCGGTAGAGAGCTTTCAATGTTTCATATATATCTTGCAGTGATCTTTTTTATTTTACTTTGTTTCATACTGAAAGAGAACTGTTTAAATTTTCTGCAAAAATATCAATGTGGGATGTAATCGTCATAACGATATTATTACGAACTTATTACAATGTTTATTTGTTATTTTTATATATCAGTAGAAACACTTATATTCGCAAAAGTATTGGAACAGACTCGGTTAAAAAATATAGAATTTATGAAGACAATGAATTATTCCCTTATTCGTATTCTCTTTGCACTTGTGATAGGATTGGTACTCGTGATTTGGCCAAATGCGGCTGCCAGCTATATTGTCATTACAGTTGGTGTTGCCTTTTTAATTCCCGGTGTTATCAGCCTTTTTGGCTATTTCGGCCGGAAAAGACAGGAAGGTGAGGCGGCTCCCCGTTTCCCGATAGAAGGAATCGGCAGTTTATTATTTGGACTTTGGCTGATTGTGATGCCTGAATTCTTTGCAGATGTTCTGATGTTTTTATTGGGATTTATCCTGATAATGGGAGGAGTGCAACAGATTGCTTCTTTATCGATGGCACGTCGGTGGATGCCTGTTCCGGGAGCGTTTTACCTGGTTCCTTCATTGATTCTTATTGCAGGTATCATCGCTTTGTTTAATCCGACAGGAGCACGTAATACTGCATTTATAATTATTGGTGTGAGTAGTTTGGTTTATTCGCTTACCGAATTAATCAACTGGTTCAAGTTTGACCGCTGTCGTCCGAAGACTCCGGTAGTACATGACGATGATGATATTGAGGATGCAAAGATAATCGAATAAAAAAGAAGAGGACTGCTTCACAGCACCCCTCCCCGCAAACTTAAAACAACCAACAAAAGAAATAGATAATTTCATAACGGTGAACTGTGAGTGGTAAACGGTAAATGCGTTGCAATACAACTTGTTCGCCGTTCACCGTTTATCGTTCACCGTTCTTCTTTTCTATCTCACAAATAACAGTTCCCTGTATTTCGGAAGCGTCCACATCTGGTTGTCAACAATGAGTTCCAACTTATCGATGTGGTAGCGGATTTCTTCCAGTGCCGGAACGATCGTGTCGTGGTAGGCAATGGCTTTTTCCCGTTCGCTTTCTATCTTGTTCGCAACCTTACGAGCTTCAATCATTGCATCTACATGTTCCTTGATGAAGGCTGTGCGGTCGGCAATCTCTTCAATAAGTTCCAGGTTTTTAGCAGACAATTTCGCTGCCTTTTCTGCCGGGAAAAGAGATTGCATCTTATAGACATTATTAATTAAATCCGTTTGATATTGAGTGGCCACCGGAATGATATGGTTCATAGCCAAATCACCCAATACACGCGCCTCGATCTGAATCTTCTTCGTATACGTTTCCCATTTCACTTCGTTGCGGGCTTTCAGTTCTTTCTTTGTCATTACGCCGGTAGCTTCGAACATGGCAATGGTTTCCGGTTTCAGGTAGTTATCGAAGATAACAGGAACACTGGTTTCGCAATCCAGTCCACGGCGGGCTGCTTCTTTCTTCCATTCGTCGCTGTAACCATTGCCGTCAAAATGAATCGCTTTACATTCCTTGATATATCCACGGATAATTTCGAGAATGGCAGACACTTTAGGTTCTCCTTTTTCAATTAAAGCATCCACATCTTTCTTAAACTTCACCAATTGGTCTGCTACGGCAGAGTTCAATGCGATCATGGCAGACGCACAGTTTGCCTCGGAACCTACGGCACGGAACTCAAAACGGTTTCCGGTGAAAGCAAAAGGAGAGGTACGGTTACGGTCAGTATTGTCAATCAGCAATTCGGGAATCTGCGGAATATCCAACTTCATTCCCTGTTTGCCGCTAAGACTAATCAAATCATCTTTCGTACTGTTTTCAATGTGATCCAATACCTGCGACAATTGCTTCCCGAGGAAAGAGGAGATGATGGCAGGAGGTGCTTCATTAGCTCCCAGACGGTGGGCGTTGGTAGCGCTGGAGATAGAAGCTTTCAACAATCCGTTATGATGATAAACTGCCATCAATGTGTTTACGACGAAGGTAACAAAACGCAGGTTATCTTCCGGAGTCTTACCCGGTGCCATTAATAAAATGCCCGTGTCAGTTCCCAAAGACCAGTTGTTGTGTTTACCCGATCCGTTGACGCCCTTAAAAGGTTTTTCATGAAGCAGTACGCGGAAACCATGACGGCGACTTACCTTACGCATCAATGACATAATCAGCAAGTTATGGTCATTAGCAAGGTTACACTCTTCAAAGATAGGGGCTAACTCGAACTGGTTCGGGGCAACTTCGTTGTGACGAGTCTTAACAGGAATACCCAACTTTAACGCTTCAATTTCGAGGTCCTTCATGAAAGCGGCTACGCGGGTGGGGATAGCACCGAAGTAGTGGTCCTCCAACTGCTGGTTTTTGGCACTGTCATGTCCCATCAAAGTACGACCGGTCATTAACAAGTCCGGACGTGCGGCATACAATCCTTCGTCTACCAGGAAGTATTCCTGTTCCCAGCCCAAGTAAGCAACTACTTTTTTCACTTCCGGGTTGAAGTAACGACATACATCTACAGCAGCTTTATCTACAGCCCGCAATGCTTTCAGCAAGGGAGCTTTATAGTCGAGAGCTTCGCCGGTATATGCGATAAACACTGTTGGGATGCAAAGCGTATCATCTACAATGAAAGCAGGTGATGAGGGGTCCCATGCGCTGTAACCACGGGCTTCGAATGTGTTACGGATACCGCCATTCGGGAAAGAAGAAGCATCCGGTTCCTGTTGTACAAGCAGTTTACCTGTGAATTCTTCCATCATACCGCCTTTGCCGTCATGTTCAACGAAAGCATCATGTTTTTCAGCTGTACCCTCGGTCAGCGGTGCGAACCAGTGCGTATAATGAGTAACACCCATTTCGATGGCCCATTTCTTCATGCCGGCAGCTACCTCGTCGGCAATACTGCGATCTAGCGGAGCACCGTTGTCAATGGCGTCAATCAGTGCATTGTATACCTTGCTGGGAAGGTATTTGAACATCTTCTCCTTGTTGAATACATACTTGGCGAAATACTCCGAAGGACGTTCGGCAGGTGTTGCTACCTCAACAGCTTTCTTTTTGAAAGCTGTCTCTACTACTCTGAATCTAAGTTTTGACATAATACCTGATTTGATTTGTTGTTAAATATGTTAGAGTAAATAATTACTTTGTTATGTGGTTCCCGGAAAGGCGATCAAACCTGTCCGGAAGTTTTTTCTGTGATTAGCGCGGTAGTGATTAGTAGTAAGTTGTGCGCAGCTGTCTTTCACTAATCACTCAACCGTTCATCACTAAATTAGTTGTAAGCAGATTCTCCGTGTTCGTAAATATCAAGACCTTCTTCTTCGATACGTGCCGGAACGCGAAGTCCGTGAATCTTATCAAGCGTTTTGAAAATGATGAATCCCATGCCTGCTGCCCATGCACCTACTACCAATGCTCCGAATATTTGTGCACCGAGGAATCCGAAACCGTAGCCATAGAATAAACCTTCACTGGTGGAGAACAAACCTGTAAGAATAGTTCCTAAAAAACCACAAACACCATGTACAGAAGATGCACCTACCGGATCGTCTATTTTTAAAACCTTGTCAATGAAGTCAACGGAGAATATCATTACGACACCACATATTGCACCTATTAAGGCTGCTCCTGCAGGAGATACTGCGTCACATCCTGCTGTGATGCCTACCAGCCCTGCCAAGATACCATTCAGTGTCAATGACAGGGAAGGTTTTCCATATTTCATCCAGCTCACCAACAGAGCGAAGAAACCACCGGCACAAGCTGCCAGATTCGTTGTCAGGAATACGTGGGAGATGGCGATAGCATCGGCTTCGGTTGCTGCTGCCAATTGAGAACCGGGGTTGAACCCGAACCATCCGAACCAAAGAATGAATACGCCTAGTGCGGCAATAGTCAGGCTATGGCCTGGGATAGCTTTTGATTTGCCGTCTTTACCATATTTACCGATACGGGGACCAAGAATGGCGGCACCTACCAAAGCAATCCATCCACCTACAGAGTGAACGACCGTAGAACCGGCAAAGTCATGGAAGGTGGTTCCGAAGAGACTCATCATGAAAGAACCTTCTTCACCGTTCATCAACCAGCCTCCGCCCCATGTCCAGTGACCGGATATCGGATAAATCAGTACACTGATAAAGATGGTGTAGACGATATACATGGAGAATTTTGTACGTTCTGCCATGGCTCCTGATACAATTGTAGCTGCTGTCGCACAGAATACGGTTTGGAATATGAGGAATCCTTCGGTTGGCAAACCATTATCAATGAAAGAAAGGTCGAAGAAGTGGGGCATTCCGATGAATCCGCCTGCACCGAACATCAATCCGAAACCGATAAACCAGTATAGTAAAGAGCCGAACATGAAGTCTACAAAGTTCTTCATCAGAATGTTGGCAGTATTTTTCACTCTGGTAAAACCTGCTTCTACTAATGCAAATCCCGGCTGCATGAAGAATACGAGCATTGCTGCAAGCAACATCCATACAGTATTCAATCCAAGAGCTAATTCACCAAGCGTATCGGGAGCTGCTGATGCTTCTTCAGCAGGAGCAACGACTTCGGTAATTGTTTCTGTAACTGCTGCAACTGTATCGGCAGCAGCTGTGTTTTGTGCCGACATATCAGTAGTAAAACAGCACAAAATGAATATAGTAGTGGCTATCCACAGCTTTACGAAGCTATGGCTTTTATATTTTGTATCCATAATAATTATCTTATTTTATACCTATTATTTTATTAGTGATGTTGTAAACCTCTTTATAAAGTTATGATCCGCAAGGAAACCTGGGAGCGGCACCTTGCCGCTGCCGATTAACGTTCTTGTTCTGCATTGTAGAGGGCTATGTCACCACGTTCGGCAGTGCGTATGCGGATAGCGTCTTCGATAGGAATGACGAAAATACGTCCGTCACCGATTTCTCCGGTCTGTGCAGCTTTGATGATAGCCTGCACTGTTTTCTCGGTATTCTTGTCGCGCACGACAATAGAGATCAAAATTCGTTCAATGGTGCTGGTGTCATAAACTACGCCACGGTAGATACGTCCTTGCCGTGCTTTTCCAATGCCTCTTACATCGTAATAAGAGAACCATTCGATGTCCGCTTCGAGTAGGGCGTCTTTTACGTCCTCGAATTTGGTTTTACGGATGATAGCTTCAATCTTTTTCATATACCTTAAATATTAGTGTGTCCTGTAAAAGAAAGAGGTATAGGGTAGCGGCAGCCATAGCAGGTTACCATACAACAAACCGATAAAATCTAAACTCTAACTACCTTTTCTAATCCCTATACGCTCTTTGTATTGTAAATTCTCTCTCTTAAAAACTTAGTCCGAAAGCAAAGTAGGCTCCTTCAGTGCGTGGGTTCACTGTTACTTTGGCAAATGTCGGTACGGAGAAGGAATCTGTGATTTTAATCTCCTTGGATGCTCCGAGACTGATGTCTGTTACGCAGAATCCACTGGTATAGCCATTATAAAAAGTCGTTTCCCAGGGAATCATACCTAAATCTACTGTCCAGTCGAGACCTCCCAATTTGAAAGGTGCGCTAAGTGCGAGGTAAGAAGAATAAGCTCTTTTGCCGTTTTCTTTCACACCGTCGGCACCTGCAAAGTTTGTGTACCAGTTGACGGCTAGCGGACCGAAATCATATCCCACTTGTGCTTCAAATACATGTGCTGTAGAATAGGCTCCATATTGGAAATACTTATTGGTTGTATAAATCTCCTTTCCGTATTCATCTACATCCCCTGTATATGTTTTATCAAACCAATAATCCGTTATTGAAACACTAAATCCACCAATTGAATAACCGATAGTTAAGTCAAACTCTTTTGCATCTTTGGATTCAACTCCTACTGATCCCCATGCTCCGAGTGATAAACCTTTGTAAGAGATTCCCAGTGAAGGCTGGACGCTAACTCCGCCTAAATTCTGACCGCGCCAGATGTAACCACTTACCAAATCTGCCCCAACGGAAGCTTCTACCTTATCTTGTGCCATCATTGTAGACGGGACAAGTCCTGACAGTAATAATGCTACTGTTATTACCCCCAATTTGTTGTTAATCGTCGTTTTCATCGTCTTTTTACCTTTAAAAGTTAGAAAAATGTGGATGTACGGTCCATTTGTTATATAGTAGCGCGCAAAATACTATCGTTTTTTATGGATAACTGATTATGGATAACTGATCCTGCAGGAATGATGATGTTCGTTTAATGGGGGCATGTTGAACTTTCTATTTCCCGCTATCCATTATTCATTCAATCAGAGCCAGTTTTTTATTCTTCTCATCGCTTCGATACAGTCGTTGCGTTCGCCGAATGCAGTTAAACGGATATACCCTTCACCGCTTGGCCCGAAACCTACACCGGGAGTACCGACCACATTGGCTTCATACAACATCTGTTCGAAGAATCGCCATGAAGAAAGTCCGTTCGGAGTTTTCACCCACAAGTAGGGAGCGTTGATGCCGCCGTATACTTTCAGTCCCGTGGCTTCCAAGCCTTCCTTCATGATTTTTGCGTTGGTCATATAATAGTCGATTGTTTTCTTAATCTGTGCCTTGCCTTCTGCACTGTAAACGGCTTCTGCTGCCCGTTGGGTAATATAAGAAGTGCCGTTAAACTTAGTACACTGGCGACGATTCCACAATCTGTTGAGTGGTATGCGATCACCTTCCAGAGTGGCGGCAGTGAGCTCTTTCGGAACCACGGTATATCCGCAGCGTACTCCTGTAAATCCTGCCGTTTTTGAAAAACTACGGAATTCAATCGCGCACTTTTTAGCTCCCTTAATCTCATAGATAGAGTGGGGGACATTCTCATCCTGGATATATGCCTCGTAAGCGGCATCGAACAGAATCAGTGTATCGTTTGCCAAGGCATAATCCACCCACTTTTTCAGTTCCGGTTTGGTTAAGGTGGTCCCTGTCGGGTTGTTCGGATAACAGAGATAAACGATGTCTATCCGTTTGTCCGGAATTTCCGGGATAAAGTTGTTCTCACTTGTGCAAGGCATATAAGTAACGTTGCTCCATTTACCCGTTTCTTCTTCCAATACTCCGGCGCGTCCGCACATAACGTTACTGTCTATGTAAACCGGATAAATGGGATCTGTAACACCTACGCTATTGTCGTGGCGAAGAATATCACCTATATTTCCGGTATCGCTTTTAGCCCCGTCACTGACAAAAATCTCGGATGCCGAGAAATGAATCCCGCGTGGAGCGAAATCGTTCTTTATGATTGCTTCAATCAGAAAATCATATCCCTGTTCAGGACCATATCCGCGGAATGTATCTTTGCCGGCCAGTTCTTCTACCGCTTTATGCATTGCTTCTATACAGGCTGGAGGAAGTGGCTGCGTAACGTCGCCGATACCTAGCCGGATGATGTCCTGTTTGGGATGCGTTATCCTGAAAGTATTTACCTTTTTCGCTATATCCGAGAATAAATAACTTCCCGGTAATTTTAAAAAATGCTCGTTTACTAATGCCATCTTGTTATTGTTTTAAGTTTCTATTACTATTCATTCTCAACTCTCCATTCTCAACTCTCAACTTCTTCAACAATTTCCCCATCGAAAACCTTGGTTGCCGGTCCGGTCATTAATATATGTCCGGAGGTTTCATCCCATTCGATGGTAACTGTCCCTCCATCCATTATCACATCACTTTTTCTTCCTGCAAGTCCGTTGATGAAGGCGGCTACTGCTGTGGCGCAGGCACCTGTTCCGCAAGCTTGAGTAATTCCCGATCCTCTTTCCCATACTCTCATCCGTATGGTGTCTCTACCGACGATCTGTGCAAACTCTACATTCGTTCTGTCGGGAAAGAGAGGATGATTCTCCAGTTCAGGACCGATTTCCGGCAGATTAATTCGGGTAATGTCATCAACAAATGTGACGAGATGTGGATTACCCATTGATACTTTAGTAGATGGGAAAGGATATTTCTTTTTCCAATCAATCTCTCCTGTTTCTTGTGGACTGCCCATATCTACGGTGACTGTACTGACTGTTTTTCCCTCTACCTGCAATTTCAGAATTTTAATTCCCGATAGTGTATCCAAAGTTATTTCTGTTTTATCAGTCAATCCGTATTCATATACATATTTGCCTACGCAGCGGCTACCATTGCCACACATCATTGCTTCCGAACCGTCGGCATTGAAAATACGCATACTGAAATCCGCTTTATCAGAGACACCAATCAATATTAGTCCATCACTTCCGATTCCTGTATGAAACTTGCTCCATTCGATCGCTTTCTTTTCAGGGTCTGCTATCGGATATCTGGTCGTGTCTACATATATGTAGTCATTTCCTGTTCCATGCATTTTAGTGAACTTAATTCTTGTTGTCATTTTGATTGGTATTTATTGGTTGTTGTATCCTTTTGTTTTATTACAATGCAAAGATATGACTTTTTGCTTTATATTTTATTGAAAAGTATGTCTAATCTCTATTAATTTTCTGTGAACTTATAATTGCCTTTCATACGGCTATGTTTAGTTATAATTTGGAATTATATATATTCATATATTAATAAACTGTTATTTGAACGAATTGCTTTGTATATTCTTTCATAATATATGAAGAATATTTAGTCCTGATAATCCATAAAACCAGTTATAAAAACAAGAAATATATTCTTTTTCTTTTGACGATATGAAAGTGAAAATCCTTATTTCTCTATCATATTGTTCGCGGAGTGTTTTGAAGAACCTTTTTCTGTATTCATTGTTTTAGCACTATCATTAATATAAAAACGTAGCGATATGAATATAGAGAAACAATTAGAAACAGCAGTTAAAACCAACCATCTGGTGTTGGTGGTGTTCTATGCCGATTGGTCCCCTCATTATGAGTGGATAGGGCCTGTGCTCCGAACTTACGAAAAGAGAACTGTGGAATTGATTAGAGTGAATGCAGAAGAGAATAGAGCAATTGCTGATGCTCATAATGTAGAAACAGTACCGGCTTTCCTTCTATTGCATAAGAGTCATGAACTTTGGAGGCAGGTAGGAGAGCTTACGGTAGAAGAATTAAAAGAGGTATTGGATGATTTTCAATAAGATGAAAGATTGTAATTTCATCTGTCGGTTTATTAAAAAAGTGCTATCACGTGAGTTAAACTTACTGAATAATAGCACTTTTTCTTATATATAACATAATTATTATCCTTCTGATACTTCATCATCAACAATATCATTCAAATCAAAAAACAACAAACGAGTAGAAGAATTTTCATCTTCAGGTGTCAGCGGGACAAAACCATTCTTTATATAAAATGGAACAGCTTCGGAATAGGCATCTACGGTAAGAAAGCGGCACCCTGTTTTATTATTTATAACAAAATAGCTCTGAATAAAAGCTAAAAGGAATGAGCCCATGCCTGTACCCTTCACTAAACGATCTACTCCTAAACGACAAATCTTCGCTGCCGGATAACTTCTTAATCGCTTTTCATTTACAAAACGATGCTTTCGGAAATGATTAAATTCAGTTTTATCTTTAAAATCAGTTAATGAGATTCTATCATTAGCCAGACTGAAATAGGCAGCAACCCGATTATTATTTTTCTTGTCTTCAACAACATAGCTTACTGCGAGTAATGCTTTCCGATATAATAATGACTCATTTAAAATAAAATCGTTCAGATCTGTGTCACCACAGTCGAACGATTTCACTGATTCTTTTATTTTCAAGCGGCGCACTATATATGTCTCTTGAAATATTTCTTCTGTTAAAATCATACTTATCAATCTTTGAAAACGTTCATTACGGCTTTGTAACGTTTCAATCTGATTGCTTTTTGTTCCGGTGTCTCTCTACGTTTTTCTTTCATTCGCGCTTCAAATTTCCGGGCATCCTCCCCAAACAAAATTGGGGTTTCTTTTATTGGCTTTGCCACTTTGCTTTCTCCTTTCATTGTTAATTCAACATACAAAGGTAGCACTATTTCTTTGTTATGGCAAGCCCAAAGAGTCTTTTCTTCAAGCTTGCTGTTCAATTTGCTTTTAAAAAAGTGTCCTTTCAGGATTAGAACTTCTTTAATTCTTCTTGTAAGATGACCGGTTCGTTAGTGGTGATGAAATCTACCTTTTGCTCGATCAGCCATTTCATATCTTCTACTTCGTCTACTGTCCATACGTTGACTGTCAAGCCGAGGTCGTGCGCTTCTTTGATCCATTCGGGGTGTTTCTTGATCACTCCCATGTGATAGTCCAGACCGGCAGCACCAAGTTCTTTCAGCTCTTTGGGAGACAATTCTCCGTTAAGGTAATATACCGGAGTACCGGCAGGAGCCAGACGGATAAACTCTTTCATGGCATGTAGAGAGAACGTGATATATTCCATACGGTTTTCCAGTCCCATTTTCTTCACCATGGCAACAATTCCTTGCACCGCTTTAGTCTCACGTTTCTTGTTGCTATGTGCTTTCAGTTCGAGAATCAATTGGGTTTTACAGTTTTTTCCGGTTTCCAGATACTGTTCCAGGCTGGGTAAGTTTTCTCCGTTGGATAATTTAAGTCCGGTCAGCGCATCACCTTTGGAATATTCCATCGGCCTCATCTTATATACAGGATCATGGTTAACCACTAACTTGTTATCCTTCGCGATCCATACGTCAAATTCTGAACCGTAACAACCGATGGAATCTGCTTTTAGAAGTGATGAAATACTGTTCTGCGATGATCCCGGAGTTTTCCAGAAACCGCGGTGAGCTATCACTTTTGTCTGTGCCTGCATACAGCAAGCAGCCATTAGAAGGGCAGAAGCCATCATCATTTTTTTTAAATTCATTTGTTTGATCTTTTAAAAGTTTGATAGATTTAATTGGGTTTGGCCTCAAAATTATAAAAAAGATAACGCAAATCAGCCGATAATATGCTAATCTGCGTTAATCCTTGGGATTTTAGAATAGAAATGCTACAAAAGAATAACAGAATTTGCTGTTTCCGTTATTTTTTATCAGTTAAGTATAGGCCTCTTCATGTATTCCTTTCACTGCACGTCCGCTAGGCTCGTTCAGATTTCTGAAAGCGATATCCCATGCCAGAGCTTCTGCTGTGGAGCAAGCTACGCTAGGAACACTGGGGACGGTGCGTGCTGCACTTTCACTGGGGAAATGCTCTTCGAAAATGCTACGATAGTAGTACTCTTCTTTGTTTTGTGGCGTATTGATCGGGAAACGTTCGGCAGCATGTTCCATTTGCTCATCGCTCACGGCAGCTGCTGTGATCTCTCTCAATGTGTCAATCCATGAATATCCTACACCGTCACTGAACTGCTCTTTCTGTCTCCAAGCCACACTTTCCGGTAACATATCGGCAAAGGCTTCGCGAACAATTCGTTTCTCGATGTTTTTTCCGGGGCACATTTTAGCTTTCGGGTTCAGGTTCATTGCCACGTCGAGAAATTCTTTATCAAGGAAAGGTACGCGTCCTTCTACTCCCCATGCTGATAAACTTTTATTGGCACGGAGGCAATCGTACATGTGCAACTTTGAAAGTTTACGTACTGTTTCTTCGTGAAATGCCTGTGGAGTAGGGGCCTTGTGGAAATACAGATACCCCCCGAAAACTTCATCGGCACCTTCACCGCTCAACACCATTTTGATTCCCATTGATTTAATGACACGCGCCAATAAATACATGGGAGTGGAAGCGCGTACGGTAGTTACATCATACGTCTCGATGAAATAAATAACATCACGCAGGGCGTCCAGCCCCTCCTGAACGGTGTAGTTGATCTCATGATGAACGGTACCGATATATTCGGCTACTTCACGCGCTTTAATCAAATCGGGGGCACCCTTTAGACCGATGGCGAAAGAGTGGAGTTGAGGCCACCACGCATCGCTTGCACCGTCTGTTTCTATACGTTTTGCCGCATATTTTTTGGCAATAGCAGAGATAACAGAACTATCCAACCCGCCCGAAAGCAACACTCCATACGGTACGTCACTCATTAACTGGCGGTGCACAGCCTCTTCCAATGCCACTTTCACATCCTCGGTTTGTGCATCATTCTCTTTGACGGTTTCATATTCTGTCCAGCCGCGCGAATACCAACGTTTCATTTTTCCCTCTTTGCTATAGAAATAATGTCCGGGGAGGAATACTTCATATTCGTCACAAAATCCTTCGAGAGCTTTCAATTCGCTGCCGAAGTAGATTTTTCCCTCTTTATCTTTTCCTATATATAAAGGAATAACCCCTATCGGATCGCGGGCAATTAGAAATTCATCCTTTTCCTCATCATAAAGCACGAAAGCGAAGATACCGCTGATATCTTCCAAAAAATGGATGCCTTTATCTTTGTAAAGGGCAAGAATTACCTCACAGTCACTTCCAGTCTGAAAGTTATATTTTCCCGCATATTTAGCGCGAATATCACGGTGATTGTAAATCTCACCGTTGACGGCGAGCACCTGTTTACGATCGGGAGAGTATAACGGTTGTCCGCCACTCTGCGGGTCGACAATAGAAAGGCGTTCGTGTGCCAGGATGGCACTTCCGCCTACATAGATTCCGCTCCAGTCCGGTCCGCGATGACGGATCTTCTGGGCCATTTTCAGTGCTTTATCTCTTAGTTCTTTCGTTTGAACTTTGATGTTGAGTATACCTGCTATTCCACACATAACTTTAATTTTTAGAGGGGGTAATGTAATCTGTTGATTGTTTATTCGCTATTTCTAAGAAGCTGATTAGCTATTCTTAATTCGTTCCATAATTGTTATCGTTTAGTTCCACAACTGTTTCCCTTTAGTTCCATATCTGTTATCCTTTAGTTCCACAGATATGGAACGAACCGGTAATAGCAATCGAGCTTCTTGTTGTACACTGTTGCAAAACTTATTGTATTAGATAAGCATCTATTTCCGCAGCAGCCTTTCGTCCTCCCGCCATGGCACGTACCACCAGGCTGGCGCCAGTCTCGGCATCACCGGCTAGGAATACATTCTTTGCAAATTTCGGTTGCTCCGGTTTCAGGAATCCCATCGCCAATAATACCATATCAGCTTCGATGACTTCCTTCTTCCCTGTTGGTTTCATCGTGGGACGTCCGCCATCTGCTGCCGGAATCCATTCCACTTCTTCCACTTCTACACCTGTCACTTTTCCATTCTTTCCGAGGAACTGATTGGAAGCCAGGCACCAGCGGCGTGTACAACCTTCTTCATGGCTGGAAGTCGTTTTGAAGACTGCCGGCCATTGTGGCCAAGGAGTAGCCGGATTGTAGCCGACAGGAGGTTTCGGCATGATTTCGATTTGAGTGACACTGACGGCTCCCTGTCTCACACTGGTTCCGATGCAGTCGGAACCGGTATCTCCGCCACCTATCACAAGTACTTTTTTGCCTTTGGCATTCACCAATTTGTCTTTCGGGAAAGTCTGTCCTGCCAGAATCCTGTTCTGCTGTGCCAGCATTTCAAGTGCGAAATGGATGCCTTTCAGTTCACGTCCCGGAATACTCAAATCACGTGCAGTCGGCGTTCCGGTACAGATGCAGTAAGCGTCGAATCCTTCCGGCAAATGATTGATGTCTATTTCTACTCCCATTTCAAACTGTATTCCTTCTGCAGCCAATATCTTCATCCGTCGGTCAATTACATTCTTATCCAGTTTGAAATTAGGAATACCGAACCGTAATAACCCTCCGGGCGCTTCATCCTTATCGAATAAAGTAACGCTATATCCTTTTAAATTCAGCTGATTAGCCACTACCAATCCGGCAGGACCCGCACCAATCACCGCCACTTTCTTTCCGTTTCTTCTCGGTGTTTTTACCTGTATATATCCTTCACGAAAAGCCGCTTCCACGATAGCTGCTTCATTCTCGCGAATAGTCACCGGCTGATCGCAGGAAAGTTTCAACACACACGATTTCTCGCAAAGGGCAGGACAAATACGTCCTGTAAATTCCGGAAAATCGCAAGTAGACGACAATACTTCGTATGCCTCCTTCCATTTTCCCCTGTATAATGCATCCTGCCATTCCGGTTGTTTATTTCCTATCGGGCATGCCCAATGACAGAAAGGTACGCCGCAATCCATACAGCGTGACGCCTGCAATTTACGGCTGTTTGTATTCAAAGTCTGTTCTACCTGACTATAGTCAGCGATTCGCTCGTTTACAGGGCGGTATCCCGCCTCTTGTCGAGGTATATTTAGAAATGCTTTAGGATCTCCCATCTTGTTATTTACTATTTGACGATTTACTATTTACTATTTTTAGACTATCTTGTCATTTGCTATTTGACTATTTACAGACTATACATTCAAATAGTAAATTGTAAATAGTCAATTTGTAAATCTAATAGTCTCTTTGCATGTCTGCAATTTTTTGTTGTAATTTTCTCATCTGTTCCTCCTGCAATACTTTTTTGTATTCGATGGGTACTACTTGGATGAACTGTTCTGCATAATGATTCCAGTTGTCAAGCATGGTACGGGCTAGTTTTGAGCCTGTGTACAGATAATGTTGGCGGATTAGTTCGTGTAGCTCCTTCCGGTAGCTGGCTTCTTCGATGAGTGACAGTTCCACCATTTCCATGTTGCAGAAATAATCGAAGTTGCCATCCTTGTTCCATACATAAGCCACACCGCCACTCATACCGGCTGCAAAGTTACGTCCGGTTTGTCCGAGGACTACCACACGACCTCCTGTCATGTATTCGCAACAATGGTCGCCCACACCTTCCACTACGGCAACTGCACCGGAGTTACGAACTGCGAAACGTTCTCCTACACGACCGTTGATATATACTTCACCGCTTGTTGCTCCATAAAGCAAGGTATTACCAGCAATTGTATTCTTTTCGGCTTCGAAGTTGCTGCGGATAGGGGGCAATACGGAGATGCGTCCGCCGCTCAATCCTTTACCCAGATAATCGTTCGCTTCACCTTCCAGTTTAAAATTAACTCCCGGTACGAGAAAAGCCCCGAAAGACTGACCTGCCGAGCCTTTGAACTTCACATTCAGCGTATGTTCCGGCAATCCTTTGGCACCGTATTTCTTGGCAATCACTCCGGAGAGCATGGCACCTATTGCACGGTCTGTATTGGCAATCGTATATTCTAAAGAAATCTCTTTCTCATGTTCAATAGCTTCCTGTGCCGCATCAATGAGGGTTACATCCTTTACAGTAGAAACACCATGATCCTGATCGATGACATGGCGAATAGCCGCGTTGTTATCAATGCGTGCCAGCAATTTGGTGAAGTCGATTAACGCATGTTTCGGATTCGGGTCGTTGGCAACGGATTTGCGTTCGATCAAGTCTGTGCGCCCGATAATATCATCCATTCTGGTGAATCCCATTTCGGCCAAATGCTCGCGGACCTCCTGTGCCAGGAATGTGAAGAAATTTACCAAATATTCACTACGCCCATGAAAGCGTTTACGTAATTCCTCATTCTGTGTGGCAACTCCCACCGGACAAGTATTCTGATGGCATTTGCGCATCATTACACACCCTAATACAATCAATGCCGAGGTGGCGAAGCCATATTCTTCGGCACCCATTAGCGCCATTAAGATGATGTCACGTCCGGTTTTCAGTTGTCCGTCGGCTTGCAGAACTACTTGCCCACGAAGTCCGTTCAAAACCAATGTTTGTTGTGTCTCGCTCAATCCCAATTCCGGTGAGATGCCCGCATAACGGATAGAAGAAGCCGGAGAAGCACCTGTTCCCCCTTCAGCACCGGAGATGACAATCAGGTCCGCCTTTGCTTTTGCCACCCCGGCGGCAATCGTACCGACACCGCTTTCTGCTACTAGTTTCACACTGATTTTGGCCTGTGGATTTACATTTTTCAGATCGAAGATTAATTGTGCCAAATCCTCAATCGAATAAATATCATGATGAGGTGGGGGAGAAATCAGTGAAATTCCCGGAATGGAATGGCGTGTTTTTGCAATCACATCATTCACTTTAAATCCCGGAAGTTGTCCGCCTTCACCCGGCTTTGCCCCCTGTGCTATCTTAATCTGAATCTCGTCCGCATTAACCAGATATTCTGCCGTTACACCGAAACGTCCGGAAGCTACCTGCTTGATTGCACTTCGTAAGGAACTGCCATCAGGCAGCGGTTGGAAACGGGCAGCGTCCTCGCCACCTTCACCGGTATTGCTGCGTCCGTGAATTTTATTCATGGCAATAGCCATTGCCTCATGAGCCTCTTTGCTGATAGAACCAAAAGACATGGCCCCCGTGACGAAACGATGCAGAATGTTTTCCACCGGTTCTACCTGATCGATCGAAATCGGGTTACGACGGAATCCCAGAAAGTCACGAAGGAAAATAGGCTTTTCTTTTTCGTCTACCAAATGAGTATATTCTTTAAACTTCTTATAACTCCCCATCCGTGTAGCCAATTGCAGCGTACTGATTGTTTCCGGATTCCATGCATGCTCTTCTCCGTCTTTACGGAAAGCATACAAACCGGTAAGAAGTTGAGAATGGAGAGTTGAGAGTTGAGGGTTGCCATGCGGAGCCTCACTCTCCACTCTCAACTCTCCACTCTCAACTTCTCCCACTCCTTCCTTGTGGAAAGCAATGGCATCTCTGGCTATTTCTTCCAAGCGAATACCTCCGATGGGCGAACCGAGTCCACCAAAATAGGCCTTACTCAATTCTTCGCTCAAACCGACAGCTTCGAAGATCTTTGCACCACGATAAGAGCGGATGGTAGAGATCCCCATTTTACTCATGATTTTAAACAAGCCTTTGCAGATGGATTTGATATAATTCTTTTCAGCAGTGGCATAATCCAACTGAATATCCCTGTCTTTAACCAAGCGGTCGAGAACGGCGAATGCCATGTAAGGATTCAGGGCACTTGCTCCGAAACCCAGTAATAACGCAGCGTGCATCACCTCACGTATTTCACCGCTTTCTACAATCAATGCTGTTTGTACACGTTTACCAACTGAAATCAGGTGGTGATGAACGGCGCTTACCGCCAGCAATGAAGGAATAGCGGCATGGGTAATATCCACGTCACGGTCGGTCAGGACAATGTAGTTTACGCCTTCCGTCACAGATTCTTCCGCCATTTTACAGAGGCTGTTCAGTGCCTCCTGCAATCCGGCTTTCCCTTTCGCTGCTTCAAATAACATGGGCAGTTTGACTGTTTTGAAACCTTTATAGCGGATATTACAAAGAATATCCAGTTGTGTGTTGCTCAAAATCGGATGATTGAGGCGGACCATTTTGCAATGACTCTCACTGGGTGTCAGGATATTCATGCCGACTGCCCCGATGTATTCTGTCAATGACATTACCAGTTCTTCGCGGAGCGGGTCGATGGGAGGATTGGTCACTTGTGCAAATTGCTGCCGGAAATAGTTGTAAAGCAATTGCGGCTTATCCGAAAGTACAGCTAACGGAGTATCATTACCCATTGAATGGATCGGTTCTGCTCCGGTGCTTGCCATCGGCATAATCAGTTTTTCGATATCCTCTTTGGAGTAGCCGAAAGTGCGAAGCATACAGTCGTAGTTTTCTACATGATGAGGTACTTTGCGTCCGCTCTTCAGTTCATCCAGTTCGATTCGGTTTGTAGACAACCAGGTGCGGTAAGGTTTGGCTTCAGCCAACTGTTTTTTCAGTTCGCCATCATAATAAATTTCACCTTTTTCTGTATCTACCAGCAAAATCTTACCGGGCTGTAAGCGGCCTTTTTCTTTGATGTCTCCCGGTTCGAAATCCATCACACCGACTTCCGAAGCCACTACCATCATATCGTTTTTAGTAATCAGATAACGGGCAGGGCGCAGACCGTTGCGGTCGAGCATACCTCCGGCAAATCGTCCGTCACTGAAGAGAAGTGCAGCCGGTCCGTCCCACGGTTCCATCAGGATAGAGTGATATTCGTAGAATGATTTCAGATCCTCGCTGATGGGATTCTTTTCGTTGAAAGATTCCGGCACGAGCATAGCCATAGCGTGTGGCAGGCTCAACCCCGACATCACCAGGAACTCCAGTACATTGTCCAGGGAAGCACTGTCGCTCATGCCCGGTTGTATAATCGGGCGAAGTTCTTTTATGTCACCCAAGGTAGGAGTGGAGAGTACGCTTTCGCGGGCTTCCATCCATCCGCGGTTACCACGGATCGTGTTGATTTCACCGTTGTGTGCCAGAAGGCGGAATGGTTGTGCCAATCCCCATGTAGGGAATGTGTTGGTACTGAAACGGGAGTGCACCAGTGCCAGTCCGCTGGTAAAATAGCTATTCGTCAGGTCCGGATAGTAGTTGCGCAGTTGCAACGACGAAAGCATACCTTTATATATAATGTTTTTTGTAGAAAGCGAAACAACATAAAAATCGTCCTTTGTCGGAATGGATGACAGTCTGACCTTATTCTCGATTCTTTTCCGGATCAGATATAACTTCCGGTCGGCCGTTTCCGTTTCTGTAAATCCGGTGATAAACACCTGCTTGATGTCAGGTTCGTTTGCCAAAGCAGATTCTCCTAGAATTTCAGGGCAGGTGGGCACATTGCGCAGATGCATCAATGTGAGTCCTTCTTTTTCAATTTCTTCAATAATGATACTTAAAATGGCTGCCTGGTCTTTCTCATTTTTCGGCAAAAATAGCAATCCTGTGCCGTACCGTCCTTTTTCGGGTACAGGAATACCTTGCAATAAAATAAACTCATGCGGAATTTGCAGCATGATACCTGCACCGTCGCCGGTTTTGTTATCCGCACCTTCGGCGCCACGGTGGCGCATGTTCTCTAATACCTTTAAAGCCGACTCAACAATGTCGTGTGACTTTTCTCCATGAATGTTTACCAGCATACCAACACCGCAGGCATCGTGTTCGTATGCCGCATTGTACAAGCCCATCTGTTTGGGCTGTCGTTGGTAAGGGGATCCTTCTGTTACGTTGTTAAAAAGTTCTTGTTTCTTCATTCTTACTAGCTTTATTGTATGATAATACCTAATTGAACTGTCAATTTGTTCGGCAAAGTTAGTGGTTTAATTTCAAAATGATAGTAAAATATAAGTTTTCTGTAACGCGAAATTAAAAGAAGAGCCTGTCTTCTTCTAATTTGTAATTAAAAGAAGGAGATTTACTTTTAATTTGTTAGCTCTTTTGGGTGAATGGTGAGCTAATTGTAATTTTTTTCTTTTTGAGCTAAAAATAATATATTATTTAACTTTTTGATGTGTTTACAACTTTTTTATGCGTTTCTGTCAAATAAATATGCTTTTTGTTGTCTTTATGTTATTTGTAATGTGTATATTTGCAGTCGAAATAAAAATATCATAATATGTGTGGAATAGTAGGCTATATTGGTAAACGAAAAGCCTACCCTATCCTTATAAAAGGGCTGAAGCGACTGGAGTATCGTGGATATGATAGCGCGGGGGTAGCAATCATCAGTGATGACCGACAGTTAAATGTGTATAAGACGAAAGGAAAAGTCTCCGATCTTGAAAATTTCGTCACACAAAAAGATATTTCCGGTACAATCGGAATTGCCCATACTCGTTGGGCTACTCACGGGGAACCTTGTTCCGCTAACGCCCACCCTCATTACTCTTCTTCCGAAAAGCTCGCTCTCATTCATAACGGTATTATCGAAAACTACGCCGTTCTCAAAGAAAAACTTCAAGCCAAAGGCTATATTTTTAAAAGTAGTACAGATACCGAAGTCCTTGTTCAATTAATAGAATACATGAAAGTCACTAATCAAGTCAGTTTGCTGACAGCCGTTCAATTGGCGTTGGGAGAAGTGATTGGTGCCTATGCGATTGCGATTCTTGATAAAGAGCATCCCAATGAGATTATTGCTGCCCGTAAGAGTAGCCCGCTGGTAGTGGGGATTGGAGCGGACGAGTTCTTCCTTGCTTCGGATGCCACTCCGATTGTAGAATATACAGATAAGGTGGTTTATCTGGAAGACGGAGAAATTGCTGTTCTCCATCTGGGAAAAGAATTGAAGGTGGTCAACTTGAGTAATGTTGAAATGACACCTGAAATTAAAAAGGTGGAGCTTAATCTCGGCCAGCTGGAAAAAGGGGGATATCCGCATTTTATGTTGAAAGAGATCTTCGAACAGCCCGATTGTATTCATGATTGTATGCGCGGACGTATCAATGTGGAAGCAGACAATGTGGTACTTTCCGCTGTGATCGATCATCGGGAAAAGCTGCTGAACGCCAAGCGGTTTATTATCGTTGCCTGCGGAACTTCCTGGCATGCCGGACTGATTGGAAAACACCTGATTGAAAGTTTCTGCCGCATACCGGTGGAAGTGGAGTATGCTTCCGAATTCCGTTACCGTGATCCGGTGATTGACGAGCAGGATGTAGTGATAGCAATCTCCCAAAGCGGTGAGACTGCGGATACTTTGGCTGCTGTGGAATTGGCAAAAAGCCGCGGAGCATTTATATATGGTATTTGCAATGCTATCGGGTCTTCTATTCCCCGTGCCACTCACACCGGTTCGTATATCCACGTAGGTCCGGAAATCGGAGTCGCTTCCACCAAAGCGTTTACCGGACAAGTCACTGTGTTGGCAATGCTGGCATTGACGCTTGCCAAAGCGAAAGGAACAATTGACGAACGGCATTATCTTTCAATAGTACAGGAATTAAATCATATTCCGGAGAAGATGAAAGAAGTGCTGAAACTGAATGATACCCTGGCGGAGTTATCGAAAACTTTCACGTATGCGCATAACTTTATTTACCTGGGACGCGGATATAGTTATCCTGTTGCCTTGGAAGGTGCATTGAAATTGAAAGAAATATCGTATATTCACGCCGAAGGTTATCCGGCTGCCGAGATGAAGCACGGACCGATTGCCTTGATTGACGCGGAAATGCCGGTAGTGGTGATTGCTACGCAGAATGGACTGTACGAAAAAGTGCTAAGTAATATTCAGGAGATCAAGGCGAGGAAGGGAAAAGTGATTGCGTTCGTTACGAAGGGAGATACGGTTATCAGCAAGATTGCCGATTGTAGTATCGAACTTCCTGAAACAATAGAGTGTCTCGATCCGTTAATTACTACGGTACCTCTCCAACTTCTTGCTTATCACATTGCGGTATGTAAGGGGATGGATGTAGACCAGCCGAGAAATCTGGCGAAGTCGGTAACGGTGGAGTAATGTGATTTACAATTAGACAATTTACTATTTACTATTTACGATTGAAGAATCAATGATAGATAGTAAGTTGTTTGATTGGCAGGTGGTAATTTAAATCGTAAATAGTAAATCGTCAAATCGTAAATAGTATAGATGGAACAATTGAAACATGAATGTGGCGTTGCCATGATACGCTTGCTTAAACCGTTGGAGTATTACGAGAAAAAGTACGGAACATGGATGTACGGTCTTAATAAGCTCTACCTGTTAATGGAGAAACAACATAACCGTGGACAGGAAGGTGCGGGACTGGCATGTGTGAAACTGGAAGCAAATCCGGGTGAAGAATATATGTTTCGTGAACGTGCTTTAGGCTCCGGAGCTATTACGGAGATCTTTGAAAATGTTCAAAACAATTTTAAGGAGCTCACTCCCGAACAGTTGCATGATGCTGCGTATGCCAAACGAGTCCTGCCTTTTGCCGGGGAAGTATATATGGGGCATCTTCGTTATTCCACTACGGGAAAATCCGGAATCTCATACGTGCATCCATTTTTAAGAAGAAATAACTGGCGTGCCAAGAATCTCGCTCTTTGCGGAAACTTCAATATGACGAATGTGGACGAAATATTTGCCCGTATCACTGCCATTGGCCAGCATCCGCGTAAATATGCCGATACATATATCATGTTGGAACAGGTGGGACACCGTCTTGACCGTGAAGTGGAGCGTGTATTCAATCTTGCCGAAGCCGAAGGGCTTACGGGCATGGGCATCACGCATTATATAGAAGAATATATTGATTTGGCAAACGTACTGCGTACTTCCAGTCGCGAATGGGATGGGGGGTATGTTATTTGTGGATTGACCGGAAGCGGTGAATCTTTCGCTATCCGTGACCCGTGGGGCATCCGGCCTGCATTTTGGTATCAGGATGACGAGATTGCTGTTCTTGCTTCCGAACGTCCGGTTATCCAGACAGCTTTGAATGTTCCGTTTGAGGAAATCAAGGAACTGCAACCGGGGCAGGCATTGTTGATTAGCAAAGAAGGTAAGATACGTACTTCGCAAATCAATAAGCCGCGCGAAAATCAGGCTTGTTCCTTCGAACGTATCTATTTTTCCCGTGGCAGTGACGTCGATATTTATAAAGAAAGGAAACGGCTGGGCGAAAAGTTGGTTCCGAGAATATTGAAAGCAATCAATAATGATATCGATCATACGGTCTTCTCTTTTATTCCCAACACTGCGGAGGTTGCTTTCTATGGAATGTTGCAGGGACTGGATGATTACTTGAATGAGGAGAAAGTGCAGCAGATCGCTGCATTGGGGCATAACCCGAATATGGAGGAATTGGAAGTTATTCTTTCCCGTCGTATTCGCAGCGAAAAGGTGGCAATCAAGGATATTAAGCTCCGTACGTTCATCGCCGAAGGAAACAGTCGTAATGATTTGGCTGCCCATGTGTATGATATTACATACGGAAGTCTTGTACCCGGTGTTGATAATCTGGTGATTATCGATGACAGCATTGTGCGTGGCACTACGCTGAAACAAAGTATTATCGGTATTCTCGACCGTCTCGGTCCGAAGAAGATTGTCATTGTATCTTCTTCTCCGCAGGTGCGTTATCCTGACTATTACGGTATTGATATGGCAAAGATGAGCGAGTTTATCGCCTTCAGGGCTGCTGTCGAACTTTTAAAGGAACGGGATATGAAAGATGTAATTGCGGCCGCCTACCGTAAATCGAAAGAGCAGGTAGGACTGCCGAAAGAGCAGATGGTAAACTATGTGAAAGACATTTATGCTCCGTTCACTGATGAGGAAATCTCTGCCAAAATGGTAGAACTGCTGACACCCAAGGGAACCAAGGCGAAAGTGGAAATCGTCTATCAACCGTTGGAGGGATTGCACGAGGCTTGTCCGCATCATAAAGGCGACTGGTATTTTAGCGGTAACTACCCTACACCGGGTGGTGTGAAAATGGTGAACCGGGCGTTCATCGACTATATAGAACAAATGTATCAATTCTAACAACCATACAACGATTCAATAATAAGAATGAGAAATGTGACATTAATCCTTGACGACGGGAGCCGGTTTTCCGGTAAGTCGTTTGGCTACGAGAAGCCGGTGGCGGGCGAAGTAGTGTTTAATACTGCCATGACCGGATACCCGGAGAGCCTCACTGACCCTTCATACGCCGGACAGTTGATGACGCTTACCTATCCTTTGGTAGGTAACTACGGTGTTCCTCCTTTTACTATCGAGCCGAATGGACTTGCCACTTTCATGGAAAGTGAAAAGATCCACGCGGAAGCGATTATCGTAAGTGACTATTCTTATGAATACAGCCATTGGAACGCTGTGGAGAGCCTCGGTGACTGGTTGAAACGGGAGCAAGTTCCCGGCATTACAGGCATTGATACGCGCGAGCTGACTAAAGTGCTTCGTGAACATGGAGTAATGATGGGGAAAATAGTATTTGAAGAAGTTGAGAATGGAGAGTTGAGAGTTGAGAGTTATGAAGATATTAATTATGTGGACAGGGTAAGTTGTAAGGAAATAATTTCTTATCTTCCCGACGGAACCTCTCATTCTTTCCCATTAACGACTCCTATTGAGCAACTCAACTCTCAACTTTCAGGTTTTAACTCACAACTTAAAAAGGTCGTCCTGGTAGATTGCGGTGTGAAGACTAATATCATTCGTTGTCTGCTGAAACGTAATGTAGAGGTGATCCGTGTACCTTGGGATTATGATTATAACGGACTCGAATTTGACGGACTGTTTATTTCTAACGGACCGGGGGATCCGGATACCTGTGATGCTGCGGTGCAGAATATCCGCAAGGCGATGGCAAATGAGAAACTGCCTATTTTCGGAATCTGCATGGGTAACCAACTGCTTTCGAAAGCGGGAGGAGCCAAGATTTATAAATTGAAATACGGTCACCGTAGCCACAACCAACCGGTGCGTATGGTAGGCACTGAACGTTGCTTCATCACCTCGCAAAATCACGGTTATGCCGTAGACAATAATACGTTGAGTGCAGATTGGGAACCGTTATTTATTAATATGAATGATGGCTCTAACGAAGGAATCAAGCATAAAAGAAACCCTTGGTTTTCTGCACAATTCCATCCGGAAGCAGCGAGTGGACCTACGGATACGGAATTCCTGTTCGACGAATTTGTAAAACTATTATAACCCATATTCATCACGGATTATAAAAAATCTGTGTTAATCTGTGTAATCTGTGGTGAACCAGAAAGTAGAATCAATGAAAGAAAATATAAAGAAAGTATTGCTGTTGGGTTCCGGTGCCCTGAAGATCGGTGAGGCCGGTGAGTTTGACTATTCCGGTTCGCAGGCACTCAAAGCCTTGAAAGAAGAAGGCATTGAAACGATTCTTATCAATCCTAATATTGCTACGGTACAGACGTCCGAAGGAGTGGCGGATCAAATCTACTTCCTTCCGGTGACTCCGTATTTCGTAGAGAAAGTGATTCAGAAAGAAAAACCGGAAGGTATTATGCTGGCGTTCGGTGGTCAGACAGCCTTGAACTGTGGAGTGGCATTGTATAAGGAAGGTATTCTTGAAAAATATAATGTAAAAGTTCTTGGTACTCCGGTACAAGCCATTATGGATACCGAGGATCGTGAACTTTTCGTTCAGAAATTGAATGAAATCAATGTAAAGACCATTAAGAGTGAAGCCGTAGAAAATGCGGAAGATGCGCGTCACGCAGCAAAAGAACTGGGGTATCCCGTAATTGTTCGTGCTGCTTACGCTTTGGGTGGCTTGGGCTCCGGTTTCTGTGATAACGAAGAGCAGCTGGATATTCTTGTAGAAAAAGCGTTCTCTTTCTCTCCGCAGGTATTGGTGGAAAAATCTCTTCGTGGTTGGAAAGAAGTGGAATATGAAGTGGTACGTGACCGTTTCGACAACTGTATCACCGTTTGTAATATGGAAAACTTCGACCCGCTGGGTATTCATACCGGTGAATCTATCGTTATTGCTCCGTCACAAACGCTTACGAACAAAGAATATCATAAACTTCGGGAACTGGCAATACGTATCATCCGCCACATCGGTATTGTGGGCGAATGTAATGTACAATATGCCTTCGACCCCGAATCCGAAGATTATCGGGTGATTGAAGTAAATGCCCGTCTTTCCCGTTCATCGGCTTTGGCATCTAAGGCAACGGGTTATCCGCTGGCTTTCGTTGCGGCCAAATTGGGACTGGGTTATGGACTCTTCGACCTGAAGAACTCTGTAACAAAGACTACTTCTGCTTTCTTCGAACCGGCACTGGATTATGTTGTATGTAAGATTCCACGTTGGGATTTGGGTAAATTCCACGGTGTAGATAAAGAATTGGGATCTTCTATGAAATCTGTCGGTGAGGTGATGGCTATCGGTCGTACTTTTGAAGAAGCTATCCAGAAAGGGCTCCGCATGATCGGACAGGGAATGCACGGATTTGTAGAAAACAAGGAGCTAGTTATTTCTGACATCGACAAGGCTTTGCGCGAACCGACTGATAAACGTATTTTTGTTATCTCGAAGGCTTTTCGTGCCGGCTACACCATCGATCAGGTACACGAACTGACTAAGATTGATAAATGGTTCCTTCAGAAATTGATGAATATCATGCAGACTTCCGAAGAACTGCATAGCTGGGGAAATAATCACAAACAGATTGCCGATCTGCCAAACGAACTGCTTCGTAAAGCCAAGGTTCAAGGTTTCTCTGATTTCCAGGTTGCACGTGCCATCGGCTACGAAGGTGATATGGAGGATGGTATTCTTTATGTCCGCAAACATCGTAAAGAGGCGGGTATTCTTCCGGTAGTGAAGCAGATCGATACTTTGGCAGCCGAATATCCGGCACAAACCAATTATCTGTATCTTACTTATAGCGGTGTGGCAAATGATGTTCATTACTTGGGCGACCATAAATCCATTGTCGTATTAGGGTCTGGCGCTTATCGTATCGGCTCTTCCGTAGAATTTGACTGGTGCGGTGTGCAGGCTTTAAATACTATTCGTAAAGAAGGATGGCGCAGCGTGATGATTAACTATAATCCTGAAACCGTATCTACGGACTACGATATGTGCGATCGCTTGTACTTCGATGAATTGACTTTCGAACGTGTGATGGATATTCTGGAACTGGAGAATCCGCATGGTGTAATTGTATCTACCGGTGGTCAGATTCCAAATAATCTTGCTTTGCGTCTGGATGCACAGCATATCAATATCCTTGGCACAAGTGCCAAGAGCATTGACAACGCTGAAGATCGTGAGAAATTCTCTGCCATGCTCGACCGTATCGGTGTGGATCAGCCCCGTTGGCGTGAATTAACATCTATGGATGACATTCAGGAGTTTGTTGAAGAAGTAGGTTTTCCTGTACTTGTCCGTCCGTCATACGTGCTTTCGGGAGCTGCAATGAATGTTTGTTCCAATCAAGAAGAACTGGAACGTTTCCTGAAACTGGCAGCCAATGTCTCGAAAAAACATCCGGTAGTAGTAAGTCAGTTTATTGAACATGCCAAGGAAGTAGAAATGGATGCCGTGGCGCAGAATGGCGAAATTGTGGCATACGCTATTAGTGAGCATATCGAATTTGCAGGAGTACACTCCGGTGACGCGACTATTCAGTTCCCGCCACAGAAGCTATATGTGGAAACTGTTCGCCGTATCAAGCGTATCAGCCGTGAGATTGCCAAGGCTTTAAATATCTCTGGTCCGTTTAATATTCAGTATTTGGCGAAAGACAATGATATCAAGGTGATTGAATGTAACTTGCGTGCCAGTCGTTCTTTCCCATTTGTCAGCAAGGTATTGAAGATCAACTTTATTGAATTGGCAACTAAGGTTATGCTCGGCCTGCCTGTCGAAAAACCGGAAAAGAATCTTTTCGAACTGGACTATGTGGGAATCAAAGCTTCACAGTTCTCTTTCAACCGTTTGCAGAAAGCCGACCCGGTGTTGGGAGTAGATATGGCTTCCACCGGTGAAGTAGGTTGTATTGGTATGGATACTTCTTGTGCTGTATTGAAAGCAATGCTTTCTGTAGGCTATCGTATTCCGAAGAAGAATATCTTGCTTTCTACAGGTACCATGAAGCAAAAAGCGGATATGATGGATGCAGCCCGTATGTTGGTGAATAAGGGATATAAACTCTTTGCGACGGGCGGTACACATAAAGCGCTTGCCGAGAGCGGTATTGAGAGTACTCATGTTTATTGGCCGAGTGAAGAGGGACATCCGCAGGCGTTGGAGATGCTTCATCGCAAGGAAATAGATATGGTAGTCAATATACCAAAGAACTTGACTGCCGGAGAATTAAGTAATGGGTATAAAATCCGTCGTGCTGCCATTGATTTGAATGTACCATTGATTACGAACGCTCGTCTGGCTAGTGCATTTATCAATGCTTTCTGTACAATGAGTGTGGATGATATAGCTATCAAGAGCTGGGCAGAATATAAATAAGATGATTATAGTCTATTGAAATGAAAAGACAAAGGTCGTTCTTATTATTCGAGAGCGGCCTTTGTTTATTATTGTAGAAATACAATTTTTCGATTATTCAGTTGGAAAATTAAATACTCTTGGTCTTTATTTGCTGTTTTGGACATTTTAATGTAACTTGCGCGCTTATTTAAAATAGTATTTTTTTACAGGAGGATAATAGGTATGGATAATCATGTTGTAATAATGGCTGGTGGCATAGGGAGCCGTTTCTGGCCGATGAGCACTCCGGAATGTCCTAAACAATTTATTGATGTAATGGGATGTGGTCGGTCACTGATTCAATTGACGGCAGACCGGTTTGATGGTGTTTGCCCCAGAGAAAATATGTGGGTGGTAACTTCTGAAAAATACATTGATATTGTTCGGGAGCAGTTGCCGGAAATTCCGGAAAGTAATATTTTAGCGGAACCTTGTGCACGAAATACTGCACCTTGTATCGCATTTGCTTGCTGGAAAATCAAAAAGAAGCATCCCCGTGCTAACATTGTAGTAACTCCTTCGGATGCATTAGTCATCAATACGAGTGAGTTCCGTAGAGTGATGGAGAAAGCACTTCGTTTTACGGATGATAGCAGTGCTATTGTCACAATAGGTATTTGGCCGACTCGTCCGGAGACAGGCTACGGATATATTGCTGCTGCCAACCAGCTTCAAACAGATAAAGAAATTTATACAGTAGACGCATTCAAGGAAAAACCCGATAAAGAGACAGCTGAAAAGTATTTGGCGGAAGGTAATTACTTCTGGAATGCGGGAATCTTTGTGTGGAACGTGCGTACTATCACTTCCGTGATGCGTGTATATGCTCCGGGTATCGCACAGATTTTTGATCGTATTTTCCCGGATTTCTATACGGAAAAAGAAAATGAAACAATCAAAAAGTTATTCCCGACTTGCGAAAGTATTTCTATCGACTATGCGGTGATGGAAAAAGCGGAGGCAATTTACGTGTTACCGGCTTCTTTCGGCTGGTCGGATTTAGGCACATGGGGAGCACTTCGCGGTCTTTTACCACAGGATAAATCGGGAAATGCTACGGTAGGAACCGATATACGTTTGTATGACAGTAAGAACTGTATTGTGCATGCCAGCGAAGAAAAACGAGTTGTTGTTCAAGGACTGGATGGATATATCATCGCAGAGAAAGATAATACATTACTGATTTGTAAACTGGAAGAGGAACAACGGATTAAAGAGTTCTCGAAATAAAGATTATTTCGTTTGTTGATATTCATGTGGTGTCATTCCTGTCATTCGTTTAAAGAACTTCGAGAAAAAAGAAGGATTAGGGAAATTTAATTCATCAGAAACTTGATAAACGAGCAGATTGCTATGTTTTAGCAATACTTTTGCTTCTAGTATAATGGACTGGTTTATCCAGTCCATTACTGTTTGTTGACTGGCCTGTCGGATAACAGTATTCAGATAACGTGGAGTGAGGCATAGCTTATCTGCATAGAAATTTACGTTACGTTCTTTCTTGCTGTATACATTGACAAGAGAGATGAAACGTTGGAAAATCTCTTCCTGTCTTGTCAACTGGGCAGAATTCAGTTCAATACTGTTTTGAGCGATATATTCTAAATAATAGATGAGGCTGGCCAAAAGATGTTGTATAGCTTCTTTGCGGAATGGCGGTTCCTGCAATACTCCCCATATCAAGGTGAAATAATGTTCCATTTGTTGCTGTTCTTGTGGAGATAGTAACAATATGATGTTTTTCTGATGATGGAGAAGGTAAGAGAAAAAATCGTCTTTCCCGGATATAGGAAGGAAATTGTGGTCGGCTGCTATCATTTGCATATCAAAATCAGGAGACACCTCTGTGATTTGAATAATGGAGTTAGGAGCGATCACTGCGATGTATCCCGGTTGGATGGTATATTCGATCAGATTAATGAGAATTCGGGCAGAGCCTTGGTTGACGAATGCGATACGCCCTTCTTTAATACGATACGGTTGACCGAGTGAGAAAAGAGTCGTTTCCATCTTTACAAAGCTATTGACGAATCCGAAATCAGAAGATATATAACGATGCTCGTTATGCCGGACAATTTTAAGATTGTCTAATAATTTAAGTGCTAACTCTATCGGTTCTTTTTGTCCCATTTTCTTTTCTCTTTTCCGGCAAAGGTAATAAAATGCGGCATACTTATTTGCTTTTTTCTGTTTTATCGAACTAATGGAACACATTTACCAACTCTTGGAAATGACCAGTATCTTTGAAATCCCTATCTTTGTCTTTCGAAGAAACCAAAGAAATAATGGATATGAAAAGAATGATTTTCAGTTTCTCCTTTTTACTGTATGTAGCAGGAGCGTATGCGCAGATTACATTGGAAGAATGTCAGCGGAAGACGCAGGACAATTATCCGTTGGTACATCAGTATGGCTTAGTGGAGAAGACAAAGGAATATAATCTGGAAAATGCAGCCAAGGGATATTTGCCTCAATTTGCTCTTTCGGCAAAGGCCTCTTATCAGAGTGATGTGACAGAAATTCCGGTAAAACTTCCCGGAGTAGATTTAAAAGGATTGTCCAAAGACCAATATCAGGTCATGTTGGAATTGCAACAGAAGATATGGGACGGGGGAGGAATCCGTATGCAGAAGAAGCAGACGATTGCAGAGGCTGAAGTGGAAAAAGAAAAACTGAATGTAGATATGTATGCGCTGAATAACCGCGTGAATGATCTTTATTTTGGAATTCTCCTGCTGGACGAGCAAATCAAACAAAATACATTGTTGCAAGATGAACTGGAGAGAAATTATCGTCAGATTACTGCTTATGTGGAAAATGGAATAGCCAATCAAGCTGATTTGGATGCAGTGAAAGTGGAGCAGCTGAATACAAAACAGAAAAGAGTGGATTTAGTATCATCACGGACAGCTTATTTGAAAATGCTTTCGCTGTTGGTAGGAGAAGCACTGTCTCCGGAGACAGTGCTGGAGAAGCCTGTACCTCAAAGTATGGTTTCGGCTGTCAGTGAGATTCGTCGGCCGGAGTTGGCTTTGTTTGATGCACAGGGAGCCGGACTGCAAGTGCAGGAGAAGGCTTTGAATGTGCGTCATCTTCCGCAGTTCGGACTGTTTGTGCAGGGGGCATACGGAAATCCCGGATTGGATATGCTGAAGAATGAATTTTCTCCTTATTATATGGCAGGTGTCCGGCTTTCATGGAATTTTGGTAGTCTGTATACTTTGAAAAATGACCGTCGGGTGATCGAGAAGAAAAGACAGCAACTGGATAATAACCGGGATGTATTCCTTTTCAATACAAGACTGGAAATGACGCAGCAGGATCAGGCTATCCATTCTTTGGAGAAGCAAATGCGGGATGATGACGAAATAATCCGGTTGCGTACAAATATCCGTAAAGCTGCCGAAGCAAAGGTGGCAAATGGAACATTGACCGTGACTGAAATGTTACGTGAACTGACTAATGAGAGCTTGGCGCGTCAGTCGAAAGCCATACATGAGATTCAACGGTTAATGGGAATTTATCAATTGAAATATACAATAAATGATTAATATAACTTCTCCGGATATGAAAAGAATAACAAAAATAGGAATGTGGGGGATAACGCTGATGATGTTATCTGCCTGTGGAAATGGAACACCTGATTATGATGCAACCGGTACATTTGAAGCTACGGAAGTAATAGTGTCCGCCGAGGCTGCCGGAAAATTGCTACGACTGGAAGTAGAAGAGGGAACAAAGCTGGAAGCGGGTGAGGAGATCGGGTTGGTAGATACGGTACAATTGTATTTAAAAAAACTGCAATTGGAAGCCAGTATGAAATCGGTAGAAAACCAGCGTCCTGATCTTGCCAAACAAATTGCCGCTACCAAACAGCAAATTGTCACGGCAGAGCGTGAGAGGAAACGGGTGGAAAACTTGCTTGCTGCAGGTGCGGCCAATCAAAAACAACTGGATGATTGGGACGCGCAAGTCAAATTACTCGAACGGCAGCTCGTTGCACAGGAATCATCGTTGCGTAATAGTACGAATAGCCTTACAGAACAAGGCAATTCGGTTGCTATACAGGTAGCGCAAGTGGAGGATCAGTTAGTTAAATGTCATGTTCAGTCACCTATCGCAGGTATAGTATTGGCTAAATATGCGGAAGCCGGTGAATTGGCGGCTATCGGCAAGCCTTTATTTAAGGTGGGCGAAGTGGATCGTATGTATTTGAGGGCTTACATCACTTCCGAACAGTTATCAAAAGTGAAACTGGGAGATCAAGTGACTGTGTATGCTGACTATGGCAACTCGGAGCAGAAAGCTTATCCGGGGGAAGTGACTTGGATTTCCGATCGTTCGGAATTCACTCCAAAAACAATTCTGACGAAGAATGAACGTGCTAATCTGGTATATGCAGTGAAGATTGCGGTGAAGAACGACGGAGCGTTGAAGATTGGTATGTATGGCGGAGTGAAATTAAAGAATGAAGATTAAAAATTAAAGTCAGGGAAATGGAGAAGGATGTACCCATAGTGGTTGTGAAAGAAGTCGGCAAGAGCTATGGAACGGTGGAAGCGCTGAAAGAGGTTTCTTTTGTGGTAGAACGGGGAGAGATCTTTGGGCTGATAGGTCCTGACGGTGCCGGTAAGAGTACCTTATTCCGTATTCTGACTACTTTGCTGCTGGCAGATAAGGGAACGGCCACGATTGGCGGACTGGATGTGGCAACAGAATATAAACAGATTCGTACGAAGGTTGGATATATGCCCGGTCGTTTTTCACTTTACCAGGATCTTTCAGTAGAGGAGAATCTGGAGTTTTTCGCTACCGTATTCCATACGACTGTTCAGGAGAACTATGATTTAATTAAAGATATCTATCAGCAGATAGAACCGTTCAGGAAAAGAAGGGCAGGAGCTTTGTCGGGTGGAATGAAGCAGAAACTGGCATTGAGTTGCGCTTTGATCCATAAGCCTGATATTTTATTTCTGGATGAACCCACTACCGGAGTGGATCCTGTGTCGCGCAAGGAATTTTGGCAAATGCTTCGTAACTTGCGGGAACAGGGTATTACCATTGTTGTTTCTACTCCCATCATGGATGAAGCCCGGCAATGTGACCGGATTGCTTTTATCAATCATGGAAAGATTCATGGAATTGATACTCCCGAGCGTATTCTTCAGCAATTTGCATCCATCCTTTGTCCTCCTTCTTTGGAACGGGAGGAGGTGAGGCATGAAACCGCTCCGGTCATTGAAGTGGAGCAGTTGACAAAGTGTTTTGGTAATTTTACAGCGGTAGATCATATCTCCTTTCAGGTGAACCGGGGAGAGATATTTGGCTTTCTGGGTGCTAATGGAGCCGGAAAGACCACGGCCATGCGCATGCTTTGCGGATTAAGTAAACCGACATCAGGCATAGGAAAGGTGGCAGGATATGATATTTTCCGGGAAGCTGAACAAGTAAAGAAGCATATCGGCTATATGAGCCAAAAGTTTTCGCTATATGAAGACCTGAAAGTGTGGGAGAATATCCGTCTGTTTGCCGGGATTTATGGGATGAAAGAGCAAGAAATAGAACGGAAGACAGAAGAATTGTTGGATCGCCTGGAGCTTACTGCCGAACGGGATACTTTGGTGAAGAGTCTTCCGGTGGGGTGGAAGCAGAAATTAGCTTTTTCAGTTTCAATCTTCCACGAGCCGAGAATTGTTTTTCTGGATGAGCCGACGGGTGGAGTAGATCCCGCTACGAGAAGGCAGTTCTGGGAATTGATTTATCAGGCAGCCGACCAGGGAATCACCATATTTGTCACTACCCATTATATGGATGAAGCGGAATATTGTAACCGGATATCTATCATGGTGGACGGTCAGATTAAAGCTCTTGATACACCTGCCCGTCTGAAGCAACAATTCGGTGCGGAAACGATGGATGATGTTTTTCAGCAATTAGCCCGCGGTGCGGTGCGCAAAGCAGATTGATTATGAGACAGTTTATAGCTTTTGTAAAGAAAGAATTTTATCATATTTTCCGTGACCGGCGAACCATGCTGATTTTATTGGGGATGCCGGTTGTACAAATTATACTATTCGGTTTTGCCATCAGTACAGAGGTGAAAAATGTCCGGTTGGCGGTGCTCGATCCTTCTAATGATGTGGTGACACGAAAAATAATTGATCGTTTGGACGCCAGTGAATATTTCACTGTTACCGCGCGTTTTCATTCGCCCCAGGAAATGGAAGCTGCTTTTCTGAAGAATAAGGTTGATATGGCGATTGTTTTTAGCGAACGTTTTATAGATGATCTCTATACGGGTGATGCTCGTGTGCAGCTGGTAGTAGATGCGACAGATCCGAATATGTCGACTTCGCAGGTTAATTATGCAACGGGAATTGTTTCTATGGTAGGTCAGGAAATGATGCCGCCCAATATGTCGGCTGCCCGTTTAACGTCGGATATAAAACTGTTGTATAACCCGCAAATGAAGAGTGCTTATAACTTTGTTCCGGGGGTAATGGGGTTGATCTTGATGCTGATTTGTGCTATGATGACCTCGATTTCCATCGTTCGTGAAAAAGAGACGGGGACCATGGAAGTATTACTGGTTTCGCCTGTGAAGCCACTATTTATTATTTTGGCAAAAGCTGTGCCTTATTTTGTATTGTCTTTTGTCAATCTGATTACTATCCTTTTACTTTCGGTCTTTGTGCTGGATGTTCCGGTAGTAGGAAGTTTGTTCTGGTTGATAACCGTCTCTTTGTTGTTTATCTTCGTATCCTTGGCGTTGGGCTTATTGATTTCATCAGTCACGCGTACACAGGTTGCGGCCATGCTGGTTTCCGGTTTGATGTTGATGATGCCCACGATGCTTTTATCGGGGATGATTTTCCCTATTGAGAGTATGCCGTTGATACTTCAATGGATCTCGGATATACTTCCGGCACGTTGGTATATTCAGGCTGTGCGAAAGTTGATGATTGAAGGAGTGCCTGTTGTATTGGTATATAAGGAGATTGGTATCTTATTATTGATGGCGACGGTACTTATTACGGTTAGTATCAAGAAATTCAAGTATAGATTGGAGTAGATAAGAATAATATGTTAATGTGCCAATTGGCTGTGTTATACTACATGGCATTGACATATAAACATATCAGCAAATTGAAGAATTATTTATGATAAAGTTCCTGATAGAAAAAGAGTTTAAACAATTGCTTCGCAATTCGTTTCTTCCGAAATTGATTCTTGTATTTCCATGCATGATTATGCTATTGATGCCTTGGGCGGTAAATCTGGAAATCAAGAATATACAGCTGAATATTGTGGATAATGACCATTCGGCTATTTCACAACGTTTAGTGAATAAGATTGCTGCCTCCACTTACTTTCGCTTGGTAGAAGTACCGGCCTCGTATGAAGAAGGTCTTCGAAACATTGAAATTGGAACGGCTGATATTGTGATGGAAATTCCAAGGCATTTGGAACGGGATTGGATGAATGGAGAGGATGCTCATGTATTGATAGCGGCCAATGCCGTGAATGGAACGAAAGGTGGTCTGGGCAGTTCTTATTTGTCTTCTATCATTAATGATTATGCAGCCGAACTACGTTCGGAACATCCCGAAGCAGCTACCGTTTCCGGCACTTTCCCTTCCATACAGGTTGATACGCAGGGATTATTTAATCCGAATCTGAACTATAAGCTCTATATGATTCCGGCATTGATGGTCATGTTGTTGACTTTGATTTGTGGTTTCCTGCCTGCGTTGAATGTGGTTAGCGAGAAGGAAGTGGGGACAATAGAGCAAATCAATGTGACTCCGGTTCCGAAGTTTGTCTTTATTCTGGCAAAGCTCTTGCCTTATTGGCTGATTGGTTTTCTGGTGCTGACGGTGGGTTTCATATTAGCCTGGTTAATTTATGGCATAGTACCTGTCGGGCATTTTCTGTTGATTTACTTTTTCGCGGTTCTTTTTGTTCTGATGATGTCCGGCTTCGGACTAGTCATTTCCAACTATTCAGCAACGATGCAGCAATCAATGTTTGTTATGTGGTTCTGTTTGTTGGTGGTGATTTTGATGAGCGGTTTGTTTACCCCCATTAGCAGCATGCCGGAATGGGCACAAATAATAACGATATTCAATCCTTTGAAGTATTTTATGGAGGTGATGCGAATGATATATCTGAAGGGGAGTGGTTTCTTTGATTTGCTGCCGCAGTTCGGAATATTGTTGCTTTTTGCAGTCGTGTTTAATAGTTGGGCGGTAATTAGTTATCGGAAGAACAACTGAAGATAATAAGGGGTCAGTCCGAAAACCCTGTGGGTATGTTATGTTAATAAGGCGGCATTGCCTGCAAAGACAATAAAAAAACAGCTCGTTTCCCTTTAAGGGAGAGAGCTGTTTTTGATCCTTTTCATCACCGTCTCCGGTGAATAGTAAGTGGTTACTGTATTACTTTATTTCGATTTGTCTATTTGGCTTCTTTACTTCTTCTTCAGAGAGTTTCGGAAGTTCGATATTTAGAACGCCATGTTCTACAGATGCAGCAATTTTTTCTTTGTCTACATTATCCGGTAGAATCATTGTTTGCTGGAACTTAGAGTATGAGAATTCGCGACGCAGATAGCGACCGTCTTTCTTTTCCTCCTTGTTTTCTGTCTTCTTCTCCATGCTGATAACGAGGTTATTATCTTCATCAATGCGAACATTGAAATCATCCTTCGTCATACCCGGAGCAGCCAATTCCACTTTGTATTCTTTTTCTGTTTCCAAAACATTAATTGCAGGTGCAGTAGCATTTGCTTTTACCATCCAATCGTTATCAAAGAAATCATTAAAGATACTTGGTAACCAACTTTGAGTTCTTCTAACAGGCATCATAATTTTAGTCTCCTATCTTTAAGTTAAACATTCAGTTAATTATTCTTGAACTTCGGTATTTTCACTTCTGATGGTACCGGTTGTCCCGGTTTCCATCGTCTGCTCTCGAACCATTGTTCGCTTCTATAAGTGCAAACCTTATGCCAAGTGATTTTTGAGACTAAAATTGTCTATTTGTCATTATAATAATGCCAATTTTGCAATAATAATGACAAAATGTATTCTATTTTTATTTATTTTATATAAGATAGATATTAATTTGATAATATGTCTATTTCTTCTCGATTAGTTTGAATCTCATTCTTAATGTTTGCCTTTCTTCGTCATAGTCATAGCTAATGATTTTGAAAGTTCCCATTTCAGAAGTATTTGATACATGCAATCCGATACAGGCACAGGCGTCATAATCTCCAATGCGGACAATGCGAAGGGTAGGACTTGCGTCAGCAGGTAGTTTGCTTAAATCTACGATGTCTTTGGCCTGTTCATGTGTCATATATTCAACAGTCACAGGTAGGTTTTGACTGATTGCTTCATTTACTATCTCTTCAATGGACTGGATTTGTTCCGCTGTCGGACATGACGAAAGTATATAATCACATTTGCTCTTTTTTCTTTCGATGTGGGCATTGCGAGAACGTGGACAGCCGAAGGTTTTTACCATGGTTGCATTGAGTAAATGCTCTGCTGTATGCATAGGAGCAATTGACACATCCTGAAATTTTGGAGCTGCTTGATTTATTTCCATAATAGACAAGTTTTTATTGCTTTTAGACATAAGAACAAAAGAACATATTTTTTCTTATGTGTTATTTTTATGTTTATATTCTCTGAATTTTCTTTTTATTTCGATACGTTCACCACCAAAGTTTATTAATAAGCCGTGGTCTGTATCGGTAGCGGTTAAGTAGTTTACTAATTGTGTTTCGTGTATAGGAAGAAGATGCTGTACCGCTTTAAGTTCAATGATTATTTCTCCTTCTACGATTATGTCAGCTCTAAATTCTCCTACAATTTCATTCTTGTAATATACATTAATAGGAGTTTCTGTATCTGCATGAATACCTTTTTCTTTTAATTCTATTATCAATGCTTTCTGATAAACATTCTCAAGAAAACCTGCTGCAAGGTGTGTTCTTACATCATAAGCACATTGAATAATAGTTTTTATCAAACTTTCTATTTCCATATTCCTTCTTTTGTTCTTATGTTCTTTTGTCTAAAAAACAAAATAATATGTCTCTTTCGTATGCATAGGAGGATACTCCTGCTTGTTGTGGTCGTTGAGTTGAATTTGTTGTTCCATAAATTATTTCAATAACTTTTTATTTTTGATATCTTCTAGTATGCTCATTTGTTGAATTGCTATTTGATTTAATTTGATAAGTCTGTCTTTGGGTGTCAAACCTTCATTTATGAAAACGGCATTTAAATTTTCCATGTTTGATAAGCAGATAAGTTCATTGATTGAGGCATAATCACGAATATTACCTTTTAAATTAGGGTGTGTATCACGCCATTCTAAGGCAGTCATTCCAAACATAGCTACATTAAGGATATCAGCTTCGCTGGCATAAATCATGGATGCTTGCTGTGGAGTGATTTCTTGAGGGATAAGATGCTGCTTGATTGCATCAGTATGAATATGATAATTAATTTTAGATAGTTCTCGTTTTGCTGACCAACCAATTTGAGCTTGCTCTTGCTCTTTGAGACGTTGGAATTCTTTTACTATATATAACTCAAATTCAACAGAAATCCAACTTGCAAATTTGAAAGCAATATCTTTGTGAGCAAAAGTGCCGCCATATCTTCCGGATTTGGATATGAGTCCAATAGCACAGGTCGTTTCTATCCATTTTTGAGGAGAAAGAGTGAATGCATTTAAACCTGCTTCTTTTCTAAACCCCTCGAATTCGAGGGGTTTAAAATGGGGGTTATATAATATTTCCCATAATCCTAGATATTCAATAGTCATTCTATTACGTAGCCAGTTGGCAATAACAGTATTAGCATCTGTTGTCTTGTATTTAGCTATGTCGGTTAAAGAAATATAATCTGTATCGTTGATCTTTAAGATAGTAACGTCTGTGGTCTGAACTGTAATCTTTGCCATATTCTGATTTTTCAGTAAAGGTAAAGTTATATTTGGGAATAAAGAAATGTATATCACTTTTTATTCAAGGTATGTTAAACTCACTTCTAATATATAGGCATAAAAAAAGGAGCAACGCCTTGCTCCAACCTTTGTTAACCTTAAATCTAATACTATGAAAAACACAGTGCAAAGATACGGACTCTTGGGAAATTAGCAAATAATCCAAGTAAAATAGCATGTTATATAACATAGATTAAGAAAAACTTCTTTCGTCTTAACGGTTATTCGATATTTTGGGCGTCTATGTATGGAGTTTTTTTTATCTTTGCGCAAAATATCATATTACTAATACTTAATATAAACATGGATAAAAGAAGATTAAGCCAATGGATGTTATTGGCTGTTGTTTGCTTGAGTTTCTCAATAGGAGAAAGCTATGCACAGAAAAATGATTTTGGAAATTTAGCTCGTTATTCAAAACAAAATGCTGCACTTCCAAAGGCGACGAAGAAAGACAAACGAGTTATTTTTATGGGAAATTCCATTACGGAGGGCTGGGTACGTACTCATCCGGACTTTTTCAAATCAAACGGTTATATCGGTCGTGGAATCAGTGGGCAGACTTCTTACCAATTCTTGTTGCGTTTTCGGGAAGATGTGATTAATCTTTCTCCTGCTTTAGTGGTGATTAATGCCGGAACAAATGATGTCGCCGAAAATACACAAACTTATAATGAAGATTATACATTTGGAAACATCGTTTCTATGGCAGAATTAGCAAAAGCAAATAAGATAAAAGTGATTCTGACTTCCGTATTGCCTGCTGCTGCATTTAAATGGAGAATGGAAATAAAAGATGTTCCACAGAAAATTAAATCTTTAAATGATCGGATTGAGGCTTATGCAAAAGCTAATAAAATTCCGTTTGTTAATTATTATAAGGCAATGGTGGATGAAAATCAGGCCTTGAATCCCCAATATACTAAAGATGGAGTGCATCCGACAGGCGAGGGGTATGATATAATGGAGCCATTGATAAAAGCTGCTATTGAGAAAGCGCTCTAAGGTTTATTGATGTAAATTTTGAAATATAAATGCTGTCTGATAATCAAGTTGGGCAGCATTTATTGTGAATGTGCACTTCTATGGATATAGTTGTTGAAAAGGTTTTAGATGACGTATAGACATAAAAAAAGGAGCAACGCCTTGCTCCAACCTTTGTTAACCTTAAATCTAATACTATGAAAAACACAGTGCAAAGATACGGAGTTTTGGCAACTTTGCAAATTATAAGCTGCTAATTGGTGTTTTTATAACACTAATTAATAGATTAAATCCTGTGTTACAGGTTTGTTAAGAGTTTTATCCCTTGGCAATTCTCATGTAATATATGAAGAATGGGAGTTTTTACCCCCATTTCTCTTTCATCAAATCTTCCAGTTTCAACAACTCGTCACGGTATTGTGCAGCTTCAATAAATTCGAGTTTCTTGGCTGCTTCCTGCATCAGTTTGCGAGTACGTTCGATACTCTTTTCCATTTGCGCTTTACTCATATACTGCACTACCGGATCTGCTGCAATGTTCGGAGTAGAAGGTTCTACATAAGCATGTCTTTCTTTTAGCAGTTCATCCGCCTCTTTTGCATTACCGAATACCGACAAGTTTCTGGCCTTTTTAATCTGTTGAGGAGTAATTCCGTTTGCTTCATTGTATGCCAACTGTTTTTCCCGGCGGCGATTGGTTTCGTCAATCGTCAGTTTCATGCTATCCGTCATCCTGTCCGCATACATGATTACCTTGCCGTTTACATTACGGGCAGCACGTCCTGCGGTTTGCGTCAGTGAACGGTGGGAGCGGAGGAATCCTTCTTTGTCGGCATCAAGAATAGCAACGAGCGACACTTCCGGAAGATCGAGTCCTTCACGGAGCAGGTTGACTCCGATAAGCACATCATAGATTCCTTGCCGGAGATCATCCATAATCTTCACACGTTCCAATGTATCGACATCACTATGGATATAGTTACATCTTACATTATTATTAAGAAGATACTCTGCCAGTTCTTCTGCCATTCGTTTGGTTAGTGTGGTGACGAGTACGCGTTCTTCCTTTTCAATGCGGAGCTGGATTTCTTCCATTAAGTCGTCAATCTGATTAAGGCTCGGGCGCACTTCGATGACAGGATCAAGCAGTCCTGTAGGACGAATCACCTGCTCTACGACGATACCTTCAGACTGAATCAATTCATAATCTGCCGGTGTGGCACTGACATAAATTACCTGTTTCGCCATTTCCTGAAACTCTTCGAATTTCAACGGACGGTTGTCCATAGCCGCAGGCAATCGGAAACCATATTCTACCAGATTGATTTTACGTGCACGGTCTCCTCCGTACATCGCACGGATTTGAGGTACACTTACGTGGCTTTCGTCAATGACAATCAGAAAATCATCCGGGAAGAAATCGAGCAGACAATAAGGACGGGTACCGGCAGCACGACCGTCGAAATAACGGGAATAATTCTCAATTCCGGAGCAATGCCCTAACTCCCGTATCATTTCCATATCGTAAGTCACCCGTTCATATAGTCGTTTGGCTTCATATTCTTTACCGATAGACTCGAAGAATGCCACTTGTTTGGTCAGATCATCTTCTATTTCGTGGATAGCACGGAGAGTAGCCTCTTTGGTCGTCATGAACAGGTTGGCCGGATAAATCTTATAGGCGTCAAATGGTGCGATAGTGACTCCTGTAATCGGGTCTACCTCTTCTATACCATCAATCTCATCTCCCCAGAAGGTGACACGGAGCAGATTGTCGGTATAAGCCAGATAGATATCCACGGTATCACCTTTAACGCGGAAATTTCCACGGTTCAGGTCGATATCATTACGGACATACAAACTGTCTACCAGACGACGTAAAAAGACATTGCGGTCCATCATCCGTCCCCGTTCTATTTCAATGACATTTTTGTAGAAGTCCGAAGGATTTCCCATACCGTAGATACAAGAAACGGAAGAAACCACTACCACGTCTTTTCGTCCGGAGAGTAGGGCAGAAGTAGCCGCGAGTCGAAGCTTGTCGATTTCGTCATTGATGGCAAGATCTTTCTCTATATAAGTATCACTGCTCGGGAGATAGGCCTCCGGCTGATAATAGTCATAGTAAGAAACGTAATATTCTACCGCATTATTGGGGAAGAAACCTTTAAACTCACTATAGAGCTGGGCAGCCAATGTCTTGTTATGGCTCAAAATCAACGTAGGTTTGTTGATATTGGCGATCACATTGGCAATGGTAAATGTTTTTCCCGATCCGGTCACTCCCAGTAAAGTCTGTGCGGGAACTCCCTGAAGTACCCCTTCAGTCAGTTGTGCTATCGCTTCCGGCTGATCTCCGGTAGGTTTGTAAGCTGATGTTAGTTCATAATTCATAGTTAAATCCTAAAAAGTGGAGCAATATTCGGTAAAATAATCGAGATAACAAATCATTTTTCCAAATAAATCCTTTACTTTGCAACATATTAATATCAAAAAACAGATTCATACAACTAGTAATACCAGAAACACATGATTTGGAATGAGAGCATTGAGTGTATGGACCGCGAAAGTCTTCGCAAGATTCAAAGCATACGACTCAAGAAAATTGTAGATTACGTCTATCACAACACTCCTTTCTATCGAAAGAAGATGCAGGAAATGGGAATAACCCCCGATGATATCAATAGTATCGATGATATTGTAAAACTGCCGTTTACCACGAAACATGATTTAAGAGATAATTATCCGTTCGGACTTTGTGCCGTGCCGATGAGCCAGATTGTACGTATTCATGCCTCTTCCGGAACGACCGGAAAGCCGACGGTTGTCGGATATACCCGTAAGGACTTGGCCTCCTGGGCGGAATGTATATCACGTGCTTTTACCGCTTACGGAGCGGGCCGTTCTGATATTTTTCAGGTATCATACGGATACGGACTGTTTACGGGCGGACTGGGAGCACATGCCGGAGCCGAGAATATCGGTGCTTCTGTTATTCCGATGTCCAGTGGCAACACTGAAAAACAGATTACCTTGATGCATGATTTCGGATCGACAGTGCTTTGTTGCACCCCTTCTTATGCGCTTTACCTGGCAGATGCAATTAAAGATTCCGGTTTGCCACGTGAAGAATTTCAACTGAAAGTCGGTGCGTTCGGTGCGGAACCCTGGACGGAAAATATGCGTCATGAAATTGAAGAGAAACTGGGAATCAAAGCATACGATATTTATGGGTTGAGTGAGATTGCCGGACCGGGTGTCGGTTACGAGTGCGAATGTCAGAACGGCACTCACTTGAATGAAGACCATTATTTCCCGGAAATTATCGATCCGAATACTTTGCAACCGGTTGAGCCGGGACAAACGGGCGAACTGGTGTTTACCCACCTCACCAAAGAGGGGATGCCATTGCTCCGTTACCGTACGCGTGATTTGACTGCTTTGCATCATGATAAATGTTCTTGCGGTCGTACATTAGTACGTATGGATCGTATTTTGGGACGCAGTGATGATATGTTGATTATCCGTGGTGTAAACGTATTCCCGACACAGATTGAATCCGTTATCCTTGAAATGGCAGAATTTGAACCGCATTATTTGTTGATAGTGGGTCGTGAAAATAATACCGATACGATGGAGCTCCAGGTTGAAGTACGTCCGGAATTCTATTCTGATGAGATCAACAAAATGCTGGCTTTGAAGAAAAAGCTGGGAGGACGTTTGCAAAGCGTACTTGGATTGGGAGTCAACGTGAAATTGGTAGAGCCTCGCAGCATTGAGCGTAGCGTAGGTAAAGCAAAACGTGTGATTGATAATAGAAAAATATAAATAAGTATTAGGTATTAAGTATTAAGTATTAACCATGCGGGTGATCTTGGAACTACGGTAATACTTGTTGCCTAATACCTAATGCTTGTTGCCTAATACTTAATACTTATTACTTAATACTTTAATAAATATGGTAGCAAAACAACTTTCTATCTTTTTGGAAAATAAGTCAGGCCGTTTGACGGAAGTGACTGAAGTGCTGGCGAAAGAAAATATCAATCTTTCTGCTTTGTGCATTGCCGAAAATGCTGATTTTGGTATTTTGCGTGGAATTGTATCCGATCCGGATAGAGCATACAAAGCTTTAAAAGATAATCATTTTGCAGTGAATGTGACTGATGTAGTAGGTATAAGCTGTCCCAATATACCGGGTGCTTTGGCAAAAGTGCTGGGATATTTATCAGACGAGGGTGTATTTATTGAATATATGTATTCGTTTGCCAATAACAATATTGCAAATGTGGTAATTCGCCCCAGCAATCTGGATAAATGTATCGAGGTATTGAAAGAAAAGAAAGTCGATCTGCTGGCTGCAAGTGATTTGTACAAGCTGTAGATATAGCAGTAAACGATAAACAGGGAACGGTAAATAGCTGTGTTGTCTTTGAATGGGATAACACATTTGTTTGCCGTTTTCTGCTATAAAAAATAGTGACGCTATCCGATGCGGATAGTGACGGTATGCTTCACCGATACCGTCACTATCCCGGGCATATACCGTCACTATTTTTTTTTCTGCCTTATAACAAGTTCTTTTCTGCCTTATAACAAGGAATCTGATGTTTGTTCGTCAGATTTATGTCAATCATGATTTCTGTGTGATTCGTTTATTACCTGTCGTTTACAGTTTGGTGTTTGCATTTCGACGTCATTTTCTCTCCTTTTGTCGATGTTTAACGCCTTTTATGTATTAAAAAACACAGATTAATTGCTAAATTCCCAGCGAATAAGTAACTTTGCGCATTATTTTTAAATAGGATGAAGAAAAATATCATTATAACTTTGCTTGCGGCGGCTACTCTGACATCTTGTGGAGAGTACAATAAATTGCTGAAAAGCACCGATTACGAATACAAGTACGAAGCCGCCAAAAACTATTTTGCGAAGGGACAGTATAATCGTTCAGCTACGTTGCTGAATGAGTTGATAACCATTCTGAAAGGAACCGATAAAGCGGAAGAGTCTTTGTATATGTTGGGAATGAGTTATTATAATCAGAAAGATTATCAGACAGCTGCCCAAACATTTATCACCTATTTCAATACGTATCCCCGTGGTACTTTTACCGAACTGGCACGTTTTCATGCAGGTAAAGCTTTATTCCTGGATACCCCGGAACCACGTTTGGATCAATCAAGCACTTATCAGGCTATCCAGCAGTTGCAGATGTTCATGGAGTATTTCCCGAACAGCACAAAGAAGCAGGAAGCACAGGATATGATTTTTGCTTTGCAGGATAAGCTGGTTTTGAAAGAACTTTATTCTGCAAGATTATATTATAATCTGGGTAATTATTTAGGCAATAACTATGAGTCTTGTGTAATCACAGCTCAAAATGCACTGAAAGATTATCCTTATACTGACTATCGTGAAGAACTTTCTATCTTGATTCTGCGTGCAAGACACGAAATGGCTATCTATAGTGTAGAAGACAAGAAGATGGATCGTTACCGCGAAACAGTGGACGAATATTATGCTTTCAAGAATGAATTTCCTGAAAGTAAATATTTGAAAGAAGCCGAGAAAATATTCAATGAATCACAGAAAGTAATTAAAGACTAAATTTAAATAGATTTATGGACTACAAAAAAACGAATGCTCCTGCTACAACAGTAACCCGTGACATGATGGAACTCTGTGCTGATACAGGTAATGTTTACGAAACTGTTGCCATTATTGGCAAGCGTGCTAATCAGATCAGTGTAGAAATCAAAAACGATCTTTCAAAGAAATTGGCAGAGTTTGCCTCTTACAATGACAACTTGGAAGAAGTGTTTGAAAATAGAGAGCAAATCGAAATTTCTCGTTATTATGAGAAATTGCCGAAACCGGACTTGATTGCTACGCAAGAATACATCGAAGGGAAAATATATTATAGAAATCCGGCTAAGGAGAAAGAAAAACTTCAGTAATTTATTTTCTGACGAAGAATTTGATAGTCAAGTAGTAAGTGGGATGATTATCCCTACTCCTTATTGCTTGGCTATTATTGTTTAACTCAACTACTATTTAGAATACTTATGATTCAACGAATTCAAACTGTTTATTTATTGATTGTTGCAGGATTGCTGATTACAGCTATGTGTATGCCGATAGGTTACTTCATTGATACAATGGGCGAACATCCTTTTAAGGCATTAGGATTGGAAATAAACGACGCTTTTCAGTCTACATGGGGTTTATTCGGGATTCTGATGCTTAGTACTATCGTTGCCGTGGCTACCATTTTTTTATATAAGAACCGTATGTTGCAGATTCGCATGACGATTTTCAATAGCTTGTTGTTGGTTGGTTATTACATTGCTGCCTTTGCTTTTTATTTTGCGTTGAAGAATGATGCAAATATGTTCCGGGTAGGCTGGGCGTTGTGTTTACCACTTATTTCCATCATTCTGAATATATTGGCTGTTCGTGCTATTGGACGCGATGAGGTGATGGTAAAGGCTGCGGATAGATTGAGATAAGACTTTTCCCTATATCTGGGTAATTCGTTAATATGATTAATGAAAAGCATCGCTTTATAAGAGTTAAAGCGGTGCTTTTTGCTCTCTAAAGCTATGCTTTAGCATCCCTAAAACGGTGCATTTACTGAATATCCCTGCTTTAAAGATACAAATAAGGCAACTAATTCATTGCGAGTTAGTTGCCTTATTTATTTAAAGAGCATCCCTAAAGCGATGCTTTGTAGATATTCAAGCTCCTTCTCTCGAAAGGGAGGAGGGAGAGGATTTTATTTCTTCAAGTCAAATAGGTACGTGAGCTTTATGGTAATTGTTCCATGCGCTGCACGGGCGAAATAGTCTTTCTTTGTGGTGCTGTAAAAGTCGGACAGCGCAAAATAGTAACGGCCTTCAACGATGAAGCTGCCGGCTTTCTTTGTTCGGAGTTCTACACCGCCGCCACCGGCAATACCGTAGTCGAATTTATTCTGAATCTTAACTCCATACACCGCTTTCTGTGTATTGGATAAGGTGTTCATATCAATACCTTTTATTGTTTCCGATTCGCTTATCAGAAAGCTGATTTGAGGACCTGCATGAACAAAGAATTGTAATCCTCTGTCTCGTCCGAAAGCAAGATGGGCTAGAAAAGGAATATCAATATAGGTCATTTTGCGGGTATAAGTTTTGCTCGGATCCTTCGAGGTGACTTCATATCCGTTATCGTCCAATGATACCGTTTCAAACAATTGGTCCCACCCCCTTTGTGATACATTCAATTCGACTTGTGCACCGCAAATCATGGCAAAATACTTCTCGGATATATAACGTGCCGTCAAGCCTCCGGTAATTCCCATCAAGCTATTTTGCTTGATGCTGGGAGTGAAAGAAACACTGTTTAAGTTGACACCTCCATTAACACCTACTGATAAATTGCTGCGTGCTTCTCCAATTTGGGCAGTGGCAGGAAGAGCAAATCCTGTAAGTAGGAGTGTTGCAATCAAAAATGGTTTTATCTTTATCATTTTCGTATTATTCGAAGTCAAGTTTTACTAATTCAAAATTCTTAGTGAAACGTATGAAGAACACTTTTTTATTAATAAATCCTCCCCAGTTGTTCACGCGCTGGAATTTGAATCCTGTCTGGATTGGCGTCAGGTTCATCTTAGGCAGATTGTTTTCCAATTCCGAGCCATAGAGCGATAATCCCTTCAGGAAGAAGAAACCGGTGTCGAAGCCAAGCATTGCGTAATTGGGGTATTTGCTTGCCAAATCTTTACTATACCATTTATGATAAGCGTTGGTGAATTGCACGGCTGCTGGGAACAATGTATTCGTATAGAATGAAGAGTAGAAATATACATCCAACTCAAAGAAATTTTCCAGATGATCTCTAGTGTAAGTCTGCCATTCCGGGTAGCCGAACAGGTGAATTTTTTCTGCAGGATTCTCTCTGACTAACAACGTCAGTTGAGGGAGTACCTTAATCAGTAAAACATTACTGCCCGATGTCGGGATAAAAATGTTTTCTTTATCACTGCGAAGTGTTGCTTTCAATGTTTCTTTAGTTGCGCTTTCGCTGACGGTTCTCATAGGAATTCCTTTGCTCTTCAACTCTTGTTTCAAGCCGCTGATAAATTCCGCTTTCTCCTTGTCAGCACTCGACGGTTCGATGAAAATAACGTTCGCATTAGGGAATTGGCGGGTGAAATGCTCATAAACCTCTGAATATAAATAAGATTGAGGCGTATTAATCTGATAAACGGCAGGATTTTTGAATACCTCTTCTCCTTTTTGAGAGAAAGGGATCACCAGACGTATATCGTTCTTCTCCGCGAAGTCTGACAATGGTTTTATTTGATTCTGATGCATCGGACCGATGATGATATTCATACTCTTCATCTCGTTTTTGGCAAGAATCGTATTTAATGTAGAAATGTCTTTTCCACTGTCATATACATATAAATCAAGAGAAACGCCCGTACGTTTCAGACTGTCTACTGCCATCAGGAAACCTTCGTAATATTCCACCATGCGTTTGTCTTCCTGGAAAGGCAACAACAAGGCAGCCTTAATGGTAGACAGTTTTTGGGGCGTCTCCTTATTTTTGCGGAAAAGCTCGCTATTGCTGGGAGGAACAGCGTATGGATCTTCCTTCTGTGTAGGTTGTACGGTGGTTGCTGCCGGGTAGGGGATGCAAAGGAATTGTCCCTTTTTCATGCCCTTTTTCAGTTCCGGGTTAGCGTCAATCAACTCCTGCTCGCTGATTCCGTATTCACGGCTCACGCTGAATATAGTCTCTTTGCGCTTTACCTTATGCATATCTTTGCATCTCGGAACAACAGGACCTTGAATAGTCGATTGTTCAGTAGGCGTTTGAACTACGGCGGCAGTTTGTTCTTCTTTTTTCTGCGGAATCAGAATAACTTGTCCGATACGGAAATTCTCGGCACTCAAACCTGGGTTTGCTTCACAAATATCTTTGGCGGACACATTATACATCGTTGTCAGTTTGTACAATGTTTCTCCGGCTTGGATCGTATGGAATGTTTCTCCCTTCTGGCTTTCTTTCCCAGTAGGGATTTTGATGGTCTGTCCGGCATAGATTTTTTCGTCACAACCAGGATTCAGACGTATGATGTCTGACGTAGTGACATTATACATCTTGGAAATGGAGTATAAACTTTGTCCTTTTTCGATGGTATGCAAGAAATAAGATTGGTTTTCCTGTGCATAACTGATAGCGTATGAAACGCTTATAAAAAGCAGAAATAAGAATATTCGGTTTATCGGTTTCATCAAATTATAACTATTGGTTCTTGAAATCAAGGAGCAAAGGTACAAATAATGCCCTATATCTTCATAAGATTTGAGTTAAGAAAATAATATTGTGCTTTTTTAGGAGCATATTTCGGGCGGAAACATTAATTTTGCAACATTTATGGAAGGATATGAATATGCAGGAAACAGAATATATTAATGTGTACGGTGCGCGCGTGCACAATTTGAAGGACATTGATGCCGAGATTCCCCGTAATAGCTTGACTGTTATCACCGGATTGAGCGGTAGTGGAAAATCTTCTTTAGCCTTCGATACGATTTTTGCCGAAGGACAGCGCCGCTATATCGAAACTTTTTCAGCCTATGCCCGCAATTTCCTGGGCAATCTGGAACGTCCAGATGTTGATAAAATAACAGGCTTGAGCCCGGTTATCTCCATTGAACAGAAAACAACGAATAAAAATCCCCGTTCTACCGTAGGAACAACTACCGAGATCTACGATTATCTCCGTTTGTTGTATGCCCGTGCGGGAATCGCCTATTCGTATCTGTCGGGGGAAGAAATGGTGAAATACACCGAAGAGCAGATTCTGGATTTGATTCTGAAAGATTATAAAGGAAAGAAAATATATTTGCTGGCGCCATTGGTGCGTTCACGTAAAGGACATTATAGAGAACTTTTTGAACAGATACGTAAAAAAGGATATTTATATGTACGAGTAGACGGAGAAGTGCGTGAAATCACGCATGGTATGAAGCTCGACCGTTATAAGAACCACGATGTAGAAGTGGTTATCGATAAATTAGTGGTTGCAGAGAAAGACGACCGGCGCCTGAAACAGAGTGTGGCAACTGCCATGCGTCAGGGAGACGGGCTGATGATGATTTTGGATGCCCAGTCCGAAAGTATCCGGCATTATAGTAAGCGACTCATGTGTCCTGTCACCGGGTTGTCTTATCGTGAACCTGCTCCGCATAACTTCTCATTCAATTCACCGCAAGGAGCGTGTCCGAAGTGTAAAGGGTTGGGAGTAGTCAATCAGATTGACGTGGACAAAGTGATTCCCGATCGTGAACTTTCCATTTACGAAGGTGCGATAGCTCCTTTGGGAAAATATAAGAATGCGATGATTTTCTGGCAAATCGGTGCTTTGCTTGAGAAGTACGATGTAACGTTGAAAACACCGGTTAAGGAGTTGCCGGACGATGCGATTGATGAAGTGTTGTATGGCTCTGACGAACGGATTAAAATCAAGAGTTCGCTGATCGGCACTTCATCCGATTACTTTGTTACCTATGAAGGAGTGGTGAAGTATATTCAGATGTTGCAGGAGAAAGATGCTTCTGCGACAGCGCAGAAATGGGCGGAACAATTTGCCAAAACAACGGTTTGTCCTGAATGTAAAGGGGCTCGTCTGAATAAGGAAGCTCTGCATTTCCGCATCCACGATAAGAATATTAATGAATTGGCAAACATGGACATCAACGAGCTGTATGACTGGTTGATGAAGGTAGATGAGTTCCTTTCCGATAAGCAGAAGAAAATATCAGTGGAGATTCTGAAAGAGATTCGTACACGTTTGAAGTTCCTGCTGGATGTCGGTTTGGATTATCTGGCGTTGAACCGTAGTTCTGTCAGCCTTTCCGGTGGTGAGAGCCAGCGTATCCGTTTGGCTACACAAATTGGTTCTCAATTGGTGAATGTGCTTTATATTCTCGACGAGCCGAGTATCGGTCTGCATCAGCGTGACAATTTACGTCTTATCAACTCCTTGAAAGAACTCCGTGACATGGGAAACTCCGTGATTGTGGTGGAACATGATAAGGATATGATGCTGGCTGCCGACTATGTTATCGATATGGGACCAAAAGCCGGACGTCTCGGTGGAGAGGTTGTTTTTGCAGGAACTCCCCAGGAGATGCTCAAGACCGATACGATGACTTCGCAATACCTGAATGGAAAGATGAAGATAGAAATCCCCGCCAAGCGTAGAAAAGGAAACGGGAAATCTATCTGGCTGAAAGGAGCAAAAGGGAATAACCTGAAGAATGTCGATGTAGAGTTTCCGTTAGGTAAACTAATTTGCGTGACAGGTGTATCAGGAAGCGGAAAATCTACTTTGATTAATGAAACTCTGCAGCCGATTCTATCGCAGAAGTTCTACCGTTCTTTGCAGGATCCTTTGGAATACGATTCGATTGAAGGATTGGAAAACATCGATAAGGTAGTGAATGTCGATCAATCACCTTTGGGACGTACGCCACGTTCCAATCCAGCTACCTATACTGGTGTGTTTTCTGATATTCGTAATCTGTTTGTAGGTCTTCCGGAAGCTAAGATTCGCGGTTACAAGCCGGGGCGTTTCTCCTTTAATGTTTCAGGCGGACGTTGTGAAGCCTGTACAGGAAATGGTTATAAGACAATTGAAATGAATTTCCTTCCTGATGTATATGTGCCTTGTGAAGTATGTCACGGCAAACGTTATAACCGGGAAACACTGGAAGTACGTTTCAAAGGAAAGTCGATTGCCGATGTATTGGACATGACAATCAACCGTGCCGTAGAATTCTTTGAAAACGTTCCGCAAATCTTGAATAAGATAAAAGTATTGCAGGATGTCGGACTCGGATATATAAAGTTGGGACAATCTTCTACCACTCTTTCCGGTGGAGAAAGCCAGCGTGTGAAACTGGCAACGGAACTGTCGAAAAGAGATACAGGCAAGACCCTTTACATCCTTGATGAACCGACTACCGGACTTCATTTTGAAGATATCCGTGTACTGATGGGAGTACTGAATAAGCTTGTAGATAAAGGGAATACGGTTATTGTCATCGAACACAATCTGGATGTGATTAAAATGGCGGATTATATTATCGATATGGGCCCTGAAGGGGGTAAGGGCGGGGGAGAACTCCTTAGTTACGGAACACCGGAAGAGGTTGCGAAGAGCCCTAAGGGATATACACCTAAGTTTCTTCGCGAAGAGCTGGGGCTCTAATTTGAAGCATAGAGTGAGGGCGTTCCCCCAATAAAGTCAACTATCTCTAATCATATTAATTAAGGCGCGGATTACATGGTTTTTATTTAATTAGAGCCGTGTAATCCGTGCCTTAATAAAAGTCATAGAGGACTTTGTCTCCCGCTAATTCTTTATTTATCAGATATAGAAAGTATAAATACAACGAAAATGAAAATCAATAAAACAAATGCCGCACGGCTGTTAGATAAGGCTAAGATAGCCTATGAACTGATTCCCTACGAAGTGGATGAAAACGACTTAAGTGCTGTTCATGTAGCAGCAGATTTAGGAGAAAACATAGAGCAAGTGTTTAAGACTCTTGTCCTGCATGGCGATAAAAGCGGATATTTTGTCTGTGTCATTCCGGGAGAACATGAAGTTGACTTGAAACTGGCAGCTAAAGCTTCGGGTAATAAGAAGTGCGATTTGATTCCCGTAAAAGAACTTCTGCCACTTACCGGATATATCCGGGGAGGGTGTTCGCCTATCGGCATGAAGAAACATTTTCCTACTTATATCCATGAAACCAGCCGGGAGTTTCCGTATATTTATGTAAGTGCCGGGGTACGGGGACTTCAGATAAAAATAGCTCCGGAAGATTTGATTCGTGAATCCAGAGCAGAAATTTGTCGTTTATTTGAGGAGTAGTTTAACAAATCATTGTGCAAAAACTCAAGAAAAAGTATATATTTGCAAGAAATATTTATTTAAATCAATCATTTATTAATTCTAAAAACTTATATCTATGTTCAGTAAACACCCTAAAGGTCTGATTGCTGCAGCTTTAGCTAATATGGGAGAGCGTTTTGGCTTCTATATTATGATGGCGATTTTGACATTGTTTATTTCAGCGAAATTTGGATTGTCCGAGACAACTACCGGATACATTTATTCCGCGTTCTATGCTTCCATTTATATTTTAGCTTTGGCGGGAGGTGTTATTGCTGATAAGACGAAAAATTTCAAAGGCACTATTTTAGTAGGGCTGATATTAATGGCTATCGGTTATTTGATTATTGCCATTCCTACTCCGACCCCTGTTCCTAGTATGGCTCTTTACTTGGGATTAACCTGTTTCGGACTTTTGGTGATTGCTTTTGGTAATGGTTTATTTAAAGGAAATCTGCAGGCTTTGGTAGGCCAGATGTACGATGACCCTAAATATTCAAACCTACGTGATGCCGGTTTCCAGATATTTTATATGTTTATCAATATTGGGGCTGTTTTTGCACCGTTTATTGCTATTGGTGTGCGCAACTGGTGGTTGAAGGTGAACAACTTTGATTATGATGCTACTTTACCTGAATTGTGCCATCAATATTTAGAAAAAGGAAATGATATGGCTCCACAGGCAATGGAGAATCTGACAACTTTGGCTAAGAGTGCTGTTCTTGACGGAACTCCTGTAACAGATATGGGTGTGTTTGTTAATAACTACCTTGATGTGTTTAACCGTGGTTTTCAGTATGCTTTTATGGCTGCTATTGGTGCTATGCTTGTTTCGCTGATTATTTATATGGCAAATAAGAAGCGTTTCCCGGATCCTGCGACTAAATTGGAAACCAGTAAAGGCACTGCGACTGTGAATAAGGAAGAAATCCAAATGAGTGCTACTGAAATCAAACAACGTATCTATGCTTTGTTCGCAGTATTCGGTGTTGTTATTTTCTTCTGGTTATCTTTCCACCAGAATGGTTATTCTTTGACTTATTTTGCCCGTGACTATGTGGATTTGAGTGTTATTAATATCGACTTAGGTTTTACGCAGATCAAGGGAGCTGAAATATTCCAGAGCGTTAATCCGTTCTTCGTTGTATTCCTGACTCCATTTATCATGTGGATGTTCGGCTCAATGAAAAAGAATGGTAAAGAACCTTCTACCCCGATGAAGATTGCCATCGGTATGGGTATTGCCGCATTAGCGTATGTATTCTTGATGGTATTCTCCTTTACATTGCCTTCGAAAGAGGTGTTGGGTACTATGAGTGCTGCTGAAATAAATGCTATTCGTGTGACTCCGTGGATTATGATCGGTCTGTATTTCATCCTTACAGTTGCCGAATTGTTCATTTCTCCTCTGGGATTATCGTTTGTATCTAAGGTTGCTCCTCCTCATTTGCAAGGATTAATGCAAGGTTGCTGGTTAGCTGCAACAGCTGTGGGTAATTCACTGCTGTTTATCGGTGGTATTCTTTATACAACTGTTCCTATCTGGGCTTGCTGGTTAGTATTTGTAGGCGCAACAGGTGCTTCTATGATTGTAATGCTTTCAATGGTAAAATGGCTGGAACGCGTAGCGAAATAGAATCCCGTCATTGACTAAATAACAAAATGCCCCGGAACATTCACGATACTTGTTCCGGGGCATTTTGGTTTATTAAATATCCAATCCCATAATATAATCATTCATATAATACCCATTGCCAATCGGGAAATCACCTTCCCGTAACTTTCTCATTCCCATGTGTTCGTAAAACTGCAAGGCTTTATTATTACGATTCACGTTGAGTTCCATCAGACAAGGTTCCGGATGCACCTCTTTGATACACTTGATTGCTTCCTTAAATAAGAAACTGCCGCAATGCGTACCCTGAAAGTGGGGGAGAACATAGATTTTCTGAAGATGGAATACATCTTTTTCCTGTTGCTGTACAGAGACGTACCCGCATGGCTCATTCTCTTTATAAGCGATGGAATACACATGCCCTTCTTCTTCTATTTGCTTGCGCACATTGGAAGGAGCATACATCCAGTCCATCATATAATCCAGTTGTTCAGGAGATAAAATATCCTTGTAGGTTGCGGGGAATACCTCCTTTGCCATCATATGAATAAGCTCGCAATCGGCTACCGTTGCTTTTCGAATTGTAAACATACGTACTTTCTATTTTATGGTTTAACGGGCACAAATATAGCCATTATTTCTTTTTATAATAAGGTAAGCACTCTCTAATGTTTTAATTATTATTAATTTATAGTACTTTGTAATGCAAGGTACTTAAGTAATGCATATATTTGTGCCATCTAAAAGAAGTGAATAATGAAAGTAGACAATGTAAAATCACAGATGAGGAAAGGCATGCTTGAATATTGCATCATGCTTTTGCTGCACAAAGAGCCTGCCTATGCTTCTGATATTATTCAGAAATTGAAAGAAGCCCAGCTGATTGTAGTGGAAGGCACCTTGTATCCGTTGCTGACCCGTCTGAAAAATGACGACTTGTTAAGTTATGAATGGGTGGAATCTACCCAGGGACCTCCCCGCAAGTACTATAAACTCACTGAACAAGGAGAAACCTTTTTGGGAGAACTGGAAATTTCCTGGAAAGAACTTAACGACACAGTGAATCATATAGCCAATAGATAATTAGAAAAAGAAGAAATAAAAATGAAAAAGACATTGACCATAAATTTAGGAGGAATAGTTTATCATATAGATGACGATGCCTACCGACTGTTAGACAATTATCTGTCTAATTTGAAACATTATTTTCGTAAACAGGAGGGTGCGGAAGAAATTGTAGACGATATTGAGATGCGTATTGCCGAACTGTTTGCCGAGAAAGTAACTGAAGGAAAACAGGTCATCACAGTTTCGGATGTAGAAGAAATTATCGCCCGCGTAGGCAAACCGGAAGATTTTGGTATTGCTGACGAGGATACAGATTCACAGAAAAGAACGGAGCAAGCATCGTCCGCTAATCAAAGTAATACGCAAACCTCTGCCCAACGTCGCTGGTTCCGTGATCCGGATAATAAATTGTTGGGTGGTGTGGCAGCAGGACTGGCAGCTTACTTCGGTTGGGACATCACATTGGTGCGTATCCTGATGATTATTCTGGTGTTTGTACCTTATTGTCCGATGATTATCCTTTATATTATCGGATGGCTCGTTATTCCGGAAGCCCGTACCGCCGCAGAAAAGTTAAGTATGCGTGGAGAAGCGGTAACCATTGAGAATATTGGCAAAACAGTGACAGACGGCTTCGAACGGGTAGCAGATGGGGTTAATAATTATGTGAACTCCGGTAAACCTCGTACCTTTATTCAAAAGATAGGCGATGTATTTGTTTCCATTGCTGCCGTTCTTTTTAAGATATTTCTGGTAGCTCTTGTCATTCTTTGTTGCCCTGTCTTGTTCGTATTGGCTGTCGTATTGGTAGCGTTGGTATTTGCGGCAATTGCTGTGGCAGTCAGTGGAGGAGCTTTACTTTATGAGTTGTTGCCTGCCATCGACTGGATGCCGGTTGCCTCTGTATCTCCTATGATGACATTATTAGGTACGATTGCCGGAGTTGCCCTTATTGGTATTCCATTAGGAGCTTTTTTGTATACCATCTTGCGCCAGCTATTCCATTGGTCACCAATGGGAACAGGTTTGAAATGGTCATTACTGATTTTATGGATATTGGGTGCGGTCATTATGGTTATCAATCTTTCTGCTCTTGGCTGGCAACTGCCTCTGTATGGGCTGCACTGTTGTTAACTAAGCCTCATTCTATTAAAAAAGGATAATATTTATTCTTTTATAAGTAAATGTACCCCGATAGTGTGTCCGGGGTACATTTTTTGTTTCCCCTTATTCACCGTAAATCGAGATTTTTTAGTAAGTTTGTAAATACGTATTCAGGAAATAAAATGGGTGAACATATATGTTTTAGGAGAAACGAACGTTTAGCGACAGTCAATCCTTATTGGAGAGGAAATCCGATGGTGCGCGGACGTTTTTTTAACAGGCAGCATCGCTTCCGTCCGGGGATGGGTAGCGTGCTGAAATGGCGTCTTTCGCCCAATCCCCAACGCAAAGAGAAGAAGACGGTGAAATGGGACCCGAAAGTTTGTTATCTTCGCTCATTGGATGCGATGGTAGGAGATTCTCTGATATGGCTCGGACATAATTCTTTCTTTCTTCAATTAGCAGGTAAGCGAATCATGTTCGATCCGGTGTTCGGCAGTATTCCTTTTGTGAAAAGACAGAGCGAATTTCCTGCTAATCCTGATATATTTACGGAGATTGATTATCTACTTGTCAGTCATGACCATTTCGACCATTTGGATAAACAGAGTATAGCCCGCTTACTGAAGAATAACCCGCAAATGAAACTTTTCTGCGGCTTGGGAACCGGTGAACTGATTCAGGGATGGTTCCCTGAAATGAAAGTGATTGAAGCCGGATGGTATCAACAAATGGAAGATGAAGGATTGAAGATCACGTTTCTGCCGGCACAACACTGGAGCAAACGTTCCGTACGTGATGGCGGTCAGCGACTGTGGGGAGCTTTTATGCTGCAAGGAGATGGGATTTCTCTTTATTATAGTGGTGATACGGGTTATTCCAGCCATTTTCGTGAGATTCCCGATCTGTTCGGAGCACCGGATTATGCTTTGTTAGGTATCGGTGCATACAAACCTCGCTGGTTTATGCGTCCCAACCATATATCGCCATACGAATCATTGACTGCCGCCGAAGAAATGAATGCAGGTCTTACCATTCCCATGCATTATGGCACATTCGACTTGTCTGACGAGCCTTTGCACGATCCTCCGAAAGTTTTTGCAGCAGAAGCAAAGAAACGGAAGATTCCTGTGGAGATTCCCTATTTGGGAGAGATTGTAAAATTGAAAAAACAGAAATAATTAGAAACGAATAAAGAGATGAAGAAATTAGAAGTAAAAGATCTGAAAGAAAACTTTTTCGAAGCGATTGGAAAAGAGTGGATGCTGGTTACGGCCGGAACAAAAGAGAAGTTTAACACGATGACAGCAAGTTGGGGTGGCATCGGCTGGTTGTGGAATAAACCGGTTGCTTTCGTTTTTATCCGTCCCGAACGGTATACGTATGAATTTGTAGAGAAGAACGATCACCTGACTCTTTCTTTCTTAGGGGAAGAAAATAAGAAGATTCACGCTATTTGTGGTTCTAAGTCGGGACGTAATATAGATAAAGTAAAAGAGACCGGATTGAAACCAGTGTTTACAGAAAATGGCAATGTGTTATTTGAGCAGGCACGATTGAGCCTGGAGTGTAAGAAGCTTTATGCTGACGGTATCAAACCGGAATGTTTTCTGGATAAGGAATCATTGGAAAAGTGGTACGGTGGTGCTCATGGCGGTTTCCACAAGATGTATATTGTAGAAATTGAAAATATTTATTCGGAGTAAGATTTAGCCGATTTATGATGGATGCAATGGAGAAGGCTCTGAACTCAAGTAGATTGAGAACAGAGCCTTCTTTTATTTTACTTTATTGGAAAGTCGTTAAGCACAGATTATATGAAATATGCAGTTTTAGTGAATCAAATGACTGTGAGATTCGTATAATCCGTGCTTTAAAATTTTACTTAGATGGAGCTTTCTTCACCCATTTATCCAACCATTCAAAGAATGTGCGTTGCCATAAAACTCCATTCTGCGGTTTCAATACCCAGTGGTTTTCATCCGGATAAATCAGCAACTCTGCAGGAACACCACGCATCACGGCAGCATCGAAAGCAGCCATTGCCTGATTAGCCAGAATACGGTAGTCTTTTTCTCCATGAATACAGAGGATAGGCGTATCCCATTTCTCCACGAATAGGTGAGGAGAGTTGGCAAACGTACGTTGTGCCACCGGGTTTTGTTTTTCCCAGTATGCGCCTCCCATATCCCAGTTGGCAAACCATTTTTCTTCAGTTTCCAGATATTGCATTTCCATATTGAAGATACCGTCGTGGGCGATGAAGGCTTTGAATCGTTTGTCATGATGTCCCGCCAACCAGTATACGGAGAATCCTCCGAAGCTGGCACCTACACATCCCAAGCGATCTTTGTCTACATACGGCTCTTTTGCCATTTCATCGATAGCAGTGAAATAATCTTTCATACACTGGCCACCGTAGTCACCACTGATCTGTTCGTTCCATTCCACGCCAAATCCCGGCAAGCCGCGACGATTCGGAGCAACAATGATATAATCATTGGCTGCCATAATCTGGAAGTTCCAGCGATAAGACCAGAACTGGCTTACCGGGCTTTGCGGACCTCCTTCACAGAACAGCAAAGTCGGATATTTCTTGTTCGGATCAAACTGCGGAGGATAGATCACCCATGTCAACATCTGTTTGCCATCTGTTGTTTTCATCCAGCGACCTTCCACTTTACCCATTTCCAACTGGTCGTAGATCTGCTTGTTTTCCTGCGTCAGTTGAGTAGTAGAGCCATCCAGTGCCACTGTATAAATCTCATCACCCATGCTCATAGAATGACGTTTGGCGATCAGTTTATCCCCGAAAAGAGCTACACTTTCATAATCGTACATTCCTGAAGTGATTGCCTTTACCGAATCATTGGCCAAATCCAGCGCATAAATCTGCGATTCTCCGTGCCATACACCGGTGAAATAAATCATCTTTGCATCTGCTCCCCAGACAAAAGCGTCTACATTCGATTCGAATGCTTTGCTCACAAAACGTTTCTCTCCGGTTTCCAGGTTCATGATGAACAGACGGTTTAAGTCGGCTTCGTAACCGTCACGTTCCATACTCTGCCAGGCGATATACTTGCCGTCCGGAGAGTATTGCGGATTGGTATCATATCCTTTGTTCTCTTCAGTAATATTTTCCGTTTTTTGGGTGTTCAGGTCATAAACGTAAATATCGGAGTTGGTGGAAATCGCATATTCCAATCCTGTCTTTTTACGGCAAGTGTAAGCCACTTTGTCCGAAGTTGTATTCCAGGCAAGTTGCTCAATGCCACCCCAGGGCTTCATTGGACTTTCATACGGTTCTCCGTTCAGGATATCCACGATATTGGAAATACCGTTACCGTCGAAGTCGGCAATAAAAGGATGTGGAGCTGTCGTCACCCATTCATCCCAATGTTTGTACATCAGGTCGGTCACGATGATACCTGTGGCTTTCGGCAGGTCCGGATATTTATCAGCAGTGCTTTCTTTCGTCTTTACTTGTGAAATAAACAGCAGCTTTTTGCCATCCGGTGAAATGGAATAACCTTCGATGTCTCCGTCGTAGTTGGTCAATTGCTTGCGTCCGCTACCGTCCGGGTTCATTTCATAGAGCTGGCTACTTCCGTTGTCATTACTTAAGAATGCAAGTTTGGTGCCTCCTTTAATCCATGTCACTTCATTTTCCTGATACGGGGTATGAGTGATTTGCTGGTTTTCGCTTCCATCTGCGTTCATCACGAAAACTTCGCGGTTACTCTTGTTTTCCGATACACTGTAATACGCTACCGTATACGCAATTTTCTTTCCGTCGGGCGATACGGCGAATCCGCCGATACGTCCCATAGCCCAAAGTGCTTCGGGAGTCATGCGCTTCCCTTCGATCTTAATATCCGATTTCTCGATAAGCACCTGATCTGTTTTGCCTGCGTCTTTGGTTCCTCCGCAGGCAGCTAACAACATTGCTGCCGACATCATAAATAAATTAGCTTGTCTCATATATTTTATAAAATGTTTATTTTCTTGCGAAGATAGTGAAAAAAGGATTTAAATCTTCTTTTTCTGCCAGTTTCCTTTCTTCATATACCAGTAGCAGAACAACAGTATAAAAGTACCGTACACACATTCTGTTGTCCAGGCAAAAGCGACGTCCATTCGCAGGTACATAATGAAATATGCAGAGTATGTGACATAGATAGCCAGTACACAGAGTTCCATAGCCAATGCAGTCCGCGTATTTCCTGTTCCTGATACCGATTGGAAATACACATTGGCAGGCACTAGTACCAGATAGGCAGAGCATAGTACCCACAGTGAGGGTACGGATGCCGCCCTTAAATCCGGGATGTCTGTATAAATGCGCAGAATCAGATCCGGGAATAAGCAGAAAAACACCAGGATCGGCAATACAAAGATATATCCGATACGGATATGCTGTTTGATAGTTCCCCGTACACAATCCTGTTCGCCTGCACCGATCAGGTTACTTACCAGCGAACCGCAGGTGGAAGCAAATGCCATTGCAATCATAAACGGTATCCCCGACACGTTGCGGATGATGTTGGCAATCGCCAATGACCGCTCTCCCAAATGTTCCACAAACAGGAAGAACATGAACCAGGTAGACAAAGAAACGAAATTCTGAATCATTGTCCACACAGAAACATTCAGTATGCGTTTCAGTGTTTTTCCATGGAATTTGGGCAATATGTTCAACGCATATTTCTTGCAGTCAATTCGTTTCCATGTATAGATGATAAAGAAAATCACCGATACCATTTCGGCCAGTGACGAACCGATGGCAGCACCGGCAATTCCCAGTTGTGGGAAACCGAATTTACCGAAGATCAGGATATAGTTGAATACCACATTCGAAAGCACCATTACGATAGAGTTCAGCGTCAGTGTTTTGGTCTGCGTCGTACCTACAAAGAAGGCGCGGAACATCACCATGATAAAAGAGAAGAAGAACCCGTACACACGCCAATGAATATAACTCTCGGCTGCATCGTAAATGTGAGGAGACGAAATGATATTCTTGAGGATATATGGTGAGAATACGATGGAGAACGTGAATAAAATCACTGCCATGGCAAGCAGGAAATATATGCCCTGATAAAAAATCGGTCCGATTTCCTTGTAGTTTCCTTCTCCGTTGCGGCGGGCGATTAAGATCTGTGCGCCGATGCTGAAACCGAATGCCATCATGAAGATGGCGAGATAATATACCCCTGCGATAGCAGAAGCACCTAGCTCGATTTCTCCTACACGTCCCAGGAAGGCCGTGTCCGTCATGCCGATCATTTGTTCCATAATCAGACTGATCAGGATAGGGAAGGTGATCGTCCAGATTTGTTTATACGAATATTTAGTTTTCATCTTATTATATTGTTTAGAGAAAGAAAGCCGGGCAACCAAAATAGGGTGTCCGGCTTTCTTAGAATAGATTTCGGGAATTACTCCTTATTTTTTATTCTGTCTTTGCTGCTGCAATAGCTCTTGTTGCTTTTGCATCGCCTCCAGGCGAGCAGCAAATCCGGTCTTTTTCATTTGTTTCGGGTCTTTCTTTTTCGCTTCAAGAATAGACAATAATTTGACCTCGTCAGTCGTTCTACGAAGCAGAATCATAGTCCCCACACTAATCAGCGTTGACACGAAGTAGTAATAGTTCAAACCTGACGGATAGTCGTTCAAGACGAACAAGAACATAATCGGCATCAGATACATCATCCATTTCATAGCTGCCATTTGTGGCTGCGCTCCGGTATCCTGCATAGACATTGTGTACTTTGTGTTCAGGATATTGGTCACCGTCATCAGCAAGCAGAACAAGCTAAGATGGTTACCTAGGAACGGAATATGGAACGGGAACGTGATGAACGCATCATAAGTAGAAAGGTCGTCCGCCCACAAGAAGCTCTGTTGACGCAGCTCGATAGCACTCGGCACGAACATAAACAAAGCCATCAGGATAGGGAACTGCAATAACATCGGCAGACAGCCGCCCATCGGGCTTACCCCGTACTGGCTGTAAAGGCCCATCACCTCCTGCTGTTTCTTCATTGCATCTTCCTGCTTCGGGTATTTCTTGTTGATTTCGTCAATTTTCGGTTTCAATACACGCATCTTGGCAGAAGACATATATGTTTTCCAGGTAGCCGGATAAACCAGCACTTTTACCATAATAGTCAGAATCAACAGAACGATACCCATGCTCAATCCCCAACCGGACAACCAGTCGAATACGTTGATCGTGATAAACTGGTTAATCCAGCGAATCAACGGCCAACCCAAGTAAACCAGTCGGTGAAGCTCCCATTTCTCGTCACGGCCTTTATCCAACGCTTTCAACGTCTTGAAGTGGTTCGGACCGAAGTAGAAATACATCTCTGTCGGTTCCTTACCTGACGGATCAAAGAAAGTATTCATTTCAGCAGAATAATCTTTGATATATCCGCTTCCCTGTTGTTCCATTTTTGACTTAACGGAAACCTTGTCGAAATCCTGTTCAGCGATAAATACAGACGAGAAGAACTGATTCTTGAAAGCTACCCAATCAATGCGTCCCGGCAAATCCTGACTGTCATCTTTGGCAGCAGACAAGTTGTCTACATTGTCACCTGTTACTTTATAAGTCAGTTCCGACAGACGATTTTCATAAGTGAATCCTTTTTCCAGTTGGCGGGCACGTTGTGACCAGTCGATGTCCACATACTTAGTGCTTGCCAACTTGTCTTCCATGCCTGTCGCTTTGATTTCAAAGTTCATCAGGTAGCTATCCGGTTTCAGCGTATAGATGAAATCGATATAGCTTGCGCTATCCGCAGCCAGACGCATTGTAACACTACTGTCCGTCTTGTTCACCGCTTCAAAGAAATAATCTTTGGTCTGGATGGCTCCTGCTTTGTTGTAGAAGTTGAAGTTCATCGAAGCATCGTCACCGTCGAACAACATGACCGGCGTCTTTTTGTCCTGTGCCATATAATCTTTCAGCATGGCTGAATAGACACGTCCGCCTTTGGTTGTGAAAGTGATTTCCGCTACATTATTCCGGATGCTGATTTTAGAGTCGGTTCCATGCAAGGCATTGAAAAACAAAGCAGAAGAATCGGCAGCCGTTGCCACCTCTTTTTGGCTGTTAGCCAGTGCAGCTTCCGTTTTAGCCTTCAACGCTTCCTCCTGCTGCTGTACCACGGCAATAGAATCGTAGTATTTCTTTTGTGCAGCTATCTGTTCCTCGCTTGGACGGCTCAAAAAACTGAATCCTACCAATAATATACCTATCAGAACGAGACCTGTGATGGTGTTTTTATCCATTCTTATTTTAATTACAAATTATATAAATTACAAACTACCGGTTGTTTACCACGTATCGTTAGCCGTTCACCGTTGCTTTTTCGTTTTCGATGGCAGCTTTCACAAAGGCGACGAACAACGGATGAGGGTTCAGTACCGTACTACCATATTCCGGATGGAACTGTGTGCCGACAAACCATTTCAAAGCCGGGATTTCAACAATTTCTACCAGATCCGATTCCGGGTTGATACCTACACATTTCATGCCGGCAGCTTCATATCGGTCTTTATAATCATTGTTGAACTCATAGCGATGACGGTGACGTTCTTGAATATGTTCCTGTCCGTAAGCCTGATATGCTTTAGAACCTTTCTGCAAAACACATTCGTAAGCACCCAGACGCATGGTACCACCCATGTTGGTGATTGCCTTCTGTTCTTCCATGATATCAATCACGTTATGCGGAGTTTTTTCATCCATTTCACGTGAGTTGGCATCAGCGTATCCCAGTACGTTGCGGGCAAACTCGATAGCAATACATTGCATACCCAGACAAATACCAAAAGTCGGGATGTCATGTGTACGTGTATATTTGATAGCGACAAACTTGCCGTCGATACCCCGTTGACCGAATCCCGGACCAATCATTACACCCGCCATACCTTTCAGAGCTTCACATACATTTTCGTCTGTCAGCTTCTCGCTGTTTACGAAATGAACTTCCACTTTGCGGTCATTGTACGTTCCTGCCTGTGATAAAGCCTCACGGATAGACTTATAAGCATCTTGCAAGTCATATTTTCCAACCAGTGCAATATTGATCGGATCTTTTGTCTCTGCGGCGTGACGGCGTTCCAGGAACTTACGCCATGGGCCGAGTCCCGGAGTTTCTCCTACCGGCAGTCCCATCTTTTCGAGGATAGTGCTGTCCAGTCCTTGTGCCTGCATCAGGATAGGTACTTCGTAGATTGTTTCCGCGTCGATAGACTGCACAACAGCTTTATCGTCTACATTACAGAATTGTGCCACTTTCTTACGCAATCCGTCACTTAGCGGATGTTCGGCACGCAGAACCAGTACATCCGGCTGAATACCCACACTTTGGAGTTCCTTTACAGAATGTTGCGTCGGTTTTGTTTTCAATTCTCCGGCAGCAGCAAGATAAGGAACATAAGTCAAGTGTACGCAAAGAGCGTTCTTACCGAGTTCCCATTTCAACTGACGGATACTTTCGAGGTAGGGGAGTGATTCGATGTCACCTACCGTACCACCGATTTCAGTAATCACAAAATCAAACTTGTATTTATTACCAAGCAGTTTAACATTCCGTTTGATCTCGTCTGTGATGTGAGGAATCACTTGGATGGTTTTACCCAGATAGTCTCCACGGCGTTCCTTGTCAATGACGCTCTTGTAGATACGTCCCGTAGTAATGTTGTTCGCCTTTGTCGTTTGTATTCCCAGGAATCTCTCATAGTGTCCCAGATCGAGGTCGGCTTCGTGTCCGTCTACGGTTACATAGCACTCCCCGTGCTCATAAGGATTTAATGTTCCCGGGTCGATGTTAATATACGGGTCAAACTTCTGGATGGTTACATTATAACCTCTTGCTTGCAGCAACTTACCGATGGATGATGAGATGATCCCTTTTCCTAAAGAAGAGGCAACACCACCGGTGACGAAAATATACTTTGTTTCTCCCACAGCTATAACTGTTTTAATAATTGTTACTTAGTAGTATTCTTACGAACTTAAAAAGCGCAAAATTATAAAAAAAAGGGGAAGATTGCAGACTTTCGTCTCTACAATTTTATTAAAAAATGCAATTTTGAAAGAATCCTATGATTTCTAAACAAAATAATGTAGCTTTGCAGCCTAAACCATAGACAAATATGATGAGAATTACTACTTTATGTTCAGCGTTTATCCTGTCAATCTTATCGTTATCGCTTTTTGCACAGGAGCCTGTCGAATCCGCTTCACTTCCGACTGACTCTCTGCAGCCTGCTCCTGAAGCGATTAAACCTGCCAAAACGGTTAAATCTTCAACAGTGGTGGCAAAAGCCAGAGTCGTGAGGGCAGATACCCTTTCTGCAGAACTTCAGAAATATTTGATGCTAAAACTTAATCTGTCTGGTCCGACTCCGAAACTGGATACCGTTTCTTATTTATATAATAAGTATGTTGCACAATTAGATTATTTGAACGACTTGTCCGTTCCGCCACGTTATATTCCGTCTGATCCCGATTATTTCCGCTTGTTTACACCTGTGGCGTATTATTATGCCCCGATGGCACAATATTCGAAATTGGAATGGAAACCCATACAATTGGATGCTACTCCTCAACTGACAACAGAACTTCTGCCATACGATACCTTGGCATTTACCAAAACCCAGCGTGTCGGTAAAATAGTGAACAGTGCGTTGATGGATCTGTATCTGGCACATCCGGATTTGGTTGTAACTACAGAAGATCGCATCATGAGCCGTGATGTGTTCCGTCACGATGTGAAGCCGAAAATATCTCCGAAAGCAACTGTTGTTCATCTGTTTCAACCGGAAAATATGGATGATAATGTAGGAAAGGCCAATATGAAGATTAGTCGACCTAACTGGTGGGTTACGGGAGGTAACGGGTCGTTGCAGATCAGTCAGAACCACCTGTCGGACAACTGGTATAAGGGAGGGGAAAGCAACTTTTCCGGATTAGCGACTTTTCAGGTTTTTGCCAACTATAATGACAATGAAAAAGTACTGTTTGAAAACCAGTTGGAAGCTAAAGTCGGTATGACTTCCACTCCGTCAGATGAATACCATAAATATCTTTTTAATACCGACCAATTTCGCTTGTATAATAAATTAGGTCTGAGAGCTTTCAAGAACTGGTATTATACCATTTCTTCCGAGTTCAAGACGCAGTTCTTTAATGGTTATAAAGCTAATAGTGAAGAATTGGTTTCGGCTTTCATGTCTCCGGCAGATTTGGCGGTCAGTGTCGGTATGGACTACAAACTGACTAAGAAGAAATTTAATCTTTCCGTGTTTATGGCACCGTTAACTTATAATTTACGTTATATTGGTAGCTCGGAAGTGGATGAAACAAAATTCGGTTTGGACAAAGGCAAATGTTCTAAAAATGACTTCGGTTCCCAGCTGCAATCGACATTCAACTGGACCATCATCTCTGCAGTGACTTTAGAATCCCGTCTCAATTGTCTGACCAACTACCATTGGGCACGTATAGAGTGGGAGAATACATTCAATTTTGTGTTGAACCGTTATCTTTCTACTAAGCTCTATATACATACCCGTTTTGACGACAGTTCGAAACCGACTGAAGGAGACAGCTTCTTCCAGTTGAAAGAATTGCTTAGTTTCGGTATTAATTATAAGTGGTAAGAAATTTAAAGTTTCCCCAAAGAAATAAAAGAGGCTGTTTAACAATAAAATGTTATTCAGTCTCTTTTTTTGATCCATATATTTGTTATATCACTAATTTATAATTCAAAATATAACTTATATGGCAACAGTAAAAGTGAAATTTCGTCCTTCTTCAGTTTGTAAAAAAGAGGGGACTTTATTTTATCAAGTGACTCATAATAGAGTCGTGAAGCGGATAAGCACGTGTTACAAGATTTTCCCGTCGGAATGGGATAACCGGTTTTCTTCGGTTATTACCTTCACTGATAACGAAGTTCGTGCACGTCATCTTGTTACATTAAGAAAATGCATTTTAGAAGATCAATCCCGGCTTAAAGAAATTATTCGACGGTTTGAGCGGTCGGCGGATACTTTTACGTCAGACGATGTAGTGAAAGCCTATAAAGTACCTCTTGTTGACGGTTTCCTGTCATTTGGGCGGAATCTTATTGTGCAGTTGGAGCAAATAGGTAAAGAACGTACCGCTGAAACCTATAGGGCAACCTTAAATAGTTTCGAACGTTTCATGGGAAGCCGTGGTGATATTCTTATTGAAGGAGTGGATTCTGCTTTTATGGTTGAGTATGAAACATTTTTAAAATCAACTGGAGTATGCCCCAACAGTTCTTCGTATTATATGAGAAATTTGCGTGCGATATATAACCGTGCTGTTGACAAGGGGTTGACGGTACAGCGTAGTCCGTTCAAACATGTGTATACTGGGATTGACAAGACAATGAAGCGTGCTGTGTCAATGACAGTTATTCGCCAGATAAGAGATCTGGAACTGGGATTTTCATCTTCAATGGAGTATGCTCGGGATATCTTTATGTTTTCGTTTTATACTCGTGGAATGTCGTTTATAGATATAGCATTCCTTAAAAAGAAAGATATTCAGAATGGCATCTTGTCATATCGGCGTCACAAGACGAATCAGCAGCTTTTTATCAAATGGGAAAAGCCTATGCAAGAAATCGTTAACAAGTATAATACGGTAGATACGCCTTATCTGTTACCGATAATAAAAGATATAGGTAAAAATGAAAGGCGGCAATATATAAATGCGGCACATTTGATAAACAGGAAATTAAAAATGATTGGAGAACTGTTGAATTTGAATGTGACACTGACAACATACGTTGCCCGCCATGCTTGGGCCAGTATAGCCCGAAGCAAAAATATTTCTATTTCTGTTATTAGCGAGGCTATGGGACACGACTCGGAGAATACTACAAAAATTTATCTTGCATCATTGGATACTTCAGCTGTGGATAATGCTAATAATCTTATTATCAATTCTTTATAATGATAAAAAAGAAATGAGTGTATATTATTGAGCCGGTACTTTTCTTATCAAGAAAAGTATTAATTTGATGCAAAATTATAAAAAACGGCCATACAGCATTATATCCAACAACTTTTTTTATTCTGTAACAAAAAATATTAGCATTTTTTGTAAAATGTTAATTGAAACAGCACTTTAATATAATCCAAAAGTATCAGTATCAGATAGTATTGTTGTCGGTACTTTTCTTGATAAGAGAAGTATTGGATTAAGCCATAAAGCAAATAGAATTGGGGTATAAACATATTTGCAGGGGAAATAAAGATCAAGATATATTTTTAGAATATCAGTAAATGCTAATTTGTTTATTGCTGTTTGTTTGGGGTAATGCTTAAAGAGAAATAGTAACAATTATTTGGCATAGGAACACACATAAATGATGAAACTAAGGATTCTTTTTCTGATAGTAGCCATGAATGGCGTGGCTTATACAATTAATGCGCAGAAAGTGGCGCTAAAGACCAATATCCTGTCCGATGTTTTCATGAATGTAAATACCGGTTTCGAGGTAGGACTTGCACCTCGGTGGACATTGGATATTTCCGGAGATTTCAACGCATGGACCTTATCGCATAATCGCCGGTGGAAACACTGGGCGGTACAACCTGAAGCACGCTATTGGTTTTGCGATCGCTTTGCAGGTCATTTTGTCGGAGCTCATCTCCACGGTGGACAATATAATATAGGTGGTATTGACACTGATTTCAAATTACTGGGCACAGATTTTTCAACTCTTAAGGACACCCGCTATCAAGGATGGTTTGTTGGCGGCGGTGTTGCTTATGGTTATGCTTGGATCTTGGGGCGTCATTGGAATATTGAGGCTGAAATAGGTGTCGGTTATTCCTATACCCGATATGACCGTTTCAGGTGCGCCGGGTGTGGAAAGAAAGTGGAGGAGAGCAAGCCGCATAACTATTTTGGTCTCACTAAAGCGGCAGTGAATTTAGTTTATTTATTCTAAAAGCGTTTAGTTATGAAACGAACTATTTTTATTATAACAGCATTGCTGGGAGCTGGCTGTATGCTGAATGCCCAGCAAACAATTGGAGTGACAACAGATAACCTTAAAATTGAACGGAATGGTGAATATATAGTAGTCGATATGAATATGGGGCTGTCTCCTCTTGATGTGGAGAGCAATAGAGCAGTGCTGCTCACTCCTCGCTTTGTGTGCGCTACGGACACGTTGGAGCTTCCTTCGGTAGGAGTTTATGGGCGTCGTCGTTATTATTATTATGTGCGTAATGGTGAAAGTATGCTCTCCGGCAAAAAAGAGATGACATTCAAAGCACATTCCAGACCAGAAGATGTGGCGTATCATGCTATTATTCCTTATTACAAATGGATGAACGGTTCTGCACTGGAACTGTATCGTAGTGATTACGGATGTTGTAGCACACTATTAGCGGAATGTATCGAGCCGTTGGGCGGATATGCCGAAATAGAACCGCTTTCTCCACAGTTGCTCTATGTATACCCACAGGCAGAAACAGTCAAAAGTCGTTCGCTTTCCGGTTCGGCTTTTATCGATTTCCCGGTCGACAAGACGGTTATATATCCCGAATATCGTCGGAATACTTCCGAGTTGGGTAAAATTCAAGCTTCTATTGACTCTGTCCGTAATGATAAAGATATAATCATCACTTCGGTATGGCTTAAAGGTTACGCTTCACCTGAAAGTCCATACTCCCATAACCGTGATTTGGCGATAGGTCGTACAGCGGCATTGAAAAGTTACATCAATCAACTGTACCATTTCAGGGATAGTGTAATAACTACCGCCTATGAACCGGAAGATTGGGGAGGATTGCGCCGGTATGTTGAGAAAACGAACCTTACACATCGTACGGAAATATTGGCAATGATTGACAGTGACATGGAACCGGATGCTAAGGAAGCAAAAATCAAGCGGACTTATCCGGAAGAATACCGTTTCTTGTTACAAAACTGTTATCCGGCTTTACGCCACACTGACTATCGCATAGATTACATTATCCGCAGCTTCAGTGATGTAGAAGAAATCAAACGTATTATGCGGACACAACCGCAAAAACTTAGTCTTAATGAGTTCTATCTCGTGGCGCGGACATACGAACCGGGAAGCGCAGAGTTTAATGAGGTGTTCGAAACAGCCGTGAGAATGTATCCCGATGATGAGATTGCCAATTTGAATGCTGCAAACTCTGCTATGCAGCGTAAGGATTTTGAAAGCGCAGAGCGTTATCTTTCCAAAGCGGGAGATTCGTCACAGGCGGTATACGCTCGTGGGGTATATGCCTTTGGAGTAGGGAAGTATGATGATGCTCGAAGGTTCCTGAATGATGCGAAGGCGATGGGAGTAGAGGAAGCGGAGATAATTCTTATTGAGATAGATAAAATAGAGAAAGCAAAAAAATAAATTAATTCATTAACATTATTATAAAAAGGAAGCTGTCGAGATTAATAAGGTTAGTTGACTGGATTAAAATCAAGAGATTAGAAGATAGATTTATAATAACTATTAATTTTTTAATTATGAAAATGAAGAAGATTATTTGGGGAATTTTTGCATGTATGGCATTATGTGCATGTTCCGATGAAAGTAAAGATGTGACGGATGGCAAGGGTGACAATGCTGTTCTTTTTCCTAATGGAGAAGCATATATCAACGTGAAAATTTCGGAAGCGGGTGCTTTGACGAGAGCTACGACTAAAGATGATGCGCCAGGTTTTGAATTTGCTGATAAGAATACGAAAGAAGGCGAAGTGAAGAATGCCAAATTTTATTTTTATGATGCAACGGGTGCTTTTGTTTTGAAAAATGATGTATGGGATGGCGGAAATATTCATGATCCAAATCCGGATAACATTGAATTTGATGGTAAGACAGTTGTTGTTTTGCGTGGTCTTACAGAAACAAATTTTCCGAAATATATGCTTACTGTATTGAATGCACCTGATAATTTTGAGGCAGGAGCTACATTGGACGAAGCACAGAAGAATTTGATGGCTTTGAACAGTGATGTGGAAGGCGTTTATAAAAATGGTGAAAATTTTGTTATGAGTACGACAAGTTACGTCAGAGAAGATGGTACTCCATACTATTGTGTAACAGTTTTGTCTACAGAAAATTTTGCTAAGTCTACGGAGCAGTTGAAAGAGACTCAAATTGTGAAAGTTTACGTAGAACGTTTGGCTGCAAAAGTTGCTTTGAAAACAACGCTTGAAAAAGCTTCCTCATATACGAAAGGGGAAGAGGAAGTGCCTCTCTACAAATTGAATGTTTCTATCGCAGGTGAAGAAAATAATGAGGGAGAAGTTGTATTCCCAAGTACAGGTGAGGGTACAACTGTCGATAAAATTCAAGCTGGGGCAACTGATATTTATGTAGAATTTGTTGGTTGGGGCTTGAATGCTACAGCAAAAGATTCTTATTTGCTGAAAGGTATCAACACAGCATGGCAGAGTACAAATCCAGGAGATAAGACAACTTTTGTAGGGTTCGATTGGGATGCGAGCAAATATTTCCGTAGCTATTGGGGTACGTCGTTTGCCTATGGTCATGAGATTTCAGCACAGTCTGCCGAAGACGTTGCAGCAGGTGAAGAAACAGATAAAGATGGCAATAAGGTATTTCATAATTCAAATAACTCAAAGTATTTGAACTACATCTCTGCAAATAATTGTAATGGAGTAATTGGTGCCGATGTTGCTTATTGTGCTGAAAATACAAATACGGCTGCTTATGCTGTATCTCGTGCAGCTCGTACAAGTGTAATTTTGGTGGCTCGTATTTGTGATAAGGACGGTAATGATTTAAGTGATGATTTAGTTCGTTTTAACGGTCTGCTTTATTTGAGAAAATCATATCTCAATTATGTACTTAATACACAAAAAATTAATTTGTATTATAAAGTTGATGGTGTAGATGAAAGTGCTACTGACGATGAAAAATACAAGCAAATCAATGATACTTATGTAGAGTTGGTTAACATGGGTGATGGTAAGGTAAAAGTAGCGCTTACTAAGGAAACAGAAGTTGCTATTACAACTCTTTATAAGAAGGATGCGAATAAAAAAATGCTATCTGCTGAAGCGAGTGATATTGACGTTATAAATACAGCTTTATCATTTAAGAACTTTGAAAACCAAGATCCTGCAATTGGTTATAAAGGTGGTTTGATGTACTATAATATTCCTATTGAACACTTGAATAACGAAACTGAAACAATCGGAGATAAAGAAGTAAAAACATTCGAAGCTAATTACGGCGTTGTTCGTAATCACTACTACACACTTACAGTAAACAAATTGGAAAACTTAGGTAAGGGTGTTTATGATCCGGATGAAGTAATTGTTCCTAGTGAAGATGATGAAAAAGAAAACTACTATGTAGGTGCTACAATTAATATCCTTTCTTGGAAAGTTGTTAATCAGAATGTCGGTTTGTAATTTTTATTGCTAACACATAAATAGAAACTTATCTCGGAGGAGAAAAGGCTTTAATTCCTGCTCCTCCGGGATTTAACAAGAAAAAGTACTTCCGTTCCGGTACAAAGAAAGGGCGGCTTTGGAAAATGTGACGCCAAAAAGTTGTCTATTTTCCCACTAACAATGAAAATTCACTACGGATGTATGTTCGTAGACAATATATATATAACGAGAGAAATAATCCATGTATATAAACGATGAATACATTAGTTTATATGAAAGAAATAAATAAAACAACAACACTGCCAGTGCTTATGCTGCTGTCTGTTCTTTTTGTAATGACAGCTTGCGATGGAATTTACGAGGATGAAGGAGATTGCTCTGTGCATTATCATGTCAAGTTCCGTTATGATATGAATATGAAGTTTGCAGATGCTTTTGCACACGAGGTAAATTCGGTTACACTTTATGTCCTTGATGAACAGAATAATGTAGTGTGGCAAGGTTCAGAGCAAGGGGAAGCTCTTGCACAAGAAGGATATGCAATGGAAGTAGACGTGGCTCCGGGTAGTTATAGCCTGTTGGCATGGTGTGGGTTGGCAGGAGGCAATTCATTTGCCGTTCCTGTCTCATCTCGTAAGGAAGACCTGATTTGTTCATTGAAGCGCGAGCACAAGCTTGATGGAACAGCTTATGTCAAAGAAGACCTTAATAGGCTGTATCACGGCTATTTGGAAAAACAGACTTTCAGCAGTGAGGAAGGTACACATACTTTTGTCGTTCCGTTAGTTAAAAACACTAATAATATACGTGTTGTATTGCAGCATCTTTCGGGCGAGCCTGTCGATAAAGATAAATTTACGTTCTCCATAACTGATGAAAATGGGGTGATGAACTGGGATAATAAGCTGCTATCTGATGAACCCGTGACATACTATGCATGGCATACTGACTCGGGAACGGCAGGCATTGATGATGTAGATAGCAGGACAGTATCTTCATTTAGTGCTGCTATCGCAGAACTTACTACTGCAAGGTTGGTTAAGGAAAAAGCTCCCCGCCTGAAAGTGACGAACGATAAGGGAGAAACAGTATTTTCTATTCCACTGATAGATTATGCTTTGCTGGTGAAAGGAGAGTACAATCGTCGAATGGACGATCAGGAATATCTCGACCGGCAAGATGAATATAATATGGTTTTCTTTTTAGATGAAGGAGACCGTTGGATGGATGCTTATATTTACATAAATTCTTGGAAAGTTGTTCTTCAAGAGACCGGTATTTAAAAACATGTATATGATGAGAAAAGGTAAAAGCATATTGTCATTTTCTTGCTTGTTCTTCTCTGTCTGCATTTTGTTCTTATCGTGCAGTTCAGAGAGAGAATACCTTTCAACAGACCGGTATGAAGAAGAGGAGACTGTTCAGGTAGGTTTTCATATTGCGTTTGATGAACTCTCTGATACCCGAACAGTGACAAGGGCCGGTCGGGACGGGTATGACAACGGGATGGAAACGGATTTTGAAAATTACATCAATTTTGAGAATCAAGACTTTCGTATCCTCTTTTTCGATAAAGATAATAAATATATTTCTACTCTTCAGCTGGAAGGTATTATGCTTGTGGGCAATGCCGGTTATCGTTCAAAGTATTATGATGTAGTGGGTAATATTAGAAAACCGCTTCCTTCTACATTCAAGGTCGTGATGCTTGCCAACTGGAGGGAATATCCCCAAGAAAGTGAAATGGTTGTTGGGCAAACTACCATCAAAGATATATGTATAAGCCCGGGCAGTCAATATTCGTATGTTACTCCTTCTTTGTTTCATCTTTCAGAAGATTGTCTCATTCCTATGTATGGCGTGAAACTTTTCGAGAACGTGAAATTCTACTCTAATATATGCACTTATTTAGGCACGCTCCATATGCTTCGTGCGATGGCGAAAGTGGAAGTTAACTATACTGTTGCCGAAGCCTCTGGCAATACTTCCGACTACACCTTAAAGTCTGTTACGCTACATCGCTACAACAGCCGTGGATATTGTGCACCGGATAATGTATTCGTGGAAAGCGATTATGTGAAGGGGGATTATGACAAGGATTATGTAGACGACTTGCATTTGCCGGATGGCAAGAACGACAGTGATGAGAAAGAATTGCCTTTCGAGGAACTGTCGACAGGAACTCGTTTTGTGCTCTATATTCCCGAATATCAAAACCTTCTCAACGGTAACAAAGCTGTGGATGCAGCCGAGATTCACTTGAAATTTGCCGAGAGCGATCAAATACATACTATTGATTTTAAATATTATGATAATGCACCGAAAGACGTAGCATTAGGTACACCTTTCGACATTCATCGCAATTATTATTATAAATTCAACGTGACGAAAACGTACATAGATAAAATAGATGTTCATGTACAGGTAGTACCCTATGCAGAGGTCGAACTTGAACCCGATTTTGGCCTGGATCCGAAATCTGATTCTAACAATTAAACCTGAAAATGATGTGTCGTATGAGAAAGATAACAACTTTATTTTGTTTTGTTTTGCTTATGTTGCAATTCGTACTGACGACAAGTTGTCGGGACGATTATTTCATGACAGAAGAAATTGGCAAAGGAGATGCTGTCATTTCTGTATCCTTATGTTTTGATCAGGAGAATGCATTACTGGGCAAGACTCGTGCCGGAGAAGCGCAAAAAGAAACGGGTGGTGATGATGGAGATGTCATTCAGAATATCAACTCGCTTTGTATGCTGTTCTATAATGAAGCAGGCGAATTAGTTCATAATTATATCGTTTACAATAATGATGTGACGCCCGATCCGGATGTTGCCGATTGGAACTATAAATTAGAAGACAATCGTATTGACGAAGATAAAAATGAAGACGGAAGTCAGTTTGAGGACGATAAGACAGGTTCAGCCACCTTTAAGCTTCGTTCGATAAAGCGAGGACGCTACTATGTCTATGCGGTAGCTAATATGGGTGATCTGGGAGATTATTCTGATGCGATAAAGACCCGTGCAGGACTGAAATCAATTTCTCTTACCTGGGAGGATGAAATAGCAAAGAATAGTGAAATGTTTGGTATATTTAGTCTTAAGTCGGATCGTAATGCGAGTGATGACCAACCTGTCACTATAAATTCTCCAAGTGTGCAACTCCATAGCTGGTTGCGTCGTGCAGCTTCTAAGGTAACGGTTGCATTCGACGGTACCGGCCTTTATGAAAATGTGCAGATATATATTGAAAATATTGTAATAAAAGATATACCTAAAACCTGCGCATTAGGCAACCCGAATACACCCGGACAGGCTGATGTAAGCAAAGTGTATCCGTTGAGTGACTATATGGCTGAAGAAACAAAATGGGATGATAGGATGCTTGAGCGTTCTGTACGTTATTCCGCTTCTAACGGTTTGCTTGAAGAAGGTAAATCCATCATTATTCAAGAACTCCCGGATAAAGATCTTCAAACGCTCACTCCGGAAAACTATAAACATGTGTGTAAAACACAGCATCCTTATTTGGGTATGGGAGAGGATGGTGACGATTCCAATATTATCACCAATCGTCATGCCCATACAGCAAAGTCTCTGTTTTTTTATGAGAATATGCAGGGGAAAGGAAAGTTGAAATATCAGTCGAACGATGGTGGCCATTCGATATGGAAGCCCAATCCGGATGAAAATGAGCCGGGTTCCGGTTGGAAAGATGAAAAACCTTACGGTACGTATGTGGAGGTGAGTGGTTATTATCGTTGTACGGCTTTGGACGAACATCTGGGGGCAGGACCGATCAAGTTTCGCTTTATGCTTGGAAAAGATGTAAAAACAGATTATAATGCCGAACGCAATACTCATTACAAACTGACCCTTAAATTCAAGGGCTACGGTAACGATGCCGACTGGCACATCGAATATAAAGAGCCGCCCGGCATCCATGTGACTACTCCACAGTACATTTCTTATTTGTATAATAAGGACATGATGACTACGGTAAAAGTGGTTGGAGAGATGAAAGAAGGCTATAAGCTTGTGGCAAAAATCTTAGCAAAGAATACTAAAAGCTATGGTGCAGATCGCCCTTCTTCCGGTGAAGATGATGAAGTGGATCCGGATTTTACAGGTTGGAAGCCATGGGGAAATGGAACAACTGCATTTCCTTGGGTTACTAACGGTTTTTATTATACGGGTGAAATTTATAATGATGGTCCTTGGAACAGTTTTTTATCTTTGCGAAAAACTTCAGTTGTAAAGGTTGAAAACCCTGAATGGGCGGATAAAGCATCATGGCAAATTGATGCTGCTGATGCTTCGTATTACAATTATAAATATTATAAGGGAATGATTGATGGAAAAAACAGGGGTAAAAGAGAATATGCGTGGATTGAGAACGGTAGTGGAGGAGATGATATTGATGGCAAATATACGATAGTAAACAAGGGAAGTGAACATATTTTTACTATACCATTATATACTCGTGCTAAGGAACTTGTTACAAAAACTGGCTTTACTGGTAATAATCCGTATGTAGCATATCCTCGTAAGGAGAAGATAAAGTTTACAATAGAGGATGACAAGGGAAATCAAGTGGGGGAGCCGGTTTATCTTGATATGATACAGGTACGTCGTATAGAGAATCCGAAGGGGGTATGGCGTAGTGCAGGCAAGAAGGATGATTTCCATGTGACACTTATGCGTCTACCAAAAGAAGATGAAACATCTTATGTTACTTTCAAATCAGAGGGGGCGTGGAGAGCGGAGATAATGGAGGGTGGAGATGACTTTATATCATTGGAAGCAACTTCTGAAGGGAGCGAAGGGATTGTGAATACTGATTCGAAAAGAATAGAAGGTGCAAGTGAACATTTGATAGATTTTAAAATAAAGTTTAACGGGACTATAAAAGAAACTGAAGTTCGTTGTGCCATTGTACGTGTACGTTATCACAATTATACTTGCGAGCATTCTATATTTGTACGTCAGGGATATGCACCTATTACTTTGAATGGGAATACGGAGAGTGAAACGAATCCGGCATGGACTTCTTTTAATGTTTATCGTTTTGACGCTAATGATACCCCTGTCTACACAAATTCTCCTTTGGAAGAAGGGTCGTTATTTCGCCGTGGCAATTATACGGCAATTCTTGCTTCCAATAATGAACGGGCTGGGTTTAAGTTTGGTGAAGGTCCGGATGGAAATTTCACAGTATTAGAGAAAGGAAAAACGGCAGAGTCAGAGTTGTCATGGGAAGGTCTTCAGCCGTCATTGACGAACAATAGTCTTGTTTCAGGATGGAGTATTGCAGGAAATAATGAGCGTATTGCTAAGATTGAGGATTTTTATACTTTGGAATCCACCTCGATTCATAGTAATATTAATAAGGGGTATGGTGTGCTTTATGGGGATGGGGCTACAGAAACGCAATCATCCGTAGATATAGCTTGGGGATATGACCGTGGGGAAGATCCAAAGTCTTCCGTGAAGGGTATGCGTGGATGTTTTGTTTATAATATAAATAATGGACGAAATATATTTCTTCCGGTTGGTAAATCTGGTTATGGAAGGCGGATAGGAAGTCCGGATACTAAAAGTAATCCAAACGATAAAGCTGGAAGGCTACGTTATGCAGGACGTTCTGATTATTATACAAAGAATGACCCTTCTGGAAATATAAAATATTTGCCGTTATTTTATGATTTGTTTGAGCGTCCTGGTGCTATTTATCATTGTCGTAACAGATTGCTTAAGAGTGAAATAAAGAATGTAAATGAATCAAGTGCTTTTGATATAAACTATTTTACTATGGGGTTTGAAGGTTTTTTGAATGGTGCGGCAGATGCGGATGATGGTAGTAATTGTGACGCTTGCTTTATTCGGACTGTAAAGTATTGAGATTTGTGTGGAAAAATAAAGCATTTTTCTTGTTTATTATTTATAATTTTATCTATCTTTGTCACCGAATTCAATCCATTGCCTAAAAGGTGATGGAAAATGAGGGGTAAAAATACATGATCATTAAGAAAAATGACGATCAGAGAACTCTGCCAACAGATGTGATTGGCAGCAGCGTAGCGCGCTCAAAACGTTGGTTAGTGGCCATTGTGCGCATCTGTCACGAGAAAAAAACGAGTGAGCGGCTTACGAAAATGGGGATCGAAAATTTCCTTCCAATTCAACAAGAAGTCCATCAATGGAGCGACCGTCGTAAGGTTGTCGACCGGGTACTACTTCCGATGATGATTTTTGTTCACGTTGATCTGCAAGAACAAAAAGAAGTCCTGACTTTATCTTCTATCAGCCGTTATATGGTATTACGTGGGGAGAGTACTCCGGCTGTTATTCCTGACCAACAAATGTTGCGATTTAAGTTTATGCTCGATTACTCGGATGAGACGATCAGCATGAGTACATCGCCATTAGCTCCGGGAGAAAAAATACGGGTAATCAAAGGACCATTGGCAGGACTGGAAGGGGAATTAGTAAATATGAATGGGAAATCGAAAGTTGCTGTTCGATTGACGATGTTGGGGTATGCATGTGTAGATATACCGGTGGGGTGTGTAGAACCGGTATCTGAAAATGGGGATTTACGTGATTGAATAATCAATCTATTTTATAGGGGGTATGGGGATTTTACTGCAAAAATGTAATGAAAGTCTGTAAAATAGCAGACAGTCTATCTGACATCGGTAACCAAACAGTGGATATATTTATCGATGACCTCTCTCAAAAAAATCCATAAAAGTATTATGAATTATATCTTGTAAAAGATATAGTGTAGAAATGTATGTACGTATCGAAAGATGAAAAGATTCTCTGTTGGGTTGCACTAACATGGAAATCACACTCATACCCCCCTTGCGCTGATCGTAATCAATTAGATAAATAAATTTTCAAAATATAATTTTATTCATTTATACTATAATGGAAAAGACATTGAATGGAATAGTACAATATGCTCGCAAAAACTATTTCAGTTATTGGGTTATTTTAGCTATTGACACGGCGCTTTCTGTATTATGTTCATTGGTAGCTTATGTGGTCATTCATTATATGGCACATGTTCCAATGACCGACTGGATGCTCTGTAAGTTTGTTTGCATTTCTTTGGTTGCAAGTGTTGCAGGAGCTTTGTTATTCCATACTTATCGTAATACGATTCGTTTTTCACAAGCGCGTGAACTTTGGCGTATTATGTGTGCCGTATTATTTAAAATAGCTTGTTTGGCAATCGTTTCTTTTGGACTTATATCTGGGACTCAATTGCCATACAATTATAAAATATCTTATCTTCTATTTGACGGTTTATTGACTTTAGTGCTCTTGACAACCTTTCGTGTATCATTGATAATCGTCTATGATTTCTTGTTGGACTGGGTGAATAAAAAGAACACCCGTATTCTTATTTATGGTACTGATGAAGAGAGTGTGGCCTTGAAGTTACGTCTTAGAGATAGTGCACATTATAAGGTAGCAGGTTTTTATGTATATGGCAAAAACAACAGCCGACGCCGATTGGCAGATCTTCCCGTTTATTACTTTGAAAATGAGTCGGATGTTGATTATATCATGCGGAAGCGTGGAATTAAGGGGATTTTGTTTGCCCGTTATGAAGATACCCGCCTGGAAGAAAAGCGACTTCTGGAATATTGTAAAAACAATGAACTTAAAACATTGATAGCTCCTACTATCAGTGAGGCGGATTCTGACGGAAACTTTCATCAGTGGGTACGCCCCATCAAGATTGAAGATTTGCTGGGACGTGCTGAAATCAACATTAATCTTCGTCAGGTAGCGGAAGAGTTTCGTGGCAAAGTGGTGTTGGTGACCGGTGCGGCAGGTAGTATTGGCAGTGAACTTTGCCGTCAATTGGTGCAGATGGGTATTCAAAAACTTATCATGTTCGACTCTGCAGAAACTCCTTTGCATAATGTCCGTCTTGAGTTTGAGAAAAAATATCCGAATATAGATTTTGTTCCGGTGATCGGTGATGTGCGTGTGAAAGAGCGTGTACGTATGGTGTTTGATCTTTATCATCCCCAAATCGTCTTTCATGCCGCTGCTTACAAACATGTACCGTTGATGGAAGAAAATCCTTGTGAGGCTGTCCTTGTCAATGTAACCGGTTCCCGACAGGTAGCTGACATGGCTGTGGAATATGGTGCGGAAAAAATGATTATGGTTTCTACAGATAAAGCCGTGAATCCTACCAATGTAATGGGTTGCTCCAAACGTTTGGCAGAAATCTATGTACAGAGTTTGGGATGTGCTATTCGTGAAGGGAAAGTGAAAGGTCATACCAAATTCATCACGACACGTTTCGGAAATGTATTGGGCAGTAATGGTTCTGTCATTCCTCGTTTTAGGGAACAAATTGAGAATGGCGGTCCTGTCACTGTTACTCATCCTGATATCATCCGTTTCTTCATGACTATTCCTGAAGCTTGCCGTTTGGTGATGGAGGCTGCCACGATGGGAGAGGGCAATGAGATCTTTGTTTTTGAAATGGGCAAAGCCGTGAAGATTGTTGATTTGGCTACCCGTATGATTGAATTGGCGGGTTATCGTCCGGGGGAAGACATAAAGATCGAATTTACAGGATTACGTCCGGGTGAAAAACTTTATGAAGAGGTGTTGAGTGATAAAGAAAATACGATCCCGACCGAGAACAAGAAGATTATGATAGCTAAGGTACGTCGGTATGAATATGCAGATATCCTTGATATTTATGCAGAGTTTGAGAAATTGTCTCGTGGCGTTAAGATAATAGATACCGTGCGGTTGATGAAGAAAGTCGTGCCGGAATTTAAGTCAAAGAATTCTCCACGATTCGAAGTGCTGGATAAAGAAAAATAAACTAGAATATATTATGAATAAATCATTTTACATGTATATGAGTATGCATGGTATGGGACGTAATGTGTTTGCCTGCCTGATTGTGATATTTTTGCTCGCGTCTTGCCAGTCATACAAAAAGGTTCCTTACTTGCAGGATGTAGCAGTTGTGGAACAGACCGTTCAGCAGGAAAATCTGTATGATGCTAAAATAATGCCTAAAGATTTGCTTACTATTGTGGTGTCATGTACCAGTCCCGAGTTGGCTATTCCATTCAACCTGACTGTGGCTAGTCCTGCCAGTGTGGTTGCTGGTAGTTCGCAGTTGACAACCCAGCCGGTTCTGCAGCCTTATCTGGTGGATAATGAAGGAAAGATTAATTTTCCTGTTTTAGGTGAGTTAAAAGTAGGAGGATTAACAAAGAGAGAGGCCGAACAACTGATAGTAGATAAGCTGAAACCCTATATCAAAGAAACTCCGATCGTAACAGTTCGCATGGTAAACTATAAAATTTCTGTATTGGGTGAGGTTGCCCGTCCTGGTACATTTACGATCAGCAATGAAAAAGTGAATCTGTTGGAAGCTCTTGCTATGGCAGGTGATATGACTGTCTGGGGAGTTCGTAACAATGTCAAACTGATTCGTGAAGGTGCTAATGGTAAACAGGAAATTGTAATATTGGATTTAAACAAGGCGGAGACAATTCTTTCCCCATACTACTGGTTACAGCAGAATGACATTGTTTATGTGACCCCTAATAAAGCAAAAGCACGTAACTCCGATATCGGTAACAGTACGAGTTTGTGGTTCTCCGCTACTTCTATTCTGGTATCATTAGCAAGTTTATTAGTAACAATCTTCAAATAGTAGCATCATATGATTGAGGAAAAAAGAGAAAACCGGGGTGAGCAACCAGAAGAGCAGATGAATATTCAGGAAATACTTTTTCGTTATCTGATTCACTGGCCTTGGTTTGTAGTATCGCTAGTCATTTGTATCGTTTGTGCATGGGGATACCTGCGACTGGCAACACCTGTTTATAATATTTCCGCCACCGTCCTGATTAAGGATGACAAGAAAGGTAGTGGGGCAAGCATGTCCTCTGAGTTAGAGAAAATGGGGCTGGATGGTTTTGTTTCTTCATCAAATAATGTAGATAATGAAATAGAAGTCTTACGTTCTAAGTCATTAGCAAGAGAGGTGGTCAATCATTTAGGTTTGTTTGTGACTTATAAAGATAAAGATGAGTTTCCCAGTAGAGAACTTTACCGTACTTCACCTGTTTTGGTAAGCTTGACTCCACAGGAGGCGGATAAACTTCCACATCCAATGGAAGTGAATATGACTTTGCAGCCTACAGGTGCGATGGATGTATATATTACAGTAGGGGAAAAAGAGTATCAAAAACAATTTACGAAGTTACCTGCTGTGTTCCCAACTGATGAAGGTACAGTCGCTTTTCTTGTAAATAATGATACGCTATCATCAGTTCGTCCAGAAAGTGTAATGCAAGAACGGCATATTACTGCTTTTATCAACAGCCCTTTTTCTGTAGCGAAAGGATATGTAAATTCTCTGTCAATATCTCCTACATCGAAGATGACTTCTGTTGTGGTAATATCGTTAAAAAATTCAAATACTCGGCGTGGTAAGGATTTCATCAATAAGTTGCTTGAGATGTATAATGTCAATGCCAATAATGACAAAAATGAAGTAGCACAAAAAACTGCAGAATTTATAAATGAACGTATTGGCATTATTTCAAAGGAACTTGGAAGTACAGAACAAGATCTGGAAAATTTCAAACGTAATGCCGGTATTACGGATCTGAGTAGTGAAGCGCAAATTGCATTAACGGGAAATGCGGAATATGAGAAGAAACGTGTGGAGAATCAGACACAAATCAATCTTGTAGTAGATCTTCAACGCTATATGTCAGGTAATGATTATGAAGTGTTGCCTACTAATGTAGGATTACAGGATGTAGGGTTAGCTGGTGCGATAGACCGTTATAACGAGATGTTGGTTGAGCGTAATCGTTTGTTGCGTACCTCAACAGAAAATAATCCTACTATCATTAACCTGAATACTAGTATTAAAGCTATGCGTAGTAACGTTCAGGCCACTCTGGATGCGACACTAAAAGGATTGGAAATTACGAAAACAGATTTGACTCGTGAGGCAAGTCGTTATTCTCGTCGTATCAGTGATGCTCCGACTCAAGAGCGCCAATTTGTGAGCATTGCTCGTCAGCAGGAAATCAAGGCTGGACTATATTTGATGTTACTTCAGAAACGTGAAGAGAACGCTATTACCTTAGCCGCTACTGCGAATAATGCAAAAATAATTGACGAGGCGCTTGCTGATAATAATCCGGTTTCTCCTAAGTGGATGATGATTTATCTTGTAGCTTTTGCGTTTGGAATGGGGATTCCAGTGGGTATTATTTATTTGATCAGTTTGACTAAGTTTAAGATTGAAGGTCGTGCCGATGTTGAAAAGTTAACCTCACTTCCTGTCATTGGTGATATTCCGTTAGCGGATGAAAAGTCCGGTTCTATAGCTGTATTTGAGAATAAGAATAATCTGATGAGCGAGACATTTCGTAATGTGCGTACAAACCTCCAGTTCATGCTTGAGAATGGCAAAAATGTGATATTGGTTACTTCTACTATTAGTGGTGAGGGTAAGTCCTTTGTATCATCCAATTTAGCTATCAGTCTTTCTTTGCTAGGTAAAAAAGTAGTGATAGTAGGTCTTGACATTCGTAAACCGGGATTGAATAAAGTATTCAATCTTTCCAGAAAAGAACATGGTATCACCCAATTTTTGACTAATCCAGCTGTTAATCTGATGGATTTGGTTCAAGTTTCCGATATAAACAAAAATTTGTTTATTCTTCCTGGTGGAGCTGTTCCTCCTAATCCAACGGAATTACTGGCTCGTGACGGATTGGAGAAGGCGATTGATACTTTAAAGAAGAATTTTGATTATGTAATTTTGGATACAGCTCCGATTGGAATGGTGACAGATACATTATTAGTAGGGCGCGTGGCTGATTTGTCTGTATACGTATGTCGTGCTGATTACACTCGTAAGGCGGAGTTTACTTTGATTAACGAACTTGCCGAAAATAATAAATTGCCAAATCTCTGTATTGCTATCAATGGCTTGGATCTGACTAGAAAAAAGTATGGTTATTATTATGGGTATGGTAAATATGGTAAGTATTACGGCTATGGTAAGCGGTACGGCTATGGTTATGGATATGGGCAGAAAGGTGAATAAGGCGTGTTTTATGGATTAGGCTGGATGTATTCTTTAGTAAATTTTGTCTTGTGAATTGACTTCCCTGTTTATTCTCGAAGTCTTATATTTAAAAATAATTTAATTAATATATAGTTATGTCAGAACGAAAGACTATTTACCTCTGTCTTGCTCATATGTCAGAAGAGAGATTAGAACAAGAATATGTAAAAGAAGCATTTGATACTAATTGGGTAGTGCCTTTGGGACCTAATGTTAACGGATTTGAAGAAGACCTCAAGAATTTTGTTGGTGAAGGTAAGGAAGTGGTAGCACTTTCTGCTGGTACTGCTGCTGTTCATCTTGCACTCCTTGCTTGTGGTGTGGGGCCTGGTGATGAAGTCTGTGTACAGTCATTTACCTTTTGTGCATCAAGTCATCCTATAACTTATCTTGGTGCTACTCCGATATTTATTGACTCTGAAAAAGATTCTTGGAACATTGATCCAGAACTTCTAGAGAAGGCTATTCTTGATCGTAAGGAAAAGACCGGTAAATATCCTAAAGCAATCGTACCTGTAGCATTGTATGGTATGCCATACGATTGCGATAAAATTATGTTCATCTCGAAAAAATACAATATTCCAGTTATCGAAGATGCAGCAGAAGGCTTTGGCTCTAAGTGGAAAGGGCAAGTGCTGGGTACTTTTGGTAAATATGGTGTGTTTTCATTTAACGGCAACAAAATGATTACAACATCAGGTGGAGGTGCTCTTGTCTGTGCTAATGTGGAAGATAAGAATGAGATTATGTGGTATGCTACTCAGGCACGTGATGCCTATCCATATTACCAGCATACTGCTATTGGCTATAATTACCGTATGTCTAATATTTGTGCAGGTATTGGGCGTGGGCAGATGGCTATTGTTAATGACCATATTGCTCATCATAAGCATGTGCAAGCTCTCTATCGCGAATTACTCAAGGACATTAAGGGGGTTACTCTTCACGATGCGCCTTCAGCTGATTATGATGCAAATTATTGGCTTTGTACAATAACCCTTGATCCTGAAGTAAAAGTTAAGGGGCAGGAGAATGCCTACAAGGAGGTTATTAAGACTGCCGTTGGGGGAGCAGCTGGAGTTATACATGCCGTTGATTCTGCTACTACCGACTGTCAACCAAATGAGAACGTTGAGGCTATGCGTATGTTTATGCTTAACAAGAGAGTAGAGGCTCGACCTGTATGGAAGCCGATGCATAAACAGCCTGTTTACCAGAACGCACCAGCTTATGTCAATGGTATTAGTGAGGCCATCTTCAAAGTAGGTATGTGTATTCCAGCTGGTCCTATGGTAACGGACGATGATATATGTTACATTGTAGACTGTATTAAGGAGGCTATCATTGAGTAATTAGATTGACTGGTTGCACATAAATTGACAGATATATTGTTTAATGTATCTGTTAGAATAATTAACTATAGGAATATGGAATTCAATATAATTAGGCGTACTTACGTAATATATAATTTAATTTCTGTATAACATCTAATGATAATACTAAGAAAAAAAATAGCTTTACCTTTAACTGCTATTATTGTTCTAGTTCTATCCTTTATAGAAAATAGAACAGAATGTTATTATTGTTGGTTTTTAATAGTGCTTTATCTATTTATCTATTGGGGTAAGATAGGCTTATACAAATATTTGAATTCTACTTGTGCTTTTTTTATAGCTTTTTTGACTTTTGTACGTTATTTAATTATCCCTCTCTTGATTATTTTGGATAATGAGTATATGATTTACTCTCCTTTGGGGTTAGGCATAAATGGAAACTATTTTTATAAAGGATTCTATTTGACTGTTTGGGAACTTCTTTTATTTGGTTTATTTATTAATCGGAAATTACCTAAATGGTATTATAATAATAACAATGCGTATATTAAGTGGTCCAAAACGCATTCTACAACGTGGATCATTTTGATTATTGGGTTATTGGGATTATTATCCATTAATCCATCTATATTGCAAGATTATTCATTTGTGATAAGTCTTAAACCTGATGATACGATTGCACAAGAGTATATACCACAAGGATTAACGGAAACCATTTCTACAATTGTTAGTAGAGTACTTAAAATAGTAATACCTATACCCGTTGTTTCTTTATTATATAAAAAATATAACCAAAATTGTTCAATTGTAAACTTTTATATAAGTATAATTGTGCTCGCTTTTTTTTATGCATTCCTTATAGAAGGAAATTCGCGTAATACGATAATAATTCCTGCGGTAGCAGTATTGTTTATTTTTTTGAGACTTTATCCTCAATATAGGAAAACAACACTATCAGCATTAGTAACTGTTATTTTATCGATTGCTATTTTATCGTTAGTATGGAAAAGTTTTTCAGGAGACTTCAGTACAGCGAGAGAAAGTTCTTTTTCATACTGGATATCTTATATAGAGTCATATTTTGCAGGATTTTCAAATATGGGGAAAGCTGTGTCTGCTTATCAAAATAGTGATATATTTATAAATCCGATAATTGCGTTCAATGATTTGGCTCGAAGTGTACCTTTCCTCAATTCATTAGTTGACAACACTAATACTGCAAGCTATTATTATGTAATGACTTGGGGAAGGGGGGATCAGGTAATTCCAGCCACAGGTAATGGTCTGTTTTATTTTAGTTTTATTCTGGCACCTGTTGTTTCTATGATGATTTTATGTATTGGACATTATTTTGAAAAACGTATGCATAATTCTACTTCGGTGCCTGAATATATTATTTATTGTTATTCAAGTATTGTAATATCTTACAACATATTTAATTCAGTATCAACAATGATGATGAAGTTGTCAATCACGTTATTACCTCTTCTTTTTGTTTTGTATTTAAGTAAAAAAATGAATCAAATATCATATAATCATATTTAATATGTATAATATACATTCTTTAAGAAACTTATCATTAGAGAAAAAATCGGCACTAGTTTTTGTGTTTGCTACTGCAATATCTTCTGGTCTAAATATGATAACTACGCCTTTCTTTACTCGATTGATGCCAGTCGATTCTTTTGGGGTGGTTCAATTATTTAATACATGGTATCAAGTATTAGCTGTATTTGCAACCTTTTCTGTTACTAATGCGATAATTTTTGTTGGATTTCATAATTATGCAGATGACAGAATGGGATATCTTTCTTCCTCATTAGGCCTTGCAACTTTTTCGACTGTAATTATTTCATTGATAACTTTCTTTACACAAAAATATTTTTTTCAAATAAGTGGACTAAATGTATCATTGCTAATATTATTGACACTTAGTTTTCTGTTTTTAAATGCTACTCAATTATGGATATGTCTTCAAAAATACGAATTAAAGTATAAAAAAGTATTTTTGGTGGTAGTTTCATCTGGAATATTATCTTCTGCTTTATCTCTTTTGGCTGTATATTATACAAATAGTTCTTATGCAGAAGTGCGCTTGTGGAGCTCTCAGGCAATTCCAATTTTAATAGGAATGGTAATATTTTTATATATATGTATTAAGGGGCGTAAGTTCTTTAATAAGAGATATTGGCTCTTTATTATAACATTCAATGCACCATTATTAATTCATTATCTATCCCAATTTATATTAACTAGTTCCGATCGATTGATGATTAATTACTATTGTAATGAAGCAGATGTAGCTATATATTCACTAGCTTATTTAGTATCAAATATTTTGTTAGTTTTCTTTTCACCTATCAATAGTGTTATCATACCTCGTACTCACAAATTACTTGATGATAAAAATTATCATGAAATTGCAAGTTTTTTATATAAGCTACTTATTTATATTGGGATTTTTATCTTCTTGATTTCGCTTCTATCACCTGAAATAATTGCGATTTTAGGAGGAGAAAACTATGCAGGAGGTATTAAAATTGTGCCAATAGTATCATTCAGCACATTATTTAATGTTTTGTATATATATGTTGCTAATATAGAATTTTTGTATGGAAAAACTTATAGAATAGCATTGATAACGATAACTGCGGCTTTATTAAATATTGTATTAAATGCTTTATTAATACCGATTTTTGGATTTACGGCAGCGGCATATACTACTTTGGTTGCATATTGTATATATGCAATCTTGCATATATACAATATGTCATCACTCTTGAATCGAAAAATATTTTCATATAGAAAGTTGTCTATAATATGTCTCATTTTTATGGTTCTTTGTTTCATTTCAGTGATACTATCAAACATGATTATACCAAGATATATTCTTTTTTTAATAAGTCTATTATTGGTTTTGTATTTACATAAAAAGTTAAAACTAAAAGTATGAGAAAAGTAAGTGTTTTTTTGAGAATATTGGGGGGGATAGGTAAGTCGTTATATATCAATTTCAAGGTGTTGCCTTTTGCGAAAGCAATAAGACTTCCTATATTAGTTTCTTGTCAAACTCGATTACAGGGGATATCTAAAGAAACGATCAAAATAGATACATTGAAAATTCGTACAGGTATGATTAGTATAGGCATATTTGAACGTTCAGAAGGTGTTATAGGCCCAAAGTATTCTTATTTTGGAACAGATGGGAATTCTAAAATAATATTTGGAGGGAATTTTTCAATGGTGTATGGAGGATGTTTAAAAGCCACAGGAGGAGGTATACTAAAAATGGGAGATAAGGTTACATTCAATACACATTCGAAAGTATTGTGTTCACATGAAACTACCATTGGGAATAATGTTCGACTTGGCTGGAATGTTACATTGAAAGATGGAGATGGACATCCGATTTGTGACGAAGAAGGACAAATCTTTAATCACAGTAAGCCAATAATTATTGGAAATAATGTATGGGTTGGTTCTGAAGTAACTCTTTTAAAGGGAACTGTGATACCTGATGGTAGTGTAGTAGGATATGGCTCTATTGTCACAAAAGCTTTCGATGAGGAAAGTGTGATAATAGTCGGTAGTCCGGCCAAGATTGTGAAACGTAATATACGATGGAATGCCTGACTAGGTTATCCAGTTATAAAAAATAAAAGGATTATGAATGAAAGATTTATTGAGAACATCAAAGTTCAGTGTAGAAAAAATAAATTTGTGTATCGTATTTCAAAAGTATTATATACTCCAATTGCTTTATATCTTAAGGTAAGATTAAATTATATTACCTTAAAAAAAACTGATATTCTTTATGCTAAGCTCAAACAAATAACGACAGGGAAAAGTAGACTCTATTATTTTGGTGTACCCATTCACGAAAATCTCGGAGATGCTGCTCAGATGTCATGTATAAGGAGATGGATAAAAGAAAATTACCCCGAAAGAGAAGTAATTGAGATAGAAACATTGCCAACTTACCGCAAAAAGATTAGAAGATGTCTGGAGGCGATAATAGCACATGATGATGTTATCATAAATCAAAGTGGTGCAACTTTTTGTAATCGTCATGAGGATCATGGAATGCACCGTTATTTATTGAAGACATTTAAACAAAACCAAATTATTTTCATGCCTCAAACAGTTGATTTAACAGATAAAGGTGAGATGGAAATAACTGCAAGTTTATTTAATGCACATCCACTTGCATTTTTTCTGGCACGAGATCCAGAATCTTATCGAATGGTTAAGGAAGCTTTCGATAATAATAGAATTATGTTATGTCCAGATATTGTGACTACGTTAATTGGAAATACACATTTGAGTCAGAAAGTCGGTAGAAAAGGGATATTGATATGTAAACGAATTGATGGAGAGAAAAAATACTCTGATGCTAATATTTCAAAACTACTTTTAGATCTAAGGAGTATTGCTGATGTTATTGATATGACAGATACTAATTTTGATCATACTATTGAGTATACATATTCTCACCTTGACATGATATTGCGTGATAAGTTTTCAATGCTTGCGAAATATGATGTAATACTTACTGATAGATACCATGGCATGATTTTTTCTTTAATTGCCAATACGCCAGTAGTAGTACTGCCAACTACTGGACATAAAGTACGCGAAGGTGCCTTATGGTTTAAAAAAGATTATCCTCAAAGCATTGAATTTTCTGAAACACTGGAGGAAGCTTTTAATATAATAAGAAGAATGATCAACGATAAAGTTCATGTCAATAATATTAGTTTATATAAAGAACGGTACTATGATTCTCTAAAGGAACAAATAAATAGCAGCATAAGAAAATAAGAAAGTAAATCAATAATATATTTAATGAAAATACTCTTCTTAACAGAAAATTATTTTCCACTTGTTAGTGGCGTTCCTATCGTAGTTAAATACCTTGCAGAGGGACTCTGTAAAAGGGGACATGATGTAACGGTAGTTACTCAAAAGCCAGAAAACAGCCCCAAAAACGAAATAATTAATGGAGTAAAAGTGTTTCGTTTTAATATTTGGCGAGATTGGAAGCATTTCTACAAAGGCGATATTCAATCATATCTAGATTTTGTAATAAATAGTAGAGCAGAAATTAATATTATAGAATGCGCAGAGTGTATCACAACAGATGTGTTATTGCCATATCTTAAAAAACTCTATGGAAAAGTTTTATTTCACTCTCATGGTTTATCTGGTTTTGATAATAAATTCTTTATATTAAAAGATAATTTAAAGCATACTTTAGGTTCAACTTACAATTGGTTTAATTCTCAGTTATACTTTAAATGGACTTTTAAGAAGGCAATAAAATACATTGATGCGTTTATGTGCCTTTCTGAAGTAGATAGTGGAATTGACTACATTAAGAAAAATGCCAATAAATACTTCATACTTAACAATGCTGCTGATGATATGTTTTTTTCCATAAATATACCACGGGGAGGACTATCTAAATATTCAAGTTTGAATAATAAACACTATATAATAAGTTGCGCTAACTATACTGTTGTTAAGAACCAGAAAGATATGATTCGTCAGTACTTCATGTCTGACAGTAGCAAAAGTTATTCGTTGGTTTGTATCGGATCTCAGAAAAATAAATATTATGAAGAATGTGAGGACTTAGTTTCAGAACTAAATCAACAGATTGGTCCTCGTGATGTTCATCTATTATCTGGAGTTGAGAGAGCAGATATTCCATCCATTATAAAGGGGGCATCCCTTTATTTAGTTACAAGTCGTTGGGAACAGTATTCTATTTCTATAATAGAAGCTATGAGTCAGGGAGTACCTTTTATTAGTACAAATGTGGGGAATGCAAAAATACTTTCTGGAGGAGCCACAGTTAATTCTGTAAACGATATTTATCTGCAAATAGATAATCTTCTTACAAATAAATCTCTTCTTAAGAATTATGCTGAAGCGGGAAAAGACTTTGCCTATAAAAATTGTAGGATAGATGTTGTGATAAATAAACTTGAAGATGTTATGCAAAAGGTTGTGTAAAAGTAATATGATGCAAGCAAAACGTTTACCTTATCTCGATTCAATCAAAGGAGTTCTTATAATCCTTGTAATAATTGGCCATGCCATTCAATTCTGTATACCTGACTACGAACAAAACTTTTGTTTCCGGTTTATATACTCTTTCCATATGCCATTATTCTTTTTTGTTAGTGGCTATTTGGCAAACAGAGGCTATTATAATTCATCAGTAATAGGTAAAAGAGCATGCCAGTTGCTTATACCATTTATTGTATGGGCATTCTTTGCTCCTTTATTACAAACCGGTAGTATTGATATTGATAAAGGGCTACAGGTACTTATTTATCCTGATAAGGGATTGTGGTTCTTGTACAATCTTTTTTTTTACTCTGCCATCTTTAATATAGCAGAATTTTTAGAAGAAAAATATAGGATAAGGCATATTGTTACAGTGGGGGCAGTTGTTATCATATTATATGTCTTAATGTTTTTGTTCCATACAAAATTCAACTGTTCTCAATTGTGCTATCATATTATATTCTACGGTATAGGCTATTATTATAAATGGTTGCAATGTACTTGTGTGAAATATAATTCGCATATTCTCAATTGTTTATTAGGAGGGGTGTTTGCTCTAACCGTTCCCTTCTGGACAACAAATGGAGAACCATTATTTTATCAGTATGTTAATTGGGGAGGGGCATTTTCTTATTTATATCGTTATGGTGTTCAGGTTGTTGGTATGTTGTTCTTTTATAATCTTGGTGAGAGATATTTGAATAGAAGTCTGCCAATACTTCAGAAGATGGGTATTTCAACTTTAGGAATTTATGCTGTTCAGTTTACCATACTACGTTATCTAGTTGAATTCATCCCAATTGAATTAGTATCATCCAAAATAATTGTTGTATCCATTATAGCTATACCATCAAGTTATTTTGCAGTCGTCTTGATTCGGAAAGTAAAATATGTAAGACTTCTTTTAATCGGAGAAAAGTAAAACAATGAAGATAGTTACTTTTTGGGGTGGGCTTGGCAATCAAATATTTGAGTATGCTTATTATCTGTGGTTGAAAGAACAGAACCCTACTGAAAAAATATATGCTTATTATCCGTCCATAGGTTTATCTGACCATAACGGGCTGGAAATTAATAAACGCTTTGATGTTGTGTTACCTCCAACGTCGCCATTAGCCAATTTCATAGGCAAAATCTTTTTTAATGCAAATAGAATTCTAAGGAGGGTGAAACTTCCTTTGGTATGTACATGTACTCAATCGAACGAGAGATATGATTCCATATTTCATTGTGATTATTGGCAAGACAAAAGGTATATATCAGGTTCTTTCAATTTGAATTATAATATAGGGACTATAGAGAAACAGAATGAAGATGTCTTGCAAATCATCAAAAAAGAGAATGCTGTTGCTATACATGTACGCAGGGGCGACTATATGACTACTGGAAATATATCTACTTATGGTGGTATTTGTACGGAAGAGTACTATTTTAAAGCGATTGCTTACATAGAAAAGAATATAGATAATCCGCATTATATATTCTTTTCAGACGACCCGGATTATGTGAAGTCGCATTATTCTTTCGCTAACATGACTGTGGTTGATTGGAATAAAGGGGAGAAAAGTATTTTTGATATGTATCTTATGTCTCAATGTAAGTTCATGATTTTAGCCAATAGTACCTTTAGCTATTGGGCGGCAAGGTTTAATAAGAAGGCAGAGATTATATGTTGCCCTAATAAATGGACGAACGATAATGAGCCTAATATTATTTTAGATAATTGGATAAAAATCAAATAATAGTTTATTCATGAGAAAACGAATTTGTTTTGTTACCACTGTACCTATTACGATAAAGGCATTCTTACTTGGTTTAGCAAATCATTTAATAGATAAATATGATTACGATGTTACATTCATTTGCAATGATGATGAGTATTTGAGATCAATAACTAATGAGAATCTTCATTTTGTTCCGGTGAAGATGAAGAGGGGGATTGGATTTGATGGAATAGGTGTAATTTGTAAACTCTTTAATATTTTTAAAGCTGAGAAATTTGATATTGTTCAGTATGCGACTCCCAATGCATCCTTGTATGCTTCTATAGCTGCAAAAATGGCTGGAATAAAAGAACGTCTGTATTGTCAATGGGGCGTTCGGTATATTGACTTCAAGGGAATCATAAGAGTTGCATATCGCCAGCTCGTTAAAATAATGTGTAATAACGCAACTGCTATTGAGGTGGAAAGCTATTCTATTTTGAAATTTAGTGTAGAAGATGGCTTATATAAGCCCGAAAAAGCACAAGTAATTTGGAATGGAAGTGCTAGTGGGGTGGATTTGAAAAAGTTTGATATTAAAAAACGAGAAAGCTGGCGGAATGAAATTCGCACTGAGCTGGGTATTCCTGAAGATAAAATAGTTTTTGGTTATGCTGGTCGTATAACACGAGATAAGGGTATTAACGAATTAGTTGACGCATTTGTGAGTGTCAATAATCCTGAAAAGGCGGTTTTGTTTTTGGTAGGTGATTATGATAATGCAGGAACCATTAGATCCGATGTTATAGAAAAGATTGAAAATAGTGCAAACATTAAGCACATACCTTTCACTAACAAACTCGAACGTTATTATGCTGCAATGGATGTGTTCTGTTCATTGAGCTATCGAGAAGGTTTTGGACTTGTGGTAATAGAAGCAGGTGGTATCGGTACTCCTAGTATTGTATCTAATGTTCCCGGACAGTTTGATACAATCAAAGATGGGATTACTGGTATTTTGGCTGAAGTAAGAAATATCGAAAGTATCAGGACTTGTTTAGAAACATTCATCTCCGATCCAAATAAGGCTAAGGAGATGGGAGCAAATGCGGTGTCATATATAGCAGAAAACTATGATAGTGTTAAGCTGTTTGATAAACTGGCTGAACACAGAAACGAACTGATAAATAAATCAAAGGGGTAATTTTATGCCAAGAGTTTCAATAATAATGGGTATATATAATTGTGCTTCATTTTTACCTGTAGCAATTGATTCTGTACTCGAACAGACTTTTAAGGATTGGGAACTCATCTTATGTGATGATGGTTCTAAAGACGATACATATAGTGTAGCAAAGTTTTATGTGGATAAACATCCAGATAAAATCATATTGTTGAGAAATGAAAAGAATATGCATTTAGCTGCTACACTAAATAAATGCCTTTCTGTTGCACATGGGGAATATATAGCACGTATGGATGCTGACGATAGGTGCATGCCCAAACGATTGGAAAAAGAGGTGGCTTTTCTTGATGAACATCCTACGATAGATTGTGTGGGATGTGGCATGATTATTTTTGACGAGAATGGTGAAAGAGGAGTACGTTTGAATGTTGAGTATCCTACTAAGGATTTCCTTGTTCATACGACACCATTTGCACATCCTACGATTGTAATGCGTAAATATGTATACGATAAACTTGGGGGGTATACTACTTCTGGAAAATCATTACGGTGTGACGATACGGAACTTTGGTTTAGGTTCTATGCAGAAGGTTTCACTGGATATAATATACAAGAACCTTTATATTACTATCATGAGAGCGTGAATGATTTCAAGAAACGATCGTTTAAATCATCCTTAGAGACTTTTAAGGTATGTATAGATGGATATAAAATGTTGAACTATCCATGGTGGAAGTATGTATATGCACTCAAACCGATTGTTTCAGCTTTGATGCCTAACAAGTTGATGTATACTTACCATAAGATATTAGATAGAAAAAAAGTCCGATAGGTAATCATGAAGAAAGCTTATTATAAGAATGATAATCAATTGATTAATGAATGGTTATGGAAACTAAAAGATTGAGTCTTACCTTCCTTTTTTTAAGAAAAATAGGTCTTAACTATCCTGAGCAAGAGTATGGTGAAGTCTCTTTAATGCAAGTTTTAAGCCGTAGTTTAAAAACATTGCGTGATTCATTTCTTTTGAAATATTTAATGAACTCTGTTGTGCTTTCCCCTATATCACCTCGATTGTTAAGACCGTGGGTCTTGAGAAAAATTGGATGTCACGTAGGTAAAGATGTTTTTATAGGGGCACAGGTGTATATTGATTCAGGGCATTCTGAGCTCATTTATATAGAAGATCATGTGCATCTTACCGCGAAAACAGTTTTACTTTGTCATAAAAAAGATTTAAGTGGATATTTTGTGGGTGATGATTATGCTAAACTTCCCTATCGAACAGGAATTATTCATTTAAAAAAAGGCTGTTCTACGGGAACTGGAACATTGATAATGCCTGGTGTTACTATTGGTGAAGGGGCCATAGTGGGGGCTGGTTCGTTAGTAACGAAAGATATTCCGGCTTGGACTATTGCTGCAGGTCGTCCAGCTAAGGTTATAAAAGAAATTCCTAAAAGAAAAGATTTGTGAATATAATATCTTTTGACATAGAAGAATGGTATATCGAAAAGAAATATTTTGGTGACCGCAAAGAGAAATATCAGGAATATGACCGTTATCTCAAATCAATACTTGATGTATTGGATAGAAAGAACATGAAGGCAACTTTTATGTGTGTGGGTGAATTAGGACATTGGTTTCCTGAAGTAGTAAAGGAAATTGCGGAGAGAGGACATGAGATTGGCTGTCATTCAAATGAACATATATGGTTGACTAGTCTAAATCGCGGGCAATTGAGACAAGATACTCATAATGCGATAGCATCTCTTGAAGATGTTTGTGGGCAAAAGGTTAAGAGTTACCGAGCTCCTGCGTTTTCCATAGGTGATAATAATAAGTGGGCATTAGAGGTTCTTGTGGAAAATGGGATAGAATTGGATTCTTCTGTTTTTCCAGCAGCAAGAGATTTTGGTGGATTTGTGTCATTTACTTCTGAGGAGCCTGCGATTATTAGATATAATGGCATTGAGATAAAGGAGTTCCCTATTTGTACAACGAAAGTGTTTGGAAGAAGTATAGCTTATTCTGGCGGCGGATACTTTCGCTTTTTTCCTTTGAGTTTCGTGAAGAAAAGAATGAATGAGAGTGATTATGCAATTTCTTATTTTCATATAGGGGATGTCGTTAGATTGTTTGATACCTTCATTTCAAAAGAGTTGTATGAGGCATATTTTAAGGAAAAGGGGACATTCACTAATAGGATAAAAAGAAGCGTAAAGTCTAATCTTGGTATTAACACTGCTTTTGAAAAAATGTGTAGTCTGATTGAGAAAATAGATTTTGTAAGTCTGGGGGAAGCAGAAAAAATGATTGATTGGTCTAGGGCAAATACTGTAAACTTATGATTTTAAAATGGATATTTGACAGAATTGTTTCTCTAATTGGACTTGTTTGTCTTAGTTGGTTATATCTCATTGTGGCTATACTTATCAAGGTGAAGATGCCTGAAGGTCCTGTGTTTTTTGTTCAAAAGAGAGTTGGAAGATATGGCAAACTAGTGAAGGTGCACAAGTTTCGCTCAATGACAGTGCAAAAGAAGAATGAGGCATTTACTGGCATAGCTGCTACTGAAACGAACCGTATCACTCCTCTTGGCGCCAAGCTTCGTCGATACAAGATAGACGAACTGCCAGAGTTATGGGATGTATTCATTGGTAATATGAGTTTTGTGGGGCCTCGTCCTGATATTCCTGGTTATGCAGACCAGTTGAAAGGTGATGATCTTGAAGTGTTGAGACTTCGCCCAGGTATCACAGGTCCAGCTTCGATGAAATATCGTAATGAAGAAGAAATTCTTGCTTCGGTAGGTGATCCTCGGAAATATAATGATGAGGTGATTTATCCGGATAAAGTTCGCCTGAATCGTTATTATTTGCATAACTATAGCTTCGGCAAAGATATACAGATGATTATCTGTACAGTCCTGGGTAAGAGGATGAAATATGCAGGGGAGGAGATATAATGAGTGGGATATAACACGAAAAGTTATTAATTGATAGAACACACAATATTCTTGGAAGCAGACTGAAAATGGAGAGTATGCCTAGTGTTTAAAACAGATAGGAAGAAGCAAATAAGACTGTACATATGTTATATGCATTGGCACATTTTTTAAGAGACTATTGTCCATTTATTTGGGACTTGGTGGATGTATTGAATTCTTTTCTATTTTCATTGCGTTATGGCAATAAATTGAAGAAAATAAAGGGGGTGTTAACAGGCGTTGATTCACTTTATGTCATATCGCCTATATCTGAATGTCGGGCTTCAGATTTGGCTGCTTTTTTTGATGCACAACCTCAAGAGGCATTCACCTATTTCCATCCTCATGGGTTTGATGAGGAAAGTCTGAAGAAACTACAAGGTTATAGTGCATTTCTTGCGTATGCGGTAAAAGACAATGAAAAAATAGTAGGATATTTTTTTATGAGGAGTTTTTTTCATGGAAAGACATTTATTGGTCGTATGGTGGATTACAACTTTCGCGGAAAGGGTATTGCCAAAATGATGAATCGTGTAACTTTCGACATTGCTCAACTTATAGGCCTTCGTGTATTCCAGACAATTTCGATAAAGAATATATCTTCACTAAAGTCTGCTCAGGCAGAAAATGAACTTCGGATTATTGAAACCCTGCCTAATGGAGATTTGTATGTAGAGAATTTGCCTAAGAAGAAATAAGGGATGAAAGAGGACTTTGTGAGGATTGTATTAAAAACATTACACAAAGTGAGATAGAATATGTAGGTCCCTAGCTTCATGTTATACATGTGAAGAATCCTACATTTTGTTGATCAGGAAATGTGTAGTGGCATATTCTTGGTCTGCGTTTTATATTGGTGTTAAATCCGGTATAATTTTATTATATCAACTGCATGTGAAGATCGTTGATATTTAAAATGATATTATTCTTAATTATGCACAATAAAAGAATAAGAGACAGCACTTGCACTGTCTCCTGTTCTTTAATTATGGTTTTTGACATTATTATACTTGTGAATACTCCTTCACACACCCAAAGCACGGGCACTCCTTCATCGGATTTAAATCACGATGTCCCACAATCAACGCTTTAGGAAACTGCCTTCGTAACTCCCTCAACAAAGCAAGCAAAGCTCCCTTTTGCTCCACAGTACGAGTATCCTTCGGCTTTCCGCCCGCATCCAATCCTCCCTCATAACAAACACCTATCGAATGGGCATTATGATTCCGGCAGTGTGCTCCAATCTTTTCTAAAGCACGTCCCCGGTGGATCTCCCCGTCGCGAGTAATGTAAAAATGATAGCCAATATCACGGAAGCCACGGTGCAAGATATGATCCTGTCGGCAAGCCTCCGCCGAAAGGGATTTTCCTTCCGGCGTGGCACTGCAATGAATGATAATTAATGTAATAGTCCGCATGGGGTTACATACAGCTTTGTACTCCGATCAAGCCCCCGATAGCGGTGGCAACGGTGATGATTACTTTGATAATGAAGCTCCATACGGAGCGGGGAGATGATGAATTACTCATAATAATAAGTTTTAAATAAATTGATAATAGTTTTTTTATTCACCACGGAGGACACAGAGGACGCAGAGGAAAGAAATAACCTGTGGTGAAAAAACTCAGTGTCCTCCGTGTCCTCTGTGGTGAACCTTTTAAGCAGCCGGATCAGGCGCTTCGCCGCCACCATCCGGTTTCGGATCAGGGTTATCACCCGAATCAGAACCTCCTCCGGCAGTTGTCGGTTTCTGATATTCCGCCTGCTGCTTCAACTGACTGTCGAGTTTCAGATTATTGGTCGACAGATTACCGGTGGCACGAGCTTTCAGACGCATACCGGTAATATTCTTCTCCAGCGAAAACTCTTCCAGCGTATCAGCCGCCTTACTGCGAATACCCACCCCAAAAATGGCAAGATCATCAATTTTCACACATTTGCCATCCAGCAACAATTCCTTGATGCAATCTACCATATCCGAAAGCACACCTTTGATGACACCACCGGAATACGGTGAATTGTGCTTCGACATATGCTCGGCAAGCTTTGCCAAATCAAACGTCTCGTCGCTTACTGCACGGGCGAACCACTTGCCTGCATTCAAGCCTTTCTTCTGCTGGTTCTGATAAATCTTGTAACGAATCATAAAACAATAAATTAAAGGGTTAAACATCGTGTCCGGGGAATTATTTCCCTTTCGACGATACAAAGATACCACCCTCAAACTCCGGAAAATCAATAGTACACAGTTGCGTACGATTGTTGTCGGTTGTGTGCAATTATGATCGATTATTCAATGAAAAAGCGTTGGTTATGTAGAAATATTTTGCTATTTTTGTAACTGTAAATCAGAAACTTATCCATTATGAACGAATTCAAAATACGTGCCTACGGGCGCATGGAGCTGGCGCAACTCTATTCTCCGGAACTTACCGATATTGCCGCTTATCGAAAAATGAAGAAATGGATCTCTCTGTGTCCCGGACTTCTGCAACGCCTGTACGACTTAGGCTATGAATCAAAGCGACGTTCATTCACACCGTTGGAAGTAAGAGTGATTGTAGATGCCCTGGGAGAGCCTTGAATAAAGCGGTGTTTTACGGTGCATAAAGCGCCGCTTTACGATGTCTAAAGCTTAGCTTTACACCTCCTAAAGCGATGCTTTATGCAGTAAAAACGGATGCGGTAATCAAAATGAATGTACCAGTCCAAACGATTACAGTAAGTAAGGCGGGTACAGTGGGGACACTTTTCCCCGTTTCACTCATACACACACGCACGCGCGTAAGACCCTTTGCCGTCTACACTGATTAGCTTGCCTTGTCGGGTGAGACGTTTCAGCCAGGTGATGGCGGTGCTTTTGTTGATACCCAGAGCCGTTGCTTTTTCCAGCAACTCCGTGCGGGTAAATTCCTTACCCAGTTGCTGGAAGAGGAAATCCCGGTCGGCATTGGGGCGGTGGCTGACTTCCGTGTTGGGGAGGAACGACAGGATATGCATGGCGTGACAGTAGAGAGGTTCCGCCAAATTTAATACGGCGTGGAAGTCTTCCGCCGAGATGGATACGTTCCAGCGGGTGACGATGCCGTCCTTGCGGTTGTCCGAAGGAATAGACTTGTCGGGTGTGAAGGGGGAGGAGGAGGAAATTTGGAGGCTGTAGGGATTCGGGTGTTCGAGAGCGCGCAACACGGCTACTTCCGACATGATCCTGCATAAATTGATAGCCATACGCGCCACAAAGCTATACATTTCTCTGTCGTTGGCTATGCTCGAACGATCGAACAACTCCGAAAAGACGGTGTCAATTTCGTTTTTCTGCCCGCTCGTGAGCTGTAGCGTGTGAATGCCATGTTCCCTTATCACGTCCAGTTGATTTTTCCATTCCAGTCCCAGAGCGTTGAATACCTCTTCCCAGTCTGTTTCGTCGTCTACAAACTGGCTGACCCATTTGTCGATTCCGTACATGTAGTAGTACAACTGGCGGGAGGATCCTCCGTCTTCCGTTGTCGGGATGAAGGCTTTCACCTGGAGTGGGGTGCCCGACATCAGGAGCGAAAGGCAGACTTTTTTTGTTTCCCGATATTCTTGGTTACCGCGACGGTTGTAGGACAAGAAGTCGTGGTCGAACGCTTTGCGCAGCGTGTCGCTCCAATGGCCGTGTTCCGATCCGATGGCGGTGGACAGTGTGTCGGCTTCCGACTCGAAGATAAGTCCTGTACCTTCGGAGTCCATAATGTTTTGTAGGATGCCTGTGCCGGTGTTGTTGCCCGAAATCAAGAACATCTTGTTAGGGGGCATTTGCGGGACTTCCATTTTCGACCGCTCTTTTCCCATTGCGTCATATTCGGCCTTTTCTTTTTTATAGATCTTCATTTGCGCCGCCACTTTCGCGCGAATCTCATCATGGATGGGTTGCACGAGCAGGCGGAGGTAGGAGAGGATGCCTTTGCCGGAAGCAGAGGGCGCTACGATGAAACATTGGAGGCTGGGATAATAGTATTTGCCGCCATAGAGGCATCGCACGTGGCGCGACATGCAAGCTCCCAGCGCGGTGAATGCTCCCATCAGCATGATGTCGCGTTGAATCTCACTTTTCGCTACTTTGATGATACGTTGCAGGAGTTTCGGCCAGTTTGCTTCCGGCAGAGTGGGTAGCGGGTGTTGCGGATCGCTACCGGATAGCAGTTCTTCTTTTTCTTCCGTGATTGTTTCTTCGTCTGTTTCCTCATTTGCCACCTTATTATACGCGCGTGCCTGTGTGAGAATTTGAGGGGCTGTCCTCACTGTCCCCACTGTCTCCACATAGCTGATGGCGACTCCCGTCGCTTCGGCAAGGTGGAAAGCCGTGCCCAGGTGCACTTCTCCACGTTGGGTGTGGAGCGCGTTGGAGAATACCCGTTCGGCATGTTCGCGCTGATACTTGGGAGAGACCCGGCATAGGCGGTGAAAAAACTCACGTCCTGCTTCACCGCAATCCGTTGCGATGGCGAATGACAATTGTACGTATTCAAGATAAGTGGGAGCAATGTCCGCTCCTGCCGTTTCGACTGCTTCGGTGAGACGGCGTAAAGATTCAATATCGGTCATTTTGATTTATGATTTTTGATTTATGATTTATTTGTTGGTGGTTCTGAACAATGCTTCCGGGTCGTAACTAAGGAAACAGGATCTCACGAGGTCTTTGCCGGAGAAATCTACTTTGGATTTCGTTTCGGAAGAAACCGCTGTTACCGTATTGTATGCCGTCTCTACGTACCGCATCGCCCAACTCATGTTTTCTGTGATATTTTTTGTATCATTTGTCGTGGAGGAATAATGGCAGGGAACAAATGCCTTTACACCCAGTCCGCTGGGGCTGACAAAGGTGAGTACAGGTTGTAGGAGAGGATCGTCATAGAGCATACGTCGCATTTCCACTGCTTCCTGATAAGAGTGGAGACCGTCCACATCTACTATCACCAGGTGAGACGGGGAGACGAAATCCTTACTGCTACGGCGGGTGAATGTGCCGCAGGGGGTCACATACGGTAGTAATGACGCTTTGGCGGCTCGTATATCTTCGGAGTTGCGTACTTGTTCGGTCAGGGCTTTGAGATTCTCGTTGCAAGTAATCATTTGGAAAACTTGTTCGATGGAGACTTCGCAGAAGGGGATAAGCGTGGGAGGAGTCATCAGTCGGCCTTGTTTGTCTTTGATAGGAGCGATAGGTGGCATGAAATAGGACATTCTGTAGTTGTTTGGCATCATTTTCTTTTTGTTTCAAGTTAAAATGTTTATTTTTGCAAAAAAATATGAGTGTGTTTCAAAACACGGCGTAAAATTAGTAAATGCAAAATAGACATCGTCCCGACATGTTGGGATGAAAGTGAAAATAATTAACCGTTACGGTGTAATTTTAACAATAAAAAAGAATGGAAAATGAAAAAGGTTTATATGTAGCTTTAGGAGTTTACATAGGAGAGTTGCAAAAGCGTGCGGATTTGAAAAATGACGAAATACGGAAGAGCGTACACATCGGCCACTCTACTTTTAATGATTTAAAAAAGGGGCAAAACGCCCATTGAGTGATTACGTAAAAGTGGTGGAGTGCTGTCTGGATGCCTTCAATGAAGAGGAAGCCGGGGCTATCTGGGATGAATGGAGGAGAATGTATTTTCGATACAGGAGAAGAAAAGAGGAGGAGAGAGGAGAACGGTGAAAAAACAGATAAGGTAAAAGCGGCAGGCGGGAAAAAGTTTCCCGCCTGTGGTCTTTATGAATGGATTTTTTTGTAGCTTTGTGAAAAATAAGATTGATATGGAAGATTTGCAAAGATTATATCCTATCGGGATACAGACTTTCTTTAAGATACGTGAGGGGAATTTTCTCTATATTGACAAGACGGAATATGTGTACCGGATGACGCATTCGGCTTCCAGCTATCTGTTTCTAAGCCGTCCCCGACGTTTTGGAAAATCTTTGCTTACCAGTACCCTTCACTGTTATTTCGAGGGACGGAAGGATTTGTTTGAGGGACTGGCCATGGAGACATTGGAGAAGGAATGGATACAACACCCGGTGTTGCACTTCGACATGAGTACCGCTAAACATGTGGACAGGGAACAACTGAACGCGGAACTGGAATTGAAACTCATGGCATACGAGGAGATTTATGGACGTGTAGAAGAGGAACTGTATGTGAATCAGCGTCTGGAGGGACTTATAAAACGTGCTTATAAGCAGACCGGTAAAAAAGTGGTTGTCTTGATAGACGAATATGACGCTCCTCTGCTTGATGTGGTTCATGAGGAGAAAAATCTGCCGCAGTTGCGTAATGTGATGCGCAATTTTTACAGTCCGTTGAAGGCATGTGATCCTTATCTGCGCTTTGTTTTTCTTACGGGTATAACCAAGTTCTCGCAACTTAGCGTGTTCAGTGAACTTAATAATATCACCAATGTGAGTATGCTGCCTGATTATGCTGCCATTTGCGGTATCACTGCTGAAGAACTCCGTACTCAAATGGCTCCCGATGTAAAGCATCTGGCTACCCGGTTGGGAATCACTGCAGAGGAGATGTTGGACAGACTGAAGGAAAATTATGACGGTTATCATTTTTCGTGGCCGTCGCCCGACGTTTTCAATCCTTTCAGTTTGCTGAAGGCGATGGCTTTGGGAGAGATCGGCTCTTATTGGTTTGAGAGTGGTACACCCACTTATATCATAGAGATGCTGCGTAAATATGCTGTATTGCCATCAGAAATTGGTGGCGAGGAAGCGTCTCCCAGTGATTTTAACGTACCTTTAGAGTTGGCTACCAATTATATGCCGTTGCTTTATCAGGCTGGTTACCTTACGATAAAGGGTGCGGATTTGGAATTTGACGCATATATGCTTGATATTCCAAACAAAGAGGTGCGTGTCGGTCTGATGAAAAGCCTGATCCCATCTTATGTGACGAGTGACAGTCATGAGGTGAATAGTGTGGTGCGTAACTTAGCGCGTAACATTGTGCGGGGAGATATGGACGAGGCTTTGAAGCTGCTTCAGGCTTTTCTTTCCACTGTGCCTTATTGCGACAACACGGATTATGAGGGACATTACCAGCAGATGCTATATGTGATATTCTCATTGCTGGGCATTTATACCGATGTGGAGGTGCACACGCTGAAAGGACGTGTGGATATGGTGCTTCGCACGAGGACTACTCTCTATCTGGTAGAACTGAAATTGAATCAAAATGCAGAGATTGCCATGAAGCAAATTGATTTGCAGCAATATGCAGATCGTTTTGCTCTTTGCGGGCTTCCGGTGGTAAAGGTTGCAATAAATTTTAGTGCGGAGACTCGGACAATTGCTGATTGGGTGATTTCAAGAGGAACGTATGCATAGTTGTATTATAATTTAAATAATTTTAAAAGAGTATGAGTAGCAAGATATACCCCATTGGCATACAGAACTTTGAAAAAATCCGGAAAGACGGTTATTTCTATATTGATAAGACTGCTTTGATTTATCAGATGGTGAAGACAGGCAGTTATTATTTCTTGAGCCGTCCCCGTCGTTTTGGAAAAAGTCTGTTGATATCTACGCTTGAAGCGTATTTCTTGGGCAAGAAAGAACTTTTTGAGGGCTTGGCCATGGAAAAGCTGGAAAAGGATTGGATTACATATCCTATTTTTCATATCGATCTTAATACGGAGAAGTATGATACGCGGGAGAGCCTGGACAGCATATTGAATTTCACATTGGAGAAATGGGAACAGCAATATGGCACCGCCCCGTCGGAAACAACTTTTGCATTGCGTTTTCGCGGCCTTATTGAACGGGCTTATGAGCAAACCGGGCAGCGTGTGGTCATTCTGATTGATGAATATGATAAACCCATGTTGCAGGCAATAGGTAACGAGGAACTTCAGAAGGAATTCCGTAATACCATGAAAGCTTTTTATAGTGTGCTGAAGACTATGGACGGTTGTATTCAGTTTGCTTTTCTGACGGGAGTGACGAAATTCGGTAAGGTAAGCGTGTTCAGCGATTTAAATAATCTCGATGACATCTCAATGCGGAAGCAATACGTGGATATTTGCGGAGTTTCTGAAAAAGAATTGCATGATAATTTGGAAATTGAACTGCATGAACTGGCGGATGCAAAGGAGCTGACTTATGGTGAACTGTGCAATAGATTGAGGGAGTACTATGATGGCTATCATTTTACATACAATTCTATCGGAATATATAATCCGTTCAGCTTGCTTAATACTTTTAAATATAGAGAGTTCGGTAGTTATTGGTTTGAAACGGGAACTCCTACTTATCTAGTGGAGTTGCTGAAAAAACATCATTATGACTTGGAACGTATGGCGCATGAGGAAACGAGTGCCGCTGTATTGAACAGTATTGATTCAACATCGGACAATCCCATTCCGGTCATTTATCAGAGCGGTTATCTCACTATCAAAGGGTATGAAGAGCGTTTTGGCATTTATAGCTTGGGTTTCCCGAATCGCGAAGTAGAGGAAGGGTTTGTCAAATTCTTGCTTCCTTTTTATGCAAACACCAATGCGGTAGAGTCGGAGTTTGAAATACAAAAATTTGTTCGTGAAGTAGAAGCTGGAGATTATGATTCTTTTTTCCGTCGTCTCCGGAGTTTCTTTGCTGATACTCCTTATGAGCTTATCCGTGATTTGGAATTGCATTATCAGAATGTACTTTTTATAGTCTTTAAACTGGTCGGATTTTATGTGAAGGCGGAATACCACACAAGTGAAGGACGTATCGACTTAGTTCTGCAAACTGATAAGTTTGTTTATGTGATAGAATTCAAACTTGACGGGACAGCGGAAGACGCCTTACGACAAATCAACGAGAAACATTATGCACTTCCTTTTGAAGCTGGCGGCAATCGCCGATTATTTAAAATAGGAGTGAACTTTAACGCGAAAATGCGTAATATTGAGAAATGGATAGTGGAGTAATCTGTGAAATAATTGATGGAAAATCCCGGCTGAAGAAATAAAACGGCTGGGATTTTTTGTTTAGGATGTCTATTTGCCATTCTTGAAAAATATCAAATGGTAGCTATATCTTTTCCGTGTGCGATAACGTAAACGCAAAAAATAACAATTTATTATGTAGAAAAAGTTGGGGGAATGCTTCGTAGTTCACAAATTAATGATTAAATTTGCCGCGATTTGTAATGCGGAGTTTGCAAAATGACGAATAATACTATAAAGCATCTAGGTATTGTGGAAAACATACAAGGTTCTCATCTGTCGGTGAGGATTGTCCAGACATCGGCTTGCGCGGCTTGTAGCGCAAAGGGGCATTGTTCCTCGGCGGATAGTAAGGACAAAATCATAGATATTATAGATACCGCGGCTTCTTCCTATCAGGTGGGAGAGAAGGTGATGGTGGTCGGCGAAACGTCGATGGGCATGATGGCAGTGGTATTGGCTTTCGTACTTCCTTTCGTACTTCTTATATTTTCATTGTTTCTTTTGATGGCGTGGATAGAGAATGAGTTGTATGCAGCACTTCTTTCTCTGGCTGTCCTTATACCTTATTATTTCGTTTTGTGGCTCAATAAAACGCGACTCAAACAACAATTTTCATTTACTATAAAACCAATAAATAACTAAAAACATTATGAATTTGATTCTGATTGCAGTGATTTCATTGGGAGCTATAGCGCTCGTGCTGGCCGCTATTCTTTATGTGGCTTCCAAGAAATTTGCCGTGTATGAAGACCCGCGGATTGCTCAGGTGGGAGAAGTGCTTCCCCAGGCTAATTGTGGTGGATGTGGCTATCCCGGTTGTAGCGGATTTGCCGACGCTTGCGTCAAAGCCGGTTCGCTGGATGGTAAATTCTGCCCCGTAGGTGGACAACCTGTCATGGCACAAATTGCTGATATCCTCGGACTTGCAGCCGGTGAAGCTGAACCGATGGTAGCAGTGGTAAGATGTAACGGAACGTGTGCCAATCGTCCGCGTACCAACCAATATGATGGTGCGAAGAGTTGTGCTATTGCCGCTTCGCTGTATGGTGGGGAAACGGGATGTAGTTACGGATGTCTGGGGTGTGGTGACTGTGTGGCTGCTTGTCAGTTCGATGCCATCCACATGAATCCTGAAACGGGGCTCCCGGAAGTGGATGAAGCGAAATGTACCGCTTGTGGCGCCTGTGTGAAGGCTTGCCCGAAGGCGATCATCGAAATCCGTCCGCAAGGAAAGAAGTCACGCCGCGTGTATATCTCTTGTGTGAATAAAGACAAGGGAGCTGTGGCACGTAAGGCTTGTACAGTGAGCTGTATCGGCTGTGGCAAGTGTGTGAAGACTTGTCCGTTCGAGGCTATTACGCTGGAAAACAATTTGGCTTACATCGATCCGAACAAGTGTAAATCTTGCCGGAAATGTGTGGAAGTTTGTCCGCAGAATAGCATTATCGAGTTGAATTTCCCGCCGCGGAAACCGAAAGAAGAAGCTCCGGCTGCTCCGAAACCGGCTACAAAAGTGGAAACTCCTGCTGCAAAGGCTACAGAAGCTCCGAAAGTAACAGAATAATAACAGAAAAAAATACAGAACTGTATGTTAAAGACATTTTCAATTGGTGGAGTTCATCCACACGAAAATAAATTGTCGGCACATCAACCTATTATCACAGCGGAAGTTCCTGCAAAGGCTGTTATTTTGCTGGGGCAGCACATCGGTGCGCCTGCAAAACCGGTTGTAGCGAAAGGGGATGTGGTAAAGGTAGGCACACGGATTGCCGAACCTGCCGGCTTTGTTTCGGCAGCAATTCACTCTTCGGTCAGTGGTAAAGTGGCGAAGATTGATACCATAGTCGATGCCAGCGGTTATGCGAAACCTGCCATCTTCATTGATGTGGAAGGCGACGAATGGGAAGAGACAATCGACCGTAGCACCACACTGGTGAAAGAGTGTGAACTTTCCGCAGAAGAGATCGTGAAGAAGATTGCCGATGCTGGAATCGTAGGTCTGGGCGGTGCTTGTTTCCCTACGCAGGTGAAACTTTGTCCTCCTCCTTCTTTCAAGGCTGAATGTGTGATTATCAATGCCGTAGAGTGTGAACCTTACCTGACTGCCGACCATCAGCTGATGCTGGAACACGCGGAAGAAATCATGGTGGGTGTTTCTATCCTGATGAAAGCGGTGAAAGTGAACAAGGCATTTATCGGAATCGAAAATAATAAGCCGGATGCTATCGAACTGATGACCAAAGTGGCTTCCAGCTATGCAGGTATCGAAGTAGTGCCCTTGAAGGTGAAATATCCGCAAGGAGGTGAAAAGCAGCTGATCGACGCGATTACCAAACGTCAGGTAGCGAGCGGTGCATTGCCTATCTCTACGGGAGCAGTCGTGCAGAACGTGGGAACAGCATTTGCCGTTTATGAAGCTGTACAGAAAAATAAGCCGTTGTTCGAACGTGTGATTACCGTGACAGGAAAGTCGGTTGCGAAACCTTCCAACTTCCTGGCTCGTATCGGTACACCGATGAAACAGTTGATTGACGCTTGCGGCGGTCTGCCCGAAGATACGGGTAAGGTGATCGGTGGCGGTCCGATGATGGGTAAGGCGCTCGTAAATATCGAGGTTCCTACTGCGAAGGGCAGTTCCGGTATCCTGATTATGAATCAGAAGGAAGCCAAACGCGGCGAAGCTCAAACCTGTATCCGTTGCGCGAAGTGCGTGAGTGCCTGTCCGATGGGACTGGAACCGTACTTGCTCGGAGCTTTGTCCGAAAACGGAGATTTTGAAACAATGGAAAAAGAAAGAATCATGGATTGTATCGAGTGCGGCTCTTGCCAGTTCACTTGTCCTGCCAACCGTCCGCTGCTCGACTACTGTCGTCTGGGCAAAGGCAAAGTAGGTGCTATGATTCGTGCACGTCAAGCTAAAAAATAACGAATATGGAAAATAAATTAATCGTATCACTATCACCCCACGTTCATGGCGGAGACAGCGTACAGAAAAATATGTATGGCGTGCTGATCGCACTGATTCCGGCTTTTCTGGTGTCTCTCTATTTCTTCGGACTGGGTGCCCTGATTGTCACGGCTACTTCCGTTGCAGCTTGTTTGTTCTTCGAATGGGCGATCGGGAAATATTTAATGAAGAAACCTACCACTACCATCTGCGACGGCTCTGCCATCATCACAGGTGTGTTGCTGGCATTCAACTTACCGTCTAATCTCCCTATCTGGATTATCATTCTGGGTGCACTGTTTGCTATCGGTGTAGGCAAAATGTCTTTCGGCGGATTAGGTTGCAATCCTTTTAATCCGGCACTGGCAGGACGTGTGTTCCTGTTGCTTTCTTTCCCGGTGCAGATGACCAGCTGGCCGGTAGTCGGACAGTTGACCGCTTATACGGATGCTACCACCGGTGCCACTCCGCTGGCCTTGATGAAGCAAGCGATTCATGCTGCAGATAAAAGTGCGGCTATGGATGCTTTAAACCAGATTCCGGATGCATTGAGTTTGCTGATCGGACAGAATGGCGGATGCTTGGGTGAAGTGAGTGCATTGGCTCTATTGATCGGACTGGTTTATATGCTCTGGAAGAAGATCATTACCTGGCATATTCCTGTGTCTATCCTGGCTACCGTGTTTATCTTTGCAGGTATCATGCACTTGGCAGATCCGGAAAAATATGTTTCTCCGATATTGCAGTTGCTCTCCGGTGGTCTGATGCTGGGTGCTGTCTTTATGGCAACCGACTATGTGACTTCTCCGATGAGTAAGAAAGGAATGTTGATTTATGGTGTATGTATCGGTCTGCTGACGGTTGTCATCCGTCTGTTCGGTGCTTATCCCGAAGGTATGTCGTTCGCCATCCTGATTATGAATGCGTTCACTCCGCTGATTAACACCTATTGTAAACCAAAACGCTTTGGGGAGGTAGCGAAGAAGAAATGAAAAAGTTAGAATCATCTTTAAAGAATATGTTGCTGGTACTTACGGGCGTGACTGCTGTCTCCGTAGCGTTGCTGGCTTATGTAAATGAACTGACAAAAGGCCCCATTGCCGAAGCGAATGCGAAGACACTGAACGAGGCTTTGAAAAAGGTTCTTCCCGAATTTACCAATAATCCGGTAGCGGAAAGCGATACGATCTTCAGCGAGAAAGACGGAAAGAAGAATGTTGACTTTATCGTTTATCCGGCTAAGAACGGCGAAGAATTGGTAGGAACGGCCGTCGAAGCTAAATCAATGGGATTTGGCGGCGAACTGAAAGTGTTGGTAGGCTTTAACGCCAAAGGTAAAATCTATAATTACTCGTTACTCGCTCACGCGGAAACTCCGGGACTGGGTTCTAAAGCCGACAAATGGTTCGGAGCATACGACCCGGCCAAGGGAGAACAGGCTGTGTCTCATGAAGAGAGTAAAAAGTCTATTTTGGGGATGAATCCGGGTGAAGCTCCGTTGACCGTCAGCAAAGATGGGGGAGCGGTGGATGCCATTACAGCTTCTACCATTACTTCACGTGCGTTTTTGAATGCTGTAAATGCTGCTTATCAGGCTTATAAGGCAGAAGGTGGTAAAGTGAATGGTGTCAGCGGTGCTTCTCAAAAGGCTACAGGCGCAGACTCTGACACTGCTACGGGAGCTACGATAAAAGTTGAACTTACTGATTCGGTCAGTGCTAAATAAGAAAGGAGACAGATATGAATAACTTTAAAGTAATGATGAACGGGATTATCAAAGAGAATCCTACGTTTGTACTCCTGCTCGGTATGTGTCCTACATTGGGTACGACTTCGTCGGCCATCAATGGTATGGGTATGGGACTGGCTACCATGTTCGTTTTGATCTGCTCGAATGTGGTGATCTCTTTAATCAAGAACCTGATTCCGGATATGGTGCGTATCCCGTCGTTTATCGTGGTGATCGCGTCTTTCGTAACCTTGCTTCAAATGGTGATGCAGGCATACGTGCCGGGACTGTACGCTACGCTCGGACTTTTCATCCCGTTGATTGTAGTGAACTGTATTGTGTTGGGACGTGCCGAAGCATTCGCCGCCAAGAATAACGCAGTTGCTTCTATGTTCGACGGTATCGGCATGGGACTTGGTTTCACCATTGCCCTGACATTGCTGGGTGCTGTCCGTGAATTTCTGGGAACCGGTAAGATTTTCGATCTGACCATCATGCCGGAAGAATATGGAATGTTGGTATTTGTATTGGCTCCGGGTGCTTTCATCGCTTTGGGATACCTCATTGCGCTGATTAACAGTTTCAAGAAAGCCTAATTCAATTAAATAAGAAAAGAATATGGAATATATATTGATATTTATTTCGGCAATCTTTGTAAACAACATCGTGTTGTCGCAGTTCTTGGGTATCTGTCCGTTCCTGGGCGTATCTAAGAAAGTAGAGACTGCGATGGGTATGAGCGCTGCGGTTGCTTTCGTGTTGACCATCGCTACCATCGTTACCTTCCTGATTCAGAAGTTTGTGTTGGATGTTTTCGGGCTGGGATATTTGCAGACGATTACGTTCATTCTGGTCATTGCCGGATTGGTGCAGATGGTGGAAATCATTCTGAAAAAAGTATCGCCTGCTCTGTATCAGGCTTTGGGCGTGTTCTTGCCTTTGATTACAACCAACTGTTGTATTCTTGGTGTGGCTATCCTGGTGATTCAGAAAGACTACGACCTGCTGACAGGTGTTGTGTACGCGTTTTCTACGGCCATCGGTTTCGGTCTGGCACTGGTGCTTTTTGCCGGATTGCGCGAACAGATGAGCCTCGTGAAAGTACCTAAAGGAATGCAAGGCACTCCGATTGCCTTGATTACCGCCGGTTTGCTTGCTATGGCATTCATGGGATTCTCCGGCGTGGTGTAAGGATTTACAGTTGATAATTAAATAGGGGATTGGAAGCTCTGCTGTATGGCGTCATACAGCTTTGAGTTTCCAATTCTTTTTTATACCTGATTGCCACCCAATCGTACCTAAATTACTTTTCAGCAAATAAAATTGTGGCAAATTATTGCTATTCCATTTTATTTCCATACATTTGTAACTCAAACAATGATAAGCCGAGAAACTAACCATTTTTATAAAGTATATGAAAGAAAGAATTTTAGTAACAGGCGGGACAGGATACATAGGGTCTCATACTGTTGTAGAACTACAAAACAGTGGATATGAAGTAATCATCATCGATAATTTATCAAATTCAAGTGCTGACGTTGTTGACAATATAGAGAAAGTTTCCGGTATTCGCCCAGTTTTTGAAAAGCTGGATTGCCTGGACTTTGCTGGTCTTGATGCAGTATTTACAAAATATAAAGGAATTAAGGCGATCATTCACTTTGCAGCGAGCAAAGCAGTAGGAGAATCGGTACAGAAACCGTTGCTTTACTACCGTAATAACCTGGTTTCTTTGATTAACCTTCTCGAACTGATGCCAAAACATGGAGTAGAAGGTATTGTGTTCTCTTCTTCCTGTACGGTATATGGCCAGCCGGATGAATTGCCGGTGACAGAAAAGGCTCCGATTAAGAAAGCGGAATCGCCATACGGAAATACGAAACAGATCAATGAAGAGATTATTCGTGATACGGTAGCTTCAGGTGCTCCGATCAATGCGATTATGCTGCGCTATTTCAATCCGATTGGTGCGCATCCTACGGCATTGTTGGGTGAACTGCCTAATGGGGTTCCTCAAAACCTGATTCCATATCTGACCCAAACCGCCATCGGCATCCGTGAGAAACTAAGTGTGTTTGGTGATGATTATGATACACCGGACGGTTCTTGTATCCGTGACTTTATCAATGTTGTTGACTTGGCTAAAGCCCACGTGATCGCTATCCGTCGTATCTTGGAAAAGACACAAAAAGAAAAAGTGGAAGTATTCAATATCGGTACAGGACGTGGTGTTTCTGTATTGGAATTAATAAATGGCTTTGAAAAAGCCACCGGCGTAAAATTGAATTATCAGATTGTCGGACGTCGTGCAGGCGACATTGAAAAAGTTTGGGCGAATCCGGATTTCGCAAATCAGGAACTGGGTTGGAAGGCTGTAGAAACTTTGGAAGATACTTTACGTTCTGCATGGAACTGGCAGCTGAAACTCCGTGAAAGAGGGATTCAATAAAAGAGATTTGTTTTAAAATAAACATAAAAGATTAAACAAATCGTGCATGCGATTTGTTTATTTGATGCTAATCGACCTGAAGCTGTTTATGAGTATGCGAATATACGTAAATAGTACTTATGCCTCCCCGGCATAGACAGGAAAGATTGCATAGTAGTTTTGTCGTGTTTTATTTTGTGTTTGTGTTGTGACGGTACTACGACGTGAGTCGTGGTACCGTTTTTTGTTCGCCCGGAATGATATTTTGATTTATAAAATATTTTGCTATTATTCTTTTGTTATCCAAAATTTTTTTTTGTAATTTTGCATCAAATAAATAAGATATGAGAGTAGTATCACATAAGAAATTGAAAGATTTCTACGAGACGAAAGGGTGTGAAGATTCACGTGTTGCTTTAGAACGTTGGTATGATATAGCGGAAAAAGCAGAATGGCGGAATTTGTCTGATATAAAAGCGGATTTTCTATCGACTGATTATGTAGGCAATCAACACTATGTTTTTAATATCAGAGGGAACAACTATCGGCTGGTAGTGGTTGTTAAATTTACGGTGGGATACATCTTTGTCCGTTGGGTGGGTTCTCATAAGGATTATGATAAAATAGATTGTTCAACTATATAATATAATAGATATGACTAAAATAACGAAAGAACAATACGAATTTGCATTGGCAAGAATTGAAGAACTTCTACCTTTGGTTGACAACAGTACTCCTGTAAATGACAAGAGAATGGTGGAGCTTTCTGTTGTGTCTGATATAGTGATTGCGTATGAGAAGGAACATTTTCCTATAGAAAAACCAACCGTAGCAGAATTAATAGAGCTATCTCTTGAAGAGAAGGGCATGACACAAAAACAACTTGCTAGTGAAATAGGGGTTAGCCCTTCACGTGTGAATGATTATATTTCGGGGCGCTCGGAACCTACTTTAAAAATAGCTCGCTTGCTTTGCCGGGTACTCAATATACATCCCGCTGCCATGTTGGGATTTTGATAAAATGTTCAACTGCATATTGTTGGTAAGACTTATTTGTTTAATGTTCCTTTAAAACAGAACGCATCAGTTCCCCAATCAATTTCCGGTAGAGTAGATCCGGGAGCAAACAGCCCGAATACGGATGAGCCGGAGCCGCTCATGGATGCGTAGATCGCTCCTTGATGATAGAGTTCTCTTTTAATTTCCCCAATAACGGGATGTTGCGGGAATACACTTGCTTCAAAATCATTGATTAGGATATCCTTCCATTCTGCAACTGGACGCAGGATTGCCTCTTTGACCGGATATTCCGGACGGTGCGGGTGGATATTTGAAAAGGCTTCCCGGGTAGAAACGAAAACGTTCGGTTTGACAATCATGATTTGGTAACCGCTTAATGAAAGCTCGATTGGTGAGAACAGGTTTCCGATCCCTTCGGCATAGGTCGGCTTGTTTTTAATAAAGAAAGCACAGTCCGCTCCCAAAGTGGCGGCATATACCTCCAGCTGTTCTTCAGATAATTCCAGCTGAAAATGATCGTTGAGCAACTTCAGCATAAAAGCGGCATCGGATGAACCGCCCCCCAGTCCGGCTCCCGAGGGAATATGCTTATATAAATGAATTTCGACAGGGGGAAGATGAAACTCCTTATCCAGCAATGAATAGGCCTTTGCCACCAGGTTGTCTTCCGGATTGCCGGCTATCTCCATGCCATACTGGTGGAGGGTAATCTTCTTTTCTGTTTCAGAAGAAGTACGGATTTCGAGAGCGTCCTCGAGGGCTACCGGATAGAAAACGGTTTCCAGATTGTGATATCCGTCCGGGCGTTTTTCCGTGATGGAAAGTCCCAGGTTTATTTTGATATTAGGAAAAGCGAGCATAAGGTTATTTACTATTTTTCAATTTACGATTTACTATTTGCAGTGCCGCACATGACAATTAATCATGTGTTGAATGTAATTCGGGAGCAAAGTTAGTAAAATCTTCATTTTTCCTTATCCATTCTTCATGATTATATTCTATCTTTGTCGTCCCGACTGGAAAAACTCTGTTATAAAGGAGTCTGTCCGGTCGCAAAATAGTAAATAGTAAATTGTAAAATAGTAAATACCTCGATGGCCGAACAGAAAAGAAATACCCGCAATACAAAGTCTACTAAGGTACAACCGGTAAATGATTATGGACGTATTCAGCCGCAGGCACCTGAACTGGAAGAAGCAGTTCTGGGAGCTTTGATGATTGAAAAGGATGCTTACTCATTGGTGAGTGAGATTCTTCGTCCCGAATCTTTTTACGAACACCGACATCAGTTGATTTATTCTGCCATCACCGATCTTGCGGTGAATCAGAAGCCGGTGGATATTCTGACTGTAAAGGAACAACTTAGCAAACGCGGAGAACTGGAAGAGGTGGGAGGCCCGTTCTATATTACTCAATTGAGTAGTAAGGTGGCTTCATCAGCGCATATTGAGTATCACGCCCGTATTATTGCACAGAAATCTCTGGCGCGTGAGCTGATTACGTTTACAAGCAATATCCAGAGTAAGGCGTTCGATGAAACGCTGGATGTGGACGACTTGATGCAGGAAGCGGAAGGTAAACTTTTTGAGATTTCGCAGCAGAACATGAAAAAGGATTATACGCAGATCAATCCGGTGATTGACGAAGCCTATAAGCTGATTCAGAAGGCTGCGGCGCGAACCGACGGTTTGAGTGGTCTTGAGAGTGGTTTTACAAAGCTAGACAAGATGACTTCCGGTTGGCAGAATTCCGACCTTATCATTATCGCTGCACGTCCTGCGATGGGTAAGACCGCCTTTGTCCTTTCTATGGCTAAGAATATTGCTGTCGATTATCGGAACCCGGTGGCGTTGTTCTCGCTTGAAATGAGTAACGTTCAGTTGGTGAACCGTTTGATTGCGAATGTCTGTGAGATTCCGAGTGAGAAGATCAAAAGTGGACAGTTGGCAAATTATGAATGGCAGCAATTGGACTATAAACTGAAGAATCTGATGGATGCACCGCTTTACGTGGATGATACTCCGTCTCTGTCTGTATTTGAACTTCGAACGAAAGCGCGTCGTCTGGTACGTGAACATGGAGTGAGAATCATTATTATTGACTACCTCCAGTTGATGAATGCGAGCGGTATGGCGTTTGGTAGCCGTCAGGAAGAGGTTAGTACCATTTCCCGTTCGTTGAAAGGACTGGCGAAAGAGTTGAATATTCCGATTATCGCACTGTCACAGTTGAATCGTGGTGTGGAAAGTCGTGAAGGTATTGATGGTAAACGTCCGCAGTTGAGTGACCTTCGTGAATCGGGAGCCATCGAGCAGGATGCCGATATGGTGTGCTTTATCCACCGTCCGGAATACTATAAGATTTATCAGGATGATCGTGGTAATGACTTGCGTGGTATGGCGGAGATTGTCATCGCCAAGCATCGTAATGGTGCGGTAGGCGAGGTGTTGCTTCGGTTTAAGGGAGAATTTACCCGTTTCTCCAATCCGGAGGACGATATGGTTATCCCGATGCCGGGTGAGCCTGCCGGGGCTATGTTAGGATCGAAAATGAATACAGGTAATGCAGGTTCCGTACCTCCTCCCGCGCCTGATTTTGCACCGCAGACAGCGAATCCGTTCGGAGCACCGGGGGATGGACCTTTGCCGTTCTAGTTGCGTCCCTGTGGTGAAATAACGCGCAATTTTTTATCAAACCTTCTCGGTCAACCGAAAAATCTTATTAACTTTGCGAATCTTTTTGAGAAACAATAAAAAATTAAGTATATGAATATCTCTTATAACTGGCTGAAAGAGTATGTCAACTTCGACCTGACGCCCGATGAAACGGCTGCTGCGTTGACTTCTATCGGCTTGGAAACAGGTGGTGTAGAAGAAGTGCAAACCATTAAAGGTGGTTTGGAAGGACTTGTGATCGGTGAAGTGCTGACCTGCACGGAACATCCTAATTCTGACCATTTGCATATTACTACTGTTAATCTGGGAGACGGTGAACCGGTACAGATTGTTTGTGGTGCCCCGAATGTGGCTGCCGGACAGAAAGTGGTGGTAGCTACTTTAGGTACGAAACTTTATGACGGTGACGAATGTTTTACCATCAAGAAATCAAAAATCCGTGGGGTAGAATCTACAGGTATGATTTGTGCTGAAGACGAAATCGGGATCGGTACGGATCATGCAGGTATCATCGTATTGCCGGAAACTGCTGTTCCGGGTACGCTTGCCAAGGATTATTATAATATCAAGAGCGATTATGTACTGGAAGTGGACATCACGCCTAACCGTGCGGATGCCTGCTCTCACTATGGGGTAGCTCGTGACCTGTATGCTTATCTGATTCAGAACGGTCGTCAGGCAACTTTACAACGCCCGTCAGTGGATGGCTTTAAAGTGGAAAACCATGACTTGAATATCGAAGTGAAGGTTGAAAACAGCGAAGCTTGTCCGCATTATGCCGGTGTTACCGTGAAAGGTGTAACGGTGAAGGAGAGTCCGGAATGGCTGCAAAACAAATTGCGCCTGATCGGTGTGCGTCCTATTAATAATGTAGTGGATATTACGAACTATATCGTTCATGCTTTCGGTCAGCCGTTGCATTGCTTCGATGCCGGAAAGATTAAAGGCAATGAAGTGATTGTGAAAACAATGCCCGAAGGTACTCCGTTCGTTACGTTGGATGAAGTGGAGCGTAAGTTGAACGAACGCGACCTGATGATTTGCAACAAGGAAGAGGCCATGTGTATTGCCGGCGTATTCGGCGGACTGGACTCCGGTTCTACGGAAGCTACGACAGACGTATTCATCGAAAGTGCTTATTTCCATCCTACATGGGTGCGTAAGACGGCTCGTCGTCATGGCTTGAATACGGATGCTTCTTTCCGTTTCGAACGTGGTATCGATCCGAACGGCGTGATTTATTGCCTGAAACTGGCTGCTTTGATGGTGAAAGAACTGGCTGGCGGTACGATTTCTTCTGAAATAAAAGATGTATTCACTACTCCTGCACAGGATTTTATCGTCGATCTTGCTTACGAAAAAGTACATTCTTTGGTAGGTAAAGTGATTCCGGTAGAGACAATCAAGAGCATTGTGACCAGCCTGGAAATGAAGATTACCAATGAAACGGCAGAAGGACTGACATTGGCTGTTCCTCCTTATCGTGTAGACGTGCAGCGTGATTGCGATGTGATTGAAGATATTCTTCGTATCTATGGATATAATAATGTGGAAATTCCGACTACGTTGAACTCCAGTCTGACTACAAAGGGTGAGCACGACAAGTCGAATAAATTGCAGAATCTGATTGCAGAACAACTGGTGGGCTGTGGATTCAATGAAATTCTGAACAACTCACTGACTCGTGCTGCTTATTATGATGGGTTGGAGGCTTATCCGTCCAATCACCTGGTGATGTTGCTCAATCCGTTGAGTGCTGATTTGAACGCTATGCGTCAGACTTTGCTGTTCGGCGGACTGGAAAGCATTGCTCATAACGCCAATCGTAAGAACGCTGATTTGAAATTCTTCGAATTCGGTAACTGTTATTATTTCAATGCTGACAAGAAGAACGAAGAGAAGGTACTGGCTCCTTATTCGGAAGATTATCACCTGGGCTTGTGGGTAACCGGTAAGAAGGTTTCCAATTCATGGGCGCATGCGGATGAAAATAGTTCGGTGTATGAATTGAAAGCGTACGTAGAAAATATATTAAAACGTCTGGGACTGGATTTGCACAATCTGGTTGTAGGTAATCTGACAGACGATGTTTTTGCTGCCGCACTCTCTGTCAACACGAAGGGCGGAAAACGTCTTGCTTCTTTCGGTATTGTAACTAAGAAGTTGTTGAAAGCATTTGATATCGACAATGAAGTATATTACGCCGACTTGAACTGGAAGGAATTGATGAAAGCCATCCGTTCTGTGAAGATCAGCTACAAGGAAATCTCCAAATTCCCTGCTGTGAAACGCGACTTGGCATTGTTGCTTGATAAGAATATACAATTTGCCGAAATCGAAAAGATTGCATACGAAACAGAGAAGAAGCTGTTGAAAGAAGTGGAACTCTTCGATGTATATGAAGGTAAGAACCTCGAAGCGGGTAAGAAGTCGTATGCGGTGAGCTTCCTGCTTCAGGATGAAAACCAGACTTTGAATGATAAGATGATTGATAAGATCATGTCGAAACTGGTGAAGAACCTGGAAGATAAACTGGGTGCCAAACTTAGATAAACTTAAAATTGTCATTATTAAAAATATAAACCAATGGGAAGAGCATTTGAATATAGAAAGGCCGCTAAACTGAAAAGATGGGGCCACATGGCTAAAACTTTTACAAGACTGGGTAAACAAATCGCTATCGCTGTAAAGGCAGGCGGTCCGGAACCAGAAAACAACCCGACGCTGCGTTCGGTGATCGCTACTTGTAAGCGTGAAAACATGCCGAAGGATAACATTGAACGTGCTATCAAAAACGCAATGGGTAAAGACCAGAGCGACTACAAGAGCATGACTTATGAAGGATACGGCCCTCACGGTATTGCTGTGTTTGTAGATACATTGACAGACAACACAACTCGTACGGTGGCTGATGTTCGTTCGGTATTCAATAAGTTCGGTGGCAATCTGGGTACAATGGGTTCTCTTGCGTTCCTTTTCGACCACAAATGTGTGTTCACTTTCAAGAAGAAAGACGGATTGGATATGGAAGAACTGATTCTCGATCTGATCGACTATGACGTGGAAGATGAATATGAAGAAGATGATGAAGAGGGAACAATTACTATCTATGGTAATCCTAAGAGCTACGCCGCTATTCAGAAGCATTTGGAAGAATGTGGGTTTGAAGATGTCGGTGGAGACTTCACTTATATCCCGAACGACTTGAAAGAGGTTACTCCGGAACAACGCGAAACATTGGATAAGATGATCGAACGTCTGGAAGAATTTGATGACGTGCAGACTGTCTATACCAACATGCAACCGGAAGAGGGTGAAGAGTAAAGTAAGGTTATGGAATATGTTTATAAGACCCAGGGAACTTGCAGCACGAATATCGAACTGAATGTGGAAGATGGAGTGGTGAAGGAAGTTGCTTTCTGGGGAGGATGTAATGGTAACCTTCAAGGTCTTTCCCGCCTTGTGAGAGGGATGAAGGTAGCGGATGTGATTACAAAACTCGAAGGAGTGCGTTGTGGTGGCAGACCGACTTCATGTCCCGATCAATTATGTCGTGCATTGCATGAGATGGGATATTGATTGATCTTCATTTATGTAAATTATATATTGATTTGTGACCTCTGGCAATTGGTTTGTCGGAGGTCATTTTTTTGCAGAAAGTCCTTATTTCCTTTTCTCGAGTAGTCCTTACTCAATCCTTTTATAATAATGTTCTCATAATTAGTGTATCATCTGTGTTCATAGGTCATCTACTTATTGGTCGGTATTTTGAACTAAAATTGATTCTCACTCGTTATTTATAAGTATATTTGTACTGGATAAACTATTATGCAAAAATGAAGAATATTTTTCAAGACTTAAGACGCAAAGATCATAAACGCTATCTGGGTGGACTGGATGTTTTTAAATATATTGGTCCGGGGCTGCTGGTTACTGTAGGATTTATTGATCCGGGAAACTGGGCTTCTAATTTCGCCGCCGGTTCCGAATTTGGCTATTCCTTGCTTTGGGTGGTTACCTTGTCTACTATCATGCTGATTGTCCTTCAGCACAACGTTGCTCACTTGGGAATCGTTACCGGACTTTGCCTTTCGGAGGCGGCCACTAAGTACACCCCTAAATGGGTGTCACGACCTATTCTTGGCACAGCAGTACTGGCGTCGATCTCTACTTCCCTGGCGGAAATTCTGGGAGGTGCCATCGCGTTGGAAATGTTATTGGATATTCCTATTATATGGGGAGCTGTATTGACTACGCTTTTTGTCTCCATCATGCTTTTCACTAATTCGTATAAAAAGATAGAACGTTCCATCATTGCGTTCGTTTCTGTTATCGGGCTTTCATTTATTTATGAATTGTTTCTGGTGGAAATAGACTGGCCGGCTGCAACGGCGGGGTGGGTGACTCCTTCTTTCCCGAAAGGTAGTATGCTGATTATCATGAGTGTGTTGGGAGCGGTAGTGATGCCTCATAATCTGTTCCTTCATTCGGAGGTGATACAGAGTCACGAGTACAATAAGAAGGATGATGCTTCTATTAAGAAGGTATTGAAATATGAGTTGTTTGACACTCTTTTCTCAATGATTGTAGGTTGGGCGATTAACAGTGCCATGATTCTGTTGGCGGCCGCCACTTTCTTTAAGAGCGGTATTCAGGTAGAGGAACTGCAACAGGCTAAGTCTTTGCTCGAACCTTTATTGGGAAGTAATGCGGCAATTGTATTTGCATTGGCATTGCTGATGGCGGGCATTTCGTCAACTATTACGAGCGGAATGGCGGCAGGTTCTATTTTTGCAGGTATTTTCGGCGAGTCTTATCATATCAAGGACAGTCACTCGCAGGTGGGAGTTCTCTTGTCTTTGGGAATTGCCTTATTGCTGATTTTCTTTATTGGAGATCCGTTTAAAGGATTGATTATTTCGCAGATGGTACTTAGTATTCAATTGCCTTTCACCGTGTTCTTACAGGTGGGACTGACGTCTTCCCGAAAGGTGATGGGCGATTATGTCAATAGTCGTTGGAGTACGTTCGTGTTGTACTCGATTGCTATTATCGTTTCGGTACTGAACATTATGCTTTTGTTTTCATAAAATGAACATGAACTTATAAATATAGAATGATGAAAATTATTACTTATAACGTGAACGGACTACGTGCTGCCGTATCTAAAGGGTTACCGGAATGGTTGGCACAGGAGAATCCTGATATTCTTTGTCTGCAAGAGACGAAACTGCAACCGGACCAATATCCGGGAGAAGTGTTTGAAGCATTGGGCTACAAGTCTTATTTGTACTCGGCGCAGAAGAAGGGATACAGTGGAGTGGCTATACTTACCAAGCGGGAACCGGACCATGTGGAATATGGGATGGGAATGGAAGCATACGATAATGAAGGACGTTTCATCCGTGCGGACTTCGGAGACTTGTCGGTAGTCAGTGTTTATCACCCTTCGGGAACAAGCGGGGATGAACGCCAGGCCTTTAAAATGGGGTGGTTGGAAGATTTCCAGAAATATGTGATGGAGTTGCAGAAGTCTCGTCCCAACTTGATTCTTTGCGGTGATTATAATATCTGTCACGAGCCGATTGATATTCATGACCCTGTCCGGAACGCGACCAACAGCGGTTTCCTTCCTGAAGAACGGGAATGGATGACGCGTTTCCTGTCTGCGGGATATGTGGACTCTTTCCGTACGCTTTGTCCGGAGAAACAGGAATATACCTGGTGGAGCTATCGTTTTAATTCGCGTGCCAAGAATAAAGGCTGGAGAATTGATTATTGTATGGTCAGCGAACCGGTACGCCCGCTGTTGAAACGGGCGTATATCCTGAATGAGGCCGTACATTCCGACCATTGTCCGATGGCTCTGGAGATATTATAGAATGGTAATACTCAATTTACGGGTGTCTCCTCCGTCGCGAAACTCGCCGAGGTAGACGCCTTGCCATGTACCTAAGTTCAAACGGTGGTTTTTGATGGGGATGGTGACCGAGCTTCCTATCAGGGAGGCTTTTATATGGGCACTCATATCGTCAGGGCCTTCAAGGGTATGGATGAAGTAGGGAGCACCGTCGGGAACGAGTTTATTAAAAAACGTCTGAAAGTCATGCCGTACGTCCGGGTCTGCATTTTCGTTGATGGTCAGTCCGGCAGAAGTGTGTTTGATAAAGACTACCAGCAGGCCGCTTTCAGGAAGTGCGGGTAGCTGTGAGACAATATCGCGCGTGATTAGGTGAAATCCGCGCGAATAATGAGGTAGTTGGATGTCAAATGTTGTAGCCATATATATTTTAGCTTTTTAAAATTTGGATGGTGGATTCAGATCCACATACGGATCTTTGACGGCTGATTCCATCATCGCGTTGATTGTGATTCCTGTATCTTCTTTATAATTCCTTCTTTTGTTCCATTCACGTATGTCCTTGAGAGTGACATCACGTTTCTTTCTGTTTTGAGGGAAATTACTTTTTCTTTTCCTATCGGCATATTCATCCTTTCTGGCTGCGCTCATCATAGCTTGGATGGCAATGGCTGTTGATTCTTTATATGAAATAGTTTTGTTCATATTTTCTTTTTTTTGATTTTAATCTTTACGCCCTATCTGATACAAAGATACTTTTTTATACTTTTGTACAAAATAAAAATGCAAAATAGTTTATGGAAGATAGAATACAGAAAGCAGTGGAGCTTTTTAAGAGTGGATATAACTGCTCACAGTCGGTGGTAGCGGCTTTTGCGGACATGTATGGATTTACACAGGAACAGGCATTGCGTATGAGTGCTTCTTTTGGCGGGGGCATCGGACGGATGCGTGAAACGTGTGGAGCTGCCTGCGGCATGTTTCTGGTGGCAGGCTTGGAAACCGGTGCTACGGAAGCAACTGACCGGGAAGGAAAAGCTGCCAATTATGCGGTAGTGCAAGAACTGGCGGCTGAATTTAAGAAGCGTAACGGCTCGCTGATTTGTGGCGAATTGTTGGGATTAAAGAAAAAAGAGCCGGTCTCCACTATTCCGGAAGAGCGTATTGCTCAATATTATAGCAAGCGTCCCTGTGCAAAAATGGTTGAGGAAGCGGCAAGAATTTGGTCGGAATATCTCGAAAAGCATCCAAAATGAGCTCCTAAAATGCTTTTTTATTACAAAAACGGTAAAAAAGTGCTCAATAAAGTGTTATATAACATAAAAATAACTATCTTTGCCTCCGAAATAAAATCTGAAAGTCTTTATGGCTGGAAAGATTTTAAGCATGTCTAACTAAAATTGCAAAGCAAATGTTGAAAGAAAAAGCTGGTGTAATTGCAGGTACTATCTGGAATGCACTGAACGAAACAGAAGGAATGACTGCCAAGCAGCTTAAAAAAGCAACTAAATTGGTTGACAAAGATCTGTTTCTCGGCCTTGGCTGGTTATTGAGAGAAGACAAAGTCTCTGTGGAAGAAGTTGAAGGTGAACTCTTCATCAAATTGATCTAAGCGAGTAACTCACTTAAGCAATAAAAAAATGCGTTGGTACATAATCATAATGTTATCAACGCATTTTTTTTTATTCCGCCATTTACGTATCTTTGCACACCAAAAAGATAAAATAATAAGAATTCAGAATGAAGAATATACGCAACTTTTGCATTATTGCTCATATTGACCACGGTAAGTCGACTTTGGCTGACCGTTTGTTGGAGTTTACACATACCATTCAGGTGACTTCCGGGCAGATGCTTGATAATATGGATCTGGAGAAGGAAAGAGGGATCACTATCAAGAGCCATGCTATCCAGATGGAATATACTTATCAGGGTGAAAAGTATATCCTTAACTTGATTGACACCCCGGGACATGTGGACTTTTCGTATGAGGTATCGCGTTCTATTGCTGCGTGTGAAGGTGCGTTGCTGATTGTCGATGCTTCCCAGGGAGTGCAGGCGCAGACGATTTCAAATCTGTATATGGCCATTGAGCATGACCTTGAGATTATTCCGGTGATTAATAAATGTGACATGGCGAGTGCCAATCCCGAAGAAGTGGAAGATGAGATCGTTGAATTGTTGGGCTGCAAACGGGAGGAAGTAATCCGTGCGTCCGGCAAAACGGGGATGGGAGTGGAAGAGATACTGGCGGCTGTGATTGAGCGGATCCCTCATCCGGAAGGAGATGAAGAGGCTCCGTTGCAGGCTTTGATTTTCGACTCTGTATTTAATTCTTTCCGCGGAATTATAGCCTATTTCAAGATCGAAAACGGTATGATTCGCAAGGGAGACAAGGTGAAGTTCTTCAATACGGGAAAAGAGTATGATGCCGATGAAGTAGGGGTGTTGAAAATGGATATGGTGCCTCGTAACGAACTTCGTACGGGAGATGTAGGATATATTATTTCCGGTATCAAGACTTCCAAAGAGGTGAAGGTGGGAGATACCATTACGCATATTGCCCGTCCGTGTGAAAAGGCTATTGCCGGTTTTGAGGAAGTGAAGCCGATGGTGTTTGCCGGAGTTTATCCGATTGAAGCGGAAGATTTTGAAGATCTCCGTGCGTCTTTGGAGAAGTTGCAGTTGAATGACGCGTCTTTGACTTTCCAGCCGGAATCTTCGTTGGCTTTGGGTTTTGGCTTCCGTTGTGGTTTCCTCGGATTGCTCCACATGGAGATTGTGCAGGAGCGCTTGGACCGTGAGTTTGATATGAATGTGATTACTACGGTGCCGAACGTTTCTTACCATATATATGATAAACAAGGTAATATGAAGGAAGTGCACAACCCCGGTGGTATGCCTGACCCGACCATGATTGACCATATCGAAGAGCCGTATATCAAAGCATCTATTATTACTACTACCGATTATATCGGTCCTATCATGACGCTTTGTCTGGGTAAACGTGGTGAATTGATTAAACAGGAATATATCTCCGGTAACCGGGTGGAAATCTATTATAATATGCCTTTGGGAGAAATTGTGATTGACTTTTATGATAAGTTGAAGAGTATTTCCAAAGGGTATGCTTCGTTTGATTATCATCCGAATGGTTTCCGTACTTCTAAACTGGTGAAGTTGGATATCCTCTTGAACGGTGAGCCTGTGGATGCGCTTTCCACTTTGACGCATATTGACAATGCTTACGATATGGGACGCCGGATGTGTGAGAAGTTGAAGGAACTTATTCCGCGTCAACAGTTTGATATTGCCATTCAGGCAGCTATCGGAGCGAAGATTATTTCTCGTGAAACCATTAAGGCAGTTCGTAAGGATGTGACCGCGAAGTGTTATGGTGGCGACGTGAGCCGTAAACGTAAACTGCTTGAAAAACAGAAAAGAGGTAAAAAACGAATGAAACAAATCGGTAACGTGGAAGTGCCGCAGAAAGCCTTCCTCGCCGTACTGAAGCTGGATTAAAAAAACACTGCCGCAAGCAATTTTTCAGAGATATGTTCTGAACAAATTGACTTGCGGTTAGTTTTTAATACACCAGGTGATTGCCTTCTGTCTGCAGAGCTTTCCTTGGCAATCACTTTTTAGGAACAAACAACTATAAATATGAGAAAAGTTCTGTCTTTTTCGGGCTTCCTGATGCTGGGGCTCGTCGTTTCGCAATTCTTGCCGATGATGGCAGGGGATGGCTATGGAGCTGTTAAATCCATATCGAATGTATTGCTCTATGTATGCCTTAGTTTTATAATGATTAATGTAGGGCGTGAATTTGTTCTTGATAAGACACGGTGGAAAAGTTACGCCCAGGATTATTTTATTGCCATGGCTACGGCTGCTTTGCCGTGGTTTATGATTGCCATCTATTATGTGTTTGTATTGCTTCCACCCGATTTTTGGAACAGTTGGGAAGCCTGGAAGGAGAATTTGCTGTTGAGCCGTTTTGCCGCACCGACATCAGCCGGTATTTTGTTTACGATGTTGGCGGCTATCGGGCTAAAGTCCAGTTGGATTTATAAGAAGATACAGGTGTTGGCTATTTTCGATGATTTGGATACGATTCTTTTGATGATTCCTCTTCAGATTATGATGATCGGACTGCGCTGGCAGTTGATTATTGTGGTGGTGATTGTGTTCCTGTTATTATCGATCGGCTGGCAAAGGCTGAATAAATACGATTGGCGTCAGGATTGGAAGGTTATCCTCTTTTATTCAATAATCATATTTTTGGCTACTCAAATTCTTTATCTCGGTAGTAAGGAATTGTATGGGGAGGAGGGAAGTATTCATATTGAAGTCCTGCTGCCTGCATTTGTGCTGGGTATGATTATGAAACATAAGGAACATGATACGCCCGTGGAACGAAAGGTTTCTACCGGAATTTCATTTTTCTTCATGTTCCTGGTGGGGATGAGTATGCCGCATTTTATTGGAGTGAACTTTGCGGAGACTCATGCAGGTGCTTATTCCGTCACCGGTTCGCAGGAGATGATGTCGTGGGGGATGATTATGTTTCATGTAGTGATTGTCTCTTTATTGTCGAATATAGGAAAGCTTTGCCCGATGTTCTTTTACCGTGACCGGAAATTAAGCGAGCGACTGGCTCTTTCTATCGGTATGTTTACCCGTGGTGAGGTAGGAGCCGGAATCATTTTCATTGCATTGGGCTATAACTTGGGTGGTCCGGCATTGGTAATTTCTGTTCTTACCTTGGTACTGAATCTGATTTTGACAGGAATTTTTGTACTTTGGGTCAAAAATCTTGCTTTAAGGAGTTATACTAATTAGAAAATTCTGTATATTGCAAAACTAATATTATAAAAACATTTCGTTATGACTATTTTGCGGACTATGCGGAACTTCTCGTCTATGAATATCACGGCGAGTATTCTTTTATTCCTGGCTGCTATCTCGGCAGCCATTATTGCGAACTCTTCTGTGGCTCCGGTATATCAGGAATTTTTGTCGCATGAACTTCATTTACAGATAGGAAATTTTAATTTGCTTTCGCATGGTGGGGAAAATCTGCGAATGATTGAGTTTATCAATGATGGTTTGATGACGATTTTCTTTTTATTGGTTGGACTGGAAATCAAACGTGAGTTATTGGTAGGTGAGCTTTCCTCTTTTCGTAAGGCGGCGTTGCCTTTCATTGCCGCTTGTGGTGGGATGTTGTTGCCTGTGATGATCTATTCGCTTATTTGTGTTCCGGGTAGTGAAGGCGGACATGGACTCGCCATTCCTATGGCTACGGATATTGCTTTTTCATTGGGGGTGTTGAGCTTATTAGGCAGCCGTGTGCCGTTGAGTTTGAAGATTTTTTTGACTGCTTTTGCGGTAGTCGATGATATCGGGGGAATTTTGGTGATCGCTCTTTTTTATAGTTCACATGTTGCCTATGGCTATCTTTTGGTAGCTATACTCTTTTATATTTTACTTTATTTTATAGGAAAGTATGGAACGACAAATAAGGTATTCTTCTTGGTGATTGGGGTGATTATCTGGTATTTATTTTTGCAATCCGGTATTCATAGCACTATTTCGGGAGTTATTCTTGCTTTTGTTATTCCCGCTAAACCTCGTCTGAATGTAGGGAAGTACATCGAAAAAATTCGTCATACCATTGCCGGTTTTCCGGCAATGCAATCTGAAAGCATTGTGCTGACTAATGAGCAAATAGCCAAGTTGAAAGAGGTCGAATCGGCTTCCGACCGTGTAATTAGTCCGTTGCAGTCATTAGAAGATAATTTGCATGGAACAGTCAATTATTTGATTCTTCCTCTTTTTGCATTTGTCAATGCCGGCGTTGTGTTTAGTGGGGGAGGCGAATTAGTGGGAGCTGTCAGTATTGCTGTTGCTGCCGGTCTGTTACTGGGAAAATTTATTGGAATATATTTCTTTACCTGGCTGGCTATAAAAATAAGATTGACTCCCATGCCTTTAGGGATGACCTGGAAGAATCTTTCCGGAGTTGCATTGTTGGGAGGTATTGGCTTTACTGTATCACTCTTTATCGCTAATCTTTCTTTTGGGGTAGACTATCCTGTATTATTGAATCAGGCCAAATTTGGTGTATTGACCGGAACCGTACTTTCCGGCTTACTGGGATATGTCGTACTTCGGATTTCGCTTTAATCTGTCGATTCATCGTCTCCATCATCTATCGGAAGAATTTTCATGCTTTCTTCATGTGGCAATTGTTCAACTTGGCGGAGTTTTCGTTCGATAGCGCGAGTCCGCTTACCCATTACTTCTTCTAGTTGGTCGCCGGCATTTTGAAGGTTTTTCTGTACTTTTTCGAGTAGTCCTCCGAATTTGCTGAATTCTGTTTTTACAGCTCCTAATACCGTCCAAACCTCTCCCGTTCGCTTTTGAATAGCTAACGTGCGGAATCCCATTTGCAGGCTATTTAGAATAGCCCCTAGTGTAGTAGGTCCTGTGACAACTATTTTGTAATCTTTTTGCAGAGTTTCTACCAGACTTGTTCTTCGGATTACTTCGGCATAAATGCTTTCAAAAGGCAGAAACATAATGGCGAAGTCTGTGGTAAAAGGAGGATCTACATATTTGTCGTGAATGTCTTTCGCCATTTTTTTGATGGTTGTTTCCAATTGCTTGCCGGACGATTCTATCAATGCAGTATCTCCTGCTTCAAAAGCATCATAATATTGTTCGTATACATCTTTGGGAAATTTAGCGTCGATAGGCAGATAGACGGTGCTGTTCGCATCATCCTTTCCCGGAAGTTTGATTGCGAATTCAACGAATTCGGTTCCGCTTTTCTTGGTTTTCACATTAGCGTCGTATTGTTCCGGACTCATCATCTGCTCTAATAATGCTCCTAACTGAACTTCACCGAATGTGCCACGCATTTTTACATTGCTCAACACCTTCTTTAATCCGCCTACGTCTTGAGCCAGAGATTTCATTTCGCCTAGTCCTTTCTGCACATTCTCAAGTTGTGAGCGGACAATTTCAAATGATTGGCCAATGCGTTCGTTCAATGTCTTTTGCAATTTTTCTTCCACCATTGTCCTCATGTCATCCAACCTCTTTTCGGTCGATTTAATCAATGATTCCTGTTGACGGGCCATCATATCGAATTTCTGACGCTGCAGCTCTCCGTTAGTCAACATATTTTTATGCAATACGTCTTGCAATTGCTGCATATTCTGATTCAGCGTTTGAGTCATCTCCAGGCGGAGTTCCCGGATGCTGCGATTCAGTTCTTCGCGATTCTCCTGCATTTGTTGACGCAAAGCTGTTTGCAGTTGTTCCGCTTGCGTTTGATTATTACCTTTTGTAAGTGACAGTATTAGTAAGACTATCACTAATGCGGCAACAACGATAAGTAAAATTAATTCCATTAATAAGTAAGAATTTCGTTTCCGTTTTCAGTAATCAGAATCATGTTTTCCCATTGGGCGGAGGGGAGTCCGTCGTCGGTGCAGACAGTCCATCCGTCGGCATCATCTATAAAGACTTCGTAGGTTCCCATGTTAATCATGGGTTCGATGGTGAAGGTCATTCCCGGTACGATCATCATGCCCGTACCCCGTCGGCCGAAATGTTCTACGTCCGGTTCTTCATGGAATTGCATACCTACGCCATGTCCGCAGAGATCACGAACTACGCTGAAACCGTTCTTTTCTGCATGTTCCTGGATGGCTGCGCCTACATCACCCAGTTGTTTCCAGGGTTGTGCGGCGGCAATACCTATTTCCATACACTCTTTGGTGACCTGTACTAATCTTTGCATGTCAGGATTGACATCGCCAATCATAAACATACGGGATGCATCGGAGAAATATCCTTTGTAAATGGTAGAAACGTCCACATTGATAATGTCTCCGCTTTTTAGAATCTCATTTTTGTTGGGAATACCGTGACAAACCACGTCGTTAATGCTTGTGCATACACTTTTAGGAAATCCTTCGTAGTTGAGTGGGGCAGGGATAGCACCGTGGCTGGTGGTGAAATCATATACCAATACATCAATCTCTTCAGTAGACATTCCTTCGCGAATATTTTCTGAAATATAGTCCAACAGTGCAGTATTGATTTTGGCACTTTCCCGAATACCTTCCAGTTGTTCGGGAGTACGGAGTACTTTACGGGGAGGAAGTTTGTAACCTTGTTTCCTGTATTTCTGTATTTTTGCTTCTATTTCTGCCGGATAATTAGAGGGGGTAAACCGGAATCCCTTGATAAAGTTCTTCATTATGATAGCATATTTAATCGTATGACAAAGGTACGAGAATAAATGGAAAATATGCTTTCTTGTTTTCTAAAACTTTCTTATATCGTTGGTTATCTCGATAGAATCTACCATTCGTATGAAATACTGATTTGAGGTACCCATTCCTATCTTTTTCGTATAGTATTATATTGTGAGTCGTGTTTGCTCCATTCTTGCCCTGCTGCGGATAAGGGGAACAATAATAAATAAAGAATATTCAATTGATATTTCCGAATGTCCATACACTATGCTAGTAAAGTTTATTGTATGGACGGTGAAAAACAGGATATGCTGCTTTGAACGATTAGTGAATAGTAATTATTTCACATAATATGGGAATACTTTTCTTTTGTTTATGATAGTTTTCTAGCTTTGAAAACGGGTTGTATCTTCTGAATTTCCGATTCAAAGCCAAACCAGTAGCCATGTCCTTCTTCATCGACAGGGAGGAAACATAGTCGTAGATTTTCACGGTATGCACCGTATACTACTTCCCAACTTTCAGGAGGTAACTGTCTTTTGGTTCTTACTTTTTCTGCCGGAGCTTTTTTTAATGACATACCTGCTTCTATCCATGCAATACTGACTTGTGTCAGGTAGTCGGGATAATGATTCCTGCAGAAATCATAAAGGATTAATCCTCTTCTTTCCAGGCTAAGAGGAGTGTCGATGACATCTGTTCGGACCAGATGGTCGAGTAGGTCATGTATGAAATGGGGGTTCTCCAAAATTAGTATACGGGTGATATTTCGCCAGGTAGGAGTGTTATAGAAACCGTCTAACAGGCGTGACAGATAATGGGCTGTTTGTAACTCATCTACCGTGATTTCACGGGTTTGAAGTACTTCGTATGGAGGAAGTGGAGAATACTGTATACCTAATTCATCCGCTCTTCTTCGCATTTCGGTGCCCGGAAGTAATTTCAGAGATTCGAGTTGGATTTCTCCTGCGCCATACTCGGTTAAGGTACGGACGTCGTCGAAAATCTCTGATAGATGGTAGAGTGGGAGTCCGGCTATCAAGTCGGCATGAGTTTCCATGTTTTCAAGTGAACATAGATAATGGAGTCCGGCCAAAGCATTGGAGAGTTTTCCTATTCTTCGACTTTGTTCAAGCACGTTTTCCCGAAGGCTTTGGATACCGGCTTCCAGGTGCAGCAGACCTTTAGGCAGAGTGGCTAATTCCTGTTTGAGTTCATCGGAAAGTAGTGCCGGATGAATTTCCAGATGGAAACAGATGTCCGGGTATTCGCGGAATAAGTTTAATAGCTCTTTTGCCCGTTTATTATTGTAATTGAAAGTACGGTCCAGTACTCGCACGTTTTTGATTCCGTGTTCGTGTATCACGTCGAGACGTTCTTTGATTGCTTCGAGAGATAAGGTACGAACCGGCTTTTCACCTCCACTGACACAAAAAGCACAGGTGTTAAAACATCCCCGGGTAGTTTCTAACTGCACAAATGGTTTGCTCCAATTGAAGAAACGGCTTTTTTCAGGAGGAACCAATTCAGAAAAGTTCATGACGCGGGCGAGCCCGTTATCCTGATATTCTCCTGATTCATTCAGGTAACAAAGTCCTGTGATTGATTTCCATTCCTTTCTTGGCTGATTCCACACTTTTAACCATAATGGAAATACTTCTTCGCCTTCTCCGCGAAACACTCCGCTTACAAATTTGTTCTTATATAAGAAAGCTTCATTATCTCCTAAAAACTCGGGACCTCCGAGTATAACACAGCAGTGAGGTAGTAATGCTTTTGCGCGTGAAACGATGTGCAGGAGTTGCTCATGATTGAATAGCCAATTGGTAGCTGCAATGATATCCGGTTGATGGCGGTAGATTTGATTGACGACACTGCCGGTGTTTTCATTGATCGTGGCGGAAACCGTACACCATTCAATGTCTGTATTATTTGCTATTTGGGCATGTAAGGCAGGTAATGCCAACGAAGAATGAGCGTACGAACTATTTAAATCAAGCCAAAGAAGTTTCATGCGGAAATTTTAATATTATCTTCGCAAAGGTACAAAAAACTTGTGGCTTGTGATGTATAGTAAATAAAAAACGCTAATTTTGTATTAATAAACGCAATAAACTAGAGAATTATGGAAATGATAAAGAAATATGCGGGTATCTTGATGATGCTGACTTTATTGGTTGGCTTTACTTCGTGTGAAAGTGAGGACGAGACAGAATTTAATCTGCCTGGTGAGTGGTATACGAATGAAGAAATTGATTTCGGGGCATATACCTGGGGAAGAGGTACGCTTATGACTTTTAACGCGAGAAATCAAGGAACAATTGGTTCTGCCGGTGATCCGAATTATTTGGTTTTTGAGTGGAGATGGATTGATGGAGGATATAATTCAATGGAATTATATTTTTATGGTGATGGCACTTATGCCTATATTTGGGGTGCGGAAGCTACCGATAGAACCTTTAGTGGAACATGGTATAATAATTGGCGGGATTTTAGGGATAGAATAGATGGACAGCCATTCTATATGCGTCGTCAATAAAACAGTGATAAAGATTAAAAATAAAGCCAGAGTCAATCATGATTCTGGCTTTGTTTTTTGAATATAGGAATTTATTTTTTCAAAAACAACTTCTTAAATTCCGCTGGGTAAGGCGTCTCGAACTCCATTAAATCTCCCGTTACCGGATGATAGAAACAAAGTTTGAAGGCATGGAGTGCTAGGCGTCCGATAGGGTTGGGAGAATCTTCTCTTCCATATCTTCCGTCGCCAATAATAGGATGGCCTAAATCCTGCATGTGTACACGAATCTGATTCTTTCGGCCAGTTTCCAAATCGAGTTCCAACAGAGAATATCCGTTAGCGCGTTTGATTGTCTTATAGTGGGTAATAGATTTTGATCCACCGTCATCGTATTCACTGGAACTTACGTAAAGTGTTTTATCAGTCAGCCAGGAAACGACTGTATCATAATCTTTTTCCATACTACCTTCCACTACGGCTACATATCGGCGGTCGGTCACTATCTCATGCCAGTTGTCGCGTAGCGTCCGCTGCGTTTTTTCATCTTTGGCAAACATCATCAGACCGGAAGTATCTCTATCTAAGCGGTGAACGATAAACACACGGAATTGACGTCCGGAGCGTTGCACATATTCATTCAGTATCGTGTAGGCAGTGCGCTCTTTCTGACGCTCTGTATTGACGGATAGAAGCCCTTGCATCTTTTCGACGACAATGATATAGGCGTCTTCATATACAATCTTCAGTAATCTGTTATTAAATTCTTTCTTTCCCTTTTGCTTGCTGATTTGCACTTTCATGCCCGCTTCAAGGGGGAAGTTGAATTGCGTGGTTATCACATTATCAACAAACACGACCCGCTTGCTTAACAACGATTTTAATTTCGTGCGACTTGCATCCGGCATCTTGGCAGCCAGGAACTCCATTAATTCCATGGGTTCTTTGACTGCATAATTGGTATATTGAGCACGTGCTTTTTCGGCAGGAGTTCTTCTAGGTCTTTTTTCCATTTCTTTTTTCTTTTGAGAATTTATTTTTCACCACAGATTACACAGATTAGCACAGATTTTTATTACTGATTATTATAATCTGTGTTAATCTGTGTAATCTGTGGTGAACTCTTTATCGAAGTTCCAGCAACACCACATTTTCTACGTGGTGAGTGTGAGGGAACATATCTACGGGTTGAACGGCCTTCACCTTATACTTTTCATCCAGTAATTGCAGATCCCGCGCTTGAGTAGCAGGATTACAACTTACATATACAATTCGTTTCGGTTCCGCAAACAAAATGACATCAATCACATCCTGGTGCATACCGGCACGGGGAGGGTCTGTGATGATTACGTCGGGGCGCCCATGCTGATTGATGAAATCCTGCGTCAGCATATCTTTCATGTCACCGGCATAAAAAATTGCGTTCTTGATATCATTGATTTCTGCATTCACCTTTGCGTCTTCAATAGCTTCCGGCACGTATTCGATACCAATCACCTGACGGGCTTGGCGTGAAACGAAATTGGCAATTGTTCCTGTTCCTGTATAAAGGTCATATACCAGTTCGTTTCCTGTTAATCCGGCAAAGTTACGGGCTATCTTATATAAATTATAAGCCTGTTCCGAGTTAGTCTGATAGAATGATTTCGGGCCGACCTTGAAACGTAGTCCTTCCATCTCTTCAAAGATGTGATCTTTCCCTTTAAATACGTGAACGTCTAAATCGTTGATGGTATCGTTGCACTTATTATTAATAATGTATAGAAGAGAAGTGATTTCGGGGAAAGAGTCCGCTATGAATTGGAGTAATTGCTTGAACAGTTCCATTTCGTGATCTTCCGTAATCTTGCAAATGACGATTACCATCAGTTCTCCTGTGGAAGATGTGCGTATAATCATATTCCGCAGCATACCTTCCTGTGTGCGCAGATTGATGAAAGAATAATCGTGTTCGTAAGCGTAGTCACGTACTGCGTTCCGGATGCGGTTGGATATATCATCCTGCAACCAGCATTTCTCAATAGCCAGTACTTTGTCGAATGCTCCCGGAATGTGGAAACCTACCGCATTCATCTGATCGTATTTCACGTCCTGACGAACTTCCTCGTTTGTCAACCAGCGCTTATTTGAAAAGGTGAATTCCAGTTTGTTCCTGTAAAACTCCGTTTTGTCAGAACCGAGAATCGGAGAAATCTCGGGAAGTTCGATCTTTCCGATACGTCTCAAATTATCTTCCACTTGCTTTTGCTTATATCTGATTTGCTCTGAATAGGGGAGCACTTGCCACTTGCAGCCACCGCATACGCCATAATGTTGGCAGAAAGGAACAGCGCGATTGGGCGACAGCTCGTGAAACTTCACCGCTTCAGCTTCGGCATATTTATTCTTTTTACGCTTGATTTGCAGGTCTACAACATCACCCGGCACTACATAGGGAACAAAAATCACCAGGTCGTCTACTTTTGCTATGGCTTTTCCTTCGGCAGCCACATCCATGATTGTTACCTTCTCCAATAAGGGAAGCTCTTTTTTCTTTCTTGCCACTTTTACACCAGTCTAATAATTACTTTGCAAAAGTAGGTATTTTTTTTGGAAAAAATTCGGGTATACAGAAATATTCCGGATTGTAATGTCGAAATTGCATTTTGATAGAAAGTTTTTTCGCAAAAAGTTTTCAAGTTTGCGAAATATCCTTAGATTTGCGAACAGAAAAAAATCATAATGTAACTTTAAACACAATATTATGGATAAAAAAAGAGTTTATACCTTTGGTAATGGTCAGGCAGAAGGAAAGGCTGACATGAAGAATTTGCTCGGTGGTAAGGGAGCCAACCTTGCTGAAATGAATTTAATCGGAATTCCTGTCCCTCCCGGATTCACAATAACTACAGATGTTTGTACGGAATACAATACGTTAGGACGTGATAAAGTGGTTGAGTTGCTGAAAGATGAAGTTGTAAAAGCGATCGCTCATGTGGAAGCGTTGATGAAATCTAAATTCGGTGATGTTGAAAATCCTTTGTTGGTATCTGTACGTTCCGGTGCACGCGCATCTATGCCGGGTATGATGGATACGATCCTGAACCTCGGATTGAATGATGAAGTGGTGGAAGGTATTATCCGTAAAACGGGTAATGCACGTTTTGCATGGGACTCTTATCGTCGTTTTGTACAGATGTACGGTGACGTTGTGTTGGGCATGAAGCCTACCAATAAAGATGATATTGACCCGTTCGAAGCTATCATCGAAGAGGTGAAGAAAGCGAAAGGGGTAGAACTGGATAACGAGTTGAAAGTGGAAGACTTGCAGGAACTCGTAAAGAAATTCAAGGCCGCTGTAAAAGAACAGACCGGAAAAGATTTCCCGACTTGTGCATACGAACAACTTTGGGGAGCTATCTGTGCTGTATTTGATTCATGGATGAATGAACGCGCTATTCTTTATCGTAAGATGGAAGGTATACCTGATGAATGGGGTACAGCTGTCAATGTACAGGCTATGGTGTTCGGTAATATGGGTGATACATCGGCTACAGGTGTTTGTTTCTCACGAGATGCCGGTACAGGCGAAGATCTTTTCAATGGTGAATACCTGATTAACGCACAAGGTGAAGATGTAGTGGCAGGTATCCGTACTCCACAGCAGATCACTAAGATTGGTTCTCAACGTTGGGCTGTATTGGCTGGCATTACCGAAGATGTTCGTGCTGCTAAATTCCCTTCAATGGAAGAAGCAATGCCGGAAATCTATAAAGAACTGGATGCTCTTCAGACTAAACTGGAAAATCATTATAAAGATATGCAGGACATGGAGTTCACCGTACAGGAAGGTAAACTCTGGTTCCTCCAGACACGTAACGGTAAGCGTACAGGTGCTGCCATGGTAAAGATTGCTATGGACTTGCTCCGTCAGGGTATGATTGACGAAAAGACTGCTTTGATGCGCGTGGAACCGAATAAACTTGATGAATTGCTCCACCCTGTATTCGATAAGGATGCTTTGAAGAAAGCCAAAGTGTTGACCCGTGGTCTTCCGGCTTCTCCGGGTGCTGCAACCGGTCAGATCGTATTCTTTGCTGATGACGCTGCCGAATGGCATGCTGCCGGTAAACGTGTGGTGATGGTGCGTATCGAAACTTCTCCAGAAGACTTGGCCGGTATGGCAGTGGCCGAAGGTATTCTTACGGCTCGTGGAGGTATGACTTCTCACGCGGCTGTTGTGGCTCGTGGTATGGGTAAATGCTGCGTATCGGGTGCAGGTGCATTGAACATTGATTATAAAAACCGTACGGTAGAGATTGATGGTGTGTTGCTGAAAGAAGGTGACTATATCTCTTTGAACGGAAGTACAGGTGTAGTATATAATGGTAAGGTAGAAACGAAAGCTGCAGAGCTTTCCGGCGACTTTGCCGAATTGATGACACTGGCTGATAAATATACTCGTTTGCAGGTACGTACCAATGCGGACACTCCTCATGATGCGGAAGTTGCACGTAACTTCGGTGCAGTAGGTATCGGCCTTTGCCGTACAGAACACATGTTCTTCGAAGGCGAAAAGATCAAAGCAATGCGTGAAATGATCCTGGCGGAAAATGCAGAAGGACGTCGGAAAGCATTGGCTAAGATTCTTCCATATCAACAAGAAGACTTCAAAGGTATCTTTAAAGCAATGGCTGGTTGCCCGGTAACCGTTCGTTTGCTTGATCCTCCTTTGCATGAGTTCGTTCCTCACGATTTGAAGGGACAGCAAGAAATGGCGGATACGATGGGTGTAAGCCTGCAATATATCCAGCAACGTGTAGAATCACTGTGTGAACATAACCCGATGTTGGGTCACCGTGGTTGCCGTTTAGGAAATACTTATCCTGAAATTACACAGATGCAGACACGTGCAATTTTGGGTGCTGCATTGGAACTGAAGAAAGAAGGAGTGGAAACTCATCCGGAAATCATGGTTCCGTTAACCGGTATCTTGTATGAATTCAAGGAGCAGGAAAATGTGATTCGCTCGGAAGCTAAGAAATTGTTTGAGGAAGTAGGAGATAGTATTGACTTCAAAGTAGGTACAATGATCGAGATCCCGCGTGCTGCTTTGACTGCCGACCGTATTGCTTCTTCTGCCGAGTTCTTCTCATTCGGTACAAATGACTTGACGCAGATGACCTTCGGTTATTCTCGTGATGATATAGCTTCTTTCCTTCCTGTTTATCTGGAAAAGAAGATTTTGAAAGTAGACCCGTTCCAGGTTCTCGACCAGAATGGTGTGGGACAGCTGGTACGTATGGCGACAGAAAAAGGCCGTGCTATCCGTCCGGATTTGAAATGTGGTATCTGTGGTGAACATGGTGGTGAGCCTTCTTCTGTGAAGTTCTGTCACCGGGTAGGTTTGAACTACGTTAGTTGTTCTCCATTTAGAGTGCCGATTGCCAGACTGGCGGCGGCGCAGGCAGCGATAGAAGGATAGTCAAATACGCTGGTTAGGTACTTAACTATCTGATAAATAGACTGTAAATACTTGCGAAAGTATTTGCAGTCTATTTTATTTTAGATTATCATTGATTTTTAGTTGGGATTAATAGTATTTCTCAATTCCACCAAATCCTCTGATTTTTTTATTTTCTTTCGTTTTATTGATAAAGTTGTTTAATCGCTTCTCAAATTCTTCAGGTCGTTTTCTGGCTGCTTCAATGTATGCAATTCGGATACGTTTATATGCGTCGGAAAAATGGAGATAATTTTCCCATATTGTCTTATCTTCCTTCAATCTTTCAATTATATCATTGGGGAAAATGAAAGGATCAGACAATACATTTCGTATTTTATCTTCAAATTTGGGGTGTATCATTTTATTTTCCAATAGCCACTTAAGTCTTTCTTTGTTAGCTTGTGAATAGGTACTTTTAGGGTTTCTGGGTGTGAAATGCTGAATTTTATGTTCTTTGTCGAGCGATTTTATTGTACTGTCAATCCACTCGAAACAAAGGGCTTCTTCAACAGCGTCGTTGTATGTGATACTTTTTTCGCCTGAAGACTTGCTGGGAAATACAAACCAAACTTCATTGGCAGTCTCAAAGTTGTCATTCAACCACTTTCGCCAATCTTTTCTGTTCTCGAAATACTTTATTTCTATTGACATAACCAATCGTTTAAACTAACTGTTTTATTGCCTTTACTTTCATAATAACGAAGCATTTTACACTATACAATGTCAGTCAAGCGCGTCTGTGTCTGATGGCTGAAAGGCTTACCACCCGTCAAAGATACTAAATCTTAAAGAAACAGTCCTCATTACTTCTTAAATCCTTTGGCTTATTATGGTATGACAACACTCACTACATGCAATATATTTGAATAAGAATCGATAGCTAGAATTTTGTGTTGCCATATAATATGATGTACAGAGTCTCCGTTAAACATTTATTTGGTGTTTATTATAAAAAACTAACTAAATGCTTGTTTGTTCATAAAAACTGCTTTACATTTGCACCCAGAAATCAATCGACCGAATTGGGGTCTAACGTTTAATTAAAAAAACAAAGAAAATGAAAAAGGGTTTATTATTGGTAGTTGTGATGTTAGCAACTATCGCTGTAAAAGCACAGGACATTTACGTAGGCGGATCTTTGAACGTTTGGCGTAACAGCACAGGCAACACTACTTCTTTTAAAATTGCTCCGGAAATCGGATACAACTTTAATGAAACATGGGCGCTGGGTGCTGAATTAGACTATTCACACAATTATGATGGAGGAGTGACTAAAAATTCAGTATTTGTAGCTCCGTACATTCGTTGGTCTTACTGCGAAACAGGTGCTGTTCGTTTGTTCTTGGACGGAACTGCTGCTGTTGGTTTCGTGAAAGTTAAAGACGGAGACACTAGCAAAGCAGGACAAGTGGGACTTAGACCGGGTATTGCTGTTAAATTGAATGATCACTTCTCTTTTATTGCCAAGTATGGTTTCCTGGGATATCGTAGAAATATAAACACTCTTGGAGATTCTTTTGGTCTTCAACTTACTAGCGAAGACCTTTCAATTGGTTTCCACTACGCATTCTGATAAGAAGAAAAGTAATTCAACAAAATAGGAAAGGGAGTTCTCAAAAATAGGGAATTCCCTTTTTTTATGTATAATCTCTATAAATTACGCACTTGTTAACGAAAAAGTTGTTTAATACAAATTACAATTATACATTTGCATTGTTAAACAATAAGGTCAATAAAAACCTTTAGTATTAATTTAAAACTTTAAAATTATGAAGAAGAGTGTTTTGTTTGTTTTATTTGCGCTGATTTCAGTAGCAGGTTTTTCTCAAATTACAGGTTGGAATGCCAAGGTAGGTATGAACATCAGTAATTACACTGGAGATACTGATATGAATGCTAAGATTGGTTTCAAACTTGGTGGAGGTTTTGAATATGCTTTTAATGATACATGGTCATTGCAGCCTTCATTATACCTGACTAGCAAAGGTGCCAAAAAAGATGAATTGACTATCAACGCTTATTATTTGGAATTACCTGTAATGGCTGCTGCTCGTTTTAATGTTGCAGACAATACTAATCTTGTGGTTAATGCAGGTCCTTATTTGGCATGTGGAATTGCAGGAAAATCGAAAATGGATATGGGTAATGTAGAGTATAAGGAAGATACGTTTGGTGACGATGCTTTGAAGCGTTTTGATGCAGGTCTTGGTGTAGGAGTTGCATTGGAATTTGGTAAAATCATTGCAGGCTTGGAAGGTCAGTTCGGTTTAGTTGACGTACAAAAAGTTGGTAATCCTAAAAACATGAACTTTTCTATTGTTGTAGGATATAAGTTCTGATAAGAAAACACTGAAAAAATAGAGAGCCGTTGCAGAAGGTAATTCGCAACGGCTTTTTAATATTTCATGATTGGGAAAAACACTTCTCTTATTGGATAAAATGAGGAAGCATAACCAGTTGTAACCATACTATTTTCCGCCACGCCAATTTTATCGGCTGTCTTTCAGCCGATAAAATAAAAATGCCCGTAAGAAAATATTTTTGTTTTAACATTCCGGTTTATAGA